>Ga0213872_10000198_pt1 | contig 53480 bp, 37 predicted proteins | sample VelepicomBERX_R2_FD_160071 | JGI IMG/M metagenome (GOLD analysis project Ga0213872, IMG submission 160071) | Rhizosphere microbial communities from Vellozia epidendroides in rupestrian grasslands, the National Park of Serra do Cipo, Brazil - RX_R2 | ecosystem: Host-associated > Plants > Roots >... | reverse complement strand
CGCGTTGAGGTCGTCGGTCTTGAGGTGGCCGATCTGGTCGGTCGTCAGCGCGCCCGTGTCGACGGTCGACAGCGCGCGGACCTGGTCGGTGCCGAGCGCGCCGAGCTGGTCGGTCGACAGGGCGGTCAGCACCGCGCTGGACAGCGCCTTGACATCGTCGGTCGTGAGCGCGCCGACCTGGTCGGTCGTCAGGCCGACGAGCTGCTTGCTCGTGAGCGCCGCGAACTGGACCGTCGTCAGCGCGTGGACGGCGTCCGTCGAGAGCGCGTGGATCTGGTCCGAGCCCAGCGCCGCGACCTGCGTGGAGCCCAGCGCCTGGACCTGATCGGTGTGCAGGCTCTTGACCTGGTCGGTCGTCAGCGCGGCGATGTCCGTGCTCGTGATCGCGCGGACCTGCGCGCTCGTGAGCGCGTTGAGGTCGTCGGTCTTGAGGTGGCTGAGCTGGTCGGTCGTCAGCGCGGCCATGTCGCCGCTGCTGAGGGCGCGGACCTGGTCGGTGCCCAGGGCGTTGACCTGCTCCGTCGACAGGGCGGTCAGGGCCGTACTGGTCAGGGCCTTGACGTCGTCGGTCGTGAGCGCGCCGACCTGGTCGGTCGTCAGGCCGACGAGCTGCTTGCTCGTGAGCGCGCCGAACTGCACCGTGGTCAGCGCGTGGACGGCGTCGGTCGAGAGCGCGTGGACCTGGTCGGAGCCCAGCGCCGCGATCTGGGTCGAGTTCAGGGCCTGGACTTCGTCGGTATGCAGCGACTTGACCTGGTCGGTCGTCAGCGCGGCGATGTCCTTGCTCGTGACGGCGCCCATCTGGGCGCTCGTGAGGGCGTTGAGGTCGTCGGTCTTGAAGTGGCTGATCTGATCGGTCGTCAGCGCGGCGACGTCGCCGCTGCTGAGCGCGCGGACCTGGTCGGTACCCAGGGCGTTGACCTGGTCGGTCGACAGGGCGGACAGCGCCGTGCTGGTCAGGGCCTTGACGTCGTCGGTCGTGAGCGCGCCGACCTGGTCGGTCGTCAGGCCGACGAGCTGCTTGCTCGTGAGCGCGCCGAACTGCACCGTGGTCAGCGCGTGGACCGCGTCGGTGCTCAGCGCGTGGATCTGGTCCGAGCCGAAGGCCGCGACCTGGCTCGAGCTCAGCGCCTGGACCTGATCCGTGTGCAGGCCCTTGAGCTGGTCGGTCGAGAGCGCGGCGACGTCGGCCGTCGTGATCGCGCGGACCTGGGTGCTCGTGAGGGCGTTGAGGTCGTCGGTCTTGAGGTGGCCGACCTGGTCGGTCGTCAGCGCGGCCATGTCGCCGCTGCTCAGGGCGCGGACCTGGTCGGTGCCCAGCGCATTGACCTGGTCGGTCGACAGGGCCGTCAGCACGGCGCTCGACATCGCCTTGACGTCGTCGGTCGTGAGCGCGCCGACCTGGTCGGTCGTCAGGCCGACGAGCTGCTTGCTCGTGAGCGCGCCGAATTGCACCGTCGTCAACGCGTGGACCGCGTCGGTGCTCAAGCCGTGAATCTGGTCGGAGCTCAGCGCCACGACCTGGTTCGAGGTCAGCGCCTGGACCTCGTCGGTATGCAGGCTCTTGAGCTGGTCGGTCGAAAGCGCGGCGACGTCGGCGGTCGTGACGGCCCGGATCTGGGCGCTCGTCAGGGCGTTGAGGTCGTCGGTCTTGAAGTGGCTGATCTGGTCCGTCGTCAAGGCGGCCAGGTCGGCGGTCGCCACGGCGCGAACCTGGTCGCTGCCCAGGGCGTTGAGCTGGTCGGTCGACAGCGAGCCGAACGCGGATGTGCTGAAGGCCCGCACGTCGTCCGTGCTCAGCGCGGCCACCTGCTCGGAGCTCAGGCCGAGCAATTGCTTGCTGGTCAGCGCGCCGAGCTGGCCGGTCGTCAACGCGTGGACCGCATCGGTCGACAGCGCGTGGATCTGGTCCGAGCCCAGCGCCAGGATCTGCGTCGAGCTCAGCGCCTGCAGCGTGTCGGTGTGCAGGTTCTTGAGCTGGTCCGTGGCCAGCGCCGCAATCTCCGTCGACGTCAGGGCGCGAACCTGCGTGCTGACGAGGGCGTTGAGGCTGTCCGTCTTGAGGTTGGTGATCTCGTCCGTCGTCAGCGCGACGACCTGTCCGGTCGTCAGGGCGCCGACCTTGTCGGTCGACAGCGCGTTGATGGAGGTGGTGTGGAGCGCCTGGATCTGCCCGGTCGACAGGGCCGTGATCTGCGCGGTCGTGACCGCCCCGAACTGGTCGCTGCCCAGGGCATTGAGCTGGCTCGACGTGAGCGTGTGGATGCCCGCCGTGCTCAGGGCGCGCAGGTCGTCCGTCCGGACGGCGCCGAGGTCCTCGGTGCTCAGGAAGCTGGCGGCCTTGGTCGTCAGCGACCCGAACTGCTCGGTCGTCAGGGCCTGGAACTGTTCGGTCGAGAAGGCCGCCCAGTCGTCGCTCGTCAGGATCGACAGCGTGTAGGTGGAGAGCTGCGAGATCTGGTCAGTGGTCAGGTTCGTGATCAGAGAAGACATCTTCAACTCCCTCGCTTACAGGCAACGGCGCCCGTCGGGCGATGATTTCAAAAGCCCTGCGAATCCGGCCTTGCCCTGACGTCAGGGGCGAGGCACGGGCTCGCGGGGTGCAAAACGTACGTCAAGGCAGCGGACACCCGACTGCCTTGGTTCGGTTTTCGGTTACGTTTCGCTGAACTTGAGCACTTCCTGTCGCTGCTCGTGCGCAAGTGTCTAGCAAGTAACTACAAATTTCAGCGGCGTACACGGCCCCAGGGGCATGCTAGGGCTTGCGCACCGCTTTCAGGCGGGGTTCGTGGCCCCGGCGCGGACGCAGTTCACGGAATCTCGAAACGTTTCAAATTGCATCGCCCCAGACTGGTGCAAAGACGGTGGGTTGTCCCAGTACGATACATGGGCTTCACCGCTCGGAAACGATCGAGTGGGCGGCCAAGTCCGGGCTGTTCCGTCCTTGCGGCGCGGCCGCGATCGGTTCCAATCGCAGCGATGAGCGTCGCCGACATCCCCCTCCTGACCGTCTCTTACAACACGCCGCAGCTGCTGCACGACCTGCTCGAGTCGGTGCGACGCTTCTACGCCAATACGATCCACGTCGTCGACGGCTCGGACGCCGAGCACGCCGAGGCGATCCGCGCGGTCGCTGCCCGTTTCGCGGGCGTCGAGCTTCACGCCAAGGGCTACAACATCCACCATGGGCCGGGCATGAGCTGGGGCCTGCGCGAGCTCGCGCTCGGGCCGCGCGTGCTCGTCGTCGACAGCGACGTCGTGTTCCTGCGCGCGGGGCTGATCGAGGCGCTCGACGCGGCGCTGCCGGCCGAGGCCTACGGCGTCGGCGCGGTCCAGGCGGTGAACCGCGGCGGCTTCAACGTTCCGGCCGGGGCGGGCGCGATTCCCTATCTGCACCCGGCCATGATGCTGTGCAACCGCGAGGTGCTGCTGCGCTGGCCGATGCCGGTCAAGCATGGCGCGCCGATGATCGAGGCGATGGTCGCGCTGCACGACGCGGGCCGTTCGGACCTGCTCGTGCATCTCGACTGGGTGCTCAACGACTTCTCGCGCGAGACGACCGAGAAGGTCTACTTCGACCATCTGTGGCAGGGCACGGTCAAGCGCACGGGCGGCTATCACCTCGACGAATGGATGAACCAGGCGCGCGAGGACGCGGCCGCGCTCGCCGAGCTCGCGCGCTACCTGCCGGCCGAGGCGCGGCGCGTCGGCGTGCTGAGCCTGCAGCCGGCCGAGCTGGTCAAGCTGATGCCGGGCCGCGAGGTCCTGGTCGTCGCGCCCGATGCGGCCGAGCTGCCGGCCGGCCCGCTCGACGCCTGGGTGCTCGACGGCGCGCTGGCCCGCGTGGCCGACCCCTGGAAGCTGCTCGAGCGCCTGCGCGAGCGGCTCGCGCCCGGCGGCTGCGTGGTCGCGCGCGTCGCCAACGCCCAGCATTGGCGCCAGCAGGGCCTGCTGGCGATCGGCGAGTACCGCTACGGCACGGCCGCGCTCGAGCGCGCGCAGCTGCGCGCGTTCACCCGCGTGACGATGTTCGAGCTGCTGCAGTCGGCCGGCTTCGCGCCCGACGCGGGCGCGCCGCGGCTCGACGCCGACCCCAAGGCCGCCCCGGTCCTGCAGGGCATCCGCCAGGTCGCGCTCGCGATGGGCCGCGACCCCGAGGGCGCGGCCAAGGACGCGCAGGCGGTGGAGTTCATCGTTCGGGCGCGCCGCGCGGGCGCCTGAAGACGGCGCCCGCGGCCTCAGACGGCCAGCTGGCTCGCCGCGAACTCCCAGTTCACCAGCTTGTCGAGCACCGCGTTCACGTAGTCGGCGCGGCGGTTCTGGTAGTCGAGGTAGTAGGCGTGCTCCCACACGTCGATCGTCAGCAGCGGCTTCATGCCCTGGGTCAGCGGCGTGTCGGCGTTGCCGGTCCTGACCACCTTGAGCTTGTCGTCGGCGAGCACGAGCCAGGCCCAGCCGCTGCCGAACTGCGTCGTCGCCGCGCTCGCGAGTTCCTTGCGCAGCGCGTCGAGGCCGCCGAAGTCGCGGTCGATGCGTTCGGCGAGCGCCTGGCCGGGCTTGCCGCCGCCGCCGGCGCGCAGGCTGTTCCAGTAGAACGTGTGGTTCCAGGCCTGGGCGGCGTTGTTGAAGACGGCCGTCTGGTCGGGGTGGGCGGCGCTCGCGCGCACGATCTGCTCGAGGCTTTGCGCGGCCAGCGGCGTGCCGGCGATCAGCTTGTTCAGGTTGTCGAAATAGGCGCGGTGGTGCTTGCCGTAGTGGAAACCGACCGTCGTCGCCGAGATCACCGGGTCGAGCGCGTTCTCGGCGTAGGGCAGGGGCGGCAGCGTCAGCGGCGCGGTGGCGGCAGCGCGCGATGGTGTCAGCCACAGAGATGCGGTAGCCGCGGCCGCACTGCTCAAAAGAAAGTCACGTCGGGTCTCGTCGAAGGGGCGCATCAGGGTCTCCAGAGAGGGGTTGGACTCGTTGCGGAGGGCGGTTCGGATGCCCGCCGGGTTCAACTGCTCAGACGCTGGCCTCGACGAACTCGCCGAAAGAATGCGGCTTCGGAATCGCAAGGCCATCCTCCTTCAATCCGTCGAGGTGGAGCTGAATCGCTTCGTGGATCAACTGCCTGACCTCGGCTCGGCTCTGCCCGACGGCGATGCATCCGGGCAGATCGGGGACGTAGGCGCCAAAGCTCGACGGACCTTCCTCGATGACGACAGGGTATTGCATGGGCGACTCACTTCTTCAAGCCGGCTTTTTTTGAGGGTGCTCGAGGGCGTCCGGGGCGGGATCCCGACGCTCGGCTGGCCGGCCACGGAAACAGTCCAGCTCCTGTGCGGATGATGATACTGCCGGTGGCTGCCGCGCTGCCGGACCAGGAACCAGCCGTCAGCTGCCAGCATCGCCAGCAGGGCTTTGACTTTCGAAGGCACGCGCGAAACATCGCATGGACGCTCCTGGCGAGGTGGTCTTGCAGCTGAATCTCGGGACGGCGTCCATTCGCGCGCCGGTCGCCGGATGCTGGCCGCTCAGGCCGCCGCCGCCTTGAGCCCGTTCTCGAAATGCCCGCGCATCAGGCGCGCGGCGGTCGCACCGTCGCGCCGGGCGAGCGCAGCCATGATCGCGTGGTGCTCGGCGAGCGAGTCGGCGAGCCGGCCTTCCTTGAACAGCGAGTGGTGGCGGTTGAGCTTCATGAGCCGGCGCAGGTCGGTGACCATGTGCTGGCGCCAGCGGTTCGCCTCGATCTCGAGCAGGCGCAGGTGGAAGCGCTCGTTCGCGGCGAAGAACGCGTCGCGCCGGCGCACCTGGGCCTCGAGCTCGTCGTGCAGCGCCTGCAGCTCGGCGAGCTCGGCGTCGCTGGCCTGCGCGGCGACGCGCTCGGCCGCGTCGCTTTCCAGCAGCGCGAGCAGGGCGTAGGCTTCGCGCACGTCGCGCTCGCTCATCTCCGTCACGTAGGCGCCGCGCCGGACCTTCATCGTCACGAGGCCTTCGACCGCGAGCACCTTGAGCGCCTCGCGCAGCGGCGTGCGGCTGATGCCGAGCTCGGCGCAGAGCTTGAGCTCGTCGATCCACGCGCCGGGCTCGAGCTCGCGCGCCATGATGCGCTGGCGCAGCAGTTCGGCGACCTCCTGATAGAGGGCGGCGCGCGGGGCGAGCGGGGTGGGCTGGTGGGGCGTCACGCGTCGGAGTGTAGCTGTGGAATGCGTAATTTATCCATAATTATGAATGATGTGGTTAGAATCACGGCAACCACGGAGTGATCGATGTCTGAAGAAGCCAAGAAGGCCGGCGCCGCGGCGCCGGCCGCCGCCGGTCCCGAGTTTGCGCCGGCCACGCTCGCGCAGTGGGCGAAAGCCGCGGCCAGGTCCGCGCCGGGCGGCGATCTCGCCGCGCTCGACTGGGTCACGCCCGAGGGGCTCACGGTGAAGCCGCTGTACACGGCCGCCGACGTCGCCGGCCTGCCGCACGCCGACACGCTGCCGGGCTTCGAGCCCTTCGTGCGCGGCCCGCAGGCGACCATGTACGCGGTACGGCCCTGGACGATCCGCCAGTACGCGGGCTTCTCGACGGCCGAGGCGAGCAACGCGTTCTACCGCAAGGCGCTCGCGGCCGGCGGGCAGGGCGTGTCGGTCGCGTTCGACCTCGCGACGCACCGCGGCTACGACAGCGACCACCCGCGCGTGACCGGCGACGTCGGCAAGGCCGGGGTCGCGATCGACTCGGTCGAGGACATGAAGATCCTGTTCGACGGCATTCCGCTCGACCGCGTCTCGGTGTCGATGACGATGAACGGCGCGGTGCTGCCGGTGCTCGCCGGCTACGTCGTCGCGGCCGAGGAGCAGGGCGTCGCGCAGGACCAGCTGTCTGGGACCATCCAGAACGACATCCTCAAGGAGTTCATGGTCCGCAACACCTATATCTACCCGCCCGAGCCGTCGATGCGCATCATCGGCGACATCATCGAGTACACGGCGGCCAGGATGCCCAAGTTCAACTCGATCTCGATCAGCGGCTACCACATGCAGGAAGCCGGCGCGACCCAGGCGCTCGAGCTCGCGTTCACGCTCGCCAACGGCAGGGAGTACGTGAAGACCGCGCTGGCCAAGGGCCTCGACGTCGACGCGTTCGCGCCGCGCCTGTCCTTCTTCTGGGCGGTCGGCATGAACTTCTATCTCGAGATCGCGAAGATGCGCGCGGCGCGCCTGCTGTGGTGCCGGATCATGAAGGGCTTCGGCGCGAAGAACCCCAAGAGCCTGATGCTGCGCACGCACAGCCAGACCTCGGGCTGGTCGCTGACCGAGCAGGACCCGTACAACAACGTCGTGCGCACGACGATCGAGGCGATGGCGGCCGTGTTCGGCGGCACGCAGAGCCTGCACACGAATTCGCTCGACGAGGCGATCGCGCTGCCGACCGAGTTCAGCGCGCGCATCGCGCGCAACACGCAGCTGATCATCCAGGAAGAGACCCACATCACGAACGTGATCGACCCCTGGGCCGGCAGCTACCTGATGGAGAAGCTGACCCAGGACATGGCCGAGGCGGCCTGGCAGATCATCGAGGAGGTCGACGCGATGGGCGGCATGACGGCCGCCGTCGACAGCGGCTGGGCCAAGCTCAAGATCGAGGCCGCGGCGGCCGAGAAGCAGGCGCGCATCGACGCGGGCAAGGACGTGATCGTCGGCGTCAACAAGTACAAGCTCGCCAAGGAAGACCCGATCGAGATCCTCGAGGTCGACAACCACGCGGTGCGCGAGCAGCAGATCGCGCGGCTCGCCGCGATCAAGGCCAAGCGCGACGCCGCGGCCGTCGCGGCGGCGCTCGCCGCGCTGACCGAAGCGGCCGGGAACGGCAGCGGCAACCTGCTCGACCTGAGCATCCAGGCCGTGCGCCTGCGCGCCACGGTCGGCGAGGTCTCCGACGCGCTCGAAGCCGCGTTCGGCCGCCACCGCGCCGACACCCAGAAGGTCACCGGCGTCTACGCGGCGGCCTACGACTCGGCCGAGGGCTGGGCCAAGCTGCAGGGCGAGATCGCCGCGTTCGCCGACGCGCAGGGCCGGCGCCCGCGCGTGATGATCGCCAAGCTCGGCCAGGACGGCCACGACCGCGGCGCGAAGGTCGTCGCGACGGCCTACGCCGACCTCGGCTTCGACGTCGACATGGGCCCGCTGTTCCAGACCCCCGAGGAATGCGCGCGCCAGGCGATCGAGAACGACGTGCACGCGGTCGGCGTGTCGACGCTCGCGGCCGGCCACAAGACGCTCGTGCCCGCGATCATCCAGGCGCTCAAGGACCAGGGCGCCGACGACATCATCGTGTTCGTCGGCGGCGTGATCCCGCAGCAGGACTACGGCTTTCTGTACGACGCTGGCGTCAAGGGCATCTACGGCCCTGGCACGCCGATCCCGGCGAGCGCGAAGGACGTGCTCGAGCAGATCCGCAAGGCGGTGGCGGTCTGATGAGCCTGAGCCTTGCGCCGGTCCAGGCCGACGACTTCGACGCGTTGTTCGCGCTGCGCATGGGCGCGATGCGCGAGAGCCTCGCGCGCCTGGGGCTCGGCGACGTCGAGCGCAGCCGCGCGCGCTTCCAGGGCCAGTTCGAGCCCGCGTTCATGCGCTGGATCGTGCGCACGAACGACGCGGGCGCGAGTGAGCGCATCGGCTTCACCAAGCTCCAGCCGGTCGACGACCATCTGCACATCGACCACCTGTTCCTGCGCGCCGACGCGCAGGGCGCGGGCGCAGGCAGCTGGGTCATAGAACAGGCGCAGGCGCAGGGCCGCGACATCACGCTGTCGGCGCTCAAGCTCAGCGCTGCGAACCGTTTCTACCTGCGCCACGGATTCAAGCAAGTCGGCGAGGACGAGTACGACCTCCAGTACCGCTGGAGCGCGCCGCGATGACAGGCCTTGCCGCCGACGTGCGGGCCGGCCAGCGCCGCGCGATCGCCAAGGCGATCACGCTGCTCGAGTCGACGCGCGCCGACCACCGCGAGCAGGCCGACGCGCTGCTGACCGAGCTGCTGCCGCACGCGGGCGGCTCGCTGCGCCTCGGCATCTCGGGCGTTCCGGGCGTGGGCAAGAGCACCTTCATCGAGGCGCTGGGCCTGTTCCTGATCGCGCGCGGCCACCGCGTCGCCGTGCTCGCCGTCGACCCGAGCAGCAGCGTGTCGGGCGGCTCCATCCTCGGCGACAAGACGCGCATGGAGCGGCTTTCCGTCGACGCGCGCGCGTTCATCCGCCCGAGCCCGAGCAGCGGCACGCTCGGCGGCGTCGCCGAGAAGACGCGCGAGGCCATGCTCGTGTGCGAGGCCGCGGGCTTCGACGTCGTGATCGTCGAGACCGTCGGCGTCGGCCAGAGCGAGACCGCCGTCGCGGGGATGACCGACCTCTACGTGCTGCTCCAGCTGCCCAACGCCGGCGACGACCTGCAGGCGATCAAGAAGGGCGTGATGGAGCTCGCCGACCTCGTCGTGATCAACAAGGCCGACATCGACCCGGCCGCCGCGACGCGCGCGCAGGCCACGATCGTGTCGAGCCTGCGCCTGCAGCGCCACGGCGTCGAGGTGCTGCAGCTGTCCGCGCTCAAGGGCTCGGGCCTCGACACTTTCTGGGCCGCGATCGAGCGTAAGCGCGCGGCTGGCTTTGCGGCGCGGCGCGAACAACAATCGCTGGCGTGGATGTGGGAGCGCATCCAGGCCGGCCTCAAGCAGCTTTTTGCGAGTTCGCCGGCCGTGCGCGCGGCGCTCGACGAGACGACACGCGCGGTGCTCGCCGGCCGGCTGCCGGCCTCGACCGCCGCGCGCCAATTGCTGAAGCGATTTTCCGGAGCAGACCACCATGCATGACATCCAGAACCAACTCGAAGAAAAGCGCGCGCGTGCGCGCCTGGGCGGCGGCGACAAGCGCATCGCCGCCCAGCACGCCAAGGGCAAGCTGACGGCGCGCGAGCGCATCGAGCTGCTGTTCGACGAGGGCACCTTCGAGGAATGGGACATGTTCGTCGAGCACCGCTGCGTCGACTTCGGCATGGCCGACAACAAGATCCCCGGCGACGGCGTCGTGACCGGCTACGGCATGATCAACGGCCGCCTCGCGTTCTGCTTCAGCCAGGACTTCTCGGTCTTCGGCGGCGCGCTGTCGGAGTCGCACGCCGAGAAGATCTGCAAGATCATGGACCAGGCGATGAAGGTCGGCGCCCCGGTGATCGGCCTCAACGATTCGGGCGGCGCGCGCATCCAGGAGGGCGTGGCCTCGCTCGGCGGCTACGCCGACGTGTTCCAGAAGAACGTGCTCGCGTCGGGCGTGATCCCGCAGATCAGCATGATCATGGGCCCCTGCGCGGGCGGCGCCGTGTACTCGCCGGCCATGACCGACTTCATCTTCATGGTCAAGGACAGCGCCTACATGTTCGTCACGGGCCCCGAGGTCGTGAAGACCGTGACGCACGAGGAGGTCTCGGCCGAGGAGCTCGGCGGCGCGGGCACGCACAGCAGCAAGAGCGGCGTCGCCGACCTCGCGTTCGACAACGACGTCGAGGCGATCCTGATGCTGCGCCGTTTCTTCAACTACCTGCCGCTGAACAACCGCGAGAAGCCGCCCGCGCGCCCGAGCGGCGACCCGGCCGCGCGCCTCGACCTGTCGCTCGACACGCTCGTGCCCGACAACCCGAACAAGCCCTACGACATGAAGGAGCTGATCCTCAAGACGGTCGACGACGGCGACTTCTTCGAGCTCCAGCCCGACTACGCGAAGAACATCATCACGGGCTTCGCGCGCATGGACGGCCAGACCGTCGGCATCGTCGCGAACCAGCCGCTCGTGCTGGCCGGCTGCCTCGACATCAAGAGCTCGATCAAGGCGGCGCGCTTCGTGCGTTTCTGCGACGCGTTCAACATCCCCGTGATCACCTTCGTCGACGTGCCCGGCTTCATGCCCGGCACGGCCCAGGAGTACGGCGGCATCATCAAGCATGGCGCGAAGCTGCTCTACGCCTACGCCGAGTGCACGGTGCCCAAGGTCACCGTGATCACGCGCAAGGCCTACGGCGGCGCCTACGACGTGATGGCGTCCAAGCACCTGCGCGGCGACGTCAACTTCGCCTGGCCCAACGCCGAGATCGCCGTGATGGGCGCGAAGGGCGCCGTCGAGATCATCTTCCGCGAGGACAAGGGCGACCCGGCCAAGCTCGCCGCGCGCGAGGCCGAGTACAAGGCGCGCTTCGCGAACCCCTTCGTCGCGGGCGCGCGCGGCTTCATCGACGACGTGATCCAGCCGCACGAGACGCGCAAGCGCATCTGCCGCTCGCTCGTGATGCTCAAGGACAAGAAGCTCGAGAACCCGTGGCGCAAGCACGGCAACATTCCGCTGTGATCAGGTGTTAGGAGAGAAAAACATGTTCAAGAAGATCCTGATCGCGAATCGCGGCGTTCGCGCCGGAGGCGCGGTCGCGCGAGCGACAAATTGCCGGGTGGCCGGCGCAGCCGGACAGGCAGGCGAGTTCACCCCGGGAGTCAATCGTGTTTAAAAAAATTCTTATCGCGAACCGGGGTGAAATCGCCTGCCGCGTCATCGCGACGGCCCGCAGGATGGGCATCGCGACGGTCGCCGTCTATTCCGAAGCGGACAAGGACGCGCGCCACGTCGAGCTCGCCGACGAGGCCGTGCCGCTCGGCCCCGCGCCGTCGCGCGAGTCCTACCTCGTCGCCGACAAGATCATCGCGGCCGCCAAGCAGACCGGCGCCGAGGCGATCCACCCGGGCTACGGCTTTCTGTCCGAGAACGAGGACTTCGCGCGCCGCGTCGAGGAGCAGGGCCTGGTCTTCATCGGCCCCAAGCATCACTCGATCGCCGCGATGGGCGACAAGATCGCGTCGAAGAAGCTCGCGAACGAAGCGCGCGTCAACACCATCCCGGGCCACAACGAGCCGATCCTGACGTCCGAGGCGGCCGTCGAGATCGCGCGCGGCATCGGCTACCCGGTCATGATCAAGGCGAGCGCGGGCGGCGGCGGCAAGGGCCTGCGCGTCGCGTTCAACGACAAGGACTGCTTCGAGGGCTTCACCTCCTGCCGCAACGAGGCGCGCAACAGCTTCGGCGACGACCGCGTGTTCATGGAAAAGTTCGTCGAGGAGCCGCGCCATATCGAGATCCAGGTGCTCGGCGACGCCCACGGCAAGGTCGTCTACCTGTGGGAGCGCGAGTGCTCGATCCAGCGCCGCCACCAGAAGGTCATCGAGGAAGCGCCGTCGCCCTTCATCAGCGAGGCGACGCGCCGCGCGATGGGCGAGCAGGCCGTCGCCCTCGCGAAGGCCGTCAAGTACCAGAGCGCGGGCACGGTCGAGTTCGTCGTCGGCAAGGACCAGGGCTTCTACTTCCTCGAGATGAACACGCGGCTGCAGGTCGAGCACCCGGTCACCGAGTGCATCACCGGCCTCGACCTCGTCGAGCAGATGATCCGCGTCGCCGCGGGCGAACCGCTCGGCTTCGAACAGGCCGACATCCGGCGCGAGGGCTGGGCGATCGAGTGCCGGATCAACGCCGAGGACCCGCAGCGCAACTTCCTGCCGTCGACCGGTCGCCTCGTCAAATACCAGCCGCCGGCCGCGAGCATGGTCGCGGCCGATTCGGGTCGCTTCGGCGTGCGCGTCGACACGGGCGTCTACGAAGGCGGCGAGATCCCGATGTTCTACGACTCGATGATCGCCAAGCTGATCGTGCACGGCCGCGACCGTGCCGACGCGATCGCGAAGATGCGCGAGGCGCTCAACGGCTTCGTGATCCGCGGCGTCAGCAGCAACATCCCGTTCCAGTCGGCGCTGCTCGCCCACCCGGGCTTCCAGGCCGGCGACTTCAATACCGGCTTCATCGCCCAGCACTACGGCGGCGGCTTCAAGGCCGAGGACGTGCCGCACGACGACCCCGACTTCCTGATCGCGCTCGCGGGCTTCATCCGCCGCAAGGCGCGCGAGCGCGAGGCTGGCATCAGCGGCCAGCTGCCGGGCCACGAGGTCAAGATCGACAGCGACTACGTCGCCGTCGTCAACGAAGGCGGCGGCAAAGCCAGCCGCCACCCGATTCGCATCGTCGAGTACGCGGGCCACCTCGGCGAGGCGACGGTCCAGGTCGGGACCAAGAGCTACCAGATCGCGAGCCGCTCGCGGCTCAGCGACATCGTGCTGACCGGCACCGTCAACGGCTGCCCGTTCACCGCCCAGGCCGACCGCGGCACGCCGAAGAACCCGCTCGCCTACCGGATCCAGCACGCGGGCCGCACGGTCGTCGCGAACGTGCTGAGTCCGCGCGCGTCCGAGCTGCTCGCGCTGATGCCCTACAAGGCGCCGCCCGACACGAGCAAGATGCTGCTGTCGCCGATGCCGGGCCTGCTCGCCCAGGTCGTGGTCAGCGTCGGCCAGGCCGTCACGGCCGGCGAGCGCCTCGCCGTGATCGAGGCGATGAAGATGGAGAACATCCTCGTCGCCGAGCGCGACGGCGTCGTCGCCGCGATCGACGCGGGTGTCGGCGAGAGCCTCGCCGTCGACCAGCCGATCCTGAGGTTCGCATGAGCAGCGCCAAGCCCTACCGCATCCTCGGCATCCAGCAGATCGCGATCGGCGGCCCCGACAAGGCCGCGCTGCGCCGGCTCTGGGTCGACGTGCTCGGCCTGGCGGTGACCGGCAACTTCGTGTCCGAGCGCGAGAACGTCGACGAGGACATCTGCGCGATCGGCGCGGGCGCGCACAGGGTCGAGGTCGACCTGATGCAGCCGCTCGACCCGGACAAGAAGCCGGCCGTGCACGCGACGCCGCTCAACCATGTGGGCCTGTGGGTCGACGATCTGCCCAAGGCCGTCGCGTGGATGAGCGCGCACGGCGTGCGCTTCGCGCCGGGCGGGATCCGCAAGGGGGCGGCCGGCCACGACATCTGCTTCATCCACCCGAAGAGCAATGACGAGTTTCCGATCGGCGGCGAAGGCGTGCTGATCGAGCTCGTGCAGGCGCCGCCCGAGGTGATCGCGGCGCTCGGCTGATGCGGGTTTGCGCAGGGGGCTTGGGCGAACGCCCGCCATCGCGTAAGGTCGGGGGTCCGCCTTGCCGAGTCCCGATGTAGTGAAGCCGTCGTACCGCCTCCGTGTCCTGTCCCTGACCGTCGCCTGCGCGGTCGTCGTCTCGAACCCCGCGGCGCAAGCCGCCTCGCCGCCGCCGGTGCCCGGCGAGCACGGCATGGTCGTCACGGCCCAGCACCTCGCGAGCGAGGTCGGCGTCGACGTGCTGCGCCGCGGCGGCAACGCGGTCGACGCGGCCGTCGCCGTGGCCTACGCGCTCGCCGTCGTCTACCCGGCCGCCGGCAACCTCGGCGGTGGCGGCTTCATGACCGTGCAGATGGCCGACGGGCGCAAGACCTTCATCGACTTCCGCGAGAAGGCGCCGCTCGCGGCCAAGGCCGACATGTACCTCGACGCGAGCGGCGCGCTGCGGCCGCACGCGAGCACGAGCGGCCAGCTCGCGGCCGGCGTGCCGGGCACGGTGGCCGGGCTCGAGCTCGCGCGCGAGCGCTACGGCAGCCAGCCGCGCGCGGCGCTCGTCGCGCCGGCGATCCAGCTCGCCGACGCGGGCTTCGTGCTCGACCCCGGCGACGTCGCCATGCTGCACGCGGCGACCGCGGTGTTCCGCCGCGACCCGGTGCTCGCGCCGATCTTCCTGAACCACGGCCGGCCCTTCGAGGCCGGCGAGCGCCTCGTCCAGAAGGACCTCGCGCGCACGCTCGAGCGCATCGCCGCGCAGGGCGCCGACGGCTTCTACAAGGGGCCGGTCGGCGCCGCCATCGCCGCGTCGAGCCACGCCGGCGGCGGCATCATCACCCAGGCCGACCTCGACCAGTACCGCGCCGTCGAGCGCGCGCCGATCGAGTGCGACTACCGCGGCCTGCACATCGTGTCGGCGCCGCCGCCGAGCTCGGGCGGCATCGTGCTGTGCGAGATGCTCAACATCCTCGAGGGCTACCCGCTCGGCAGGATGGGCTGGCATTCGGCCGCGGCGATGCAGGTCCAGATCGAGGCGATGCGCCACGCCTACGCCGACCGCAACAACTACCTCGGCGACCCCGACTTCGTCACGAACCCGCTGCAGCGCCTGCTCGACAAGGGCTACGCGGCGAAGGTCCGCGCGACGATCCGCCCCGACCGCGCGGCCACCGCCGAGGAGCTGCGCCCGGGCGCGCCGCAGCACGAGGGCACGAACACCACGCATTACTCGATCGTCGACCGCTGGGGCAACGCGGTCGCCGTGACCTATACGCTCAACCAATGGTTCGGCGCGGGCGTGATGGCGGCAGGCACCGGCGTGCTGCTCAACGACGAGATGGACGACTTCACGACCAAGCTCGGCGCGCCGAACCTGTTCGGCCTCGTCCAGGGCGAGGCCAACGCGATCGCGCCGGGCAAGCGGCCGCTGAGCTCGATGAGCCCGACCATCGTCACGCGCGCGGGCCGGCCGCTGCTCGTGCTCGGCACGCCCGGCGGCAGCCGCATCATCACGGCGACGCTGCTCACGCTGATCAACGTCGTCGACTACGGCATGGACGTCCAGGCCGCCGTCGACGCGCCGCGCTTCCACCAGCAGTGGCGGCCCGAGGCGACCGAGCTCGAGCCCTTCGCGCTGAGCGCCGACACGCGCCGCATGCTCGAGGGCTGGGGCCAGCAGTTCGTCGAGGCCGAGCCGCGCAACCATGTCGCGGCGATCCTCGTCGGCGCGCCGGCGCTCGGCGCGAAGCCGGTCGGCAAGGCCCTGTACTACGGCGCAAACGACCCGCGCCGCGGCACCGGGCTCGCGCTCGGCTATTGAGCCGCGCCGCTCAGGGCAGCACGAGCGGGAAGTCCATGCCGGTCGAGCTCACGACCGGGAACTGTTCGACCGTGTGATAGCGCTTCGACAGCTCGGGCAGCGCGGCCTCGACGTAGGCCATCAGCTTGAGCGCCGTGACGTCGCCGGCGCCGGCCGTCGCGGCCTTGCCGCCGAGGCCTTCGAGCAGCGTGTACGTGAACACGCCGTGGCCGAGCGTCTGCAGCTCGCTCGCCTCCTGGTCCTTGTCGGTCGCGGCGATCAGGTGCGTGCCGGTCGCGCGCGACAGCTGGGCGAGCAGGCGGCGCTCCTCGAGGCCGCGGAAGCTCGCGAGCGCGGCGCCCGACTTGCACGCGTCGATCAGCACGACGACCTTGCGCGCGGGCATCGCCTTGATCGCCGCGGCGAGCTCGCGCGAGGACAGGCCCTCGCGGCGCAGCTGCGCGTCGACCTCGGGCTCGGTCACTTCCCAGGGCACGAAGAACCAGTCGTCGCCGATCGTTTCGCCGTGGCCGGCGAGATAGACGACCACGACGTCGTCGGGCCGCGTCGCGCCGAAGTCGTGCAGCTTCGCGAGGATGCCGGCGCGCGTCGCCGCCGCGTCGTAGAGCTCGTCGACTTCGACGTCGGCGAACAGCTTGCCGCCGAGCGCGCGGAAGATCGCCGCGACGCTGCGCGCGTCGGGCACCGAGAAGCGCAGGTTGAACTGGCTGTTGCGGTACTCGTTGAGGCCGACCGCGAGCACGTGCAGGCGCGGCCGGCCCGGGCGCGCCGGCGCCTGCAGCTCGAGCGCGACCGGCGCCGACGCGGTGCGGTCGCGCGCGAGCGCCACCGCCTCGATGGCGTTGGTCCCGCCCTCGAGCGGCAGGTCGAAGCGCAGCAGCGCCGAGCCTTTCGCGACCTCGGGCATCGCGGTCTGCACGACCTTGCCGTTGCGCAGCAGGCGCACCTCGGCAATGCCGCCGCCGCGGTCGACCACGTCGAGCGCGACGGCGACGCTGTCGGCGTCGACGCGGCCGCCGCTGTGCGGGCTCAGGAACTGCACGCTCGGCGGCAGCGCGAGGCCCGCGCGCAGGTCGGGCAGCGGGCGGCGCTGCGGCGCGTCGCCGATCGCGCTGATCGCGCCGAGCGGGTCGAAATAGCGTTCGGCGAAGCGCGCGAGCGGCAGGAACTCGGCAGCCACGTCGGCGCCGCGGTCGAGCTGCCAGCCGACACGCTGCTCGCCGCCGCCGCCGGCCGCGTAGCGGCCGTCGGGCGTCCACAGGGCCCAGCCGGCGTCGTCCGCTGCCGCATAGAACGCGAGCGTCTCGGCGCCGTCGTCGCGCCGGAACCAGCGCAGCGTGCCGTCGCCGAAGCCCGCGACGACCCAGCGGCCGTCGGCGCTCAGCTGCACGGCGAAGCAGGGCGCGGGCACCGCGACGTCCCACAGCGGCCGGCCGTCGGCCGCGTACAGGCGCAGCCGGTGATTGGTGCCGAGCGCGAACGCGCGACCCGCCGGGTCGCGGCCGAGCGCGAGCGAGACCTCGCCGGGGCCGAGCGGCAGCGGCCGGCCCGCGAGCCGCGGCTGCGCGCTGTCCTGCCAGTCGCGCACGTCGATCGCGGCGGCGGCGGCCGGCTCGGGCGCGAGCGGCGCGGCCGCGCGCCAGGTCGGGCCGCCGAGGTCGAAGTCGCGCAGCGCGGCGCCGCCGAAGCGCGTCGCGAAGCGCAGCTCGCGGCCGTCGGCCGACACGCGCAGGCTGCTCGGCCCCTGCGCGGCCGGCAGGCGGAAGTCGGCGCGCGCCGAGGTCCGCGCCGGCCCGCCGACGACGCCCCAGCTCGCGTCGCCCGACGCGTACAGGGGCGCCGGCCCCGCCGCCGCCAGCAGCGCCGTGATCGAGTCGCTCGCCGCGGGGACCTGGCTGAGCTGGTGCGCGGCGCCGTCCCAGCGCAGCACCGGGTGCCGGCCCGGCGCGCTGCGCCAGCTGCCGCCGGCGTAGAGCGCGGCGCCGTCGTGCGACCAGGCGACGCAGGGCAGCGCGCCACCGGCCGGCGCGCTCGCGTCCCACTGCGGCGTCAGCGCGTCGCCCCCTCGTACGCCAAGCACGCCGACCCGCGCGGCGTCGGCGAAGCCGACCGCGAGGCTCGCGCCGTCGGGCGCGAATGCGAGGCCATGGGGTTTGCCGCCGACCACGAGCTGCGCGATCCGCCACAGGCTCGCGCCGCGCAGCGCGTAGACGCGCAGCCGGCCGTCGTAGGCGCTCGTGAGCAGGCGCGTGCCGTCGGGCGCGAACGCGAGGCCGTAGGCCGGCGCGCCGCCGTAGGCCGCGTCGGCGCCGACCTCGCGCGCGCTACGCCAGCCATCGCTGCTCGCGTACAGGCGCAGGCCCTGGCCGCCCCACAGCAGCACGGCGAGCAGGTGGCCGTCGGGCGAGAAGGCCAGCGCGTCGATCACGTTGGGCAGGCCCGCGATGCGGCCGCGCAGCGTCGCGTCGCCGGCGTCGAACAGATAGACCTCGTTGTCGGCCGACCAGCCGGCGACGGCCGCGACGCCCGCGTCGGGGCTCAGCGCGGCCGCGTAGAGCTTGCCCTCGTTGTCGGCGCCAATCGGCGGGCGCAGCACGCGCAGCAGCTGCTGGTCGGCGATGCGCCACAGCCGCGCGGTCTTGTCCTCGGACGCCGTCAGCAAGACCCGGCCCTGCGCGTCGCTCGCGAGCGCGCGGATCGCCGCGATATGCGTCCCTGCCTCGACGCGCAGCAGCGGCGCGTCGGCCGGGTCGGCGTCGGCCGTGAGGGCAGCGGGCGCGGGCGCCGCGGCGGCTGCCGCCGTGCCCGCGGGTGCCGCCGAGGCGGCCCATGCCGCCACCGCCAGCACGATGCAGACGCCGAGCCGGCGGGCGCGCGAGCGCTTCATCGCGACCCTAGCCGCCGCAGGCCAGCAGCTTGAGCTCGACGCGGCGGTCGAGCTGGTCCGACGCGTCATCGCGGCCCGTGCCGACGAGGTTCGCGCGCGTGCCGTAGCCGACCGCGAGCGTGCGCTGCGCGAGGTCCGGCGCCGCGTCGACGAGGCGCTGGCGCACGTACTCGGCGCGCGCGGCCGACAGGCGCTCGTTGACGGCTTCGGGGCCGCCGCGGCTCGCGTGGCCGCCGACCTCGACGCAGGACTGCGTCGCCGCGAGGCGCTGCGCGATCAGCTTGAGCCACAGCTGGTTGGGCATGCCGCGCGCGCCGTCGGCCGGCAGCGCCGTCGCGCCGGTCGCGAAGGTGAACTGCATCGCGAGCTGGTGCTGCGCGATGCCGAAGTCGACGAGCTTCGCGAAGCTCTGCGCCGTGGCGTCGCGCCGGCCGAGCTTCCAGTTGCTCAGGTAGGCGCCGGTCAGCACGCGCAGCTGCGGCTCGGCGCCCATCTCGCCGGCCTTCGTGAACAGCGTCAGCGCGACCGCGTACTGGCGGTTGTTGTAGGCGCGGATCGCCTCGTTGACGATGCTGGCGGCGACGAGGCCCTCGACGTAGCTCGGCTGGATCGCGTCGCCGGGCCTGGACGCCTGGCAGGTCTTCACATAGCCCTCGGTGACCGGGTCGCGCGTCCAGGCGGGCGCGTCGGCGAAGAACGGCGGCGGGCTCGCGTCGACGTGCTCCATGCTCGAGCGCGCGACGGCCTTGGACACGAGCTTGCCCGACTTGAGGTCGACCATGACCAGGCAGAAGCGGTACGCCGCGCGCTCGCCCTCGGTCTTGCCCTCCTGGTCGATCGGCGTGAAGGTGCCGACGATCAGCAGCGGCGACTGCGCGAGGTTCGCGGCGTTGAAGGGCTGGACCTCGAACAGCGGGTAATGCGCGCGCGCGAGCTCGACGATGCGCGTCTCCATCGCCTGTGTCGCCCTGGTCTGCATGCGCGTGACGCCGTCGACGAGCGGGTCGACGAGCACGACATGGCGCTGGCGCGCCTCGGCCGCGCCGAACTGCGCCTTGGAGAACAGCGCGTTCGCCGCGCCGAGCACGGCCTCGGCGTGCGGCTGGGTCGGCGGCGGCGGTGGGGGCGGCGGCGCGGACGGGGCCGGTAGCGGCGCCGGCGGGGCAGGCGGCGGCGCTTCGACGGCGGGCGCCGGCGCGCTCGCGGCCGCGGGCGGCACGGGCGCAGGCGGCGGCGCCGTCTGGCAGGCCGCCAAGGCCAGGCACATCGCAAGCAGGGCGCCGCCTGCGCCCGTCGAACCGTACCGTCGCATCACGCCACTCCCCCTCGAAGGCCGTCGCGCTTTATAGCCTGGTTGGCGTCAGGGGCATAGCACGACCCTCGCCCGGCCGCAGGTATTCGGCGCGGCCCCTAAGAGAGCGTGACCGTCAGGCGCAGCGTCGTGCCGGGCGCGGGCCGCGGCAGCACGGCCGCGCCGAGGCGGTAGGGGTGGGCGCGCCGGTCGAACGCGAGCGGCCGGCCGGCCGCGTCGGCGATCGCGGTGACGCCCGCGCCCTGCGGACCGGGGCGCAGCTCGAGTTCGACGACGAAGTCGGCGAGCGGCACGGTCGCGCGCAGGCCCGCGAGCCGCGCGGGCGCGACCGGGTCGACGAGCAGCGCGTCGTGCTCGAGGCGCAGGCCGAGCAGATGGCTCGTCACGAGCGCGAGCATGATGCCGGGGCCGCTCGAGTAGACGCGCCAGCCGCCGTCGAGCGCGACCGTCCCTGCGCCGACGCGGCCGTACTCGGCGTGGGCCGCGTAGCGGTCGGCGTAGGCCGCGTCCGAGCTCGAGTAGTAGCAGTTCGCCTGGCGCGGCGTCGCGGCGGCGACGCGCTCGTGCAACAGGATCGGATGGGCGAGCGACAGCGCGTCGAGGAAGGCGTCGGCGCGCCCGAGGTGGGCGAGCATCTGCGCCCAGCGCAGGTGCGCGTGCATGTACATGATGCCGATCTCGCGGCCGAAGAAGCTGCTCGACTCGGCGCGCTGGAAGCGCGTCGTCAGGCCGCCGTGGTAGGGCAGCGGCGCGTCGAACAGGCGCGCGCCGTCGGGGCCGCGCAGGTGGCGGTCGATCGCGTCGGCCTGCGCCGCGGCCTGGGCCGGCGTGAGCAGGTTCTCGAGCACCGCGTGCATCATCGGCAGCAGGCTGTAGCGCAGGCCCGCGGTCGGCGCGCCCGGGTGGATCCACAGCTCCGGCGCCGCCGCGGCGCCGCCCGCGTCGGCCTCGAAGTGGGCGTAGCCGGCGACGATGCCGTCGCGCACGAGCTCGTGCTGGAACGCCGCGTGCACGGCGGCGGCATCCTCGCGCAGCGCAGCCGCATCCCCCGCGTCCGCACCGAGCCGTTCGTAGGCTTCGGCGAGCGCCGTCACCGTCTGGTAGTGCAGCGTCACGGTCCACGCGCTGCACAGCGATTCGCGCAGCGCCGGGTCGGCCGGCTGGAGCGCGTCGTTCCAGTCGCCATGGCCGTAGGCGACGAGCGCGCGGCCCGGGATCATGCGCCGCGCGACCAACGCGAGCGCGCGCGCGACATGCTCGCGCAGCGGCGCGGCCGGCGCGTCGTGGAAGGGCAGTGGCGCGTCGAGCAGGGCCGCGTCGCCGCTCGCGAGCAGGTAGCGCGCGAGGCCCAGCAGCGGCCAGAACACGACGTCGCCGTGCGAGTCGCCGGCGCGCACGGCGGCGTCGCGCGCGAAGAACATGAACCACTGCGGCCAGTCGCCGTCGGCGGCCTGGGCGCTGAACACGCGCTGGAGCAGGTCGCGCACCGGGGCCGTGCGGCCCTGCGCGAGCAGCAGCTCGAGCGGGCCCTGGCAGACGTCGCGCACGCCCCAGCCGCCGCCGCTGTACTGCTCGAGGCCGCGCGGCGCCAGGTAATGGACGAGCGCGTTGTGCGCGAGCCACGGCAGCAGGGTCGCGAGCGCGCTCGCGGCGCCGCGCGTGTCGGCCGCCGGGCTCTCGAAGCGCGGCAGCGCGAGCGCGCCCTCGAGCGGCGCGGCGTCGAGGTCGGCGGCCGCGTTGAGGCCTTCGAGCGCGAGCTCGACGCGCGTCGCCGCCGCGAAGCGCAGGCAGAAGCGCGGGCTGCCGCGCGAGCGGCCGTCGGCGTAGAGCAGCGCGTCGTCGCCGGCGGCGACGAACGCGTCGGCGCGCGCGGCGACGCGCAGCGCCGCACCGGGCAGGCGCCGCGCGAGCGTGCTCGCGGCCGGCGCGGCGAGCCGCCAGGCGCCGTCGTCGGGGTGCGGCTCGAGCGCGAGGCCGCCGCCCGCGTCGTCGTCGTCGATCGCGGTGTCGAGGCTCAAGAGCAGCTCGAGCGGCGCGCCGTCGAGCACTTCGAGCGACCAGTCGACGCGCTGCGGCGCCGCGCCGGCCGCGGCGACGACCTCGAGCCGGCTGTGCGCGTCGGCGTAGACCCAGCGGCAGCGCTGCGGCTCGATCGCGAACGCCGAGGGCAGGCCCAGCAGCATCCAGTCGGCGCCGGGCCGCCGCACGAACGCGCGCAGGCCCTGCGAGCGCGCGAGCCCCAGGTAGCCGCGCTGCGTCGCGAGCATGCGGCCGAACTTCACATGGCCCTGGGTCAGCATCGAATGGAACACGCCGCCCATCCAGCAGGTCGAGGTCAGCGCGCGCTCGTCGGGGGTCAGGTGGCGGCCCGCGCGCAGCAGGTGGCCGTGCGGGCGCGTCGCGCGCAGCTCCTTATCGCGCAGCACGACGTGGCGCTCGGCCCCCTGGAAGAACGACAGCAGGCGGCCGTCCTCGGCGAGCTCGGCGTGGCGCCGCTCGGGGCCGAAGCGCGCGTCGAGCGCGGCCGCGTCGAGCGCTTCGGCGGCGAACATCGGCGCGCTCGCGAACAGGCTCGGGCCCGCCGCGTCGGCGTCACCGGGCGCAGCGGGTTCGAGCGGCTCCGGCGGCAGCTGCGCGGCGAGCGCGAGCGCCGCGTCGGCGTGGCCGAGGTCGGCCGCGCCGCTCGCGGCCGGGTGGTCGGCGACGAAGCTCGCGAAGAAGCCCGTCCGACCGCTCGCGCCGGGCGCGAGCGCGAGCGGCGCGTCCTCGAGCAGCGCCATCGCGTGCTCGTGCTGCAGGCGCGCGCCGGGCAGGCCGGCCACCAGCGCCGGCGGCGGCGCGTCGGCGCGCGCGGCGAGGCCGTGCAGCTGCAGCGCGTCGGTGCCCCAGGCCGCGGCGCGGCGCAGCGAGCCGAACAGCAGCCATGGATGGCGGCCGCCCTGGGCCTGGTTCTGGCGCGCCGCGAGCAGCGTGCCGGCCGCGGCGTGCGCGAGCGGCTGCCAGTCGATGTACTGGCTCACGTAGAACTCGTTGATCGTCACGGCCTGCGGGCTCGCGAGCGCGACGTCCTGGGCGAGCACCAGGCTCAGCTCGACCGGCTCGAGCGCGGCGTTGCGCGCGTCGAGCTGCCAGAACCAGCAGGCGCGTTCGGCCGCGAGCCGCCACTCGACGCGCAGCGCGCAGCCCTGCCAGCGGCCCTCGAGCGTGAACGCATCGGCGCGCGCGTCGCGGCGGCGCCGCAGCGGCGAGCGCGGCCCGAGCAGCGGCGCGGCGAGCCAGGCGCCGCCCGGCTTGCGCAGGCGCAGCCAGAGATTTGCGGCGCTGCCTTCGAGCGTGTTGCCGGGGAACAGGTTCAGCAGCAGGCCGTCGGCCTGGAGCCGGCGCGCGGCGCCATGCTCGAACAGCTCGAACGCGAGGCCTGCGGCGTTGTGCAGCAGGTGCACGGACTCCGCGCTCATGCCGCGGGTCGCCGCGGTTCGAGGCGCCGGGGCGGGGATCCGGCAGCGGATCGGGGGCGTTTCATCGGGGTTCTTCTCCCATCGGTTCGAGGTCGACGCGCGTGGCGTCGGGCGGCAGGGCGAGCTCGCGGCCCTGCCAGGATAGTTCGCGCCCGGCGCCGTCGCGCGCGCGCGGCGGCGCCGCCGTGCCGGGCCAGCGCAGCACGAGGCGGCGGCCGCAGGCGGCGAGGCGTTCGGGGCGGTGGTCGATCAGCGCGACCCAGCCGGCGCCGCGGCGCAGCAGGCGCCAGTCGAGCCGGCCGCAGCTCGTGCGCAGTCCGGCGATGCCGACGTCGCCGGACTCCCGCCAGCGCGCGGTCACGCCGGCGCCGAGCACGAGGCTCGCGTCGGCGTCGCGCTCGAACGCGAACAGGTCGAGCGCCGAGCGCAGGAAGTCCGACGCGACCCAGGCGTGCGGCATGTCGCCGATGAAGCGGGGCGCGCGCGGCTCGCGGCCGACGACCTCGGCCCATTGGTGCCAGGCCTGCGGCCGCTGGTCGGCGAGGAAGAAGGCGAGCAGCGCCTGCGCCGCGTCGGCGTCGCCGAGGCGCACGAGCGCGCCGACGTTGCGCAGCTCGTAGGGCGTGTAGTCGCCCTGCGGGCGCGTGCCGGCGGCGCGCGCGGCCGCGTCGGCGGCGTAGCGCGCGAAGGTGTTCGCGATCAGCTCGTGCGGCAGCAGGTCCTCGGCCTGGACCGGGTCGAAGACCAGGGTGCTCGAGGTCGGGTCGACGTCGCCGCGGTCGGCCGCGCCGCTGAGCGTCGCGAGGCCGAAGCGCGCAGCCGTCGCGCGCACGGCCGCGGCGAGGTCGGCCGCGAACGCGTCGCGCGCCGCCGCGTAGCGCGTGACGCTTGCGGCGTCGCCGAGCGCCGCGGCGAGCTGCACCGCGTCCTTGTAGCCGCGCAGGCCCCAGTCGTCGTCCCAGAACGACCAGGCCGGCTTGTCGGCGTAGCCCTCGTGGCTGATCGACGGCGGCAGCAGGCCGCGCGCGTTCGGCGGCGTCGCCGCGTCGGCGCGGCTTTGCGCGCGCAGGCGCTCGAGGTGCGCGACGACGGCCTGGACCTGCGGCCAATGGCCGCGCAACCAGGCGTCGTCGCGGGTCGCGCGCCAGACCGTCGCGACGGCGGCGACGAACTCGCCGTCGGCGTCGTTCTCGACGACCGGGTCGGCGCCGTGGGCGTCGATGCAGCAGGGCACCTTGCCGTCGGCGAACAGCTGCGGCGCGAACCAGTCGACGTAGTCGCGCGCGACGTCGGCGCGGCCCAGGCGCGCGAGAGCCTCGACCATCATCGCGCCGTCGCGGATCCAGCTGCGCGCATAGGCGCGCGTGCCCGGGCGCAGCGCCGCGCCGTCGCGCGACAGCAGGATCTGGGCGAGCGCCAGGTGCAGGGTCGGCGCGAGCGCGGCCGGCGCGCCGGGCGGCAGCTGCACGCTGACGCCGCCGAGGCGCTCGCGCCATTGCGCGGCGACCGCCGCGAACGCGGCGTCGAGGTCGGCGGGGGCGGCCGGCGCCTTGTCGGGTGTGGGCGCGAGCGCGAACGCGCTGCCGAGCGTGAGGCTGGCACCCGGCGCGAGCGTCACGCGGCGGCGCAGCAGCGCCGACGCGAGGCTGTCCGGGTCGTCGAGCCGCGTGAGCGCCGGCGCGGCGGCGAGCGGGTCGAGGCCGAGCCCGGCCGCGAACGGCAGCGCCGTGACCGCGTCGGGCGCGAACAGCGGGCGCGCGATCGCGGCGCCGTTCAGCGCGAGCACCCCGTCGGCCCAGTCGAGCCGGCGCACCTCGCTCGCGCCACCCGGCGTGTTCAGGAACTGCTGCGGCGGGTTGACCTGCCAGGGCCGCAGCGCGAGCGCGAAGTCCAGCGTTTGCGCCTGCGCGCCGGTGTTGCGCAGCACGTAGCGCATCAGCAGGCGCGGCGCGGCGGCCGGGCCGTCGGCGGCCGCGTCGACGTCGAGCTGCAGGCCGGGCCAGGCCAGGTGCGCGCTCGGCAGCGGCAGGTCGCCGTCGGCGAGCGACTGGCCGACGGCCGCGTTCGACGCGTCGAGCCATTCGCCGTCGGCGCGGCGCAGGCGCGGCTCGACGCTCGCGCCGCCGCGGCCGAGCTCGACCGCGCCGGCCTCGTCGAGCAGGGCCGTGTGGGCGCCGCCGCCGTCGACGCCGACGAGGGTCCAGTAGTTCTGCGCGCCGCTGAACGCACGCGGCAGCGTGCCGCGCGGCAGCTCGCGCGCGAGCGCGGCGAGCATCGCGTTGCGGTCAGGCCAGTCGGCGTCGCCGCCGGGCTCGGGGCTCGGCAGCGCGAGCGCGCTCAGGTTCATGCCGGCGTCGCCGTCGAGGCGCAGCCAGCGCGCGCTGTGCTCGGGGAGCCACAGCGCCGTCAGCGGGTTGGGCGAACGCGCGGTCGGCGTGTCGCCGGACCGCGTGGCGATGGTCTGCCAATGCCGGCCGTCGAGCGAGGCGCTCACGCGCAGCGTCCGCGGCGGGCGGGCCCAGCGCAGCAGCAGGCCGTCGAAGTCGCGCTCGCGGCCGAGGTCGACGCTCAGGCGCGCGCCGCCGCCGGTGACGCGCGGCAGCGGCGGCGCGTCGGTCTGCGGCGCACGCGGGCTCAGGCTCAGGCCGGTCAGGCACAGGCGGCCGTGGCCGCCGCGCGCCGCCGCGCCGGTCGTCGCGACGACGAACTCGATCGCGGCGCTGCGGCGCAGCCGTCGGTCGGCGTCGGGGCCCCAGGCGAAACTGATCTGGCGGCGCTTGATGCGCAGCTGCTGCGGCGCGGCCGACGGCGCGAAGCCGGGCTGGTCGACCCACCAGACGTTCTGTCCGCTCGCGTCGACGAACTTGATCTGCAGCGCGTTCGGCGCGCCGTCGCCCTGCAGCGTCGCGGCGAGCACGAAGTCCTCGGGCCAGTCGCGCGGCCAGCTCGCGGGCCAGGCGCGGCGCATGACCGCGTAGCCGGCGACGCCGCCGAAATCGTAGCGCAGGCATTGCGCGGCGCGGCCGTCGACGGTCTCGGCTGCGAGCTCGGCGCGGACCTGGTCCGACGCGCTCGCCTGCCAGGGCTCGCGCAGGTCGAGGGCCGCCGTCGGCGCCTGTGCCGCGAGGGCGAGCCGCGCGCCCGGCGCGACGCCGAGCGCGAGCAGCAGCACCGTGAGGAGCGGGCCCGGCCTCATTGCTTGACGCCCCCCATCAGCAGGCCCTGCAGGTAGTAGCGCTGCAGCGCGACGAACAGCACGAGCACCGGCAGCACCGTGACCACGGCGCCGGCCATCATCAGCTCGACGTCCTGCACATGCTCGCGAGACAGCGCCGCGAGCGCGACCGGCAGCGTGTACAGGCGCCCGTCGGTCAGCACGATCAGCGGCCACATGAAGTCGTTCCAGCTGCCGAGGAAGGACAGCACGGCCAGCGTCACCAGCACCGGCGTGAGCAGCGGCAGCACGATGACCCGGAAGATCCGCCATTCGCCGGCGCCGTCGATTCGCGCGGCCTCGATCAGCTCGCCGGGCAGGCCGCTCGCGTACTGGCGCACCAGGAACACGCCGAAGATGCTCGCGAGCGAGGGCACGAGCACGCCGGCCCAGGTGTTGACGAGGCCGGCCTGCTTGAGCATCAGGAACAGCGGCAGCATGCCGACCTGACCCGGGATCACGAGCGCGCCGAGCAGCAGCGCGAACAGGCGGTCGCGGCCGCCGAACTGCAGCTTCGCGAAGCCGTAGCCGGCGAGCGCGTTGAGCAGGGTCGAGGCGAGCGTGCTCGTCGTCGCGAGGCCGAGGCTCACGAGAAACGCGCGGCCGAAGCCGCCGTTGCGGAACAGCTCGCCGTAGCGCGCGAGCGAGGGGCTCGCGGGCAGCAGCGGCGGCGGGTAGTTGCTCGCCTCGCCCGTGTGCATGAGCGAGACCGCGAGCATCCACAGCAGCGGCGCGATCGCGAGCAGCGCCGCGGCCCACAGCAGGCCGTTGACGAGCCAGGCGCGCCAGTTCAAGAGCCCGCGCTTCATGCGACGCCCCCGCGCTGCGCGAGCTTGAGCAGCGCGCGCGTGACGAGCACGATCAGCCCGAAGAGCAGGAACGCGACGCTCGACGCGACGCCGAGGTTCCACCATTTGAAGCCCTGGTCGTACATCAGGTAGAGCACCGACACCGTGCTCTGCAGCGGGCCGCCCTGGGTCATCACGTAGGGCTCGGCGAACAGCTGGAAGTAGCCGGCCGTCGTCAGGATGCCGACCATCAGCGTCGTCGGCGCGAGCGCGGGCAGGGTGATGTGCCGGAACTGCGCCCAGGCGTTCGCGCCGTCGATGCGCGCGGCCTCGTAGAGGTCGGAGGGCACGGCCTGCAGCGCGGCCATGAAGATGATCATGTTGCCGCCGAAGTTCTTCCAGGCCGCGAACAGGATGATCGTCGGCATCGACCAGCGCGGGTCGCCGAGCCAGTCGACCGGGTTCAGGCCCAGCGTCTGCAAGGCTTCGTTGACGAGGCCGTAGCGCGTGTGGAACAGGTAGCGCCAGATCACGGCGACGGCGACGAGCGTCGTCACGACCGGCGCGAACAGCGCCGTGCGCAGCACCGGCTTGAAGCGCACGAGCGGCGACTGCAGCAGCACGGCCGCGCCGAGCGACAGGCCGATCGAGAGCGGCACGCCGAGCACGACGAAGTACACGGTGTTGCCGAGCGCCTTCCAGAACAGCGGCTCGCGGAGCAGGGTCAGGTAGTTGTCGAACCATACCCAGCGCAGGTTCCTCAGCGACACGAGCGCGTAGAGGTCGAAGTCGGTCAGGCTCAGCACGAGGCCGATCGCCACGGGCACGACGAAGAACAGGCCGATCACGGCGAGCGCCGGCAGCACGAACGCGAGCCCGGCCCAGGCCTTGCGCGTCATGCCCGGCCCCTCGCGTGGAGCCAGCGCCGCTTCGCGAGGATCGCGTCGACGCTCGCGTCGATCGCCTGCGCGGTCGCGGCGACGTCGGTGCCCTCGGCCGCGGCTTTCGCGGCGTGCAGCTGCATGTCGTTGACGATGCGCTCCCATTCGGGCACGGGCGGCGCGGGCCGCACGCGCTCGAGCTGCGCGGCGAACGCGCGGGCGCGCGCGTCGGCCGCGAGCGCGGGCCAGGCCCAGCTCGACTTGCGCGGCGGCAGGTCGCCGGTGAGGTCGTAGAAGCGGCCCTGGACCTCGGGCCGCGCGAAGTACTCGAGCAGCTTGAAGGCCTCGGGCTTGCGCCGCGAGCGCTCGAAGATCACGAGGCTCGAGCCGCCCGCCGTCGACGCGCCGGGCCCGCTCGGCCCCGGCAGCGGCGCCGTGCTCCACGCGTCCTTGAGCGCGGCCGGCATGCGGCGGCGGAACTCGCCGATATTCCAGGGTCCCGACAGGTAGAACGCGAAGCGGCCACGGCCGAACTCCTGCCAGACGTTGGAGATCTGCTGGTCGGACTCGACCGGCGCGAAGCCGTCGCGGATCAGGCTCAGGTAGAACGCGAGCGCGCGCTCGAAGCCGGGGCTCGCGAAGTTGCCGCGCGTGTTCGCGTCGCGCAAAAGCGGCTCGCCCTGCTGCAGCGCGAGCGCGAGCAGCGGCTCGAACTCGTTGTTCGGCAGGATCAGCGGCTGCTCGACGCCAATGCGCTGGAGCGCGCGCAGCTGGCGGCGCCATTCGTCCCAGTCGCGCGGCGGGTGGTCGAAGCCCGCGCGCGCGAGCAGGTCGCGGCGGTAGAACAGCAGGCGCGTGTCGACGTACCAGGGCAGTCCGAGGAGGCGGCCGCCGATGATGTTGGTGCGCCAGATGCCGTCGAAGTAATCGTCTTTTTGCACGGAGGGCGCGGCGGCGGCGAGGGCGTCGAGCGGCGCGAGCGCGTCGAGCGCGGCGAGCTCGGCGACCCAGGTGTTGCCGAGCTGGGCAATGTCGGGCGTGGCGTCGCCGGCAAAGGCCGTCAGCAGTTTTTCGTGCGCGGCCGTCCACGGCAGCTGCTCGACCTGGACCTCGATGCCGGGGTTCTCGCGGCGGAAGCCGTCGAGCAGTTCGGCGACGACCTCGCCCTCGCGGCCCATGCCCCAGAAGCGCAGCGGCGCGCCCGCGCCGCTGCAGCCGCTCGACGCCAGGGGCAGGGCGGCCGCCGCGCCGAGCAGCGTGGCGAGCACGCCGCGGCGGCTCGTGCGAACCGTCACAGCCAGCCCCCGCGGAAGCCCGCCGTCAGCAGCGCGCGCCTGAGGTGCGGGTTGCGCCGCGTCGCGCGCCAGACCGTCTCGTCGCGGTGGTTCGCGAGCATCGCGAGCAGCGGGCCCTGGTCGATGCCGATATGGTCGGTGTCGAACCAGCCGAGGCCCGGCACGACGCGGCCCTTGTCGAGCCGCACGTCGGTGAAGTCGAACGAGGCGTTGAACGAATCGAAGAAGCCGTAGCGGCCGTACAGGTGCTCGCCGTAGCGCTCGCGCAGGTTCACGAGCACGGCCGTCGATTCGGCCGGCGTGAACGCGATCGACGCACCGGCGCCGTAGGGCGCGAGCGTGCCGTCGTCCCAGGTGCCGCCGCCGACGCCGCGGCCCGCGTAGGAGTGGAACTCGCGCAGGCGGCCGTCGACCTCGCGGCGCACGTCGGCCGGGCCGTCGCTCGCCGTGATGCCCCAGCAGTCGGCGCCGTAGCCGCGCCAGCGTTGCGGGTTCGCGATCGCGTAGGCGCGCTGCGCGAGCGTCGCGCGCCGCGAGTTCTCGAAGTAGTCGACGCCCTGGCCGCGCATGAACGCGTCGGGCAGGCCGCGCAGGTCGAGCCAGCATTGCGTGAACTGGTGGCCGAACAGCGGGCCGAAGCGCGCGTAGGTCTGGCCCCAGGCCTCGCCCCAGGCCGCGGGCAGGCCAGCGGCCCAGGCCGCGTAGGCCGCGGCGCCCGGCGCGCGCGTCGGCGACGCGAGCGCGACGAGGTAGACGATCAGCGACTCGTCGTAGGCGCGCCAGTCCCAGGCGATGAAGCCGCTCTCGGGGTGCCAGCCGTGGCTGATGCGCGGCGCGCGCGGCATCGCCCAGGCCCAGTCGACGCGGCCCTGGATCTCGTCGACGAGGTCGCGCAGCCGCGTCTCCTCGGGCGCCGCGGCGTCGAAATAGCTCTGGCACGCGAGCATGCCCGCGATCAGCAGCGCCGTGTCGACGGTCGACAGCTCGCTGTCGCGATAGCGCGTGCCCGTGGCCGGGTCGAGGAAATGGTAGAAGAAGCCGCGATGACCGGCCCGACCGGCGGGTTCCGGGCCTTGGGGGGCATCGCGGAAAAACTGCAGCGTCGTCAGCACGCGCTCGCGCGCCGCGGCGCGCGTGACGAAGCCGCGCTCGACGCCGACGAGATAGGCGGTCAGCGCGAAGCCGACGGCCGCGATCGAACAGAAGCTCGGGCTCGGCCAGCGGTCGGGCGCGAGGCCGCTGGCCGGCGTCGTGTCCCAGAAGTACTCGAAGGTGCGGCGCTCGAGCTCGGCGAGGAAGGGCGCGGCGGCGGCGTCGGGCGAGGACGTCGCCACCGCGCCCGGCCAGGCCGGGCGGGCGAGCAGGGCCGCACCGCCGGCGAGCAGCCGGCGGCGCACGGGGCTCTTCAACATGGCCTTAGAAGGAGTAGGACGCGCCGAGCTTGAAGGTACGCATCGATCCGCGCAAGCCGGTGCGCGTGTTGAAGTGGCCATTGTCGCCGCCGAAGGCGTTGGCCGGCGTCGCCGTCGGGCCGCCGACCCAGTCGTCGTAGTAACCCCAGTTCGCCGTATTGAACAGGTTCAGCACGTCGGCGCGCACCGTCAGGGCGTTCGTCGCGCCGAACTTGAAGCTCTTGGCCAGGGCCACGTCCATCTGCTTGAACGCGTCGCCGATGCGCTCGACGTAGACGCACTGCCCCGGCGTCGTGTTGGTCGCAAAGCCGAGGTGGCAGTCGGTGATCTGGCGCGGCAGGCCGCTGCCGTAGGTGAACTTGCCCGACAGCTGCAGGTCCCAGGGCAGGCGGTCGGTCATCCCGCCGAGCACCAGGCGGGCCTTCTCGGTGTACAGGGTCGGGTTCCAGCCATGCGTGGTCTTGCCGTAGGTCCAGTCGAAGATGTCGTCGTTCCAGCCGTTCTCGGTGGTCTGCGCGTCGGTGTAGGTGAACGCCGCCGACACGGCCCAGCCGCTCGCCTGGGTGTAGGGCTTCTCGAGCTTCACGAGCAGGCTCGAGCTGCGGTTCGCGCCGACGAAGTCGCCGAGCACCAGCGTGCCGTAGCCGTTCGGGCCGCCCCACAGCGGGTCGGTCACGCTCTGCGTGCCCCAGCCGCCGCGCGGGTCCCGGTTGCCGCCGAACCAGATGAACTGGTTGTGCGCGCGAATATTGCTCACTGCGACGTCGAGGTTCCAGTCGGCAAGCGCCTGCCTGATGCCGACGCTGAACTGGTCGGCGTAGGGCATCTTGAAGTGGTTGTTGATCAACCAGATCTCGCCGTTCGGCTGGGCGTTCTTCTGCAGCTCGTCGAGCGCGTTGTTGGCCATGCGGCGGTCGTAGGAGCGGCCCCAGCCGCCGTAGAAGACCGTGGCCCTGTCACCGAGGACGTCGTACGAGAAGCCCAGGCGCGGCGCGAACGCGTTCTTGTAGGGCTTGCGCGAATGGCCGTCGGCGATGTAGCTGGCGATGTTGACGCCGCCCAGCGCGAGCGACTGCGCGTAGGTCTGGCCGGCCGGCGCGACGATGCCGTTGATGGTGCGGCCGTCCGGGCCCAGCAGCGCGCTCACGCGGTCGGCCGGGGTGACGTAGCCATTGTTCAGCATGTTCGTCTCGTAGTCCCAGCGCATGCCGAGGTTGAGCTCGAGCTGCTTGTTCGCGCGCCAGTCGTCCTGGAAGTAGGCGCCGAACTGGTTGTTGTGGAAGTTCACGTCCACGGACGGGATGGCGAGGGTGATCCGGCACTGGTCGCTCGACAGGCCCGTGTTCGAGACGTTCGTGCCGGTACAGGTCGTGCCGGTGAAATAGGGCTGGCCGGTCGTCGTGTCGAGCACGGTCGTGATCGCGGGCACGCGGAACGCCGTGCCGCCGAGCGCGTACTCGAAGGACTTCAGCTGCACGCCGCCCTTGAACACGTGGCCGGCGAGGCCCGTGTAGCTGAGGTCGTCCTTGAGGTAGGTGTCGGTCTGGCGGCGGTTCTGCGCGTTCGGCGAGCCGCCGTCCTGCAGGATTTCCTGGATGTTGTTGATGTTGTTGGTCGACGAGTACTCGTAGGTGACCTGCGGCGCGCTCGAATCGGACTGCGGATTCCAGTCGGCCGTCTCCCAGCCCGCGTGGGCCTCGTTGAGCCAGGGGCCGTGCGAGATTTCGTAGGTCGCGTCGACGCGCGACTGGGTGTTGCGGTTGTTGATCGCCGTGCTCACCGTGTCCTGCGGCCCGGCGATCGAATAGCTGGTCTCGCGACGCAGCGTCGTCGAGATGTCGAAGCGCTGTTCTTCGTCGATCTCGGCCGAGAGCTTGCCGAACAGCAGGTGCTCGCGGAACTGCTGCTTGAACGCGAGCTGGTCGGCGACCAGCTGCGGGACGAGGCCGACCGAGGTGTAATGGCCGAGGGTGCCCGAGCCCGCGGCGATCTGCGCCGGGTTCTCGATGTTCTTGCCGTCGTAGGCGACGAAGTAGTGGAGCACGTCCTTCTTGATCGCGCCGCCGATGCTGAAGCCGTCCTCGACCTGCGAGTAGTCGGGCACGGCGATGCCGTTGGCCTGGTTCTGCTTCTGGATCGGGCTCAGCGCGGTCCAGTTCGCGCCCGTGCGGTTCACGTAGACCTCGCCATGGGTCTCGTTGCCGCCCGACTTCGTGACCGCGTCGATCGCGGCGCTCGCGACCTGGTCGTACTCGGCCTTGTAGTTCTGCGTAATGACCTTGTACTCGGCCACGGCGCCCTGCGGGAACGGGTTGCCCTGGCTCGTGTCCTGGCCGACGACGCCGCCGCGCAGGATGTTGTTCTTCTGGCCGACGCCGTCGATGAAGATGTTCACGGCGTCCTCGTTGGCCGACAGGCTGCGCAGGCGCGTGTTGCCCGACGCGTCGGTCGTGAAGTCGACGCCCGGCGCGAAGTCCGCGGCCGACAGGAAGTTGCGCGTCGCCTGCGGGATCGCCTCGATCATCTTGTTCGAGATCGACGTGCCGATCTGCGAGTCCATCACGCCCTGGCGCTGCGCCGTGCCGGTCACGACGACGGTGCCGAGGTCGGTCGCGCCGCTCGCGAGGTCGAGCTCGGCGGTTTCGCCGACCGAGACGACGATGTTCTGGCCCTGGGTCGCCTCGCCGATGCGGATTTCGTAGGCGCCGGGGCTCAGGCCGACGAGCGCGTAGCTGCCGTCGGCGAGCGTGCGCGTGCGGTAGGTGTTGCCGTTGGCCTTGTTGATCGCGCGGACCTCGGTGCCGGCCGCGACCCTGGCGCCGGCCGTCGTGATCGTGCCGCGCACGGTCGCGCCGCCCATCTGGGCTTGGGCCGGCAGGCTCGCGAGCAGCGCGGCGGAGCCGAGCAGGCCGGCGGCGAGCAGGTGGCGACTCAGCGTGCTGAGGGGAGTGCGTTGTTTCATCGGTGTCTCCTTTGTTGTCGTCGTGGTTCGTACTGCGTCTGTGCGGGGTGTGGAACGCCGGTCTGCGCCGGCTTCAGTGCTGGGTCTTGCCGCGCTCGGCGCCGGGCGGCCGCGCCGGCGTCGTCGAGTCGCGCTGGATCAGCTCGACCTGCAGCAGCTGGTCGAGCACCGGCGTCGCGCCGGCCGCCGTGATATGGGTCGCGAGGGCCTCGACGGCGAGCGTGCCGAGGCCGACGACGGGCACGCGCATGGTCGTCAGCGCGGGGCTCAGGTAGCGCGCGATCGGGATGTCGTCGAAGCCCGCGACCGCGATGTCGCGCGGCACCTGGACGCCGCCGTCGCGCAGCGCCGCGAGCAGGCCGATCGCGCTCATGTCGTTGCACGCGAACACCGCGTCGGGGCGTTCGCTGCGCGCGAGCAGCTCGATGCCGGCGCGCCAGCCTGCCGCCTCGGTGAAGTCGCCGGGCACGACGATCGGCGTCTGGCCGGCGGCGAGCACGGCGTCGCAATAGCCCTGCTGGCGCGCGACGGCCTCGGGGTTGCTCGCCGGGCCGCCGACCATCGCGATGCGGCGGCGCCCGCCGCCGAGCAGGTGCGCGACCATGGTCTGCGCGCCGCCGTAGTTGTCGATGCGGAAGGTCGGGTGGCTGCGCCCGGCCAGGCGCGTGTTCACGAGCACGAGCGGGATGTGCTCGGGCACGTTGCCGCGCAGGAAGTCGTCGTCGACATGCGGCGACATCAGCAGCAGCCCGTCGACGCGGCCGTTCATCGCGCGCAGCGCGGCGGCGGCCTCGTCGGCGTCGCCATGCGAGCTCGACAGCAGCAGGTGCAGGCCGCGCGCGCGCGCCGCGAGGTCGATGCCGCGGATCAGCTCCGAGAAATACTCGCCGTGCAGGTCGGGCAGCATCGCGCCGATCGTCTGGGTGCTGCGCAGCGACAGGCTGCGCGCGGCGCCCGAGGGCACGAAGCGCAGCTCGGCCGCGACCTGGCGGATGCGCTCGCGCGTCTCGCGCTGGACCTTCTCGGGGTCGTTGAGCGCGCGCGAGACGGTCGCGACCGAAACTCCGGCCGCGCGGGCGACGTCACGGATCGTGGCCGGCATCAGCGGTTCTCCACGCCGTGGCCGGCGATGATGTTGCGGTAGACCTTGGCGCTCGCCTTGGGCGTGCGCGCGAGCGTCTCGAAGTCGACGTGGAAGAGGCCGAAGCGCTTCGAGAAGCCGAGCGACCACTCGAGGTTGTCGAACAGCGACCACGCGTAATAGCCGCGCACGTCGGCGCCGCCGGCGATCGCCGCGCCCACGGCTTTGATGTGGCGGCGCAGGTAGTCGACGCGCAGCGGGTCGTCGACGACGGGGCCGTCCGGGCCCGCGAGCGCCTTGGGCGGGTCGTAGAAGGCCGCGCCGTTCTCGGTCACGTACAGCGGCAGGCCGCCGTAGCGCTCGTGCAGCCACAGCAGGGTCTCGGTCAGCGCGCTCGGGTAGACCTCCCAGCCCATCTCGGTATGCGTCGCGTGGGGCTGGCGCTCGGGGCGCGCCTTGACGGGCCAGCCGGCCGCGTCGGCGCGTACGACCGCGCGCGTGTAGTAGTTGAGGCCGATGAAGTCGATGGGCGTCTTCAGCGCCGCGACCTCGGCCTCGGGCCAGTCGGGCCAGGCCTCGCCGAAGACCTCTCTCAGCTCGGCCGGGTAGGTGCCGAGCAGAGCCGGGTCGAGGTACTGCCGGTTCATGTAGGCGTCGGCGAGCGCGGCCGCGTGGCGGTCGGCGGGCGTCGCGTCGGCGGCCAGGTGCTTGGGCTCGATATTGACGACCAGGCCGATCTGGTGCCGCCCCGTCGCGCGGTAGGCCGCGACGCCGGCCGCGTGGGCCTGCATGAGCCGGTGCGCGGCGATCGCGGCCTCAAACGCGCTGCGGTGGCCGGGCGCGAGCGCGCCGCTCATATAGCCGCCGTCGGCGACGACCCAGGGCTCGTTGAGCGTGGCCCAGAGCTTCACGCGGTCGTCGAGCGCGCGCACGCACACGCTCGTGTAGTCGGCGAACCAGTCGGCGATGTCGGGGTTGAGCCAGCCGCCGCGGTCGTCGAGCGCGGCCGGCAGGTCCCAGTGGTAGAGCGTCGCCATCGGCGTGATGCCGGCCTCGAGCAGGGTATCGACGAGGCGCTCGTAGAAGCCCAGGCCGGCCGGGTTCACGCGGCCGCGGCCCTCGGGCATCACGCGGCCCCAGGCGATCGAGAAGCGGTAGGACGTCAGGCCGAGCTCGCGCATCAGCGCGACGTCGTCCTTCATGCGCCGGTAGTGGTCGCAGGCGAGGTCGCCGGTGTCGCCGCCGACCACCCGGCCCGGCGTGCGCACGAAGCGGTGCCAGTGGCTGGGCCCGGCGCCGTCGGCGAGCGGCGAGCCCTCGACCTGGTAGGCCGAGGTCGCGCAACCCCAGAGGAAACCGGGCGGGAAGCCGGCGGGTGTCGAAGGCTTCTCAGCCGCCTTCAAAGCTGTCGTCTCTGTCATGTAATCGGTTCCTGAAACCGTTTACATCGCAGCATCAGGCAAACCGGCGGGCCCTGTCAAGCGGGCTTGCACGCGGATGCGCGGGACTGGTGCCGGCGCGCCACGCTGCGGCGCAGGCCTGGCGAATGTTTCGTTCGCCGCGAAGCCTGGATTGATAAGGACGTTATTCAACCAGCCTTTGCGAAGCCTTATGCTTCGTCCGTGCGCCTCGACCTGACCACCCTGAACCTCGTCCTCGCGATCGAACAGACGCGTTCGATCACGCGCGGGGCCGAGCGCGAGCACCTCGCGCTCGCGGCCGCGAGCAAGCGCCTGTCCGACCTCGAGTCGCGCCTCGGCGTGCAGCTGTTCGAGCGCCGCGCGCGCGGCGTCGAGCCGACCGAGGCCTGCCGCGCGCTGGTGCGCCATATCCGCTCGCTCAACGCCTCGCTGCACGCGCTCGAGAGCGAGGTCGTCGAGTTCGCGCGCGGCATCAAGGGCCATCTGCGCATTGCCGCGAACGCCGGCGCGATCGCCGAATGCCTGCCGGCCGACCTCGCCGCGTTCAGCGAGAAGCACCCGCAGATCCGCATCAGCCTCGAGGACATGACGAGCAGCGAGGTCCAGGCTGCCGTCGCCGAAGGGCGCGCCGACATCGGCGTGTTCACGGCGCCGCTGCTCGACAACCGCCTCGACGTGCGCGTCTACGCGCAGGGCCGGCTCGGCGTGCTCGTGCCGCGCGGCCACCCGCTCGCCGGGCGCGGCGCGGTCAGCTTCGACGACCTGCTCGACCACGACCTGATCGGCCTGCATGTCGGCGCGGCCGCGCAGGAACTCATGCACGAGCAGGCGCTCGCGCGCGGCCGCACGATCAAGGCGCGGCTGCAGGTGCGCGGCTTCGACGCGATCGCCCAGCTCGTCGAGCAGCGCCTCGGCGTCGCCGTGCTGCCCGAGGGGCCGGCGCGCCGCTTTACCCAGGTTTTCGCCGTCGAACTGCTGACCCTTGCCGAGCCCTGGGCGCAGCGCGACTATCTGCTCGGCGTGCAGCGGCAGGAGCGCCTGCCCACCGTCGTGCAGCGCTTCGTCGATTCGGTTGTTAAACAGGACAAACAGGAGGCTCAGCCATGAGCGCCAGGACTCTCTACGACAAGCTCTGGGACGAGCATGTCGTCCACACCGAGGACGACGGCACGGCCATCCTCTACATCGACCGCCATCTGGTCCACGAGGTGACGAGCCCGCAGGCCTTCGAGGGCCTGCGCGAGGCCGGCCGCAAGGTCTGGCGCGTGAGCTCGATCGTCGCGACGGCCGACCACAACACGCCGACGACCGGCTGGGAGCAAGGCTACGACGGCATCAAAGACCCGATCAGCAAGGAGCAGATCACGACGCTCGACGCGAACATCAAGGAGTTCGGCGCGGCGGCGTTCTTCCCCTTCCTGAGCAAGCGCCAGGGCATCGTCCACGTGATCGGCCCCGAGCAGGGCGCGACGCTGCCGGGCATGACCGTGGTCTGCGGCGACAGCCACACGAGCACCCACGGCGCGTTCGGCGCGCTCGCCCACGGCATCGGCACGAGCGAGGTCGAGCATGTGCTCGCGACCCAGACCCTGCAGGCCAAGAAGGCCAGGAACCTGCTCGTCAAGGTCGAGGGCCAGCTGCCGCGCGGCTGCGGCGCCAAGGACATCGTGCTCGCCGTCATCGGCCGCATCGGCACGGCCGGCGGCACCGGCTACACGATCGAGTTCGCGGGCAGCGCGATCCGCGCGCTGTCGATGGAAGGCCGCATGACGGTCTGCAATATGGCGATCGAGGCCGGCGCGCGCGCGGGCCTGATCGCGGTCGACGACACGACGCTCAACTACGTGAAGGGCCGCCCGTTCAGCCCGACCGGCGTGGAATGGGACCAGGCCGTCGCCTACTGGCGCACGCTGCACAGCGACGCGGGCGCGCATTTCGACGCCGTCGTCGAGCTCGACGCCGCGCAGATCCGCCCGCAGGTCACCTGGGGCACCTCGCCCGAGATGGTGCTGTCGATCGAGGACCGGGTGCCCGACCCGGACAAGGAAAAGGACGCGAGCAGGCGCGGCGCGATCGAGCGCGCGCTGACCTATATGGGCCTCGAGCCGAACAAGGCGATCGCCGACATCCGCATCGACAAGGTCTTCATCGGCTCGTGCACCAATAGCCGCATCGAGGACATGCGCGAGGCCGCGGCCGTCGTGCGCCGCCTCGCCGGGAGCACGGGCGGGCGCATCGCGGCCAACGTCAAGCTCGCCCTGGTCGTGCCCGGCTCGGGCCTCGTCAAGGCGCAGGCCGAGGCCGAGGGCCTCGACCAGGTCTTCAAGGCCGCGGGCTTCGAGTGGCGCGAGCCCGGCTGCTCGATGTGCCTCGCGATGAACGCCGACCGCCTCGAGCCCGGCGAGCGCTGCGCGTCGACGAGCAACCGCAACTTCGAGGGCCGCCAGGGGCAGGGCGGGCGCACCCACCTGGTCAGCCCGGCGATGGCCGCGGCCGCCGCGATGCAGGGCCATTTCGTCGACGTGCGTCGGATCGCCTGAAATGGCGCCCCTCGCCCGGTCTCGCCGCGCTGAACGCGGGCGCGCCCAGTCGGCCGACCGGCAAGCATGCCGATCGGCGTTCGCCAGCCGCGATCGAGCGCGCAGGCGCTCGACCGGTGCGGGCTCGCTCCCCCGAGGGGATGCCGCGGCCTGCGGCTGCGAGCCGCGGGCCGCCGCAGGCGGGCCGGCTTGGGAGCGGCCCGGCGCCGGCCCGAAATACCTCCGCGGGTTTACACCTCGAGGCGGCCGCGAACGCGGCATGAATCACTGACAGGAACATCCATGGACAAGTTCACCGTGCACCAGGGCCTCGTCGCCCCGATGGATCGCGACAACGTCGACACCGACGCGATCATCCCCAAGCAGTTCCTCAAGTCGATCCGGCGCAGCGGCTTCGGCCCGAACCTGTTCGACGAATGGCGCTACCTCGACCATGGCGAGCCGGGCCAGGACCCGGCGTCGCGCCGGCCGAACCCCGACTTCGTGCTGAACCAGCCGCGCTACCGGGGCGCGAGCATCCTGCTCGCGCGCCGCAACTTCGGCTGCGGCTCGAGCCGCGAGCACGCGCCGTGGGCGCTCCAGCAATACGGCTTCCGCGCGCTGATCGCGCCGAGCTACGCCGACATCTTCTTCAACAACTGCTTCAAGAACGGCGTGCTGCCGATCGTGCTGCCCGAGCCGCAGGTCGCGCAGCTGTTCGACGAGGTGTTCGCGTTCCCCGGCTACCAGCTGACCATTGACCTCGAGCGCCAGCTCGTCGTCAAGCCCGACGGCGCGGGCCTGCCCTTCGAGGTCCAGCCCTTCCGCAAGTACTGCCTGCTCGGCGGCTTCGACGACATCGGCCTGACGCTGCGTCACGCCGACAAGATCAAGGCCTTCGAGGCCCAGCGCATCGCGGCCAAGCCCTGGCTCGCGAACCGTCTCTAAACCCCGGAATTCCCATGACGAAGATTGCAATCCTCCCCGGCGACGGCATCGGCACCGAGATCATGGCCGAGGCCGTCAAGGTGCTGCGCACGCTCGAGCTGCCGCTCGAAATGGAAACCGCGCCGGTCGGCGGCGCCGCCTACGAGGCCGCGGGCCACCCGCTGCCCGAGGCGACGCTGAACCTCGCCAAGGCCGCCGACGCCGTGCTGTTCGGCGCGGTCGGCGACTGGAAGTACGACAAGCTCGAGCGCCACCTGCGCCCCGAGCAGGCCATCCTCGGACTGCGCAAGCACCTGGGCCTGTTCGCGAACCTGCGCCCGGCGATCTGCTACGAGCAGCTGACCCACGCGTCGAGCCTCAAGCCCGAGCTCGTCGCGGGCCTCGACATCCTGATCATCCGCGAGCTGACCGGCGACATCTACTTTGGCCAGCCGCGCGGCCGCCGCACGGCCGTCGACGGCCTGTTCCCCGGCAGCGAGGAAGGCTTCGACACGATGCGCTATGCGCGCCCCGAGATCGAGCGCATCGCCCATGTCGCGTTCCAGGCCGCGCAAAAGCGCAACAAGCGCCTGACCAGCGTCGACAAGGCCAACGTGCTCGAGACCTCGCAGCTGTGGAAGGACGTCGTGACCGAGGTCCACGCCCAGTACCCCGACGTCGCGCTCGACCATATGTACGTGGACAACGCGGCGATGCAGCTCGTCAAGGCGCCGAAGAAATTCGACGTCGTCGTGACCGGCAATATGTTCGGCGACATCCTCAGCGACGAGGCGGCGATGCTCACGGGCTCGATCGGCATGCTGCCCTCGGCCTCGCTCGACAAGCACAACAAGGGCCTGTACGAGCCCAGCCACGGCAGCGCGCCCGATATCGCGGGCAAGGGCATCGCCAATCCTCTGGCTACAATCCTCTCCGCTGCCATGATGCTCAAGTTCTCCCTCAACCAGCCCGAGGCTGCCGCGCGAATCGAAGCGGCCGTCCAGTCCGTGCTGGCCCAGGGTCTGCGTACCGCGGACATCTGGTCCGAGGGCACCCAAAAAGTGAGCACCCGCGAGATGGGCGACGCCGTCGTCGCCGCCATCACGACCAAAACCATCAAGGGCTAAGGCTCCCGGTTCGTCTCGCCCTCTGCAAACCCGGCGAAGCGAGCCGGGGCAGTCACCCAGGGGTTTGTGGTGCAAGGCGACTTGAAGGAATTGACGATGACGACATTGGTAGGACTGGTGGGCTGGCGCGGCATGGTCGGCTCGGTGCTGATGGACCGGATGAGCGCGGAGCGCGACTTCGACCTGATCGAGCCGCTGTTCTTCAGCACGAGCAATGCGGGCGGCCGGGCCCCCGCGCAGGCCAAGAACGAAACCGCGCTGCAGGACGCGCACGACCTCGCCCAGCTCAAGCGCTGCGAGATCATCATCACTGCCCAAGGCGGCGACTACACGAACGAGGTCTACCCAAAGCTGCGCGCGGCCGGCTGGAACGGCCACTGGATCGACGCGGCCTCGTCGCTGCGCATGCACGACGACGCCGTGATCGTGCTCGACCCGGTCAATATGCCCGTGATCAAGCGCTCGCTCGCCCAGGGCGGCCGCGACTGGATCGGCGGCAACTGCACGGTGTCGTGCATGCTGATGGGCGTCGGTGCGCTTTACAAGGCCGGCCTCGTCGAGTGGATGAGCACGCAGACCTACCAGGCCGCGTCGGGCGGCGGCGCCCAGCACATGCGCGAGCTGCTCACGCAGTACGGCACGCTGAATGCCGAGGTCAAGGCCCTGCTCGACGACCCGAAGAGCGCGATCCTCGAGATCGACCGCAAGGTCATCGCCAAGCAGCGCGCGCTGACCGAGGCCGAGACGGCGAACTTCGGCGTGCCGCTCGGCGGCTCGCTGATCCCGTGGATCGACAAGGACCTCGGGATCGGCAAGGGCCGGGACGAGCCCGGCTATGGCCAGTCCAAGGAAGAGTGGAAGGGCATGGCCGAGACCAACAAGATTCTCGGCTCCGGCAATATCCCGGTCGACGGCTTCTGCGTGCGCGTCGGCGCGATGCGCTGCCACAGCCAGGCGCTGACCTTCAAGCTCAAGAAAGACGTGCCGCTGGCCGATATCGAGGCCATGATCGCGGCCGACAACGCCTGGGTGAAGGTCGTCCCGAATACGCGCGAGGCCACGATTCGCGAACTCACGCCGGTGGCCGTGACGGGCACGATGGCCATCCCGGTCGGCCGCCTGCGCAAGCTCGCGATGGGGCCCGAGTACCTCGGCGCGTTCACGATCGGCGACCAGCTGCTGTGGGGCGCGGCCGAACCGCTGCGCCGCATGCTGCGCATCCTGCTCGAGCAGTAAGCGCGGCCGGGCGAGGGCGCGGGGGAGGGCGGCTTCGCCCCCTCCCGGGCTATCCCCTAGGGGCGTTGCCTTCGAGCGACAGGCAGGCGTAACCGGTCGTGAATGGCGTCAAGCGTGCGCACTTTTGACCCTTTGGATGAGGGGTTGAGCGTATATGCTTGATGCTGTTGCGTTTTTGTGCGCCAGTGCGCACGAACAGGACCGCATGATCGGCGTAGACAGCAGGCACGGCAGTGACCTGGACCTTGGGGGTCGCCTTGAGAAATGAAAATCGCACCGCGGGCCGCCGCGTCTGGTTCCCGCGTTCGCGTGTTGCGGCCGCGGCCGTGCTCGCGCTGGGCTTGGTCGGCAACGCGGCCCACGCGCTCGGGCTCGGCAAGCTGTCGGTGCAGTCGGCGCTCGGCGAAACGCTAAGGGCCGAGATCGAGGTCACGAGCCTGTCGCCCGACGAAGCCGGTTCGCTCAAGGTCCGCGTTGCGCCGCCCGAGTCCTACCGTGCGAGCGGCGTCGAGTACAACGCGCTGCTGACCGGCACCGACATCCAGGTCGTCCAGCGCGAAGGCCGCACCTATCTGCACATGAGCAGCGACCGCGCGGTGCAGGAGCCCTTCGTCGACGTGATCCTCGAGCTCTCCTGGGCGAGCGGCCGTCTGGTGCGCGAGTACACGCTGCTGTTCGATCCGCCGACCGTGCCGCACCCGCAGCAGGTCGCGCCGCCCGCCGTCGCCGCGACGCCCGTGATCTCGGCGCCATCGCCGGCCCCGGCGGTCGCCCCGCCGCCGCCGGTCGCCGTGGCGGCCGCGCCGATCGCGCCGCCCGCGCCCGTGCGGGCGAAACCCGAAGCGCCCAGGCCCGAGGCTTCGGCGCCCGCGCCGAAGGTCGCGGCCGCCGCGCCTGCGCCGGTCGCACCGACGCCCGCGCTCAAGCCCGCCGCCGCGCCGACCCCGGCCAGCGAGGTCACGGTGCGCCCCGGCGATTCGCTGTCGCGCATCGCCTCGCGCGTGCAGCCGGCCGGCGTGTCGCTCGACCAGATGCTCGTCGGGCTGTACCGCAGCAACCCGGACGCGTTCATCGACAACAACATGAACCTGCTCAAGGCCGGCTCGGTCCTGCAGGTTCCCTCGTCCGACAGCCTGGGCGCGCTGTCGGCCGGCGAGGCGCGCCAGGTCATCCAGGCGCAGAGCGCCGACTTCAACGCCTACCGCGAGCGCCTCGCGGGCGCCGCGCCGACGCTCAAGACCGAGGGCAACGAGCGCCAGGCGCGCGGCAAGGTCGAGGCTGCCGTCGACGAGCACAAGTCCGCCGCCGCGGCGTCGCCCGACAAGCTCACGCTGTCGAAGGCCGCGAGCGCGACCGCCGAGGCCAAGGCCTCGAAGGCCACCGAGAAGAAGGACGCCGCGAACCGCGTCGCCGAGCTCACGCGCAACGTCGAGGAGCTCAAGCGCCTGTCGGCCGCGGCCCAGCCGCCGGCCGCCGCGCCGGCGCCGGTCGCCCCCGCGCCGGCTTCGACCCCGACCGTGCTCGCCCAGGCCCCGGCCGCGCTGACGCCGGCGAGCGTCGCGCCGGCGCCCAAGCCCGCCGCGAGCATGGCGCCGGCGACGCCCAAGCCGCAGCTGCCGCCGGCGCCGCCCGCGCGCCCCGAGCCCGGCCTGGTCGACAGCCTGCTCGCGAGCCCGGCCGTGCTCGGCGGCGGCGCCGCGGTGCTGCTCGCGCTCGGCGGCCTCGCGTTCATGCGCCTGCGCGGCGGCAAGGACAAGGCCAAGGCCGACACCGGCTTCCACGAAAGCCGCCTGCAGCCCGACTCCTTCTTCGGCCAGTCGGGCGGCCAGCGCGTCGATACGCGCGACGCGACCGGCGCGGCCTCGTCGATGAGCTATTCGCTGAGCCAGCTCGACGCGATCGGCGACGTCGACCCGGTCGCCGAGGCCGACGTCTACCTCGCCTACGGCCGCGACCTGCAGGCCGAGGAAATCCTCAAGGAAGCGCTGCGCGCGAACCCGACCCGGCTCGCGATCCGCCTCAAGCTGCTCGAGGTCTACGCCAAGCGCCGCGACACCAAGGGCTTCGAGCAGCTCGCGGTGCAGCTCTACGCCGAGACCCACGGCACGGGCGAGGACTGGGCGAAGGCCCAGGAGCTCGGCCGCCAGATCGACCCCGAGAACCCGCTCTACCAGCCCGGCGGCGCGCCCGCGGCGGACGAGGCGGGGCACGAGGTCCATGCCGAGCCGATGGACGCGAGCACGCTGCCCGCGACCGTCGTCGCCCAGCCGACCCAGTCGCAGGCGCCGACCGAGGCGATGGGCCTGCCGCCGGTCAGCGGCTTCGGCCTCGACCTCGACCTCGACACCGACACCGCAGCGAACGCGATGGCCGCGACCCAGGCGATGACGCCGTCGGCCGAGCGTGCGCCCATGGGCATGGACTTCGACGTGTCGGCGCCGGCCCATGCGGCGCCCGCGCCGCAGCACGCCGGCGGCGAACTACCCGACCTGCACCTCGACCTCGACGCGCCCGGCGCGCCGGCTGCCGCGCCGGTTCACGCCACGGCGCCGGCCCATGCGCCGGCGGCCGGGGCCGAGAACGCGCTCGACTTCGACCTCTCGTCGATCGACCTCGACCTGCCCGCGACGGGCGCGACGGGCGCGGCCGCCGGCCCCGAGCTCAGCGCTGAAGAGGCCGAGCCGCTGCACCGCCAGCTCGAGCTCGCCGACGAGTTCCGCCAGATCGGCGACACCGAGGGCGCCCGCGAGGTGCTCAACGAGGTCATCGAGAAGGCGTCGGGCGAGCTCAAGACGCGCGCTCAGCAGATGCTCAAAGAGCTGAGCTGAAGCCAGCGCCTGCCGCGTCCCCGATAATCGAAGCGCCCGGTGTTCCCGGGCGCTTTTTCTTTTCTGGGGAACAGGATCGACATGCGCGTCGCGCTCGGCATCGCCTACAAGGGCCAGGCCTACAAGGGCTGGCAGAGCCAGCCCGGCGGCGGCACCGTGCAGGACCGGCTCGAGGCCGCCCTCGCGCAGTTCGCGGCCGCGCCGATCCGCACGATCTGCGCGGGCCGCACCGACACCGGCGTGCACGCGCTGAACCAGGTCGTGCACTTCGACGCCGCGGTCGAGCGCGAGCCGTTCTCGTGGATCCGCGGCACGAATCGCTACCTGCCGTCCGACATCGCCGTGCAATGGTGCGCGTTCCCGGGCGAGGCTTTTCACGCGCGCAACGCCGCGCGCGGCCGCCGTTACGCCTACCTGCTGCTCGAGTCGCCGGTGCGCCCGGCGATCGAGACCGGCTCGGCGGGCTGGGTGTTCCGCCCGCTCGACCGGGGTGCGATGGAGGCGGGCGCCGCGCTGCTCGTCGGCGAGCACGACTTCTCCTCGTTCCGCTCGAGCGAATGCCAGGCGCTGTCGCCGCTCAAGCAGCTGCGCGCGATCCGGATCTCGCGCCACGGCGCGTACTGGCGCTTCGAGTTCGACGCGTCGGCGTTTCTCCACCATATGGTGCGCAACCTGATGGGTTGTTTGATCGCGGTCGGCACCGGCGCAAGGCCGCCCGGCTGGATCGCCGAGGTGATCGCCGCGCGCAGCCGCGATGCCGCGGCGCCGACCTTCGCCCCCGACGGCCTGCACTTTCTCGGCCCCTATTACGATGCCGAGCTGAACCTGCCCGAGCGCACGCCCGCCTTCGACTGGCTGCCTGGATAATGGTGCCCCTCGCCCGGTCCTGCCGCGCTGGACGCGGGCAAGTCCGGTCGGTCCCCCGCGGGGACGCGATGGCGGGCGGCCGCGAGCCGCCCGCCATCGCCGGCGGGCCGGCTTGGGGCGGCCCGGCGCTCGGCCTGGAATACCACGGTGGGATGAATCAAGTGACCCGTACCCGCATCAAGATCTGCGGCCTCACGCGCGAGGCCGACGTCGACGCCGCCGTCGCGGCCGGGGCCGACGCGGTCGGCTTCGTGTTCTACGCGAAGAGCCCGCGCTTCGTTCCGGTCGAGCGCGCGGTCGAGCTTGCGCGCCGACTGCCGCCCTTCGTGACGCCGGTGGGCCTGTTCGTCAACGCGTCGGCGCACGAGGTCGGCCAGGCGCTACAAGCCCTGCCCAACCTGCTGCTGCAGTTCCACGGCGACGAGCGTCCGGCCGCTTGCAACTGGTTCGGCCGGCCCTATGTGCGCGCGGCGCGGATGGCGCCGGGCTTCGATTTGCTAGACTTCGCCCATCAGTTTTCTCAGGCCCAGGCCATCCTGCTCGACGCCCATGTCGAGGGGTATGGCGGCGGTGGAAAGGTCTTCGATTGGTCGCTCATTCCGCAAAACGTGCCCCGTCCGGTCGTTTTGTCTGGTGGGTTGCATGCCGCAAATGTGGCCGGGGCGATCGCGCGGGTACGGCCCTCGGCCGTTGACGTCAGCAGCGGCGTGGAGGGAGAGGCCAAAGGCCTCAAGGACCCACGCCTGATCGAAGCCTTCTGCGCGGCGGTACGCGCCGCCGACGCTGCATGCGAAAGCACCACCCCATGAATCCCTACGACCAGCCGGACGCCCGCGGGCATTTCGGCATCTACGGCGGCCGCTTCGTCGCCGAAACCCTGGTCCACGCGCTCGACGAGCTCGAGGCCACCTACGAGCATTGCCGCCGCGACCCCGAGTTCATCAAGGAATTCGAGCGCGAGCTCGCCCATTTCGTCGGCCGGCCAAGCCCCATCTACCACGCCGCGCGCCTGTCGCAGGAGCTCGGCGGCGCGCAGATCTACCTCAAGCGCGAGGACCTCAACCACACCGGCGCGCACAAGGTCAACAACACGATCGGCCAGGCCCTGCTCGCGAAACGCATGGGCAAGAAGCGCGTGATCGCCGAGACCGGCGCGGGCCAGCATGGCGTCGCCACGGCGACGATCTGCGCGCGCTTTGGTCTGGAATGCGTGGTCTATATGGGCAGCGAGGACGTCAAGCGCCAGTCGCCCAACGTCTACCGCATGAACCTGCTCGGCGCGCGCGTCGTGCCGGTCGAGAGCGGCAGCAAGACCCTCAAGGACGCGCTCAACGAGGCGATGCGCGACTGGGTCACGAACATCGAGTCGACCTTCTACATCATCGGCACCGTCGCCGGCCCGTCGCCTTACCCGCGCATGGTGCGCGACTTCCAGCGCGTGATCGGCGACGAATGCATCGCCCAGATGCCGCCGCTCGCGGGCCGCCAGCCCGACGCCGTGATCGCCTGCGTCGGCGGCGGCTCGAACGCCATCGGCATCTTCTACCCGTATATCGGGCACCGCGACGTGCGCCTGATCGGCGTCGAGGCGGCCGGGCAGGGCGTCGCGAGCGGCAAGCACGCGGCGACGCTGACGGCCGGCACGCCCGGCGTCCTGCACGGCAACCGCACCTATCTGCTGCAGGACGCCGACGGCCAGATCATCGAGACGCACTCGATCTCGGCGGGCCTCGACTACCCGGGCGTCGGCCCCGAGCACGCCTACCTGAAGGACATCGGCCGCGCCGAATACGTGGGCGTCACCGACGCCGAGGCGCTCGCGGCCTTCCACCGCCTGTGCCGCACCGAAGGCATCATCCCGGCGCTCGAGTCGAGCCACGCGGTCGCCCACGCGATGAAGCTCGCACCCACGCTGCCCAAGGACCAGATCCTGCTCGTGAACCTCTCGGGCCGCGGCGACAAGGACATCGGCACCGTCGCCGACCTGTCGGGCGCGAAGGTCTACGACCAGCCCTCGCAGGCCGGCCACGAGGTCAAGGGCCTGGTCGTGAAGGGAGGTGCGCAATGAGCCGCATCGAGGCCACCTTCGCCGCCTTGAAGCAGCAGGGCCGCAAGGCCCTGATTCCCTACGTGACGGCCGGCGACCCGTTCCCCGAGACCACGGTCGCGCTGATGCACGCCCTCGCCGACGCGGGCGCCGACGTGATCGAGCTCGGCATGCCGTTCTCGGACCCGATGGCCGACGGCCCGGTGATCCAGCAGGCCTCGGAGCGCGCGCTCGCGAAGGGCGTGACGCTGGCCCAGGTGCTCGCGTTCGTCGCCGCGTTCCGCGAGCGCAACCAGACGACGCCGGTCGTGCTGATGGGCTACGCGAACCCGGTCGAGCGCCACGGCGCGACGCGCTTCGTTGCCGACGCCGCCAAGGCTGGCGTCGACGGCGTGCTGATCGTCGACTACCCGCCCGAGGAATGCGCGGCGTTCGCCGGCGCGCTCGACGCCGCGGGGCTCGCGCCGATCTTCCTGCTCGCGCCGACGAGCACCGAGGCGCGCATGGCCGAGGTCGGCAAACTGGCCCGCGGCTACGTCTACTACGTGTCGCTGAAGGGCGTGACCGGCGCCGGCCACCTCGACACGGCCGCCGTCGCCGCGATGCTGCCGCGCATCCGCGCCCATGTGAGCGTGCCGGTGGGCGTCGGCTTCGGCATCCGCGACGGCGCGACGGCGCGCGCCGTGGCCGAGCACGCGGACGCCGTCGTGATCGGTTCCAGGCTCGTCGAACTGCTGTCCCGCCAGGCCGGCGATAATGTCGCCCTGACCGGCGCCCAGTTCATCCGCGAGATCCGCGCGGAGCTGGACGCCTGATACGAATATAGAGGAGCCTCCATGAGCTGGCTTGAAAAACTGCTGCCGCCGAAGATCCAGACCCCCGAGGCCGGCGAACGCCGCACGGTCCCCGAGGGCCTGTGGATCAAGTGCCCGGCCTGCGAGACCGTGCTCTACAAGACCGATCTCGAGAGCAACGTCAACGTCTGCCCGAAGTGCAGCCACCACCACCGCATCGGCGCGCGCGCACGCCTCGACGCCTTCCTCGACGGCGAAGGCCGCTACGAGGTCGGCCAGGAGGTGCTGCCGGTCGACGCGCTGAAGTTCAAGGACAGCAAGAAGTACCCGGACCGCCTGAAGGAAGCGCTCGAGAGCACCGGCGAGACCGACGCGCTCGTCGTGCTCGGCGGCGCCGTCATGAGCGTGCCCGTCGTCGTCGCCTGCTTCGAGTTCGACTTCATGGGCGGCTCGATGGGCTCGGTCGTCGGCGAGCGCTTCGTGCGCGGCGTCGAGACCGCGCTCGAGCAGAAGACGCCGTTCATCTGCTTCACGGCGACCGGCGGCGCGCGCATGCAGGAAGGCCTGCTGTCGCTGATGCAGATGGCCAAGACCAACGCGGCGCTGACCAAGCTCGCGAAGGCGCGCCTGCCCTATATCAGCGTGCTGACCGACCCGACGATGGGCGGCGTGTCGGCGAGCTTCGCCTTCGTCGGCGACATCGTGATCGCCGAGCCCAAGGCGCTGATCGGCTTCGCGGGCCCGCGCGTGATCGAGAACACCGTGCGCGAAAAGCTCCCGCCGGGCTTCCAGCGTGCCGAGTTCCTCGTCGAGAAGGGCGCCGTCGACATGATCGTCGACCGCCGCCAGCTGCGCGAGACGATCGCGCGCCAGCTCGCCATGCTGCAGCGCCAGAGCGCCGACGCGGTGGCCTGAATCCGCCAATGCTTGAACACGACGGCCGGGCGATGCGCCTGGCCGTTTTCACTTGATGAACACCTTGACCGACTGGCTCGCCCATTGCGAGCGCCTCCACCCCAAGGAAATCGACATGACGCTCGCGCGCGTGAACGCGCTGCGCGAACGTCTGGGCCTCGCGTTCGAGGCGCCCGTGATCATGGTCGCGGGCACCAACGGCAAGGGCTCGACCTGCGCGATGCTCGAGTCGATCGCGCTGCGCGCGGGCTACCGCGTCGGCCTGTACATCAAGCCGCACCTCGTGCACTTCGAGGAGCGCTGCCGCGTCGGCGGCGAGCCGGTCGCGGCCGCCTCGCTGCTGCCGCATTTCGAGGCCGTCGAGGCCGCGCGCGGCGAGCTCGCGCTGACCTATTTCGAGTTCACGACGCTCGCGATCCTGCGCCGTCTGAGCCAGGAGCCGCTCGACCTCGTGATCCTCGAGGTGGGCCTGGGCGGCCGGCTCGACGCGGTCAACTGCATCGACGCCGACGTCAGCGTGATCACGAGCATCGACCTCGACCACACCGAGTACCTGGGCCCGGACCGCGAGTCGGTCGGCCACGAAAAGGCTCACATCATGCGGCCCGGCCGCCCGGCCGTCGTCAGCGACCCGGTGCCGCCGGCGTCGCTCGCCGCCTACGCCGCGAGCATCGGCGCCGACCTGCGCCAGCTCGGTCGCGACTTCACCTACAGCGGCGACCGCCAGCAATGGCAATGGGTCGGCCGCGACAAGCGCTTCGCGGGCCTGGCCTATCCGGCGCTGCGCGGCGTGAACCAGCTGCTCAACGCGTCGGGCGTGCTCGCCGCGTTCGAGGCGCTGCACACGCGCCTGCCGATCAGCGCGCAGGCCGTTCGCACGGGCCTCGCGCTCGTCGAGCTGCCCGGGCGCTTCCAGGTCGTGCCGGGCCAGCCGGCCCTCGTGCTCGACGTCGCGCACAACCCGCACGCGGTCGCGGCGCTCGCGCAGAACCTCGACCAGATGGGCTTCTTCCCGCGCACCCACGTGGTGTTCGGCGCGATGGCCGACAAGGACCTCGGCGCGATCTTCGAGCGCATGGCGCCGCTCGTCGACAGCTGGCATTTCTGCGACCTGCCGCTGCCCCGCGCCGCGAAGGCGGCCGACCTTGCCGCGCGCTTCGCCGAACTCACGCTCAAGACCCCGCCGCAGGTCACGCTCGCGACCCACGCGGACCCGCTCGCGGCCCTGGCCGCAGCGGCGGCCGCGGCCGACCCGGCTGATAGAATCCTGGTCTTCGGTTCGTTCTACACCGTCGGCGGTGTGCTGGCGAACGGAGTGCCGCGTCTGCAGGCCTCCTGACCCCCTTTGCCCACCCCGGCGCCGTTCGCGTTTGGGGGGCGGTCTACTGACGGAACATGGGCTTGCTGTCTTTCTTCAAACGCCAATCCGACACTCCCGCGGCCAAGCCGGTCGCCGACAAGGCCGACGCCGTGCAGGTGCTGCGCATCCGCGCGCGGCGCCGCCTGATCGGCGCGGCCGTGCTCGTCGCGGCCGGCGTGATCGGCTTCCCGCTGCTGTTCGCGACGCAGCCGCGGCCGCTGCCGGTCGACCTGCCGATCGAGATCCCCAAGAAGGACGGCGCACCCGCGCTCGCCGTGCCGGCGCAGGTTGCGCAGGCGCAGCAGCAGGTCGCGCCTGCCGCCGCGAGCGCCGCGCCGCAAGCCGTTCCCGAGGCCGACGATCAGACGCCGCCGCCCGCGGCGTCGGCGCAGACGGGGGCGCAGATCAGTGCGCCGACGAATTCGCAGTCGGGCCGCGTCGTCGCCCCGACCCAATCGAGCCCGGCGATCGTGCCGGTGCCGGCGCCCGTCGCACCAAAGGCCGACGCGGCGCCCGTCGTCAAGCCCGAGGCCACGAAGCCCGCACCGACCAAACAGGCCAAGCCCGATGCGGCCAGGCAGTCCGACCACGCGACGGCCAAGGCCGCGCCGACGCGCGATGCGAGCGACGCCGCGCGCGCCCAGGCGCTGCTCGACGGCAAGGCCGGCGCCGCCGCCGCGGCCGACGGCAAAAGCTCCTCGGCCGCCGCCGGCAACGGCCGCTTCATCGTCCAGGTCGGCGCGTTCGCCGACGCTTCGGCCGCGCACGAGGTCCGCGCGAAGGTCGAGCACCTGGGCCTCAAGACCTATACCCAGGCCGTCGACACCCCGGCCGGCAAGCGCATCCGCGTGCGCGTCGGCCCGTTCGCGAGCCACGACGACGCCCAGCAGGCGGCCAACAAGCTGCACAACAGCGGCCTTGCCGCGGCCGTTCTCACCCTCTGACGATATGGACCTGAGCCTGAGCTGGGTCGACCTGCTGATGTTCGGGGTGCTCGGCACCTCGTTGCTGATCGGGCTGTGGCGCGGCTTCGTGTTCGAGCTGATGTCCATCGCGGGCTGGTTCGTCGCGTATTTCGCGTGCCCCTATGTCGCGCCGTTCGTCGCGCCCTTCGTCGAGAAGCTGATGCCGACCCATCCGCACGGCCCGCTCGCCGACCTCGGACACGACCTGCCGCCGCTCGCCCTCGTGATCGCATTCTTCCTCGTGCTCGTGCTCTGGGGCCTGAGCGCGCGCCTGGTCCAGCTGCTCGTGCGCGCGACGCCGCTGTCGCTGCTCGACCGCCTGTTCGGCGCTGGCTTCGGCGCGCTGCGCGGCGTGCTGCTGTGCACCCTGCTCGTCGCGGCCGTGAGCCTCACGCCCGCCGTCCATTCGCCGACCTGGCAGGCCTCGCGCATGGCGCCGGCCTTCGCCGCGCTGCTGCAGATGCTGCAGCCGCTGCTGCCGGCCGGTCTTGCAATTCCGAATCCCGTGGCCACCTGAGGCCGCAAGTTTTTCCAAGGACTCCATCATGTGCGGCATCGTCGGCGTGATCTCCCGCTCCCCGGTCAACCAGCTGATCTACGACGCTCTGCTGCTGCTCCAGCACCGCGGCCAGGACGCGGCCGGCATCGTCACGATGCAGGGCCACAAATGCTTTATGCACAAGGCGCGCGGCATGGTGCGCGACGTGTTCCGCACGCGCAATATGCGCGCGCTGCCGGGCACGATCGGCCTCGGCCAGGTCCGCTACCCGACGGCCGGCAACGCCTATAACGAGGAAGAGGCGCAACCGTTCTACGTGAACGCGCCGTTCGGCCTCGTGCTCGTGCACAACGGCAACCTGACGAACGCCCATGCGCTCAAGGACGAGCTCGCCGAGGTCGACCGCCGCCACATCAACACCGAGAGCGACTCCGAGGTCCTGCTCAACGTGCTCGCCCACGAGCTCGACCGCGCCGCGCGCGGCCGCCCGGTCACGCCCGAGGAGATCTTCCAGGCCGTGCGCGCGACGCAGGCGCGCATCAAGGGCTCGTACGCGGTGATCTGCCTGGTCGCCGGCCATGGCCTGCTCGCGTTCCGTGATCCCTATGGCATCCGTCCGCTGTGCTACGGCCGCAACGCCGACGGCGACACCATGGTGGCGAGCGAAAGCGTCGCGCTCGAGGGCAACGGCCACAAGCTCGAGCGCGACGTCGCGCCCGGCGAGGCCCTGTTCATCGACATGGAAGGCCGCCTGCACACCCAGCAGTGCAACGAGCACCCGCAGCTCTATCCCTGCATGTTCGAGTTCGTCTACCTCGCGCGGCCGGATTCGGTGCTCGACGGCATCTCGGTCTACCAGG
>Ga0213872_10000197_pt1 | contig 53584 bp, 46 predicted proteins | sample VelepicomBERX_R2_FD_160071 | JGI IMG/M metagenome (GOLD analysis project Ga0213872, IMG submission 160071) | Rhizosphere microbial communities from Vellozia epidendroides in rupestrian grasslands, the National Park of Serra do Cipo, Brazil - RX_R2 | ecosystem: Host-associated > Plants > Roots >... | reverse complement strand
GCCTCCGACCCGATGCTATCGGTGTGCCCCTCGACCAGCACCTGATAATCCGGGTACCGATGCAACACCCCCGCCAGCTTGGCGACCGTTTCTTTCCCCCCCGGGCGCAGCGACGTGCCGGCAAAGTCGAACAACACATTGCTAAGCGTAATCACCACGCCGCGATCCGTCTGGCGCGAGGGGGTCGCCAATGCCGCATCCAGCGCACGCTGCAATTGCGCCGCCCGCTGCTCGGCCGAACGCGCTCGCGCTTCGGCGAGCAGCCGTTCACGCTCTTGCGAGACCCGGGCGATACGCTCTTCCGCCTCGCGCCCCGCCGCCGCCTGCTCGGCGATCGCCGCCTGTTCCACCGCCAAATGCGCCAAGTGTTGCGCCTCCAGCGCTTGACGCCTTTGCGCCCAGACCTGCTCAGCCCGCGCGAGCGCGTCGCGCGCACGGGCGAGCTCGACGGGCGCCAGCCGGACCACCACGCTGTTTTGCCGTGCCGCCTCATAGGCCTGCCGCGCCGACTCCAACTCGGGATCCGGCGCTGGCGAGGTCGCGCAGCCGGCCAAGAGCGCCAACATCATGGCCTCGACACAGCGAAAGTTCTTGCTTGCCATACCCCTCTCCTCACAGTTTGTCGCGTGCCGGCAGGGGCGCCATACGCCGCGCCCGCTCGTCGATCTCCTGGCGCAACGCCCGAATCGACCGATCGAGCTCCTCGACCGCGCGCGATGACTTGGCGGTCCCGGTCCGGACGAGCGCCAAGGTCGCGGCGATCTCCGCTTCGGCGGCAAAACGCCTAGCCCGCTCGGTTTCGTTCAACAAGACCGCGTTTCTCGCTTGCTCGAGCCGATCGCGCGCCCGGGCGAGCTCATGGCTGGCGTATTGGCTCGCGCCCGCGTTCTGAGCGTGATCGATGGCGGACTGCGCCGCCGCCAACTGTTCCCTGGGCAGCGGCGAGGAGGCGCACGCGACAAGCATGCTCAACACCCCCATTCCATACATCGGACGGATGATTTTCATAGCAACGCTCCGTACTGTATCGGCCCGGCCGCGTCCGGACCGCTTGGTCGAACACGGCCCGAGCCGATTATTGTTGCGGCGGCTGGACAATGATGTGATTACGGACATCCTTGACGCCGGGCACCGAACGGGCGATCTCGCCGGCACGCATCTTCTCGGCCTCGCTCACCGCGAAGCCGGAAAGCTCCACCACGCCTTTGAGCGTCTCTACCGAAATGCGCATGGCACTGACTTTCGGCTCGGTGGCCAAGCGTTTTTTGACGCGTGCCGTCACCGTCGCATCATCGACGTATTGGCCCACGGTGCTCTGCCCGCTGGTCACCGTGCAGCCCGAGACCGAGAAGCCCATGGCAACAGCCAAGCCCAAAGCTGAGAACAGTTTCTTCATGAATGACGGCCCTCCTCCAACGTGGATCAACCTAGTAGATAAATCGCCATGCCAGCTTGTCTCCTGCTCCGCAAATGCTGTGCCAGCCGGCACCGTCCCGGCGGCGGGCCGGCTCTGTCTGGCATATGAATTGCGTGCGGCAGCAGGGTTCTTGACTCATGGGAGAGCCATCATGATTTCACCAGCCTTGCGCCTCGAGCATCGCCAAAACCAGGTATTGACCCCCCGCCTGCAACAGGCGGTGCGGTTATTGCAAATTTCGACCCAGGAGTTCAACCAAACGCTGCAACAGATGCTGAGCATCAACCCCTTTCTCGACTGCATCGATGAGGAGAGCGACACGCACGATGGCGAGGCCGAGCCGGAGCAAGAGGAAGAAGCGGAAGTACCGACGGATGCGGATCGGCTGGAAATCATCGCCCGCGACGAGCGTTTCGACCCCTTTACCGACTGCGCGCCGTGGGGCGCCCGCAAGGACAGCGCGGAAGGCCCGCACGAGGAGACGTGGCGGCAAGTGCCGGCCGAACGCACATTACGCGAACATCTGCACCAACAATGGCGTACCTATCCGCTTTCCGAGCGAGAGTGGCTGATTGGCGCCGCGGTGATCGAGGCGCTCGACGAAGACGGCTACCTACGCGTCGATCTGAGCGAGCTGCGCGCCCTTCTCGGGCTCAAGCCGCCTGTGGGCATGTCAGAAATGCACATCGCGTTGAAACTTGTGCAATCGCTCGACCCCCCAGGGGTAGGCTGCCGCGATGTCCGCGAATGCCTGCGACTGCAATTACAGAATTTGCCCGATAGCGAGGCGCGCGCCATGGCGATCGCCATTGTCGACGGCGAATTCGAGCGGTTCGTGCGCCGCGACATGACGGGCCTCGGGAAACGCTTGGCCTGCCCGCAGGAACGGCTCGAACTCGGCTGCGCGATGATCCGCCAGCTCGCCCCCCGTCCAGGGCGCCCCTTTGGCGCAAACACCCCGCCGTATCTCGTGCCGGATGTTTTCGTCCACAAGGAAGGCGGCGCCTGGCGCGCCCGGCTCAACCCGGCGGCCATTCCCAATATCGGCATCAATCAAACTTACGTGCAAATGTTCCGGCGGCATCGCCAATCCCATCACCAGGATATGGCCGCCTATCTGCACGAGGCGCGCTGGACCGTGCGCAACATCGAGCAACGCTTCAACACCATTTTGCGCGTCGCGGAGGAGATCGTTGCTCGCCAGCAGCGTTTTTTCGAACAGGGCGCGCTCGCCATGCAGCCCCTAGGGCTGCGCGATATCGCCGCGAACCTCGGACTGCATGAGTCCACGGTTTCCCGCGCCACCTGCAACAAATACCTCGCCGCACCGGCAGGCATCCTCGAGCTGAAGTATTTCTTCTCGCGCGCATTGCACACTTTGCACGGCAGCCCCTGCTCCAGCATCGCCATTCGCGATGCCATTCGACGCATGATTCGCGACGAAGACCGCAACGCGCCATTATCCGACGCCGCCATTACCCGCTTCTTGACGCAGCAGGGGCTGAGCGTGGCGCGCCGCACGGTCACCAAGTATCGGCAAGCGATGCAGCTCCCACCGATGGAAATGCGGCGAGGCGCCGTCTAAGGCCGAATCGGGCACGCAGGTTGCTCAAACAACCGCATGAAACGTCGCCGCCCAACCATCCGTCCGAGAAGGAGAAAACCTCGATGAAACCTTACCCGATCCGCACCGTCATCCTGCCGGTACTCGCGAGCCTCGCCGCACTGGTTGCCTGCGACAGACAGGCGCCGACCGCCGCGACGGACGAGGCGGACCCCACGTTAAGCGACAAGGCGGGCGAGATGATCGATGACGCTGCCATCACGGCACGCGTCAAAACCAAGCTCGCGGCGGATGCCGGTCTAAGCACCATCAAGTTGAGCGTCGACACGGATAACGGCGTCGTTACCGTGTGCGGCAAGGTGCCGGACGAAGCCATGCGCGACGCCGTCTCGCGTGTCGCAGCGGGCGTCGCTGGCGTCGTGCTGATCAACAATCACGTCACCGTCGGTCCATGAAGGAAAGGAACCTCATGAGCAATCACACCGCTATCGCGGCGCGCAATACCAGCAAATGGAAAACACCAACTACCGGCTAGTCATACAACATCCGGCGGCCATGCTGTCGGTGGCGGCGCTGATCGGCATCGTCATCGGCTGCTTGGCGTCATCCTCCACGTCACACTGATAAAGGATTCAACCATGCCATCCACTCACTTCACCGGCGCCACGGGACGCGCCGCGCCGCTGACGGACGACGAGACATTGCGGGCGCGGGCACGCCACCATATCGAGCAAGGCCCCGTGACCGCCGGCTATCGCGGCGACCGCCAAGTACTGCTCGACCTGCTTGCCCGCGCCTTGGCCACAGAGCTCACCTGCATGCTGCGCTACAAACAGCATGCGTTAACCGCCCAGGGACTGAATGCGGAAAGCGTGTCCGCCGAATTCGACAAGCATGCGCAGCAAGCGCAGGCGCATGCCTATGCCGTGGCGGCGCGGATCGTACAGCTTGGCGGTCTGCCCACGCTGAACCCGTGGCATATCGCCGCGCGCAGCCATGTCGAATATGTCGAGTGCGCCACGCTGAAAGACATGATCCGCGAAAACCTCGTCGCCGAGAGGATCGCCATCGAAAGCTACCGGGAAACCATCGACTACATCGGCGCCGACGACCCTACCACGCGTCGGCTGCTGGAGGAGATTCTCGCCGTCGAAGAGCAGCATGCCGACGAACTGACCAGTCTGATGGGCCGCTACGCGTAGCGCCCTTGGCAAGGAGGGAAACCATGATGTACAGAAATGGCATCGCGGTCGCGTTCGCAGCCGGTCTGGTCCTGAAGATCGGCAGTGTTTGGCATGCTCAGCGCCGCATATGAACGATCCGCATGGCCGCAAGGCCAACCCGCCGAACACCGCCTCATAAACCATCACCGCTGAGCCTGCTTCGCCTCTACGAGGCAGGCCCTCTCATGAATGCCGCCGATCATGTCTAGTCCTCTCGGACGGAAGGCCGGGCAACCGCCGGGTTCATCCTGAAATCGTATGAGAAGATGCCTACCCCAGAATGCACGTTTACACGATTGACGCGCCAGCCATGGCAATTAGGATGGTAAAGCCAGAAGCCATCATTCACCGTTGCCACCCCATCGCTGAACTCGCCTAGCACCAAACGCCGTTCAGTGTCCTCACGGAGAAGGAATGCAATATGTTCGAGAACCTTCGAGACGAGCCCACCTCTTCCTCCATGCCTCCTTTGCCATCGCCCTTTTCGGCCGCCGCGACCGACCTCCATGATCACGAAGCGCATCGATTCGGCTGCCTCTATGGCGCTTCATCCGCCATGCGAAAGGTATTCCGGCTGATCGGCCGCGTCGCCGCCAGCGACGCATCGGTCATGATCATGGGAGAGAGCGGCTGCGGCAAAGAGCTGGTCGCCCAAACCATCCATGAAATGAGCGGATACGCCTCCGCCCCCTTTATCGCGATCAATTGCGGCGCATTGCCGGTTTCGTTGATCGAATCGGAACTCTTCGGCTACGAACGGGGCGCCTTCACCGGCGCGAACAAGACGCATCAAGGTTTCTTCGAACGCGCGCAAGGCGGCACCTTGTTCTTGGATGAAATCACGGAAATGCCGGTTGACCTGCAGGTGCGTCTATTGCGCGTCTTGGAAACGGGGAGCTTCACGCGTGTCGGCGGCGACCGGGAGATTCGTTGCAACGCCCGCATTTTGGCGGCCACCAACCGCGAACCGCTGGATGCCGTGCGCCATGGGCAGTTGCGTCAAGATCTCCTGTACCGGTTGGCCGTTTTCCCGATTCCGCTGCCGCCGCTGCGCGAGCGCGCCGAGGACGTGCTCCTGCTGGCACACCATTTTTTGAAGGGCTGGAACACGCAATTCGGCACTCAAAAGCATTTTGCGCAGGATGTGGCCGGCAAACTCTGCCGGCACGATTGGCCCGGCAACGTGCGCGAGCTGAAAAACTGTATTCACCGCGCCTACATCATGGCGGACAAGGTGGTCGACATCGACATCGACACGCTGGTCCCGTTGACCTCGTTCACGCGCCCCCAAGAGCGGACAGTCATCGAGGTGGAGGTCGGCACCCCGCTGGAAGAGGTTGAGCGCCGGCTCATCTTCGCCACGTTGGATCGCTATCATGGCAATAAGCGCCGCACGGCCAAAGCGTTGGGCATCAGCCTGAAAACGATCTATAACCGGCTTAATTCCTATGCGGATCGCATTGCCAAATCCGCGGCCGAGATCCATCCTTCCTTGGCATGACATCCGGGGAACATTATGAGCGGCAGTAGTCGATGGCCTGTTCGAGGCGTTCGACCGCGATCACTTCCAATCCTTCAATCGGCTGGCGCGGGCGGTTGGCAAGCGGCACGATGGCGCGGGTAAAGCCGAGCTTCGCCGCCTCGCGCAAGCGCTCCTGTCCACGCATGACGGCACGCACTTCGCCAGCGAGCCCGACCTCGCCAAAAACCGCCAGTTTGGCGGGCAGGGGGCGGTTGCGCAGCGAAGAAACAATGGCGAGGATCAGCGCCAGGTCGGCCGCGGGTTCAGTGATTTTCACGCCCCCCACGGCATTGAGAAAGACGTCCTGATCGAAGCAAGCCACCCCGGCATGGCGGTGCAGCACGGCCAGCAACATCGCCAACCGATTCTGCTCCAACCCGACGGAAAGCCGCTTGGGTTGAAAACCGTGCGCATCATCCACCAACGCCTGCACCTCGACCAAGAGCGGGCGCGACCCTTCCTGCGTGACCAGCACGCAGGCGCCGGCAACATCGTCTCGCCAGGAGGAAAGAAAAATGGCGGAAGGATTGGACACCCCTTTCAGGCCACGCTCCGTCATGGCGAACAGCCCGAGCTCGTTGGCGGCGCCGAATCGGTTCTTCACCGCGCGGATCATGCGGAAACTCGAGTGGGAGTCCCCCTCGAAATAGAGCACGGTATCCACCATGTGCTCCAACACGCGGGGGCCGGCCAGCGAGCCTTCCTTGGTCACATGGCCGACCAAGAGCAGCGTCGTGCCGCTTTGCTTGGCCATGCGCGTCAACTGCGCGGCGCACTCGCGCACCTGCGTGACCGAGCCCGGCGCCGACGTCGCCTGATCGGTGTACAGCGTCTGGATCGAATCGATCACCGCCACTTCGGGCCGGTCGCGCTTGAGCACCGCCATGATGGCCTCGATACGGATTTCCGACAGCAAACGCACTTTGCCGGCATCCACCGCCAACCGCGAGGCGCGCATGGCGATCTGCTGCGGCGACTCTTCGCCCGACACGTATAACACCGGACGCGTCGCGCCCATCGAAGCCAAGGCCTGCAGCAACAAGGTGGATTTACCGATGCCCGGATCGCCGCCGATCAGAATCACGGCGCCACGGACCATTCCGCCGCCGAGCACCCGGTCCAGTTCTTCAATACCGGAACTGTCACGCGGCACGTCCTCCGCCTGGACCTCGGACAGAAGCTGCACTTCGGCCGTACCGCTCCAGGCGGCATAGCGCCCGCCGGATGCCGGCGCCGCCACAGACTCGGTCAGGGTGTTCCAAGCGCCGCAATGCGGACACTGGCCCTGCCATTTCAGGGTCTCGCCGCCGCACTCGGTGCAGGCAAAAACGATTTTGCTCTTAGCCATGTCCGTTGGATTTTTTCGATTTCGGCGGCGCCGAACTGGACGCCCCTTGTTTGAGCAACTGCTGCAGCTGCTTTTGCTCGTCGTTGCTCGGCTGGGACATGCCGTTGCCATTGCTGCGATTGTTGATGGTATCGAGCACCGCCTGCACCTCGGGGTCGGGCTTGCCGCCATCCTCGCCGGAATCCGACGTCGCTCCCGCCGGTTGTCCGCCATTGTCGCCATGCGGCGGCTCGGCATGCGCCGGCGCCGAGGCCGCGGGAGGCGGCGGCTCCGGTGGCGGCGACATCGTCGGCAGCGATTGCTTGGTCATGTACTCGTGCATTTCGCGCCAGCCGGAGTACACCTGCGCCTTGTCTGCATCCGGGTTGCGCCGGTAACACTCCTCCAGCGAGCGGCCGGTCTGGCGGCATCCCGCGCCGATGGCGCGGTCGTCATCCTTGGATAAGCCTGTGACATGGTTGATCCAGTTACAGCCCGTCAAGAGCAGCACCAACGGCAATACCCGCAACGCACGCATCCTAGCCCCCTTCTTGATCACGCCGGCGTAGATCCAACTCGATGATTTCACCACTGCGGCCGGCGCTGTCGCTCCCCAACCAGTATAGGAACCAAGGCATCACGTCCGACAGCTCGGCCCGCTCGCTCCGGTCTTCGCCGGGATGGGTCTTCATACGCAACGGCGAATTGATCGGTCCCGGCACCAGCAAATTGACGCGCAAATTCGGCTTGTCGTCCCACTCGCTCGCCGCCACCTGGGTGAGATAAACCAAGCCGGCCTTGGAGGCGCCGAACCCGCCCCAATACGCGCCGGGGTGCAGCCCATGCGTCTCGCCGACGAACAGCACCGATGCATCCGGCGCCTGCGTCAACAACGGCAGGCAGGCACGGGTCAGCGCCAACGGCGCCACCGTGTTGATGCGGTACTGGTTCATCCATTCCTCGATGCTTTGATCGGACAGCGGCGAGACGGCGTAAAGGTAAGAAGCACAGTGAACGATGCCGTCGAGCCGACCCAATTCACGTTGAATTTGCAACGCCGCGCTATTGAATTCGTTTTCGGTCGCGGTAAACAGATCGAGCGGCAGCGCCGCCGGCTCCGGTCCGCCATTGGCGACGATTTCGTCGTAGATGGCCTCCAACCGTTTCACGTTGCGCGCCGACAGCACCACGGTGGCGCCGTGCGCCGCACAGGTCAGTGCCAGCTGGCGTCCCAATCCCTTGGTGGCGCCGGTCACCAAAATGACGCGACCGGCCAGATAATCCCGGGCAAATTCTTTTCTCATCGTTATTATCGCTCTGTGTGAGTCATGTCCTGCATTAACGCGTGAGCCGCGGCAACGCCGCTTTGCACTGCGCCTTCCAGCGTCGCCGGGTACTCCCCCTCCACCCAGTCGCCCGCCAAGAACAACGATTGTACGCCAAGCCGGACACCGGGCCGAGTCAAACCCGGCGTGGCGGCGAAGGTTGCGCGCCGCTCCACCACCACCCGCGTCCAAGCGGGCTCTGGCAGATCCGCCACTATGCGCCGCGCGTCGGCCAGCACGGCGGCAATCAGCGCCGCGTCGCCCTCGGGCAGCGCCCCCGGCTGCGGCGCGCTGATGACCGCCGCCAGCATCCCCGCCTCGCCGCACAACGCATCGCGGTCGAACAGCCAATCCGCCGTACCGCGGCGCAGGCCGATCATCGGCTCCGGCAACCTCGGCGGCCGGGCGAAACGCAGGTATACGGTATATATCGGCAGGAAAGAGAGTTTCTTGACGATCGGCGGCACGATCGCCGCCGGCAACAGGCGCGCGGCATGATACGGCGCGCAGGCAACGATGGCGGCGTCGAATGCCTCGCCGTCGACCAGCACCCCATTCGCCACCGGCTCGACCGAAGTCACGCGATGGCCGAAATGAAACATGCCCCCTTGCGCCGCCAGCCACGCCACCGCGGGCTCGGGGAACAACGCGGAGAGATCCCGCCGGGGCAGCAGCATGTCGCTCGCCGCGCGCGCCGCGCCCAAACTGTCACGCAGCACCGCCGCCAGCATGCGCATCGAAGCCTGCTCCGGGGGGGTATTCAACGCCGCCAGCACCAGCGGCCGCCAAAAGGTTTCTTTTAACACCGCATCTTGTCGTGCGGCATCGAGCCATTCGGCCACGGTCGGGTCGCCGGCAACCTGCCAACGGGCCAGCGAGAGCCGCCCCAACGCAAAGATCAACCGGCCCTTATCGCGCCAGGACAGCCCACGCGCGGACAACAGCCCGGCAAGCAAATGCCATGGCGCCGGCCAGCGCGGACATCGCATACGGAGTCCGTCGGCCTGCACCCAGGTGAGCGGCAGACGCAGCAACGCCGACGCCTGATCGGCCCCCACCTGACGCATCAGACGCCAGCAGGTTTGGTAAGCGCCAAGCAGGATATGCTGGCCATTGTCGATGGTGTGCTCCGCGTCGCGTACGCGGCGCGCACGCCCCCCCGGCGTCCGCCCGGCTTCGAATACCGTCAGGCGGACATGCGGCGCCAACTCGACCGCGGCGGCCAAGCCGGCCCAGCCGGCACCGATAACGGCGACCCGCGGCTTCACGGACGGTAACCGAACGTCCAGGTCGTCCAGGCCAGCCATAATTTTCGCAACGGCGTCAGCGACAGCCGCTGATTAAGCACTTTTTCCGGCCCATCCCGCCGAATTTCTTCCAGCGTGGCGCGATAGATGGCCGCCATCACAAGCCCTGTGCGCTGGGCTTTGCGGTCGGCCGCCGGCAACAGCGACCAGGCTTGGCGGTAGTAGTCTTGCGCCCGGTCGATCTGAAACAGCATGAGCTGCCGGAACGCATCGCTCTCGCGGCCATGCTGCAGGTCGGCGGCGGGCACCTTGAAGGCATGCAGGTCTTCGATCGGCAGATAGATGCGGCCGCGGCGCGCGTCCTCGCCAACGTCGCGGATGATATTGGTCAGCTGCAGCGCCACGCCGAGGCGGTCGGCATACTGCAGCGTCTGGGCATCGGAAAAGCCGAAGATGCGCGCCGACAACTCGCCCACCACCCCGGCGACGCGCCGGCAATACAGCAGCAAATCCTGAAAACGCTCGTAGCGGGCAAACTTCAGGTCCATTTCCATGCCGTCGACGATTTCCAGCAACCCCTCCGCCGGCAACGCAAAGGGCGCGACGTGCGGCGCCAGCGCCTGCGTCACCGGATGGCCGGGCCGGCCGGTATACAACCGCCCGATTTCGTCACGCCACCAGGCCAGCTTTGCATGCGCCACCGCGTGCTCATGCGCTTCGTCGACAACATCGTCCACCTCGCGGCAAAAGGCGTATAACGCCGTGATTGCCTGCCGGCGCGCGTCGGACAGAAAACGGAAACTGTAGTAGAAGCTGGAGCCGCTCGCGGCGGCCTTGTCCTGACAATATTGCTCGGGCGTCACTCGCCTCTCCTTGTCGAAAAACGCATATTAGCGCGCCCAAAGCGCGCGCCACAGCATGCCGACCCAATCGCGCGTGCCAAGCACGGGGCGCGCCGTGAACACGTTGCCGCCGCTATGATGCAATTTTTGCAAAATGCGGTCGCCGCCCAGGATGATCAGACGCAACTCCAGACCGATCCGACCGTGCAGCTTTTTCCCGAGCGGCGCGCCGGCGTGCAGCAATTTACGCGCGCGCTCGATCTGTTTGAGCATCATCGGCGTCCACAGCCCGCCGGCATCGCCGGCGGCGATCTGCGCCTCGCCGACCCGGAACCGCGCCAGGTCCTCCTGCGGCAAATACACCCTGCCTTTGCGCCAATCGACACCGACGTCCTGCAGAAAATTGATCAACTGCAACGCGCTGCAGATGCCGTCGGACATCGCCAAACTTCTGGCATCGGTCTCGCCGTACAGCGACAACATCAGCCGGCCGACGGGATTGGCCGAGCGCCGGCAGTAATCCATCACTTCGGCGAAATTTTCATAGCGGGTCTTGACCACGTCCTGCTCGAAGGCCGACAACAGATCGTAAAACGGATCGAGCGCCAACGCGTGCTTGGCGATCACCGACGCCAGCGCCGCCATGAGCGCGGTCTGCGGCGTCTCGCCGGCGCCAATGCGGCCAAGCTCGTCACGCAACGCCTGCAGCGCCGCCAGACGCTCCGCGGCGGTAGCATCGCCCTCGTCGGCCAAATCGTCGGCATAGCGCGCGAAACGGTAGATCACGTGCACGGCCGCGCGCAAACGGCGCGGCAACAGCAACGATCCGACCGGGAAATTTTCGTAGTGACCGACCGACATGACGAACGACTCATCCGAGGCAAAGTCCGGATTATAACCGAGCCGATACCGCCTGCCCCCGCCTCGCCGCGCAAGGTTCGACAAAAAATTTTTGCCTACCCCCTTTACAGCGCAAAATGTCGTCCATATAATGCGCCCCACTGTTCGCAGTACGGGGGTATAGCTCAGCTGGGAGAGCGCTTGCATGGCATGCAAGAGGTCAGCGGTTCGATCCCGCTTATCTCCACCACAGTCCCTATAGTTTAGCGGTTAGAACACTGCCCTTTCACGGCGGCGGCCGGGGTTCGATTCCCCGTGGGGACGCCAAATACAGAAAGCCACTGGCCATTGCGGCAAGTGGCTTTTTTCATACCGGATCCGGTCCATAAAAAAAGCGGCGCTTGAACGGCGCCGCCAAAGACTGTGCTCAAGGCACGGGGATCAAAATGCCGGAATGATCGAGCCTTTGTATTTGCTCTCGATGAACTGGCGCACCTCGGGCGAATTCAACGCCGCCGCCAGTTTCTTCACCGCCGGGCTATTCTGGTTGTCTGGCCGCGCCACCAGCAGGTTGGCGTAGACCGAGCGGCCGTTCTCCAGGGCAATCGCATCGCGTGTCGGCGTAAGCTTGGCTTCCAGCGCGTAATTGGTATTGATCACCGCCAGATCGACCTGGTCGAGCACACGCGGCAACACTGCCGCGTCCAGCTCGCGGATCTGCAGATTCTTGGGATTGGCGACAATGTCCTGCGTCGTCGACAAGATATTGTGCGGGTCCTTCAGCGTGATCAGCCCATTGCGCGCGAGCAGCAGCAAGGCGCGGCCGACATTGGCCGGATCGTTCGGGATGGCGACCACGCCTTCGTCCGGCACCTGGGCCAATGACTTGTAACGATGCGAGTAGACGCCGAACGGCTCGATATGCACCGGAACGACGCCGACCAAGTGCGTGCCATGGCTCTGGTTGTATTTATCCAGGTAGGGCTGGTGCTGGAAAAAATTCACATCGATATGTTTTTCACTGACCTGCACATTGGGTTGGACATAATCATCGAAAACCTTCACCTGCAGATCCACGCCTTGGCGTGCCAACTGCGGTTTCACGAACTCCAGAATCTCCGCGTGCGGCACCGCGCTGGCGGCAACCGTCAACGTCTCCGCGCGCAGCGTGAAAGACGCCACCCCCAGCAGGGCAGCAAGCAAAAGATAGCGTTTTTTCAACATCATCGTCCTCTCTTCTCTCTATGAACCAGGTATTTATTTACGGGTAAAATGCAGCGTCAGCCGGTCGCCCGCCCACTGAAGCAGCTGGACCAGCACAACCATGAGCGCCACGGTGATCACCATCACGTCCACCTGAAAACGTTGATAGCCATAGCGAATCGCCAAATCGCCCAGTCCGCCGCCGCCAATGGCGCCGGCCATGGCCGAATAGGACACGAGCGCCACGCCAGTCACCGTCGCGGCAGCCACCAGGCCCGGTAAAGATTCGGGCAGCAGCGCGCCGAAGATAATCTGGCGCGTCGTCGCCCCCATGGCCTGACAGGCATCGAACAAGCCGCGATCCACTTCGCGCAGAACGTTTTCCACCAGCCGGGCATAGAAAGGCGCGGCGGAAATCACCAGCGGCGGCACGGCGCCCGCCACGCCAATGGATGTACCGATCAGCAAGACCGTGAAGGGAATCATGACGATGAGCAAAATGATGAACGGCACGGAACGCAGCCCATTCACCACCGCCGACAAGCCGGCATGCACGCCGTGGTGCTGCAACAACTGACGTCTGCCGCTGAGGAACAACAACACGCCAAGCGGCAGCCCCAGCAACACAGCAAACACCAGCGACACGCCACTCATCACCAGCGTATCGATCAATCCTTGTCCGATCTCGGGCCAGACGACATCGCTAAAATTCATGCCACCACCTCGTGATGAACGTTCCAACGGGTGAAAAACGCCAGCGCCGGGCCGATCTCGACGTGAGCGCCGACGGCTTCGACCAACAACTGGCCGTACGGCGTCTCCTTGATGCGGCCGACCGATCCTTGCAGGATGTTGAACCGCAGGCCGGTCTCCTCCGTAGCGCGGCTGAGCAGCGGCTGATAGGTGGTGTCGCCGACAAAGGTCAGACGCAGCAACGGACCGGTTGCCCGCTGACGCAGCTGTATCAGCGCCCCTTCATCCGGCGTGCCGCTTTCGGCCAACAGGCTGCGGGTCACGGCATGCTGGGGGTGAAGAAAGATATCGGCGACGCGCCCGGTTTCGACGACGCGACCGTGGTCGAGCACCGCGACGCGATCGCATAGATTGCGAATGACCGACATCTCGTGCGTGATCAATACGATGGTCAGCCCCAGCTCGCGATTGATGTCTTGCAACAATTGCAAAATCGACAACGTGGTCTGAGGGTCCAGCGCCGAGGTAGCCTCGTCGGACAGCAGCACGCTCGGCGCATTGGCCAACGCCCGGGCAATGCCGACGCGCTGCTTCTGCCCGCCGGAAAGGCGGGCCGGATAGCTGTCGCGGTATGCGCTCAGGCCGACGCGCTCAAGCAGCGCATCGACGCGGCGGTCGATGGCATCGCGATCATGCCGGCCCGCCAACCGGAGCGGGAAAGACACGTTTTGCGCCACCGTCTTTGCGTGCAGCAGATTGAAGTGCTGGAAAATCATGCCCAAACGCTGGCGCATCCGCGGCAACTCGCGCGCGCTGAGCGTGCTCAGATCTTGGCCATCGACCAGCACCCTGCCGGACGACGGCGTCTCAAGACGATTCAGGCAACGGATCAAGGTGCTTTTGCCGGCGCCTGAGCGGCCGATGATGCCAAAGATCTCCCCCTTGTCGATCGACAGATCGACCGCGTCCAACGCCAGATGGTCGGCGCCTCTTCCGGGATAGATTTTTGTTAACTGTTCGATACGAATCACTGCAGCGGTCCTCAGTCATGGCGGCGTACTTTGGATACTGTATCAACGATTAGATATTTCAAACAATTATTTAAATTGTTAAATATATAGCCAATAGGAATATAGAGAAATCAGCGGAACAGGACACCAACGGCAACAACGCAAGGATATGGCACCGGACGAGGAACGCCCGGTGCGCCGAGGAAACGCTTAAGCGGGAGAGGCGGCGCCGCCGCGCGCCCAGGCGGACACGGCGGCGATTTCCGCCGGGCCGGTGCGGCAGCAACCGCCGATCAGCCGCGCGCCGGCGCGATGCCAATCGCGCGCGGCGGCGGAGAATTCGGCGGCATCGCGCGGGCCATGCCAACATTTGTGTTGCGGATCGTAGGTTTCGCCCGAATTGGGATAGACCAGAATCGGTTTGGCGGTGACCTGCGCCGCCGCCGCGATCAGCGCGGGCACATGCACCGGCGCCGTGCAATTGAGGCCCACCGCGACTACTTGATCGAACGCCGCCAAGGCCGCCAGGCAATCCGCCAACGGCTCGCCCTGACAGTTATGCGCGCCATCGCGGCAGGAAAAGCTGATCCAGGCGCGCGCCGCGGGGAACTCCGCCAACAGTCGCGCCAAAGCCCGCGCTTCGGCCAAGCACGGCACCGTCTCGCACGCCAGCAGATCCGGCTCGGCCGACAGCAGGGCCGCCATGCGCGGCCGGTGAAAATCCATCAGCGCCGTCTCGTCGAGCCCGTAATCACCCCGGTATTCCGAGCCATCCGCCAACATCGCGCCATAAGGCCCAACCGAAGCCGCCACCAGCGGCCGCAAGCGGCCGGCGCGATGCGCCGGCTCGGCCCAGAACGCGTCGCGCGCCTCGCGCGCCAATTCGATCGAGCGTCGCATCAACGCGGCGGCCTGCGCCTCGGCGATGCCGCGGCGGGCAAATCCCTCGAAAGTCGCCTGATAGCTGGCTGTGGTGGCCACGTCGGCGCCGGCGGCGAAATAATCGACATGCACTTGGCGAATCAGCTCGGGCGCCTCGATCAGCACCCGCGCCGACCAAAGCGGATCGTTCAGATCGCAGCCGCGCGCCTCCAGCTCGGTCGCCAGCGCGCCGTCCAGCACCATCACCGGTCGCGCCGCCAAAAAATCTTGCACCGAATGGCGCTCGTCATCGTGCATATCGTCTCCTAGCGCTCGCGCGGTTGCCGGCGCCAAAAAGCCAGCAAATCCGCTTGGGTAATCAGACCGACATAATGCCCCCGATCCACCACCAGCGCCACATAACCGTCGTTGAACACCTGCAGCAAATCCTGCAGCCCGGCGTCCGGCGCCAGCGTCGTGACCTCGGTGCTCATCGCCTCCGCCACCCGCAGGCGGAAATTCTCCGGTTCGCCATGTACCGACAGCAGCAGATCCCACTCGTCGATCACGCCGACCACCCGGTCTCCATCGAGCACCGGCAGCTGCGACACATCGAACAAACGCATGCGCTGATAAACCTGAGCGAGCGCCTCATCCGGCAGGCAGGTGATCGACTGGCCCAAGTCATGCCGATGCGTAATCAGATCGAGCAAAGTACCGACCTGCGGCAGCACGATCATGCCTTGATCCTGCATCCAGTCATCCGAGTACATTTTGGAGAGATACTTGTTGCCGCTATCGCAAACGAACGTAACGACCCGTTTAGGCGTCGTCTGCGCGCGGCAGTAGCGCAATGCCGCCGCCACCAGCGTGCCGGACGACGACCCCGCCAGCACGCCCTCCTTTTGCAGCAACAAGCGCGCCGTCTCGAAGCTCTCGCGGTCGCTGATGCGAAAAGCGTGTTTGACGCGCGACAGATCCGCCTGCGGCGGCACGAAATCCTCGCCCACCCCCTCGACCAGCCAGCTGCCGGCCTCGCCATGGGTGCCCGTCTCGACATAGTCGGCCAGCACCGATCCTTGCGGATCGGCCAGAACAAACTCGGTATGCGGCGACGTGCGCGCGAAGAAGCGCGACAAACCGGATAACGTGCCGCCGGAACCCACGCCCACCACCACCGCGTCCACCTCGTGCCGCATCTGCCGCCAAATTTCCGGCGCCGTGCCGGTTTCATGCGCGCGGGGATTGGCGGGGTTGTTGAACTGATCGATGTAGTAGGCGCCCGGCGTCTCCTCGGCGATGCGACGCGCCATGTCCTGGTAATACGCCGGGTGCCCCTTGCCCACGTCGGAGCGGGTCAAGCGCACTTCGGCGCCCAAGGCCTGCAAATGCAGCACCTTTTCCCGGCTCATCTTGTCAGGCACCACCAAAATCAACCGGTAACCGCGTTGCGCGGCCACCAGGGCCAATCCCAAACCGGTATTGCCGGCCGTCGCCTCCACCAAGGTGCCGCCGGGACGCAGCAATCCGTCGCGCTCGGCCGCGTCGATCATGGCAAGCCCAATACGGTCCTTGATCGAGCCGCCGGGATTACTGCTCTCCAGTTTGAGAAACAACTGGCATAGCCCGGTATCCAGGTGATTGACCTGCACCAGCGGGGTATTGCCGATCAACCCCAGCACCGACGAATTCGACATGGCCTTCTCTCCTGTTCGTCGCGGACAACATTGCCCGCAAAAGATCGAACAAATATAGCAGTTCGATTTTATATTTCAAACAGGAATATACGAATTGCATCCAAAGGCCAGGTCCGTTATTTCAGGAACGCGATAGCAGCCGGTCCAACCGCAAACGGTGCCGGTCGTCGGTTAGCCGGTAAACGCCACCCATGACCGCCGCCAGCGCCCCTAGGCCCGTTCCGCCGCCGATCAGAAACAAAATCAGGATCTGATATTTGACCGCCTGCGCCGGCGGTACGCCACCGAGAATCTGGCCAGTCATCATGCCCGGCAGCGCCACCACGCCGGAAGCGGACATGGTGTTGATGATCGGCATCATCGCCGACACCAGCGCCTCGCGCGTCACGGGCGCCAGCGCCGAACGGCGGTCGTGACCCAGCATCAGACGCGCCTCGATGGCGGCGCGGCGATTGACGAGCCCAGTGGTCAGCCCGTTGAGCCCCAAACCAATGCCGGTCATGGTATTGCCGAGGATCATGCCCAACAACGGGATGGCATAGCGCGGGTCGTACCAGGGGTCCGGCCGCAGCGCGCCGGTCAGCGCAAAAATCGTCACCAGCGCCGCGGCGAGAAACATGCTGAGCGTGCCGAGCCCGTAGCTCCAGCCACCCGACATTGGCCGTTGCTGCCGCGAGGCCGCCTCATGACCGGCAAAACCCACCATCGTGAGCGCCGCCAGCAGCGTCGCCCATGGCGACACCCAAGCGAACAGCTTCACCAGCACCCACCCCATCAGCGACAGCTGCAGCACCATGCGCGCCGCCGCCACCAACAGTTTCCGCTCCAGCCCCAATTGCCAACGCAACGACAGGGCCGCGTTGCACAACACCAGCACGCTGGCGAGCGCCAGGTCTCCCGCGCTCAATGCGATATAGCCGCTCATGCACCCGCCTCCTCGCGAAAGCCCTCGCCATCCCAGCGCAGCCGACGCCGCGCCACCCGCGTCACCTGGGCCGGGTCGTGGCTCACCCAAACCACCGCCAGACCGGCACGCAGGTTCTCGGCGATCAAGTCCTCGACCCGCGTCACCGAAGCCGCATCCAGCGCCGCGGTCGGCTCGTCCAGCAACAACACGCGCGGCCGGTTCATCAGTGCACGCACCAACGCCAATCGCAGCCGTTCACCGCTCGATGGCCTGGTCATCGGCCAATCGCCGGCATCCAGCGGCAAACCGAGACGAGCCGCCAGCTCGGCGGCTGCCGGCCAATCGCTGAAATGCTGACCCACGGTATCGGCCCACCAGCCGGGCTCGGCTGGGACATAGCCCACCAACCGGCGCCAAGCGGGCGCCGCCATGGCCGAGCGCAAGGCCCCGTCAAGGCAAACCTCGCCCTGGTTTGGATCCAGGTCGGCAATGGCACGCAACATCAGGGATTTACCACAACCGGAAGGGCCGGATACCGCCAGGCCCTCGCCGGCAGCCAAGGAAAACGACACCGGCTGCAGGCCAGTGCGCCGCACCGCGCGGACGTCCATCAACATAAGATTGTTTACGCGAAGGAGATAATAGATCAGTAGATTATACCCACCGCATCAGACAGGCGGCATCCCCTCAGGAAGCCAGACGGCGCCGCGCGCCGAGCCAAGTTTCAAACTCGCCGGCGGGCAACGGCCGCGCATAGAGGAACCCTTGAAACGTGTCGCACTGCCGCGCGCGCAGAAAATCCGCCTGCGCTTGCGTCTCCACGCCTTCGGCGACAGTCGACAGGCCGAGCGCGCGCGCCACCGCCACAATCGCCTCGACAATCGCCACGTCGTTGCAATCGCCCGGCACCCCGCGAACGAAGGCTTGGTCGATCTTGAGCCGGTCGACCGGAAACTGCTTCAAATAGCTGAGATTGGAATAGCCGGTGCCGAAATCGTCGATCGCCAGCCCCACGCCCAACGTCTTGAGCCGGTTGAGCTGATTGAGCGTGGCAATGGAGTTGCGCATCAGCGCGCTTTCGGTAATTTCGAACTCGATCAGTGACGGCGACAGCTGATTGGCGTCGAGCGCCTGCGTGATGACCTCGAACAAATGCGGATCCTGCAGCTGCAGCGGCGACAAGTTGATCGACAGCGCGCCCACGTCCAGATTCTGCCATTGCCGCCGCTGGCGGCATGCCTCGCGAATCACCCAGGCGCCGATCGGCACGATCAGCCCGGTCTCTTCGGCCACGGCAATGAATTCGCCCGGCCCAACCAGCCCCCTGTGCGGATGATTCAAGCGCAGCAGAGCCTCCACGCCGGTCAACGCCCCGGTCTTGGCCGCCACCTGCGGCTGAAAATGCAGCGCGAACCCATCGTGCTCCAGTGCCTGAACCAGATCCGCCGACAAGCTCAAACGGTCGCGCGCGCGCTCGTTCAACGCTTGCACGAAGAAGCGGAAATGATCGCCCCCGTTTTGCGCGGCCTCCATCCGGGCGCTATCGGCGTGCTTGAGCAAGGTATCGACGTCATCGCCATCGGTGGGAAACAGCGCGATACCGATACACGCCGTCTGGCGGATCGTGACACCGTTGAGCGTATACGGACGCGTGGCCGTCTTGAGCAACAGACTTGCCGCGCTCTCGGCTTGTTGCGCACCAGCCAAGGCCGGCAACAGCGCCACGAAGGCGCCGCCGGACAGGCGCGACAACATGCACTGCTCGCCGAGCGCCTCGCTGAAGCGCTCGGCCATGATCTTCAGCACTTGGTCGCCGGCCGCATGGCCGAGCGATTCGTTGACGTAATGAAACCGGTCCAGATTGATGCTCAGCAACGCCACCTGCTGGCCGTGGTCGCGCGCATAGGCGATCGCGGCGGCGGCATTTTCCTCCAGCGCCGCGCGGTTGGGCAGCCGCGTCAGCAGGTCGTAACGCTTCAGCCATTGCAGCTCCTCGCGCGCGCGGTGCTCGGACAAATCGCTGATCACCTCGAAATATTGGCTCACCTGGCCCGACTCGTCGTGGATGGCGTAAATCTTCACCCAGCAGGGGAACAACTCGCCATTCATGCGCCGATCCCACACCTCGCCCTGCCAGCAACCGTCCTTCAGCAGGGAGTCCCACATGTCGTGGTAGAACGCCGCGCCATGACGGCCGGAGCTGAGCAGGCGCGGCGACTGGCCGATCAAGGCGTCCATCGGATAGCCGAAGAGCGTGGTGATGGCACGATTGGCCATCAAAATCACATTATTGCGGTCACAGATCAGAATGCCGTCACGGCTCTCCTCGAATACCCGCGCAAGCAACATCATGCGCTCCATCGTCGACGCCTGGCGTTCCGCCTCGCGCAGATTCTTCAACGCAAACGATACCTCCTTGCCGACCTCCTGCATCAAGGCCACGACTTCTTCGTCGAAGAAATGTTTTTCGCTGGCATAGGCAGTCAGCGTGCCCTGAAAGCCGCCGCCGCCAATCGCCATCGAGATGCAGGAGAACAGGCCGTGCACATTGGCCACGCGCAAGCCCACCACCAAGGGGTTGCTCAGCGTGGAAAAGTCGTTTTCGATCACCGCCGTCTGCTGCTGCCAGGCACGCCCGGCGGGCGTATCGGCCTCGATCAGCTGGTTCCAGGTGTAGGTCGCGAGCTCATCCAAAAAGGCGGTGGCATGCCCCGCATAGGCCAGCGGCACCACCGGCGCCGACAACCCCATCTGCGGCGAGCCGACCCACACCAGCCGAAACACGCCGATCTTCAGCATCGCCTGGCACACCATGTCGAACAGCTCCGGCCGCGAACGGGCGTGGATGATTGCCTGATTGGTGCCGCTCAAGACGGCGTACATCGCCTGGCGCCGCCGCAGAGACTGTTCCAGTGTCTTGCGCTCGCTGATGTCGTGCACCATGGCCAACACCACATCCTCTGCGCCGACCCTTGCCGGCTCCAGCGCCACCTCGACCCAGAGCGGCTTACCCGACTGGTGCCGCGCCATCCAGTCGAAACGTTGCGATCCGTCGGTCGTCGCTTTCAGCAGCCGCACCCGGGCTTCGGCCACCGTATAGGGCAAGGTCCCGGACGAAAGCTGGCCGAAATCGCGCGCTGAGAACGCCTGACGCGCATAGCCGAACATATCGACGGCATGCTGGTTGGCGTCGAGAATCTGCCCGCTGACCGGATGGAGAATGAATACCGCCTCGCTGACGGCATTGTAGACATGACGGAAGCGCTGCTCGCGCAGATAGAGATCGGCCATGGAACGCTCGAACCAAGCGCGCGCGCGTCCATGCAGCCAGAACAGCAATAACAGGCCGGCGAGCGCCGCGGCCGCCAGGCCGAGCGACAAACGCCCACCCTGCCAAACCGACCACGCAAAAGCCGCGACGCACGCCCCCCACGCGCCGGCGGCAACGGCATATAGCACGGCAAGGCGTGACAAAGCAAACCTGGCAGGGTGGCTCATGGTATCCCGACGAGCGGGCCAGCGGCTCGCGTTAAGGAGAATACCTTACATATAATATATTGATTAATAATTTGAAGTGAAAATTGGAGTCAGACTCACACAGCTTGCTGCAAGGCAATATTTTCGAGCTTAGACACTATTTTTATGACCTACATTTGATTTATGTACAGTCGGCACGCCCGTCCGTCATGTTTCAATACCGGATTAACGAAGCCAGAGGTTGGGCCAGGATGTTGAACAAGCAGCAGATGATCACGGTGGACGGCAACGAGGCCTGCGCCTCGGTCGCCTACCGCAGCAACGAAATCGCCGTCATCTATCCGATTACCCCGTCGTCCACCATGGGCGAACTTGCCGATCAGTGGGCCGCCGAAGGCCGGCGCAATCTGTGGGGCGTCGTACCGGAAATCACCGAGATGCAGTCCGAGGGCGGCGCAGCCGGCGCCGTGCACGGGGCGATTCAAGCCGGCGCGCTGGGCACCACGTTCACCGCCTCGCAAGGCTTGTTGTTGATGATCCCGAACATGTACAAGATTGCCGGCGAATTGACGCCGTTCGTCATGCATGTTTCTGCGCGCACCATCGCCACCCATGCCTTGTCGATCTTCGGCGATCACTCCGACGTCATGGCTACGCGCCAGACCGGCTTCGCCATGCTGGCTTCGAGTTCGGTGCAGGAAGCGCAAGACATGGCCGCCATCGCCCAGGCGGCGACGCTGAAAAGCCGTGTGCCGTTCCTGCATTTCTTCGATGGTTTCCGCACCTCGCATGAAGTGGCCAAAATCGCGTACCTGGACGACGACGCGCTGGGCGCGATGATCGACGAGGCGCAGATTCACGCCGCGCGCGAGCGCGCGCTGAGTCCGGACCACCCGGTGGTACGCGGCACCGCGCAAAACCCGGACACCTTCTTCCAAGCGCAGGAAGCGCGCAATCCGTTTTACGATACCTGCGCCGCCACCGTGCAGCAGGAAATGGACCGCTTCGCCGCGCTGACCGGACGCCAATACAAGCTGTTCGACTATGTCGGCGCCGCCGACGCCGAACAGGTGATCGTCATCATGGGCTCCGGCGCCGAAACCGCCGACCTCACCTGCCAGGCGCTCAACCGCGCGGGCGGTAAGACCGGCGTGCTCAAAGTACGGCTCTACCGTCCGCTCTCGGCGCGCGATCTGGTCGCCGCGCTGCCGGCCACGGTCAAGTCGATCGCCGTGCTCGACCGCTGCAAGGAACCGGGCAGCCTGGGCGAACCGCTGTTTCTCGACGTGGTGGCCGCACTGGAAGAAGGCCGTGCCGCCGGCTGGCTCGCCGAGGACTTCCGGCCGCGCGTCATCGGTGGCCGCTATGGCCTGGCGTCAAAAGAATTCACCCCGGCCATGGTCAAGGCGGTCTACGACGCGCTGGGCACGCCCACGCCGAAGCGCCGCTTCACCGTCGGCATCAACGACGACGTCAGCGGACTGTCCCTCCCCGTCGACGAGCGGTTCCACCTGCGCGAACCCGGCGAGCAATGCGCGGTGTTCTTCGGCCTGGGCGCCGACGGCACGGTGGGCGCCAACAAAAACTCGATCAAGATCATCGCCGACAACACGCCGCTCTATGCCCAAGGCTACTTCGTCTACGATTCGAAGAAATCCGGCGCGGTGACGATTTCCCACCTGCGCTTCTGCCCGGCGCCGATCCAGTCGAGCTATCTGGTGCAGGAAGCCCAATTCCTCGCCTGCCACCACTTCGTCTTCCTCGATCGCTACGACGTGCTGCAGTACGCCGCGCCCGGCGCCACGTTATTGCTCAACGCGCCGCACCCGGCCGATCAGCTGTGGGATCATCTGCCGCGTTCGGTGCAGCAGCAGATTTTGGACAAGAACCTCCAGGTCTACACGATCGACGCCCGCGCCGTGGCGCAAGCCACCGGCATGGGCGCGCGCATCAACACCATCATGCAGACCTGCTTCTTCGCGCTGTCGGCCGTGCTGCCGCGCGAGGAGGCGATCGCCCAGATCAAGCGCGCCATCGAGAAGACATACAGCCGCAAGGGCCGCCCGGTGGTGGAAAAGAATTTCGCCGCCGTCGACCAGACGCTGGCCGGCTTGCAGCCGGTGGTCATCGGCGCACGCGCCGACGCCCAGCGCGATCTGCCGCCGATCGTACCGGCCGACGCGCCCAACTTCGTCCAGCGCGTGACCGCCATGATGCTGGCGGGCAAGGGGGACATGCTGCCGGTCAGCGCCTTCCCGGTGGACGGCACCTGGCCTGTCGGCACGGCCAAATACGAAAAACGCAATATCGCCGACGAAATTCCGGTATGGGAACCCTCGTTGTGCATTCAATGCAACAAGTGCGCAATGGTGTGCCCGCACGCGGCCATCCGCGTCAAGGGCGTCGCGAGCGACGCGCTCGATGGCGCGCCGGCCACGCTCAAATCGATGCCGTACAAGGGCGCGGAAGCCAAGGGCGGCGCCTATCTGCTGCAAGTGGCGCCGGAAGACTGCACCGGCTGCACGTTGTGCATGAAGGTTTGCCCGGGCAAGGACAAGGCCAATCCGGAACGCCTGGCGCTGGCCATGGCGCCGAAGGCGCCCATCGCGGCCGGCGAGCGCGATAATTTCGACTTCTTCCTCGGTCTGCCGGAGTTCGACCGCGCCGACATCAAACTGAGCCTGAAGACCACGCAGCTGATCCAGCCGCTGTTCGAATTCTCCGGCGCCTGCCTCGGCTGCGGTGAAACGCCGTACGTCAAACTGCTGACCCAGCTGTTCGGCGACCGCACGCTGATCGCCAACGCCACCGGCTGCTCGTCGATCTTCGGCGGCAATCTGCCGACCACGCCGTACACCACCGACCGCGCCGGCCGCGGCCCCGCCTGGTCCAACTCGCTGTTCGAGGACAACGCCGAGTTCGGTCTAGGCTTCCGCCTGGCGCTCGACCAGCACAAGACGCAATGCCACGAACTATTGCGCCAATTGGCGCCCGTTCTGCCGCCCGACTTGGCCGACATGCTGATCAACGCCGACCAAAGCAGCGACGCCGGCATCAAGGCACAACGCGAGCGCGTGGCCCTGCTGCGTCAGACGCTCGCCGGCAACGCGGAGCCCGCCGCCGCGCGCTTATTGGAACTGGCCGACTACTTGGTGGAAAAAGTGGTCTGGATCGTCGGCGGCGACGGCTGGGCCTACGATATCGGCTACGGCGGCCTCGACCACGTGCTGGCCTCCGGCCGCAACGTCAATATCCTGGTGATGGATACCGAGGTGTACTCCAACACCGGCGGCCAGCAGTCCAAGGCTACGCCGCTCGGCGCCGCGGCCAAGTTCGCCACCGCCGGCAAGGTGCGGCCGAAGAAGGATCTCGGCCAGATCGCCATGACTTACGGCAATGTCTACGTCGCCTCGGTCGCCTTCGGCGCCAAGGATGTGCAAACGGTACGCGCGCTGCAGGACGCGGTGAGCTATGACGGCGTGTCGCTGATCATCGCTTACGCGCATTGCATTGCCCATGGCTACGATATGGGCGATGGGCTGGACCGGCAAAAGGCCGCGGTACAAGCCGGCTACTGGCCGCTATACCGCTATGACCCGCGCAGGGCCGCTTCGGGAGAGAATCCGCTCAAACTGGACAGCGCCGCGCCGACGCTGCCGTTGTCGGATTTCATGGCGCAGGAAGGCCGCTTCCGCATCACCGAACGCACGCACCCCGACCACTACCAGGATTTGGTGCGTGAGGCCGACACGCAACTGCGTCAGCGTTTCGAGCATTTGCAACAGATGGCCGGCGGCGACGCGGACGGCGGCGACAACTAATCGTTCAACGCCTCTACATAACAACGCCCCAGACGGGTCACCGTCTGGGGCGTTGTCACGAACAAAAACATGTCCTCTTTTTTGCCCCAAAGTGACTACCGGACCAAAAACTGATTTTTCCACTCCTTGCACAGTTTTCTGAACGACCGACTTCCGTCAAAAGCTTGTTGTAAATCCATCGCTGCAGAGAGGGCCGGCTGATCCATTATTTCCTTATACGACTTCCCCGGCATATGTTCGCTCATCCATCCTTTTGCGTTTCGCGGCTCTTCCGCATCCATTTGAATGCCATCATAGATAAAGCCTCTTGCACCATTTAGAGAAGGCGCAGCAGCGATAAACCAGGCTTCATACTCTCGCTTGGCAATTACAACTGAAACATGGACATGAGGAATATAGGCACTGGCCCGGTTTTTTATCTGATCTGCAAGAACCACTGGGCAGTCATCATCTGCATCAAGCAGGATAAGCACCCAGTCGCCTTCTTCTACATTGCATTTGGCTGCCGCCAGCAACAAATGCTTTTTGAACTCATCTTCTTTGTTGATGAACCGATCTTTTCGTACTCGAATGGGTGTCGGGATATTGATATATTCGCCAGGAGCATACCATTCGGTCAGACGACGAAGAAGAATTGGCAACGCTTGAACTTCACCATCGCCCTCCACAACCGTTACCACCGCCGTCATTTCGCGCCTACTCCAAACAGATCTAGTTGACTACCTGCCTGTGCAGCTAGGACGTTCCTATTTGGGCTAAGTTGGTTCAACCTCAACAGCTCGCCTGGAGAAAAAATCTTCTCCCGAATCATGCTGCGGGAACCATCGTCTACCGGGGCAATATAAGTCTCGCCGCCTTCAGAGATAACGGACAAGAGCTCATCCCCCTGCAACTCCTGATCATCAAGCAGGTCTGGACTATGGCTAGTGACTATGACCTGAACCTGTTGTGATGCGCTTCTAAGTGCGACTCGGAGCGCCGCGCTAGCCGCAGGATGCAATGCAGTTTCCGGCTCTTCAATTCCGACCAATGATGGCGCGTACTCCAGAGTACCTTGGTATAGTGCAGCAAGAACCCCCAGTGCGCGCAATGTACCGTCCGACATATTCTGCGCGAGAAAGCGCCATGGGTGCTTAGCTCCCGCCATGTCTTGGCGGAATTCCAAGGTTTCCATTGGGCCAATTTGCTTGCGCTCAACGCCATGAACCATCGGGACGACTTGCTGCAGGTACTCTGTGATCAGCGACATAGTCTCGGGAGCAACCCGCTCAAGATGACCAATAACGCTTGAGATATTTTCACCCACAGGTTTTAGCAGCCGCCCCTCTTGTGGCTTTTGCAGATCACGCATTACTTTGGGATTGAGATTATAAAATCCCATGCAAGTGAGAGCGTCGAATACAGGGCGAAAAGAAGATAAACCCGACGCTGCGACTAAACCAAGCCGGTCCGCTGTGATAGCCGGAAAGGAGGTTTCGCTGGAAGCAGTAACAAGGCCTTTTTCTATTTTGAAATAGGGCCCGCGACCTACTCCCAGGATTGCACACTCCTCCTGGCGAACCTCGTAACCGCGACCAGCCAACGCCCCTATGTCGAACGCATAGTACCCTTGTTGACCATCTGCAAGACGAAACTCAAGTCTGATACCGAAATTCGTTGGATGGCCACTCGATCTTCTGCGTACCTCTGGAAGTCCACCCCGTTCGTTAAGCGCATTATCAAGTGAGCCGGCAAGCGCATCTTTGACGAGATGCATTGCATCCATGAAATTGCTTTTACCCGAACCATTGCTACCAACGAGATAGGTTAACGGGCCAAGCTTGACATCGCAGAAACCGATGCTTTTGTAATTTCGCAGAACGACCCGAGTGATGAATACTGCCTTGTTCATCCGACATTTCCTCGGCGTAGGGGTTGCTTGAAAAATAGAGCATATCGTAGCACGCCGAGGCATGAGGTAACATCGCCATCATTGGCCGACAGCGTGACGATCAACATCAATTTTCCAAAATTTTTCCCTATGATCCTGCGTAAGTCATGAAAGCAATGTGACCTTTTCCTATTTGCGCCGACTGCCGTCGTGCATCCAGCGCGCATGCTGCGGCGCTTTCTTAGTACGGTCCCACTCCTCCAGCATCGCCCACTTGACCTCGTCCAACTTGCGGTTCATCTCGGCGGTGGCGGTGTTGCAAGCCAACTCCACGCGGTGTCCGCTCGGGTCGAAAAAATAAATCGACTGAAACAGCGTATGGTCGATCGGCCCGATCACGTCGATGCCGTCGGCCATGAGTTTGGCTTTGGCGGTCAATAGATCGTCGATCGCGCCGACCTCCAAGGCCAAATGCTGCGTCCAGACGGGCGTATTCGGGTCGCGCCCCATCGGCGGCCGGGTCGGCAGTTCGAAAAACGCCAGCACGTTGCCGTTGCCCGCGTCGAGAAACACGTGCATGTACGGATCCGGCTCGCCGGTCGACGGCACCTGATCCTCGGCGATGGCCAGGATGAAGCGCATGTTCAAATACTTGCCATACCACTCGACCGTTTCCTTGGCATTGCGGCAACGGTACGCCACATGATGAATCTTGCGGATTTGCATAACGGGCACTCCAGGAGATTCCTCTATTGAAGACCAAGAATATTTATTGTACAAACCGCATTAAATAATGGATTTATAAGGTTTACCGATGAATATCTCGTTGCGTCAGCTGCGCGCCTTCGTCGCCGTGGCAAAAAGCGGCAGCTTCACCTTGGCGGCGGACAGCCTGTTCGTGACGCAATCGGCATTGAGCGGACTGATCAAGGAATTGGAAAGCGCGCTGGGTTTGAAGCTGTTCGACCGCACCACCCGGCGCATTCAGCTGTCGGACGTCGGCCATAGCCTCTACCCCCGTGTGGAAAACATTTTGCACGAACTCGACGGCGTGCTGGAGGAAGCCAGCAGTCTGCGCGCGCTCAAGACCGGCTCGGTCAGCGTCGCCGCGCCGCAGTTGATGGCGGCGACCTTTCTGCCGGAGGTCATGGCCGCGTACGGCGCGCGCCATCCGGGCGTGCGCGTGCGGCTGATGGACTGCGTGGTGGAGAACATCATGGCGCCGGTCTTTTCCGGCGAAGTGGATTTCGCCATCGGCCCGGAACGCAAACTGAACTCGGACATTCAAGCCGAGCCGCTGTTCGCGCTGCCCTTCATGGCGGTTTGCCCCGCCGGCCACCCGCTGGCGGCGCAAGACGAGGTCCGCTGGGCCGACTTGTTGGCCCAGCCGTTCATTTCGTTACGCGGCGAATTCACCCAGCGCCTGTCGGGCGATTTACTCCCGGTGTTTCGCGACCGGGCGCTGGAGCCCGGCATCGAAGTCACCTTCATGCCGACCGCGCTGTCGATGGTCAGCGCCGGTCTCGGCGTCACCGCCTGCATGCCTTACGCCGCGGCGATGGTGCGCCACTACGGCCTCGCCATGCGGCCGCTGACCGCGCCGCGCGTCACCCGGCGCTTTTTCATCTACACGCGCAAAGCGCGCGCGCTGTCACCGGCCGCGCGGCAGTTCCGCGATAGCCTCATCGCGTTTCTGGCGGAGCGCGACGACACGCTCTCGCCGCGCGCTCACTCGCCGGTGCCGCCGACGGTCAACCCGCCGTCGATGCGCAGCGTCGGCTGACCGACGCCGACCGGCACGCTCTGTCCTTCCTTGCCGCAGACGCCGACGCCTTGGTCGAGCGCCAGATCGTTGCCGATCATCGAAACATAATTCAGCACGTCCGGACCGTTGCCGATCAGCGTCGCGCCTTTGACCGGATAGGTCAGCTTGCCGTTTTCGATACGCCAAGCCTCGGAGGCGGAGAACACGAACTTGCCGCTGGTGATATCGACCTGGCCGCCGCCGAAATTGACTGCATACAGGCCGTCCTTCACCGAGGCGATGATTTCTCTCGGATCGTGCTGCCCCGCCAGCATATAGGTGTTGGTCATGCGCGGCATCGGGATGCTGGCGTACGACTCGCGCCGGCCGTTGCCGGTCGGCGCCGTCTTCATCAGGCGCGCGTTCATCGCGTCTTGCATGTAGCCGCGCAGGATGCCGTCCTCGATCAACGTGGTGCACTGGGTGGGATTGCCCTCATCGTCGATGGCCAGCGATCCGCGGCGCCCCGCCAGCGTGCCGTCGTCCACCACGGTGACGCCCCTGGCGGCCACGCGCTCGCCCAAACGGCCGCTGAACGCCGAGGTGCCCTTGCGGTTGAAATCCCCTTCCAAACCATGGCCGATCGCTTCATGCAGCAGCACGCCCGGCCAGCCTGGGCCGAGCACCACGGTCATCTGTCCGGCGGGCGCCGGCCGGGAGTCGAGATTGGTCAACGCCTGATCGACCGCTTGCCGCACGAACCGCTCGACCACCTCGTCGGTGAAATTCGACAGATCGTAGCGCCCGCCGCCGCCACTGGAGCCTTGTTCGCGACGGCCATTCTGCTCGGCGATGACATAGACCGACAGCCGCACCAACGGCCGGATATCGGCGGCGCGCACGCCGTCGTGACGCGCCAGGTAAACCACGTCGTATTCGGCGGCGAGGCCGGCCATCACTTGAATGATGCGCGGGTCCATCGCGCGGGCCAGTTTTTCCACCCGCTCCAGCAACGCCACCTTGGCGGCGGCCTCAAGGCTCGCGCAAGGGTCGATGGCCGGATACAGATCGCGCTTGGCGCGCCGCTCCGGCACCGTCACCGGCAGATGGCCCTCGTGGCTGCCGATGGCGCGCACCGCGTCGACCGCCCGCGCCAGCGCCGCGCCGCTGATATCGTCCGAATAGGCGAAGGCGGTCTTGTCGCCGCTGACGGCGCGGATGCCGACCCCTTGCTCGATGTTGAAGCTGCCGGACTTGACGATGCCTTCCTCCAGGCTCCAACCCTCGTTGCGGATATATTCGAAGTACAGGTCGGCATAGTCGATGTCGCGCCGGGCGATGCGGGCGAAGGCGGCTTCGAGGATGTCCTCGTCCAGGCCACTGGGTTTCAACAATAGCTGCTCGGCGGCGGCAAAGGCTTCTTGCATGACGGGCTCTTTCATTTCAGTACCCGGTGCGCCAAAGCGGGCAGGCGCGACCGGACGGATTGGATCAGGTTGGCGTCGATCTCGGCCAGCACCACGCCCTCACCTTCGGCTTGTTCGGCGAGAATGCGGCCCCAGGGGTCGATGATCATCGAATGGCCATGCGTGGCACGGCCGTTCTGGTGCCGCCCCCCTTGTGCCGAAGCGATGACGTAACATTGATTTTCAATAGCGCGGGCGCGCAACAGCACCTCCCAGTGCGCTTCGCCGGTGGTGGCGGTGAAAGCGGCCGGCAGCACCAGCACATTGAACGGCGCGAGCGCTCGGAAGAGTTCGGGAAAGCGCAGATCGTAGCAAATGCCCAACGCCAAGTCGCCCAGTTCGGTGTGGGCGCACACGGCTTCGCCGCCCGGCGTGATGGTATTGGACTCGCAATACGTCTCGCCCAGGCCGGAAAAACCGAACAGATGGATCTTGTCGTAACGCGCCGCCGGCACGCCGGTGGGATCGAACAGCCAGGTCGTGTTATAGACCTTGCCTGGCTCGGGCGACGCAAGCGGCACGGTGCCGCCGACGAGCCAAATGCCGTGGCAACGCGCCATATCCGCCAGCGCCTGTTGTAGCTCGCCCTGTCCCGGCATTTCGGCCAGCGCCACCTTATCATCCTCGCGCTCGCCCATCAGGCAGAAATACTCCGGCAGCGCCACCAGGCTCGCGCCACGCCGGGCCGCCTCGGCGACCAGCGCTTGCGCATCGCGCAGATTGCGGCGCCAATCGGTGCCGGACACCATCTGCACCGCAGCGGCAAGGTATTTGGTTTTCATGGCCGTTTCCATGGAATGTTGACCGGCGAAACCGGCTTGAGGCGGGTCACCACCGGCTCGGTGATCTTGCCGCTCACGCTGTAGTCCACCGAAAAAATCTTGCTCACCGGATCGCGCAGCACTTTTTGCGCCGCGAGCGCCGCCACGCCGACAACCGGGTTGATCAGCGCCGCGCCGGTGGCGAGCGCGACGCCTTCTGACAGATGCGGCTCGACATGCACCATCAGTTGCTGCGTTTCCGTGACCAGATTGACTTCGCCTTTGATGCCGACATCGGCGCCCGGCCCGCGCATGACCAAGTTATCAGATTTAAATATACCGTGATTGACCGTCGCGTCACCCCGCAATACGTCAAAGGCAAACCCATCGCTGAACACGTCGGTAAAGTCGAGATGGATGCGCCGCGGCAGCGACTGCAGGCTCAACACGCCCAACAGCCGCGCCACGCCTGGATCGACCTTGGCAAAACGGCCATCGGCCAGGTCCGTCGACACCTGTCCACTGATCTGAGCAGCGTCGAAGTCCGCCAGACCGCCAGGCCAGGACAACGCGCCACTGAGCGTGCCGTGCCCTTTGTCGAACGAGTCCTTGAGACCGGCACGCGTCAGCAGCTTGCCCAAATCCGCCGCCTGCACCTTGAAGCGCGTCTCGACCGACCCGGCGTCCAATACCCGCACCGAACCGGTGAAACTGCCCTCTGGCAAAGTCAGGCTGACATTATCCAACAGCCAGTCGCGCGCCGCGTAACGGGCGTTGAGCGCGAGACTGCCAATCGGGGTGCCGTGATACACCAGCTTGCCGACACGGATGTCCATAGCCGGCAGCGTCGAGGGCAAGCCGCCCGACAAGCCGCTCACGCCGCCACGCGGCAACTGGCTCAACGACAACAGGGGCAAGCGGGCATGGATGCTGCCGTTATTGCTCGGGTCGTAATCGATCGCGCCCTGCACCTCGGCGGCATCGATCATGGCGTGCCAAACGCGGTCATTGGGCTCGTGCCCCAACCATAAGCTCGCGCGATGCAACGTGTACGGTCCCCAACTGAGCAACGGGGTGCCCAATTCGACATGCAACAGCGGCAGCGAGGACATATCGCCGGCGCCGCTCGACGCGGCCATCACCCAGTCGCTCCAGGCGCGCGCGTCGATTTCCGGCAACGCCGCCTTGATGCGCACCCCGGGACCTGGCTGATCGCTCAAGGTTCGGCCGATCGCCACCTCGGTTCCCAGCACCGTGCCGTTAGCCGCGAAACGCGACCGCCCGGCGATCTGGCTGCCGGCGGAAAAATCGAGACGCATGCCGTCGCCGCCCCGTTCGGGCATCAGCGTCAAATTGAAAGGCAGCACCGCGGGCGCCGGCTTGGCCAGTGGCGCGGGCGCATCCAGCCCGGTGCCCGCCAGGTCGGATGCGACCTGCAAAAACTCCAAGCCGTTATGCAGGGTAAAACGCGCTTGATAGTGAGATTGCCCGCTGAAGTGCGGCGCCAGGAAGTCGACATAGCGCGCCACCACCTGGCGGCTGTCGGCCTGGCCGTCGACGCTGAAGCGCATGCGCGCGTTGGCGTCGCTGGCCGCCTTAAGAACGAAGGGCCCGCCAAAAGCCTTGAAAGCGATGCCGGAGGTGGCGACACCGTGTTCAGTGAAAGCCAGCGTGCCGTTGGCCGCCTGCAACGGCGGCAACGGCAGCGAGGTCATCGTCAGCTGATTGTCCATCAGATGCAACTGCCCGTTGACCTTGGCGGATTCCCGCCCCGCCAGCGGAATCGACAACGACAATCGCAAGGCCGCTTGTCCCGTGGCGCGGGTCTTGCCGAGAAATCCCGACAACCAGCCGTCCACCGGGCTCTTGACGGTATAGCGCAGCATTTGGGCCAACTCGCCCGCGCTTTGCCCCTGAATCTCCAGCCACGGCACGCCGGCGCCCAAATCGGGAATGCTGACCAGCACCTGAGTCAAGCGGTTGCCCAGCGTTTCCACCTGGGCCGAGCGGATGTCCATGCGTTCGTTGTGGAACGAAAGGCTCGCATCGAAGCCGGTCAGCGCCGGCCAGGCCTTGTCGAACAGCAAGGAGGCATTGCGCACCGTGCCCGTCACCAGGAATTCGCCCCCTTGCCCGCCCTTGAACGGGAAGCGGTCCAGGTCGCCGCGCAAGCGCAGCGCCGCGTTTTCAAGCACGCCCCCCTTGAGCGCGCCCTCAAGCCAGTGCAGCGTGCCGGCGCCGGCCTGATAGGGCAGATAGTCCGCCACGCGCGCGGCCGCGACCCGATCGATGCCGCCGCTCAAATCGATATTCCCGGCACCGCTGCCGGCACGGCGGTAATGTCCGCTGAATTGGCCGTGCAGATCGTCGTTGGCCAGCTGCAATTTATTGAGGTCGACCTCGACGCCCACCCCGCTCGTGCGCCAGCCGATATCGGCCAATAGCGCGGTAAAGCGCAGCGGTTTGGGGAACACGTGAGGCATCGTCACGCTATCGGCCGCCGAGAGCTGCAAGCGGCCGCCGTCCTGGTCGAACTTGACCGAGCCGCTGACGCCATCGACGCCAGGCACCTCGCCAAACGGCTGCCAAGCCAGCCGCGAGAAATCGGCGTCGAAGCGGTAACGGCTGGGCGCCTCCATCCGCCCCTCCCAGCCGACCGCCAGCCGCTGCAACTGCCCCGACGGCGCGAAATGGGCAAACAACGGGCTGCTATCCATGCCGAAAGCGTGCAGAAACGGCGTCAGGTGCGCCAGATTGACGTTATCGACGCGCATCTCTCCGCCGCCGACATTGCCGATGTTCCAATAACCGTCGATGTTCGAGTCCTCAAACACCGGTCCGCTCGCACTCAAAAGCGACAAATGGGTCGCGCTGAGCTGATAGCGGTCGCCATTGCGTATCAGCGACAGATGCCCCGCCAGCACCGGCACGGTCAACTCGGACGCGCCGGGCATCTTATAGGCGGCGTTCTTGACCTGGACGTCGGCTTCCAGCCGGTTGACATGACCGCCACTGAACGACAGATCGACCGTGCCATCGCCTTCGCCGCTGCTCAACAGGCCGAAAGACTGCAGATAGCGGCTCCACGGCGTCACGCGGGCCCCGTGCAGGCTGGCGCTCAGGCTGCCGCGCCATTGTTGCCACTGGTCAAGCTGGTCGCCATGCCAGCTGCCGGAAAGCTCGACGCTGTCGCCGACGGCGGCTGGCGGCTTGCCGGAAAGCCGCAAGTCGTGGCCGAACAGGCCATTGCTCAGTTCGAGCTGGCCCTCCGTCAGCGTGATCTTTGGCAACCCCAGATATTCGTCCTGCCAGGCGATGCGCGCGCCGGTGACAACGATACTGTTCTGCCGCAGCAGCCAATCGCCCGGATGGGTCTTGCCCGCAGCGCGATTGCCCGTGCCGGACAGCGGAAAGCCATTGAAATAGAAGCGTCCGTCAGACCCGCGGTGAATGTCGAGCGACGGCGAGGTCAGCTCGATCAGCGCCAGGCGCGGTTCGAAGGCAATCAAACTTTGCCACGACGGCACCAGCACGACCCGATCCAGCGTCAGCGGCGCCCCGCGCGGATCGGAGATCGACAGCGCGGAGAGTTCGAAGCGCGGCGCCAAACCATCCCAGCTGCCCGCCAGCCGGCCGATGCGCACCTGACGGCCCACCGCCTGCCCCGCCTGCTGTTCGAGCGCGACGCGGTAGCGGTCCAGATTGGGCAGCACTTGGAAGGTAAACAACAGGAAACCCGCCGCGACGGCAAACGCCGCCACGCCGACAATCCAAACCAGCAGCCGCAGCAGTGCCTTGAGGGTGCGGACAACCGGAAGATGACGCAACCAGCCGATAAGCTTTTTCAACGGAGACAAACCAGTACAATGGAGGGAGACATGTCAGCACATTCTCTCGGGATCCCGAAACGCGGAGACATTATGCCATCAAACGCCGGCAGTGCCAGCGCCATTGACAAAGCAACTGGCTTTTCTCGCTATTTGTCGCGACTCTTGCAGGCTCATCCGGAGGAAGGCGCGCGGCTGCAGCGGGATCTCGCCCTGCCGTTCGACCGCGCGCAAATGCAGGCTTTCGCCGACTGGCCGGCGCTCGATACGCCGGAGACGCTGGCGCCGGCGCTACGCGCCTTGCGCCGCGCCGTCATGGCAAGACTGATCGGACGCGACGTCGGCGGCTTGGCCACGCTCGACGAAGTGGTCAGCACCATCTCGCTGCTCGCCGAATTCGCGATCCATACGGCGCTGCCGGTGGCGTGCCATGCGCTGGCGCATCACGGAACGCCGATCGGCGAGGACAGCGGCGAGCCGCAGACGCTGATCGTGATCGGCATGGGCAAGCTCGGCGGCGGCGAACTCAACGCCTCCAGCGACATCGACCTCATTTTCATTTACCCGGAAAACGGCCAAACCGACGGCGCGAAACGCATCGGCAACCACGAGTATTTCTGCCTGGTGGGCAAAAAACTGATTGCGCTGCTCAACGACGTCACCGCCGACGGCCAGGTATTCCGGGTCGATATGCGTCTGCGGCCCTATGGCGACTCGGGGCCGCTGGCCATGAGCTTCAGCGCGCTGGAAAACTATTTGCTGACGCAAGGGCGCGAATGGGAGCGCTATGCGTGGATCAAGGCGCGCGCGTTGACCGGCGACGCCGCCGGCCTATCGGAGCTCGTCCGCCCGTTCGTCTACCGCAAATACCTCGATTACAACGCCTATGGCGCCATGCGCGAGCTGTCGAGCCAGATTCGGCGCGAAGTGGCCCGGCGCGATCTGGCCGACAACATCAAGCTGGGGCCGGGCGGCATCCGCGAAATCGAGTTCATCGCCCAAGTGTTCCAACTGATCCGTGGCGGCCGCGAAAAAAGCCTGCAGCTATTCGGCACGCGGGAAACGCTCGCGCGGCTGGCCGAATTGCGCTTGCTCGAACCCTCGGCGGTCGCCGAACTCGCCGACGCCTACACGTTCTTGCGCAATTTGGAACACCGGCTGCAATACGTCGACGACCAGCAGACCCAAACGCTGCCGGCCGACGCCGAGGCACTGGAGCGCATCGCCGCCAGCATGGACTTCGCCAGCACCGATGCCTTTCTGTCGGCCCTCACCCGCCATCGGCGCCACGTCACGCGCCATTTCGAACAAGTCTTCTTCCTGCCGACCGAGAGCGCGCCCGATCATCCGCTGACCGCGCTGTGGCGCGACATCGGCGAGAACGACATCCGGCCCGCCCTGGCCGAGCACGGCTACCAGCATCCCGACGACGTGGCCCGACTGTTGCATGGGCTGTCGACCAGCCAGCGCTATCAGCAGATGGCGCTGGCCAACCGCAAACGGTTCGACGCGCTGATCCCGCCGCTCATCGAGGTCTGCGGCCATTTTCCCAATCCGGACGCCACACTGTCGCGCGTGCTGACCCTGCTTGAGGCCATCAGCCGGCGCGCGCCTTACCTGGCGCTCTTGACCGAATACCCGCAGACCCTGCAGCGATTGGCATCGCTCTCGTCGGCCAGCGCCTGGGTCTCGACCTATTTGACCCGCCACCCGATTCTGCTCGACGAGCTGTTGGACGCCCGGGTGCTCTACGGCCCGCCCGATTGGCCGGCCATCGCCGCGCAACTGGAGCAACAGCTGGCCGATTGCGAGGGCGATGTCGAGGCCAAGATGGACACCCTGCGCCATGTCCAGCATGCGCAGGCCTTTCGCCTGGTGGCACAGGATCTGGCCGGCATGTGGACGGTCGAGGCGCTATCGGACGAGCTGTCGCGCCTCGCCGATCTGATTCTCGACGCCACCTTGCGCCATGCCTGGCGCGATATCGCCAGCCGGCACCGCGAGACGCCCGCCTTCGCCGTGATCGGCTACGGCAAGCTGGGCGGCAAGGAACTGGGATATGCCTCCGACCTGGACGTCATCTTCCTCTTCGACGACCCGCATCCGGACGCGCCGGAGCGCTATGCGCGCCTGGCGCGCAAGATGGTGACGTGGCTGACCAGCACCACCGCGGCCGGCGGCCTGTACGACATCGACCTGCGCCTGCGGCCCAACGGATCGAGCGGTTTGTTGGTCAGCACCATGCAGGCTTTCGAACAGTACCAGGAGAAACAGGCCTGGGTCTGGGAGCACCAAGCGCTGACCCGCGCGCGCTTCGTGGCCGGCGACCGGCACATCCACCAGCGCTTCGACCGCGCCCGCCGCGCGATTCTCGCGGAGCCTCGCGATCCGGCGGCATTGGTCGACGAGGTGCGCGCCATGCGCAAGCGCATGCTGGAAACCCACCCGGCCGACCCGGCCGACGTCAAGCACGCGCGCGGCGGCCTGGTGGACATCGAATTCATCATCCAGTACCTGATCCTGGCGCACGCCGGCACGCTGCCCGCCTTGACCGCCAATACCGGCACCATCGCGCTGTTGGCGGTGGCGGCCGAGGCGGAGCTGATTCCCGCCGACCTGGCCGAAGCCGCGCGCCAGACGTATCGCTACTGCCGGCGGCTGCAGCATGCGGCCCGGCTCAACGAGGCGCGGCGCTGCGAAGTGACGGCCGAACTGGAAGAACACTACCGCCAAGCCCAGGCGCTATGGCACTATTTATTCGGAACGAACTGATTTATGTATTGCCACTAACGCGGCGTTATAATTGCCGCTACACAAAATATACAAACGGAGAAACTAATCATGTCGATGGCAGACCGAGACGGATTCATTTGGTACAACGGCGAACTGGTCGAGTGGCGCTCGGCCACCACTCACGTCCTGACACACACGCTGCACTACGGCATGGGCGTGTTCGAGGGCGTGCGCGCTTACGAAACCGCCCGCGGCCCGGCCATCTTCCGCCTGCAGGACCACACCGACCGCCTGTTCCGCTCGGCGCACATTCTCGGCATTCAACTGCCGTTCAGCAAAGAAGACATCAACCGCGCCCACCACGAGGTGGTGACAGCCAACAAACTGTCGTCCTGTTACTTCCGCCCGATGGCCTTCTACGGTTCCGGCAAGCTTGGCGTGGCGCCGCCGGCCAACGACGTTCAAGTCATCGTGGCCGCTTGGCCGTGGGGCGCCTACCTTGGCGCCGACGGACTGGAGAAAGGCATCCGCGTCAAGACCTCGTCCTTCACCCGGCATCACGTCAACATCACCATGTGCAAGGCGAAGGCCAACGGCAACTACATGAACTCCATCCTGGCCAACACCGAGGCCACGCGCGACGGTTATGACGAGGCGCTGCTGCTCGACGTCGAGGGCTATGTGGCGGAAGGCTCGGGCGAAAACGTCTTCATCGTGCGCCGCGGCAAGCTGTATACTCCCGACCTGACCTCGGCGCTGGAGGGCATCACGCGCGATACCGTGATCCAGCTCGCCGCCGAAATGGGGCTCGATATCGTCGAGAAGCGCCTGACGCGCGACGAAGTGTACAGTGCCGACGAGGCGTTCTTCACCGGCACCGCGGCCGAAGTCACGCCGATTCGCGAATTGGATGGCCGCCAGATCGGCAGCGGCACCCGCGGACCGGTCACCGCCGAGATCCAGCGCCGTTTCTTTGACTGCGTCAAAGGCCTCGACGCCAGCCACGACGCTTGGCTGACCTACGTGAAATAAGCAAGGAACCGCGAATCATGCCCGAATTGAAACCCAACACCGAGCGCCAGATCGAGATTACCGCGGCGGACCTGCCGTTGGCTTGCCCGATGCCGGACATGCTGAAGTGGAACGCCCACCCTCGTGTCTATCTGTCGCTGGACGAGCACGGCGAGGCGCGATGTCCCTACTGTTCCACCCGCTACCATCTGCAAGGTGGCAAGCCGGACGGGCACCATTGAGCCGCCAGTGCTTTGTTGAAGGGTGCCTGGCACCCTTTTTTAATTGAATCCGAACCGCATGAAAAAAATCCTGGTCATTGCCCCCTCCTGGGTCGGCGACAGCGTGATGGCCCAGCCGCTATACCGGCGGCTGCATGAGCTCCACGGCGAGCTCGAACTGCATGTCTTCGCGCCGCAATGGACGCTGCCGCTTTTGGCGCGCATGCCCGAAGTGGCACAGGCGCATCTCAACCCGTTCGGCCATGGCGCCTTGAGCCTGGTGGCGCGCTGGAAGACCGCCCGCCAGCTGGCCAAATACCGCTTCGATCAAGCGATCGTGCTGCCCAACTCGCTCAAGTCGGCGCTGATCCCGCTCTTCGCCGGCATTCCCAGCCGCACCGGCTTCATCGGCGAATCGCGTTACGGTCTGCTCAACGATTGGCGCGAATTGGACGAAAACCGCCTGCCGATGATGGTGGAACGGTTCTGTGCGCTGGGCACCCACCGCGGCCAAGCGCTCAAGCGCCCTATTCCCTACCCGCGGCTGACCGTCGAAGCGGCGCGCCAAGACGCGACGCTGGCCTCCCTATCGCTCACGGCCGACAAGCCGATCGCCGCCTTCTGCCCGGGCGCGGAATATGGCCCGGCCAAGCGCTGGCCGGCGCGCCACTTCGCCACGCTGGCCAGCCGCTTCGCCGAAGCCGGGTTCCAAGTTTGGCTATTCGGCTCGGCCAAGGACGCCGAGATCGGCGCCGAGATCGACCGGCTGTCAAACGGCGTGGCCGTCAATCTCTGCGGCCGTACCGGCCTGGACCAGGCGATCGATCTGATTGGCCTGGCGGATATCGTCGTGTGCAACGACTCCGGCCTCATGCACGTGGCCGCCGCGCTCGACAAACCGTTGGTGGCGCTCTATGGCTCGTCGAGCCCGGACTTCACCCCGCCGTTGTCCGACCGCGCCGAAATCGTCACCTTGGGCCTGGAATGCAGCCCCTGCTTCGAACGCGTCTGCCCGTTCGGCCATACCGACTGCCTGGAGAAGCTGGCGCCCGAACTGGCGTGGCAGGCCGTCGCCAAACTATTGCCCAGACTGCAGCCCTCCCTCGACACAGAACATGAATAACCTCGCACACGACCATAACAGCCGCCGCATGGAACTGGTGCTGGCCGCCGCCAGCCTGTTCCGCGATCAAGGCTACGAACGCACAACCGTGCGCGACTTGGGCCACGCGGTCGGCCTGCAATCCGGCAGCCTGTTCTATCACTTCCGCAGCAAGGAAGAGATTCTGGTGGCGGTGATGGCGCTGGGCATCACCCGCACCACCGAGCAGCTCGAGTCGGCGCTTGCCCGCGCAGACACGCTCAACGCCAAGCTCGCGGCCTTGTTTCATGTGCATTTGCATTCGCTGTTGGGTGAAAACCAGGCGGCGCTCGAAGTCATGCTGTACGAGTGGCGCAGCGTGAGCGAAGCGGCCCGCCCGGGACTCATCGTGCTGCGCGACCGCTATGAGGCTTTGTGGCAAGGCGTGCTGGACGAGGCCGCCGCCGCGGGTCTGGTCAGAAGCGACACGCGGCTGTTGCGCCGCACCTTGCTTGGCAGCCTGCACTGGACCGTGCAGTGGTTCCACCCGGACGGCGACATGAGCGTCGACGAGCTGGCCGAGCGGATGCTGGCGCTGGTCCTACGCGAGGAAAATACGGCAACACGCTGATTTTTCTTGTTTTATGGGTTAAGCTAGAAAAAGGTTCCTTGACGGAGTCAGGTTATGCCGCAACCCATTGCCAGCCTTCCCGCCAGTGTCGCCACTGGCATCCAGGCGCAGCAGGCGGCCCAACAAGCACAGGCGGCCGACAACAGCCGCAAGCAGCAAACCACGCAGACCGCCGCCACCCAGCAGGTGGAAGCGCCCGCGCCCAAAGCCGTGGTCCAGACGCAGCAGAATCAGCAAACCGCGCGCGTCGAGGCCGAGCTGCGGCAACAGCTGACCACCGCGCAAGCCAACGTGGCGACGCAAAGCCGTGGACAACCGACGCCGACGCCGCCGCAAACCCTGCAGGCGGAAAACAATCAAACCCAGCAAGCCGAGGCAACGCGCGCCGACGCCAAGCGCCAGGCCGCCGCGGCGCAAAATCAACGGCAAGCCCAGGCCGAGCAGGACCAGAAAACGCAACAAACCGAACAGCAGACGCGGCAGGCGGCCGCCCAGGCGGAAAAATCCCGCGCGCCCAATCCCGAAACCATCGCGCAACACTATCAAGCGACGCAAATCGTGTTGCAGCCAGCCAGCACCAACACCCATCAGGTCAACACGCAAGCGTAGGTCTCCATGTTCAGAGGGTCCCTAACGTCGCCGGACCCATTCGGCGAAGGTCTCGTCTTCAAGACGGTACTCACCCAAGGCGAGCCGCGTCACCACATTCGCCGCCTGAAGACGCCTCAGGGCATGGCTGACCGTGTTTTTGGTCACCGCCTGACGAAGCAATGACGATAACTTGGCCTGCGCGGGCGCTGCATACAAATCCGACTCGCCATGCACCAGCAACGACAAGACAGCTTGATCGGCGGGAAGCAAATTGTTCCATTGCTTCAAAAAATGCCCATCGGAAAACACTGAAGCCTTAGTATGCGCCAGCGCCGCTGCTTCACCCTCCATTTGGTAGAGCATATAGCGCTCGATAAAGCGTTTGAAAAACTCTGGCGTGCGGTGCAGTTCGTCAAAAGCGCGATGTGCATAGTCCAGACTCAAAGGCATCCTTGCCATGCTGTTGGCAAGCTCGGTGGTAAACGAGACAAACTCCGCACCCAATAGCGGAAACGGCTCCAAGGCCGCCCAGTTATAGAATGGCTCTAGCGGACGGGCAAACATATCCCGTAATGTCGTCTCCGAACTCCCGGCAAAAATCACCTTGATCCGATCTTTCCGGATATCGAGTGCCGAACGCAGGGCATGGGAAAAATCACTATGTTCCGCGCTAGCAAGAACCTGTGCTTCGTCTATCGCCAACAATAAGGGCTGCTTCTGCCGATCCAATTGCGCGAGCACATCTTGCAGGGCCAGCACCCCCTCTACCGCCGCCGAGGTCAGCTCCGCCTCAAACCCGCCTTCGACACCACCGGGGATGCTTGCACTGGCTCTGACCCGCTTGACCGGCGCACGAAATTTGGCGAGCAACGCCTGCACACCCTGAGGCTTGAGCGCCATGGCCAGCGCCGAGACGAGCGCGCTATCGGGTGCGGCACGGTTATCCCATAGATTGGTATAGGCAACGAGATAGCCCTGTTTGGCGGCAGCCGGCAACAAGTCCCGGCACAGGAACTCCGTCTTGCCCATCCGGCGGCGGGCAAACAATCCGCGCGCGGACGTGAGCTTTAAATCGAACATAGCGAGATAAGCTTCGGCCAGCGCCGGGCGCGGGAAATGCCAGGGATCGGCAAGGACAGTTTCCATTTTTCTCATTATTTTTGAGAAGTATCAAAATTGATGATACTAAATGATACTGGAAGGGATGGGGCATACACAACGTCAAAATTGAAGCTCGCCGAACGAACAGATGAGAAGTATCAAAATCGATGATACTTGATGATACCAACCGGGGAGCGGACGCTCCCCGCCTCGGTTAGCGCCTTATTCGGCAGTTAAAATCACGCACCCCGCCACCCGTCTCGTGCGCACCACTTCCGGGAAATACAGCCAAGATCGCTCCGAATCGACGCGCAGCGACGCCCACGGCAGACGGCTGTCGACGATCAGCCGGCAGATGCCGGGGTCGGCTTGGCCCGCGCGCGGCGCGCACAGTTCCGAGATCAGAGCGAACAGCGGCAGTTGCCGGAGGTCGCGGTTTGAAGCGGCGGTGGGGATTGCAGTACGATGCGAGATAGCCATTCAACTTCTCCGAGTAAAAGGGATAAGGAGTTGCGTGGTCAGCGGTCCGGGGGTGTTCCTAGGCACCCTCGGGCCGCGCCTGTTTGCGGCTGATGCCGCAAACCAAAAGCCTAGGGAGCAAGCGGAAAAAAGACAAGCCAGCACGGCTGTCAGTAAAATCTGAAACTGAGCTGACCTGCTCCCTTGAGACGGTCAACGCACTGGTCTACTATGCGGGCAAATCATCGCCATCGGGTGGACATCATGCCTTTGCATCGGTTTGGCTGGCTGCAGAAAACCGTCCGTCATTCGATCGACCTTCAACACGAGCAGGACATCCTGCTGCGCCGCGCCGCGGACCTTGCCGGCCAATCCACCGCGCAATTCATCATCGACAGCGTCTGCAAAGCGGCCGAACGGACCGTGCTCGATCAGCGCCACTTCGTCGTCTCCGGCAGCGAACGGCAGAAAATCATCGCGCTGCGCCAGCGCGTCGCGACGCCCTCCCCGGCCCTATGCCGTTTGTTGACCCAAAAAGCGCCATGGGAAGGCGAATCGGCGCTGCATGCGCCAGAACCGCTGGCGCCGGCGCATTCGATCGTGCAATTCGACTGCGGACGTCCGGCGCTCAACGACTGGCTCGCGCACCGCGCGCGCCAGGCGCAGCTGAAGAACGCGGCGCGCACCTTCGTGGTCAGCGCCCAAGGGCGCGTTGTCGGTTACTTCAGCCTGAGCGTCGGTCAGATCGACTCGCGCGAATTTCCCGGCTACGGCACGCCGGCCGTCGACCGGCAGATCTTCCCCCTGCCCATCGCCCTGCTGAACCGCCTAGCGGTCGACTCGCTCTATCAGCACCAAGGGCTTGGCCGCGCGCTGTTGCGCGACGCCATCCTGCACGTGCTGTCGATCAGCGAACAGATCGGCGTGACGGCGCTACTGATCCAGCCGCTCAACGAGCCGGCGGCGCGCTTCTACCTCGCGTGCGGCTTCATCCAGTCGCCGGCCGCCTACAAACAACTGATGCTGCCGTTCGAGGACATGCAAGCGGCGTGGCGCGACGCGCAAACGCCGGCGCTGACGCAGCGCCAGGCTTGATCGAAGTATTTACGTGGTCTTTACACGCCTCATGCTAGCCTGACGTTAGCGTTACTCACGAAAGGCCGCCATGGATCCGCGTCATCTCTGGCTGTATGGGGTGTTCCTGTTTGCCGTTACGCTATGCGTGCGTCCGCTGGGACGCTATCTGACGCACGTTTTCAACCGCGAACCCACCTTGCTCGACCCGCTGCTGCTCCCGCTGGAACGCCGGCTTTACCGCCTTGCCGGCATCCATCCGCAACAGGAGATGTCCTGGCAAGCCTATACCGGCGCGCTCATCGTCGCCGGGCTTCTGGGGGTCGCTTTCGTCACGCTGATGCTGTTGTTGCAGCCGCTAGGCCAACCCGCCGATCCACACTATCGCCCCGGCCCCTTGTCTTTTCTGCTGGCGCTGAACACCGCCATCAGTTTCGCCACCACTACCACGTGGCAAGCCTATAGCGGCGAATCGGCGCTTAGCTACCTGAGCCAATCGCTGGCGCTGACGTCGCAGAATTTCCTTGCCGGCGGCGCGGGCCTGGCGGTCGGCATCGCCTTTATCCGCGGCTTCAGCCGCCGCCACTGCGATACCTTGGGCAATTTCTGGGTGGATCTGACCCGTGCCGTGCTGTGGGTATTGCTGCCGATGTCGCTCGTGGGCGGCCTGCTGCTGGTCTGGCAAGGCGTGCCGCAGAACTGGCATGCGTACATTCCGCTCAAGACGCTGGCGGGAGCGGGGCAGCTGTTGCCGCAAGGCCCGGTCGCCTCGCTGGAATTCATCAAAAACCTCGGCACCAACGGCGGCGGCTTTTTCGCCGCCAATGGCGCGCATCCCTATGCCAATCCCTCCGGGCTCAGCAACCTGATCGGCATGCTGGCGATCGTGCTGCTGCCCGCCGCGCTCACCTACACCTTCGGTCAGATGACACAGCGCCAAGCGCACGGCTGGGTGCTCTATGGCGTCATGGTTACGCTGTTCTGCGCCGGCCTGGGGCTGCACGACCGCGCAGAGCAGGCCGGCAACCCGCGCTTGGCGGCGCAGGCCATCGCGCAACAAGAAAGCCCCTGGCAGAGCGGCGGCAACATGGAAGGCAAGGAAACGCGCTTTGGCATCGCCTCGACCACCCTCACGGCCATCGTCACCTCCAATACCGCCACCGGCTCCATCAACCAATCGATCGACAGCGACACGCCACTTGGCGGGGGGGTGCTGCTCATCAACCTGCTATTGGGCGAAGTGGTGTTCGGCGGCTTGGGCAGCGGCCTTTACAGCCTGGTGCTGACCGCGTTGGTGGCGGTGTTCGTGACCGGGCTGATGATCGGGCGAACGCCGGAATATCTCGGCAAAACCCTCGGCCCCCAGGAAGTCAAACTGATTGCGCTCTACACGGTGATCGCCCCCGCGGTGATCCTTCCGCTCGGCGCGCTGGCGCTGATCGCGCCCGCCGGGCTCGCCGGCCTCGCCACCAATCAGGGCGCGCACAACCTGACTGCCGTACTGATCGCCTACGCTTCCTGTTTCGCCAACAATGGCATGAGCTTCGGCGGCATGAGCGTGGACAGCCCGTTCTATCACCTCACGACCATGCTTGCGATGCTGGCCGGCCGCTTCGGCCTCGCGGCGCCAATCCTCGCCCTTGCCGGGTGTTTTGCCCGTCAGGGGCGCCGGCCGCAATCCGCCGGCACGCTGCCCACCGACGGCTGGGGCTTTGGCGGCGTGATCCTCGCCACGCTCTTGCTGGTCGTCGGCTTGAGTTTTCTGCCCGTATGGGTGATGGGCCCCCTGGTGGAGCATCTGCAGATGCTAAAAGGCCCATGAAGCGGCTGCTTCATGGGCCTTGGGAAAACAACAATTACCGTACCGAATGCTTAGGCGCGAACGTCGACGTTTTGCCCCAAATGCGCCGGGTTCGACGCCGTCGACTGGATCTGTTGCGATTCCTGTACGGCGGAATTCAACAGCGGCAGCACGGCGGCGGCGTCGGCGCTCTTGGCCTTATTGAGCACGGAAACCTGGATGGCCTGCGATACACCGCTGCCATCACTACCGATATTTGCTACTTGACTGGCAATGTTCATGCCCCAATCTCCCGAGAAAGCGCTTACTGCTTTAAGGCCAAGTGTAGCTGGCCATCTCACTGCTGTCAGGCCAAACTGCTAAAATAGTCCTGACTCATACTAAAACTGCAACAGGAAGACCACGATGACCCAATCCCGTCACAGCCGACTTTTGATCCTCGGCTCCGGCCCGGCCGGCTACACCGCCGCCGTCTATGCCGCCCGCGCCAATCTGCAGCCCGTCATGATCACCGGCCTCGCGCAAGGCGGTCAGCTGATGACCACCACCGAGGTCGACAACTGGCCGGCCGATGCCGACGGCGTGCAAGGCCCGGAACTGATGGCCCGCTTCCAGCGTCACGCCGAACGTTTCGGCACGGAAATCCTGTTCGACCACATCCACACTACCCATCTGACCGAAAAACCGATCCGGCTGGTCGGCGACGCCGGCACCTATACCTGCGACGCCCTGATCATCGCCACCGGCGCCTCGGCCAAATACCTCGGCCTGCCGACGGAAGAAGCCTTCATGGGTAAAGGCGTATCCGGTTGCGCCACCTGCGACGGCTTCTTCTACCGCAACCAGGACGTCGCCGTGGTCGGCGGCGGCAACACCGCCGTGGAAGAAGCGCTGTACCTGGCCAATATCGCCCGTCACGTCACCCTGATTCACCGCCGCGACAGCTTCCGCGCCGAAAAGATCATGATCGACAAGCTCAACGAGCGCGTAGCCGAAGGCAAGATCAGTCTCAAACTGCACGCCGTGCTGGACGAAGTGCTCGGCGACGACAGCGGCGTGACCGGCGCCCGTATCAAATACGTTATCGACGGAAAAACGGAAGACTTGAGTCTTTCCGGCGTTTTTATTGCCATTGGCCATCAGCCGAACACCGAGATTTTCAAGGGACAGTTGGAAATGGACACCACCGGCTACCTGATCACCCAAGGCGGCAATGCCGGCAATGCCACGGCAACCAGCCTGCCGGGCGTGTTCGCCGCCGGCGACGTGCAGGACCACATTTATCGTCAGGCGGTAACCAGCGCCGCCTCGGGCTGCCAAGCCGCGCTGGATGCGGAACGTTACCTCGACCAGCTGAAGTAAGTAAGCGTGTTGAAATCGCTCAAGGACAAGTTGCGCGCGCGCGGGGCGATCAAGGCGCCCTCCGCGCCGACCCCGGCGCCGCTACCGGTCCCTGAGCCCGACGCGGACTTCCAACGCGAAATGCGCGGCGTCACGCCGCTCGCGGATGATGGCCGCGTCCACTTCCCGCTTCCCCGTCCGAGCCCCCATCCGAAGAAACGGCCGCGCAACCCCGCCGGCGACGTCAGACAACACGCCGTCGGCTGGTTCGAACCCGCCGAGGAAGCGCAGCAATTCATCCGCGCCGGCATGCAAAACGGCACCTTGCGTAAATTGCGCGCCGCGCATTGGCCGGTATGCGCCGAACTCGACCTGCACGGTCTAGACCGTTACCAAGCACAGGACCGGCTGGCGGTGTTTCTGCACCACGCGCGCCAGCACGGCCAATGCGTGCGCATCATCCACGGCCGCGGCATCGGCTCCAACGGCGAGCCGGTGCTCAAACGCACCACGCGGCTATGGCTGACGCACCACCCGGATGTGCTGGCCTGGTGCGACAGCAACGACGGCGGCGCCTTGCTGGTACTGCTGCGTAAAATGACTGATTGATTATTCATATGCACTTCATGCTAATCTTAGATAAAACATGGAGACATCCAGCCGCAAACAGCGCGTCACATCAGCATGAGAAGATTGCGAACCACCACTGACGCCACAGGAGTGTTTATGCAAGATGAGCTGTGCCCCGATTTCACCCTTCCCGCCACCTCGGGCAAAACCTTCACTCTGGCCGGCGCGCCTCGGCCTCTGGTGATCTACTTCTACCCCAAGGACAACACGCCGGGCTGCACCAACGAAAGCATCGCCTTCCGTGATCTTTACCCGGCCTTCCAGGCCAAGGGGGCGGAGATTGTCGGCATCTCGCGCGACAGTCTGAAATCGCACGAAAACTTCAAAACCAAATTCTCGCTGCCGTTCGAATTGCTGTCCGACGGCGAGGAAACCGTTTGCCGGCTGTTTGACGTCATCAAGACCAAAAACATGTACGGCAAAAAGGTGCTGGGCATCGAGCGCAGCACCTTCGTCATCGGCGCCGATGGTCGGGTGGCGCACGCATGGCGCGGCGTTAAGGTACCCGGCCACGCAGAGGAGGTGTTGGCCGTCGTCGAGTCGCTGTAAACCTGGCAGTGCCCGATGCCCGGCGCCTTATCCAGGCGCCGGATAGGATCTTGAAGCTAATAAGGGATATCCATCATGGCAAGCCGCAAAAAAAACAAGAACGTTAAACTGTTCGTTCTCGATACCAACGTTCTGCTGCATGACCCCACCTGCTTGTTCCGCTTCGAAGAGCACGACGTTTTCATCCCCATCATCACCCTCGAAGAGCTCGACGAGCATAAGAAGGGCATGTCCGAAGTCGCCCGCAACGCTCGCCAGGCCAGCCGTTTCCTCGACGAGATCGTCAGCGGCATCGAAGCGCATATCGAGTCGGGCATCACCCTCAAGGCGGCGAGCAAGAACGCCGCCAGCGGCAAACTGATCCTGCAGACCCAAGCCATCCACAGCGTATTGCCCGCCTCGTTGCCGGTCGGCAAGGCCGACAACCAGATTCTCGGCATCGTCGCGGCGCTGCGCGACCTGCATCCCGACCGTCCGGTCATTTTGGTGTCCAAAGACATCAACATGCGCATCAAGGCGCGCGCGCTCGGCCTGTCGGCGGAGGACTACTTCAACGACAAGGTGCTGGAAGACACCGACATCCTGTACACCGGCACGCGCGAGATCGACACCAGCTTCTGGGAGCGCAACGGCAAAGACTTGAAGTCGTGGCAGGACAAAGGCCGCAGCTATTACCAGCTGCGCGGCCCGGACACCGCCGCACTGCACGTCAATCAGATGCTGTGGCAAGAGGGCGAGACGCCCTTGCAGGCGCGCGTCTTGAGTCTGACGGGCAAAGACGCCGTTCTGGAGACGTTGAAGGATTACTCCCATAGCAAAAACAACGTCTGGGGCATCACCGCGCGCAACCGCGAACAGAATTTCGCCCTCAATCTGCTGATGAATCCGGAGATCGACTTCATCACCCTGCTCGGCCAGGCCGGCACCGGCAAAACCTTGTTGACGCTCGCCGCCGGGCTTGCGCTGACGCTGGAACAGAAAATCTACAGCGAAATCATCATGACGCGCGTCACCGTGCCGGTGGGCGAGGATATCGGCTTCCTGCCCGGCACCGAGGAAGAAAAGATGGCGCCGTGGATGGGCGCGCTGGAGGATAACCTGGACGTGCTCAACAAGACCGACGACGACGGCGGCGACTGGGGCCGCGCCGCGACGCGCGACCTGATCCGTTCGCGCATCAAGGTCAAGAGCCTGAACTTCATGCGCGGCCGCACCTTCCTCAACAAGTATCTGATCATCGACGAAGCGCAGAACCTGACGCCCAAGCAGATGAAGACGCTGATCACCCGCGCCGGCCCCGGCACCAAGGTGGTCTGTCTGGGCAATATCTCGCAGATCGACACGCCCTACCTGACCGAAGGTAGTTCGGGCCTGACCTACGTCGTCGACCGCTTCAAGGGATGGGAGCATTCGGGCCACATCACGCTGCAGCGTGGCGAGCGTTCCCGCCTGGCGGATCACGCGGCAGAGGTTCTGTGACCCCGAAACTGGAGCTGATCCATCATGCGGCACAGGGGGCGGCGCGGCACGCGCCGCCCCTTTTGTTCTTGCACGGCGCCTTTTGCGGCGCCTGGTGCTGGCAGCCGCACTTTCTGCCCTGGTTCGCTCGCCAAGGCTACCAATGCTGGGCGCTGAGCCTGGAAGGGCACGGCGCGAGTTCCGGCCACGACTACCTGTCGGCCATCAGCATCGACGATTACCGCAAGAATCTGGCCTGGGCCATACGCCAGCTCGACGCGCCGCCGGTGGTGATCGCCCATTCGATGGGCGGCTACGTGCTGCAGCAATACCTGCGCCACGCCAGTCTGCCGGGCGCGGCGCTCCTCGCCTCGGTGCCGCCGGTCGGCCTCGCCGCCTCCAGCCTGCGCCTGTTGGCCCATGCGCCGGCGCTGTTCGTCAAACTCAACCTGTACCAGCACGGCCAATACAACCCGGACTTCAACGAGCTGCGCGCGCTATTGTTCTCCGCCGATACGCCGGATGACGATGTCGAATGGATGATCCGACATAGCCAATCCGAAAGTCAGCGCGCGCTGATCGACATGACGCTCGTCAATCCGCTCGCGCTCGGCCGCACGCATCCGCTGCCGACCCTGGTGCTCGGCGCCGCCGACGACGCGCTGATCCACGCCGACGACGTGGTGGCCACGGCGCGCCATCTAAACGTCAATGCGGAGATTCTGCCCGGCATGGGACACATGATGATGCTCGACACCCGTTGGCAGGCATGCGCCGAACGCATCGCCGCGTGGCTTGGGACCCTGGAAACCGCCCACACGACTTAGCGCTATGGCGCGTTGCTTCGCGAACGCGCCCTACCTCCTCGCCCCCGCCGACGCTTGACGCAAAAAACCCCGGCGCTGGGCCGGGGCTTTGTAGGCATCGCTGAGAGCTTCTCAGCCTAGGCGGGCGATCTGCTCGCGCAGTTTGCCAAGGCGCGCGTCCAGCTCGGCTTGTTGCGCGCGGTCGCGTTCCACCAGATGCGCCGGCGCGCGGTCGACGTAGCCCGGCTTCTCCAGCTTGGCCATCAGCTTGGCGTATTCGGCCTCGGTTTTGGTCAGATCCTTGGTCAAGCGCGCGCGCTCGGCCTCGCGGTCGATCTCCACCTTGAGCATCATGCGCGCGCCGTTGCTGATCGCCACCGGCGCGTCATCGTCCTGCGGCAGCCTGTCGACCACGCTCGCATCCGACAGCTTGGCCAACGGCTTCAGGTACGGCAGGAAATCGGCCAGCGCCGCGGCGCCCTCGACGAACAGCGGCGCCTTTTGCGCCGGCGACAGCCCCATCTCGCCGCGCAGGTTGCGCACCGCGCCCACCAGATCCTTGAACTCGGCCATGCGCTGATTGGCGGCCGCGTCGATCTTGCCCGGCTCGGCCACCGGCCAGCCGGCCAGCATGATCGATTCGGTTTTCTTGGCGTTCGCCAGCGGCGCCACGGTTTGCCACAGCTCTTCGGTGATGAACGGCATGAGCGGATGCGTCAGACGCAGCGCCACCTCCAAAACACGCACCAGCGTGCGGCGCGTGGCGCGCTGCTGGGCTTCGTCGCCCTGCTGCAGCTGCACCTTGGCCAATTCCAGATACCAGTCGCAGTACTCGTTCCAGATGAACTCGTAGATCGCCTGTGCGGCCAAGTCGAAGCGGTAGGTGTCGAGCGCCTCGGTCACGTCGGTCTCGGCCTGCTGCAGCCGGCCGATGATCCAGCGGTCGACGAAGCTGTAGGTCAGCGGCAGCGACTCGTCCTGGCCGCAGTCCTTGCCTTCCAGGTTCATCATGGCGAAGCGGGTGGCGTTCCACAGCTTGTTGCAGAAGTTGCGGTAGCCTTCGCAGCGCTTGAAGTCGAAGTTCACCGAGCGGCCGAGCGACGCGTAGCTGGCCATGGTGAAGCGCAGCGCGTCGGTGCCGTAGGCCGGAATGCCTTCCGGGAACAGCTTCTTGGTGGCGGTGGCGATCTGCGGCGCCTTTTCCGGGCGGCGCAGGCCGGTGGTGCGCTTTTCCACCAGGCGGTCGAGATCGATGCCGTCGATCAGGTCGACCGGGTCGATCACGTTGCCCTCGGACTTGGACATCTTCTTGCCTTCGTGATCGCGCACGATGCCGTGGATGTACACGTCCTTGAACGGCACCTTGCCGAGGAAGTGGGTGGTCATCATGATCATGCGCGCCACCCAGAAGAAGATGATCTCGTAGCCGGTCACCAACACGTTGGACGGCAGGAACGCCTTCAACGCGTCGGTTTCCGCCGGCCAGCCGAGCGTGGAGAACGGCACCAGCGCCGACGAGAACCAGGTATCGAGCACGTCGGCATCGCGGCGCACCGCCTTGCCGCCCGCTTGCGCGCGCGCCGCGGCTTCGTCGCGCGCCACGTAGACCTTGCCGTCCTCGTCGTACCAAGCCGGGATCTGGTGTCCCCACCACAATTGGCGCGAGATGCACCAGTCCTGGATGTTGTTCATCCACTGGTTATAGGTGTTGACCCATTGTTCGGGCACGAAGCGCACCTGGCCGCTCTCGACAGCGTCGATGGCCTTGGCGGCGATCGACTTGCCGGTCGGGTCGTCCTTGCCGACGCGGGTCATGGCCACGAACCACTGGTCGGTCAGCATCGGCTCGATCACCGAGCCGGTGCGGTCGCCGCGCGGCACCATCAGCTTGTGCGGCTTCACTTCCACCAGGAAACCCTGGGCATCCAAATCGGCCACCAGCGCCTTGCGCGCCACGCGCGTGTCTTGGCCGGCATAAGCCGCCGGCAGGTCGATGGCGTCGAACGCCTCGCCCTCGAAGCCCCACACCTCGGCGCGGGCGCGCAGCGTGGCGTCCAGGTTGAGCACGTTGATCAGTTGGGTATTGTGGCGCTTGCCGACCTGATAGTCGTTGAAGTCGTGCGCCGGCGTGATCTTGACGCAGCCGGTGCCGAAGGCGGCATCGACGTACTCGTCGGCGATCAGCGGAATCCGGCGGCCGGTCAGCGGCAGCTCGAGCATCTTGCCGATCAGGTGGGTATAACGTTCGTCGGCCGGGTTCACCGCTACCGCCACGTCGCCCAGCATGGTTTCCGGACGCGTGGTGGCCACCACGATCGATTCCGCGCCGCCGACCACCGGATAGCGGATGTGCCACATCTGGCCATCTTCTTCCACCGATTCGACTTCAAGGTCGGACACGGCGGTGCCGAGTTTCGGGTCCCAGTTGACCAGACGCTTGCCGCGATAGATCAGGCCTTGCTCGAACAGGCGCACGAACACTTCGGTGACTACTTCGGCGCGCGTGTCGTCCATGGTGAAATATTCGCGCGACCAGTCGACCGAGCAGCCGACGCGGCGCATTTGCCCGGTAATGGTGCCGCCGGAAACCTTCTTCCAGTCCCAGACTTTGCTGATGAAGGCATCGCGCCCCAAGTCGTGGCGCGACACGCCCTGCTCGGCCAACTGGCGCTCAACCACGATCTGCGTGGCGATGCCGGCGTGGTCGGTGCCGGGAATCCAGGCGGTATTGTGGCCACGCATGCGGTAGTAGCGCGTCAGGCCATCCATGATGGTCTGGTTGAAGGCGTGGCCCATGTGCAGGGTGCCGGTGACGTTGGGCGGCGGCAGCTGGATAGAGAAGGACGGCCGGGACAGGTCCATATTCGGCTGAAAATAGCCGGCCTGCTCCCAGTGTTGGTACCAGCGGCGCTCGATGTCGCCCGGTTCGTAGCTCTTGGCAAGTTCCATGTTGGCTTGTACGCGTGGAAATTCGGAAAAATAGGTCGATTATAACCTGACTTGGGTGGTTTCCGCTGCTTGTCTCTAGGGTCGATCAGACGCGCCGGGAGACCCAGTCGAGCCAGGCGGTCGGCAAAAGCCGCTTGAGCACCCAAAACAGTTTGGTCGGAAAGGTGACGCGGTAGCGCGCCGCCGGGCGCTTAGCCGTCAGCGCGCGCCAGACGGCAGCGGTAACGGCTTCCGGGCCGAGCGTGAGCGGCGCCGCCGCCCCCACTTTGCGCAACCGCGCCAATTGCCCCTGATAAGCCGCGCGGTGCGCGCTGCCATCGACATCGATGTGCGCCAGGAAATGCTCGAGCGCGTTGTCGCGAAAACGGGAGCGAATAGGGCCGGGCTCGATCAGCACCACATCGATGCCGCTGCCCGCCAACTCCTGGCGCAGCGTGTCGCACAAGCCCTCGATCGCGTATTTGCTGGCGTTGTACGCTGCGCGGTAGCGCATGGCGGCGAAAC
>Ga0213872_10000196_pt1 | contig 53649 bp, 53 predicted proteins | sample VelepicomBERX_R2_FD_160071 | JGI IMG/M metagenome (GOLD analysis project Ga0213872, IMG submission 160071) | Rhizosphere microbial communities from Vellozia epidendroides in rupestrian grasslands, the National Park of Serra do Cipo, Brazil - RX_R2 | ecosystem: Host-associated > Plants > Roots >... | reverse complement strand
GGCGTCGGGGCCGGCATCGGCTGGAGCGAGGACAATCCGCAGTCCATCTGGCACCTCTATGCCATCTTCGCGCCGCAGAATCGCGCCAAAGTTGAAGACGCACTGCGCGACGAGACCGCGCACATGCTTAGCGACGGGTTCACCGAGGCCGAGGTGAAAAGCGGCATCCAGGCGCTGCTGAACCAGCGCCGCATGGCCTTTGATCAGCGCATGGACGAGGCCATCGCCGGCCTCGACGCCGAAACCGTCAATGCGGCCCTGCGCAAGTACTTCAAGTTGGATGAGTTCGTCATGGTTTTTGCGGGCGATTTCAATCAGCTTGCGCCGTGACCCGTTGAAAATGTTTTCAGGGTGTCTTGCTCGATAGAGTTACGCCTATCTAATGAAGAGTGCCGACCAAGAAAATCGTATAGACGCAATCCTTTCGGCCGAGAAAGACCGTCGGCCCGGCTGGCTGCGCTTTGCCAAAAGGAAAGCCCCTTCGTGGTTTTCAGGCCATGAGTTCGACCTCCTTGATCAAGATAAGCCAGTCCAGATTGGCCGGCGCGAAATCAACATCGCAATCACCAATTTGACAGCGCCGATCAGGCTCGCTGAACATTTCCCTCTATACTGATATACGGTCCGCAGTTCACCAAGGCGTCGCCAGTTCATTCGAACCACGCTAAACCTGCTTGGCACCTTCACTTCTGCGTCAACCGGCGCAGAGCTTGGCCGAACTTCATGTGCCAAGCCATAACGGCGACCGTGGCGCTCCTCCTTCGGGGGAAGGCACGATGACAAGGATTCGACCATGTCTCGTCCACATATTCCTTATCTCGCGCCTGACGTGTCGGCGCTGGCGCGTTCTCTTTGCAAGCAGTGGCGCGAATCTGATGACTCGCCCGGCCATGTGCAAATGCTGCACATGCTGGCGCGCGCAGCCGGCCATCCGAACTTCCAGGCCTTTCGAGTCGCGGCGCAGCCCATTCGACCGGACCTCGACCAGGTCTCGGCCGTCGACGCGCACTCTGACGCCAAGCAACAGGCCGAGGTTCTGCGCCTGCTCCGACATTTCGACGAGAGCGGGCGGCTGAAGCATTGGCCGCGCAAGCTGTCGACGCAGATACCTTGTGTTTGGGCTGTTTGGGCGCGCGTGCCGGCCCGCAAGGAGATGAGCGAACGCGAGGTCAATGAGTTCATCAAACAGGGCGAAGCCATAGGTGACCATGTCTTGCTGCGACGGGAACTCGTCAATCACAAGTTGATGGGACGCACGCCGGACTGTCGTGTGTACTGGCGCATCGAGCGGCCGGTGCCGAACGAGTACTTGATGCTGCTCAAAGCCGTGATGGCGCGAGGCAAGATGAGCTAGTCGTTGTATCTGCGTCGATGAACCGTTCATCGTTGGAGTTAGTCCGCCGGCGACCTCGGCGCTCTGCTAGGCTGTCCGCATGACGTCAATGAGGAGCGCCAAATTGGCCGAGCACGAAGTGACGCCGCTGACCGAGGTGGAATTGTGGCGACGCTACGACGATGACGAACAGCGTTTGACGGCGCCTGTCAGCGAGCGAATGCTTGAGCTCGCGGGAATTTCTCGCGGACAGCAGGTGCTCGATATCGCGACGGGTCGCGGCGAGCCCGCGCTGCTGGCCGCTCTGAAAGTTGCGCCTGGTGGCCGGGTTGTCGGCACTGATCGATCCGGCGACATGCTCGCCTTTGCGCGCGAGCGGGCCCACAAGATGGGTATCGAAAACCTGTCGCTCGAAGTTGCTGACGCCCAGGCGCTGGAGGGTGTGCCGGAATCTGCATTCGACGCCGCGCTGTGCCGCTGGGGCCTGATGTATCTGGATCAGCCAAGGCGCGCGCTTGGCGCGATCTGGCGGCGGCTGAAACCCGGCGGAACCCTCGTCACCGCCGTGTGGACCGAACCGTCCCGCGTGTCTTATTGGTCCATGCCGCGCGACATTCTTGCAAGGCATGCCGCCGTGCCGCCGATTGAGATGGATGGGCCCGGAACATTCCAATATGCCGCGGCGGAACGTCAGCGGGCCGACCTGGTTTCTGTCGGATTTTCCATTGAGCATGAAGAAGACATGGCGATTCCTGTCATGGAAGCAGCAACGCCTGAGGGCCTGGTTGAATGGTGCCTGGCGTTTGGACTTGCCCGTCTGTTGGCGCAACATCCTGCGTCGGTGAGTCGTGCGTGGCGGCAGGACATGACGGCAGAGGCGCATCGATACCGCGATGTCGACGGCATGTATCGGCTGGGTGGTGTGACGAGGTTGGTTGTGGCGCGTCGTCGCATTGACAATCTCGACCCATGAAGATGTCGGCCCATTCAGCGCAGAGATTCATCGCACAACAACTCTGACCCCAGGAGCTTGAATGATCGATCACCTGAGCCTCGTCGTTCGCGACTATGCAAAGAGCAAGGCGTTCTATCTGGCGGCGCTGGCGCCGACGGGCCATTCGCGCCTGGTGGAGTTGCCTGCCCTTAAGGGAGACTTACCCAGCGCCGGCTTCTGCCACGCAGACGGGTCGGATTTATGGATCAGTCAAGGGCCTGCAATCACGGCGCCCATTCACATTGCATTTCGTGTGCCCAGGCGCGCTGACGTGGATTCTTTTTACCAAGCCGCCATCGAGGCCGGAGGCATCGACAACGGCGCACCCGGCTTGAGACCGCACTACCACGCCCATTACTACGGTGCCTTCGTTCTCGACCCGGACGGCAACAACATCGAAGCGGTTTGCCACGAGGCGCCATGACCTCTTAATAGCGACGCAATAACAATGCAATAACTGCACAACAACGCGTCATTTAGGAATGCCGGCCTGTCAAGTGGCTGGTCTTGCCTTTGCCGATCTGGGTGAGCAGGGGCGCATCAGCGGACTCCGTCGCCCGCCAGCTCCAGATCTACTCATCTGACGGGGATCCCGTCGCGCAGATCTTGTCGCGCCAGGGCAGTACACAGCCGACGCTCCGGCTTGAGAAGGCCGATCAACACCCCGTCGATACCTTGGACGAGCTTCAAGACAAGTGCGCTTCGCATAGCGCTTGCATCAAATACCAGGGTTTTTACTGTAACTAATCTCAAAGATTAGTGAATATCGCGTGACAAATATCACATAAAGTCGCACGGCGGGCGATTACCAACTGATCTGGCAACGACCGCTCAGGAACCCGTGCCCTCGACCGTTGGGCAGCGGTTCGATTCCATGCTTCTGATTAAAGGAATGGATCCATGAAGAGAGTCAAGGGGAGCCAATTTCAGGCATGCGCCCGACATCCGCTGCTGCTAGCCTCGGTCTTGTGCATGACCAGCGCCGTGTCCGGCCATGCCTTTGCGCTGGGTGCCGGACCGGTGTCGCCAACCGTCACCACGCCGCGGGTCTCGGCTGATCCGCGCATCGTCGACCTGGGCGTCGCCGCGCCAGGCGATGTCAAGAACATCACTGTGACGCTGGCCGTGCGCAATCAGGCGGCACTTGAAGCCTTCGTGGCCAGCGTTGCCAATCCAAGGAGCCCGAACTTCAGGCAGTTCATCACGCCCGCGCAATTCGCGGCCGCGTATGGACAGTCACCCGCGGCTGTCGCCCAGGTGGTCGGCTACCTGCAATCGCAGGGCTTCACCATCACCAAGGTCCATGCGAACAACCTGCTCGTGAGCGTCCAGGGCACGAATGCCCAGATCGCCGCGACCTTCGGTACGGCGGTCCACAATTACTCCTTGCTGGGTGCGACTTACCAGGCGCCGTCGGGCAAGGCCGCGATACCGGCCGCCATCGCCGGCGTCGCCACCGCAGTGACCGGCTTGAGCACCCAGTCCCAATTGCGCAAGCACACGGCTGTCATTCCGAATACCGGTGCGCTGGCAGGCGACGTGCCGGCTGTCGCCACCTCGCTGGGCGGTGTACCAGGTCAATACACGGTGACCGACCTGGCCGCGAAATACGACATCAACCCGCTGTATGGCAAGGGCATCACGGGTACGGGCCGGACCATCGGCATTGCCACGCTGGCGGGCTACCTGCAGTCGGACGCCTACGCCTACTGGAGCGCGCTGGGCTTGCCCGTCAACCCGAACCGCATCACCGACGTGCTGGTCGATGGCGGCGCGCTGCCCGCCGATGGGCCTGGCTCGGAGGGATCAGGCGAGTCCACGCTGGACGTCGAGCAATCCGGTGGCGTCGCGCCGGGCGCCAATATGCGCGTCTACATCGCGCCGAACACGAACTCGGGCTTCATCGACGTGTTCTCGCAAGCGATCAACGAGAACCTGGTCGATGTGTTGTCGGTGAGCTGGGGCAGCCCGGAAATCGCCTACGACAGCCCGACCCTGGGTGCCTTTCACGTCCTGTTCCTGCAGGCGGGCTCGCAAGGCATACCGGTGATCGCTGCGGCCGGTGATGCCGGTGCCTTCGACATCAATCGGGACTACAGCTATCCGAATTGCTCGACGCTGCTGACGGTCGACTACCCGGCGTCCGACTCTGCCGTGCTGGCTGCCGGCGGCACCACGCTGCCGAATACGGTCCAGCACAGGCACGGCCCCGTCACGGTGCCGACCGAGCGCGCCTGGGGCTGGGACTACCTCCAGAACTACATCATCACCAATTACGGCAATGCCCTGTATTACGCCAGCTACTACACCGTGGGCGGCGGCGGCGGGGTCAGCGTCAATTTTGGCGTGCCCGCCTACCAGGCCGGCCTGTACGGGATGAAGACATCGGCCAGCGCGCAGTCGTTGATCTGCAGTGCGGCCTTTATCGGCAGCGGCACCGGCTATCAGGACCTGATTGACATGCCCGCTGGCGTTGCAGGCCGCAACGTGCCCGACGTGGCACTCAACGCGGATCCGTACAGCGGCTATCTGGTCTATCAGGGCGGCTGGGGCGCCGGGTCTGGCGGCACCAGCTTCGTGGCGCCGCAGCTCAACGGCATCCTGACCCTGATCAGCTCAGGGCTGCCAGGACGCGTGGGCCCCATCAACCCGCAGCTCTACACGTTGTTCCAGCAGTACGGCTACGGCAGCGGTTCGCCGTTCCGGGCCATCACCTCGGGCGACAACGAGTACTACCCCTCCACGCCCAGCTACAACCCGGCCACCGGCCTGGGCTCACTGGATGTGAATGCGCTGGCGACAGCGCTGGGTGTGCACTGAATGAATGGCCAGGCGCGCCGGCATGACGGAGCGCCTGGCTCTCTCCGTATTTGACTGGACACAATATGAAGCTCTTCAAAACTTTGGCTTTGACGGCCGTGCTGGCTGCCTCCGGTGTTTGCAATGCCCAAATCTATGGGACCTACATCCCCATGGACCCAGGCGCCCCCGGTGTCTTCACCAACACCTGGACTTTCGGCGACCCGGCGGCCGGCCCTGGTGGGTTCGACGACTTCTTCACCTTCAACGTCCCGGACGCCGAACGCGTGACGTTCTGGGCCAACGCGGTGGCCGACCAGACCGGTGCACCCACCGTCGATTTCAATAACGGTGGCTATGCCCTTTACGCAATTGCCGACGGCAGCGTGCTTGACCTGCAGTACGTTACGAGCGGCACCTCCTCGATCCAGGGAGACAGCTGGTGGCTCAGCAGCGGCACCTACGCGCTCGAAATCGCGGGCTCCGCCGTTACCGACGGTCCCGGCGCTTACGCGGGCCAGATCGTGGGCACGCTGCCGGAACCCACCGAGGCACTGCTCGCCATCACGGCCTTGGGCGCCATGGCCGGTGCCGGCTGGCTGCGCCAGCGCCAGCGCCAGCGCTGAGCATGCAGGGTTCGGGACGCTGCGCGGCGTCCCGGTATCCTCATTTGGAAACCGACGAAGCTGCTGACTGACGATCGGGCTGACGATCGATTCGCAGCGGGGCGATGCCGCGCGAGTCATGGCATGGGCTGTCTTCGTTAGGCACATGACGCGTCTTGCTCGAGGACTTTGAGTTGCTGCCGGGAGGCAGCGCTGGGTCGGCGCATCGGGCCACGGACGGTTGGCTGGCGGCCTGCGTCGGCGCCGGCGCTGTGAGCGGGCTGCTTGCCGATGCCGGCGAGGCGAGCAATCTCGCAGTCACGACAAGGCAGGCCAGGCCCAGCGCCGTCGATCGCAGTGAACATGCGGGCATCACGCTTGAGCTCCCTTCCGTAGACTGGAATCGTCCCCTTGCTGGGGTCACGAGGTTCTTCAAGTTTGCAGCAAAAAAAAGGTCGCGGTTGCCTGTCGAGGCAAGCCTTGGTCAAAATTACCCTGGCGCCGTGCCGCGCGGTGCCAATGCTGACCGCAGCCGCCCCTGCCCGGAATCAAACATTTGTTAATGCGCGCCGCCGCCGGATTCACGACAGTCGCCTCTCATTCACTACGGAGAGAGACGCATGAACGCCATCGTCACGATGAAACGCACGGCCCTGATCGCGGCCGGCCTGGTGCTGCTCATGATCGCGGTCTTTGTGGCCACCGGCATCGGGCAGGATGCGCTGCAAGCCTTCAAACCGCCTGAGCAGTACACGCAGACGCTGCTGCGAGACCCGGCCACGCTGCGCGGGGTGATCGGCGTCGACAACGCCTTCATTCTTTTCTACGGCACCTGCTTTCTGCTGCTCGGGCGCGAGCTGATGAACGTCGGCTCCAACCGCGCCTTGGCCATGGCGGGCACCGCGCTGCTGATGACGACCGCCGTGCTGGACATGGTGGAGAACCTGCACTTTTTGTCCATGATCGCCATGGCGCAGTCATCCCTCGCGATCAGCGCCGGGGAAATTGCCTTGCAAGTGTGGGAGTCGCTGCTGAAGTTTCACGCCAGCTACCTCGGGCTGTTCCTGCTGGGCCTGGTCATGCCGGCTCGCACGCCGGCATTGCGCCTGCTCGCCGCCAGCCTCGTTTACGTGCAGTGGCCGGTCGGCATGCTGATCTACGTGGGACCCGAGTCGTGGACGAAGCCCTTGATATTCGTGCGCCTGGCCTTTTTTCTGGTGGGACTGCTGATCATCGCGTTGACCGACTGGCAGAAGATAGTCGGCTCAGGTGCACGGGCGTGATGCCCAGGTAGGAGGCGATCGCGTGCTTGGGGGCCCTGTGCAGCAGCCCGGGAAAGTCCTGCTGGAACAGCTGCAAGCGCTCCGCCGCCGTGAGCGTCAGGTAGGCGTGCTCCCGGTGCACCTTTTGACCGTACAAACGCTCCGCAATGCGACGCAGGAGCAACTGCCAATGGCCGTCGGACTGGGCCGCCTGATCGACCGCGTTCCATGGAATGGACAAGACCGTGGAGGGCTCGATGGCTTCGATGTGGGAAATGGCCGGCGCCTGGGAAATCAGGTCGGCCAGGGAGCCTGACAAGCTGCCCTCAAGCGCAAATCCGCGCGTCGCCTGCCGCCCTTCGCGATCGAGGTGGTACTCCCGCAGGAGCCCTGTGACGACGATGAACGCCTGGGTGGCCACGCTGCCTGCGCGAAGCAGGAATTCTCCCGGGCGCACATGGACACGCGACACATGGGTCATGATGGCTCGAATCGAAGCCTCAGGCAGCGGACTGGCTTGAAGCAGGACGCGTCGGACGATGTCGAGGTCGGTTTGCATTCTGTTGCTGCCAAAGAAACGGTGTATTCAGAACCCTGCGGGGCCAAGCAGTCATCTAACGTTCAATTGAATCACGTCGACGCCGCGTTGGCGTTTGCTTGTGCTTGGTCTCGGACAAAGGCCGGAAGGGTTGTTTTGCTTTTTGGCCTTGTGATGGATACGGTTGCTGGAATGTCTTGCAAAAGCGCTTCGATGGGGCATTTGAAAACATGGCGGAGCTGAAGGTTTCGCTTCTGCAGCGATGTTCATCATCGATCGCATCCGTCGTTGATAGGATCATGCGAAACGAGGCCTGTTGCTGAGCCGATCTATTGCATAGACTGTTCCTGTCAGCAGCTCAGGAGACGGTCATGTCCTATCGATTCATCCGCACCGCGACTGTAAAGACGGGCGCTGCGATGCCGAACGCGCTCAGGTTTGCGAGTGAGGTGACTGCCTACATGAATAAGCGTTATTCGCTGAACATGAAGTTTGGTGCGGAATTGTTCGGCGCGTCGAAATTGCATTGGCATTTCGACACGGACAGTCTGGACAAGATACAGCAACTCAACGCTCAGTTGATGGAAGACCGTGAATACCTCGGGCTGCTCGACAAGTACAAAGACGCTTGGGTCGACGGGTCCATCAAGGACACCTTGGTCACGGTCCTTGGGGGCTGACATGCAACTGCGCTCTTAGGGGCTACGCTGCGCCAGCGTCAATTCCAAGTCTCTGAGCTCATCCGGCCGATTCGCGTTGAAAAATGCCTCCTCGTCGCCGGGACGGTCGAACACCACTTCCACCGCCGCCTGTGTCCGCACAAAGGCCTCCAGTTTGCGGCCGCCCTTGTTGAGGAAGCCAGCCAACGGGCTCGTCAAGTCGCGGTGCATCAGGCAGAACACCGGCTGCATCTGCAGGCGGCCGGGTTCCGACAGGTCGGACGCAGCCATGGCCACGGCCATCCTGGCGTTTTGGGCGATGGCACCAGCGGCCAGGCGTGCTTGCAGGTCCGGCGGCAGCAGCGGGCTGTCGCAGGGTACGCTGAGCAGCCAGTCGGTCAGGCAGTGCTGCAGCCCTGTCAGCCAGCCGGCGAGTGGTCCGATGCGGGCGGCGTCCGGGGCATCGCTCAGCACCGGCCAGCCATACCGGCTGTATTGCTCGATGTTCCGGTTGGCGCTGATGAGCACGCCCGCCACCTGCGGCTGCAGCCGCTCCAGCACATGCGCGACGAGCGGGCGGCCTTGCAGGGGCAGCAGGCCCTTGTCCTGGCCCTGCATGCGCAGGCCCTTGTCCTGGCCCTGCATGCGCAGGCCCTGGCCGCCGGCCAGCAGCAGGCCGGTGGTGCGCTCGAGAGTGGGAGCACTGGAGGCAATGGGGGCTTCAGTCATGCCGCGCCTGCGCTTCGTCCTCGGGGAAGGCGTCGCCCAGGTATTGCTTGCCCTTCATCACCGCCAGGATCCATCGGCCGATGAGCCAGGTCAGCAGCATGGTCAGGCTGAACAGCATGGCGCCGCGCACGATGAAGTCGATCAGCAGCTGCATGCGTTCGGCGTCGTTGTGCAGGCCCGGCTGCACAAAGGTCTTGGCCCACTCGCCCAGCAGCCAGGGCAGGCCGATGCTCGCGGCCAGGCCGAGCAGCAGGCGCTTGCGCAGCGCCGGGGTGAACCACAGCGTCAGCGCGTCGTGCAGATCCTTGTCGCCCTGCGTGGCCTTCATGGCGCGTCATCCGCCGATGTAGTGCATTTCGACACGCCGGGGCGCCGGTCCGGATTCGGCCGGGGCTTGCGAGCGCAGCTCGGAATAGCGGTCCTGGCGCTGGCGCCAGATGTGGCGCAAGGCCAGGCTGATGTCGGTGTCGCTGCAGGGCGGGTGCCCGGGCGCGCCGCGCAGCAGCGCGCGCAGGTCGTGGCCCTGGTGGGCGAACAGGCACAGGTAGAGCTGGCCTTCGGTGGACAGGCGGGCGCGGTTGCAGTCGCTGCAAAAGGCCTGGCTGACGCTGGAGATCAGGCCGATCTCGCCGCTGCCGTCGGCATAGGCCCAGCGCCTGGCGGTCTCGCCTGTCGCGCCGGGCGACAGGGCGCGCAGCTCGAATTCGTCCTGCAATCGCGCCAGCACCTGGCTGGAGGGCAACACCTCGTCCATGCGCCAGCCGTTGGTCGCGCCCACGTCCATGTATTCGATGAAGCGCAGCGCCACGCCGCTGCCCCTGAAGTGGCGCGCCATGGGCAGGATCTGGTCATCGTTGGTGCCGCGCTTGACCACCATGTTGACCTTGATGGGTGTGAGCCCCACGCGCTGCGCCTCGGCAATGCCGGCCAGCACTTCGGCGACCGGGAAGTCGACGTCGTTCATGCGCTTGAACACGGCGTCGTCCAGCGCATCCAGGCTGACGGTGACGCGCTGCAGGCCCGCGTCCTTGAGCGCCTGGGCCTTGCGCGCCAAAAGCGAGCCGTTGGTGGTCAGCGTCAGGTCCAGCGTCTGGCCGCCGGGCTGGCGCAGATCAGCCAGCATGCCGACCAGGCGCTCCAGATTTCGCCGCAGCAACGGCTCGCCGCCGGTCAGGCGCAGCTTTTGCACGCCTTGCGCCACGAACAGGCCGGCGAGCCGGTGGATTTCCTCGAAGCTCAGCAGCGCGCTGTGCGGCAGGAACTCGTGGTCGCGGTCGAACACGTCCTTGGGCATGCAGTAGGTGCAGCGGAAATTGCAGCGGTCGGTTACCGAGATGCGCAGGTCCCGCAGCGGCCGGCGCCAGCCGTCGCGTAGCTGGCCCGTCAAATCGTCGCCGGCGGGCACCTGCGGGCGCAGGGCCTGTTGCCGGTGGTCGAGCAGGGGAATGACGCGGTCTGACATGGCTGCCATTGTGCCGCCAGCCCATGCCCCTTGCCGGTACCTAGCCTCTTTTGGTCGCGACCAGGGTCTGCGGTCCCTGCGCCTGCAGCTTGGGCCGCTGCGCCTCTTCGGCCGCCAGCGGCTGCACCTCCACCAGCGAAGCGTGGCAGCGCCGGGTCAGTTGCTGGTAGGTCTGCGTGCCTTCAAGCTTCCAGCGGATCTCGTCTTCGCTCAGGGGCCGTACGACCTTGGCGGGCAGGCCGGCAATCAGCGACTTCTCGGGCAGCTTGAGGCCGGCGCGCACGAAGGCGCAGGCGGCGACGATGCTGTAGGCGCCGACCTCGGCCTCGTCCATCACCACCGCGTTCATGCCCACCAGCGCGTCGTGCCGCACCACGCAGCCGTGCAGCACCGCACCGTGGCCGATGTGGCCGTTGGTCTCGACCACGGTCTCGGAGTCCGGAAAACCATGGATCACGCAGGTGTCTTGCACGTTCACGCCCTCAAAGAGCACGATGCGGCCAAAGTCGCCGCGCAGCGAGGCCGAGGGGCCGATGTAGCAGTCCCGGCCGACGATCACGTCGCCGATCAGGGTCGCGGTGGGGTGGACATGGGCGCTGGGGTGCACCACGGGAATGACGCCGTCTATGGCATAGCAGGGCATGCGGGGCCTCTCGGTCGTGGAAAAGATGGTCTGGAGGGTCTGGGCAAGGGATGTCCGGCCGGGAATGCCTCGGCATTGTCCAGCTTGCGTTGCATCAAGTTTGAGCTTAATATTTACCGACCGGTCGGTCAAAAATACTTTCAAGACACGAGACATCCATGCCACAGTCTGCAGCCGTTCCATCAGATGCCCCGCTGTTGATCACGCAGGACGGCGCCGTTCAGACCCTGACGCTGAACCGCCCGTCCGCCCTGAATGCCTTCACGGCCGAATTGCTGACCCTGCTGCGCGAGGCCCTGGATGCCGCTGCTGCCGACGCCAGCGTGCGCGCCGTGGTGATCACCGGCGCGGGGCGCGCCTTTTGCGCCGGCCAGGACCTGAACGACCCCATGACCCGGCCCCATCCGACGCCGGAGGCGCCGGACCAGCATTTCGGCGCGCTGCTCGACAAGCACTATCAGCCCCTCGCCTTGCGCCTGAGTTCCATGCCCGTGCCGGTGCTGTGCGCGGTCAACGGTGTGGCGGCCGGTGCCGGCGCCAACTTTGCCCTGGGCTGCGATCTGGTGGTCGCGGCGCAGTCGGCCAGCTTCATCCAGGCCTTTTCCAAGATCGGCCTGCTGCCCGACTGCGGCGGCACCTGGCTGCTGCCGCGCCTGGTCGGCCGCGCACGCGCGCTGCAGCTGGCCTTGCTGGGCGACAAGCTCGGCGCTGCCGACGCCCAGCAGATCGGCCTGATCGCGCAGTGCGTGCCTGACGCCGAACTGGCCGCCACCGTGCAGGCCCTGGCGCAGAAGCTCGCCGCGATGCCGACCCGCGCGCTGGCGCAGACCCGGCGCGCCTTCGACCGTGCTCTGCAGCTCGACTTCGAAGACGCCATGCGCATCGAATGCCAGGCACAGACCGAGCTGGGCCGCTCGTTCGACTTCCAGGAGGGCGTCAGCGCCTTCCTGCAAAAGCGCAAACCCGTCTTCCAGGACCGCTGAACCGTGAGCCACGCACACCTGCCGCCCCAGGCGCTGGCCGAAGCCGTGCGCGACGCCATGCTGGCTGATGACCGGGCCACGCGCGCCCTGGGCATGACCATAGAGGCCATCGCCCCCGGTTCCGCCACGGCCTGCATGACCGTGCGCGGGGACATGCTGAACGGTTTCCAGACCTGCCACGGCGGCTTGATCAGCACCCTGGCAGACTCGGCCTTCGCCTTCGCTTGCAACAGCCGCAACCACATGACCGTGGCGTCCGGCTTCTCCATTGACATCGTGGCGCCGGCGCGCCTGGGCGACGTGCTCACGGCGGTGGCACGGGAAAGCTCGCTGGCGGGCCGCACCGGCGTGTACGACATCACCGTCAGCAACCAGCGCCAGGAGCTGGTCGCCATGTTCCGCGGCCGCTCCTACCGCATCCACGGGCAGGCCGTGCTGCCTGAGGCGAAGTAAGGCGCGGTCTTTCGTCACGTCCCACAGGTCACGCCCCACAGGAATCGAGATGCTCGTCAAGAACTCCCATCCGCAGTCCGAACTGGAACCGATAGAGACCGCCAGCCGCGACGCCCTGCAGGCCCTGCAATTGCAGCGTCTGCAATGGTCGCTGCGCCATGCCTACGACAACGTACCGCATTACAAGGCCAGGTTCGACGCGGCGGGCGTGCATCCCGACGATCTGAAAACCTTGTCCGACCTGGCCCGCTTCCCCTTCAGCATCAAGTCGGACCTGCGCGACAACTACCCCTTCGGGCTGTTCGCCGTGCCGCGCGAGCAGGTGTCGCGCATCCACGCCTCCTCGGGCACCACCGGCAAGCCGACCGTGGTCGGCTACACGGCAGCGGACATCGACACCTGGGCCAATTTGGTCGCGCGCTCGCTGCGCGCCGCCGGCACGCGGCCCGGCGACATCGTGCACGTGGCCTACGGCTATGGCCTGTTCACCGGCGGCCTGGGCGCGCACTACGGCGCCGAGCGCCTGGGCTGCACGGTCATCCCCATGTCGGGCGGACAGACCGAGAAGCAGGTGCAACTGATCCGCGACTTCAAGCCCGACGTCATCATGGTCACGCCCAGCTACATGCAGGTGATCATCGAGGAATTCGCGCGCCAGGGCCTGGACGCGCGCGACAGCTCGCTGCGCATCGGCGTGTTCGGCGCGGAGCCCTGGACCGAGGCCATGCGCCGGGAGATCGAGGGCAAGGCCGGCATAGCCGCGGTCGACATCTACGGCCTCTCGGAAGTGATGGGCCCCGGCGTGGCCTGCGAATGCATCGAATCGAAGGACGGCCCGGTGATCTGGGAAGACCATTTCTATCCCGAGATCATCGACCCCGAAACCGGCGCGGTGCTGCCCGACGGCGAGGAGGGCGAGCTGGTGTTCACCTCCTTGAGCAAAGAGGCGCTGCCCATCATCCGCTACCGCACGCGCGACCTCACGCGACTGCTGCCGCCGACTTCGCGCAGCATGCGCCGCATGGGCAGAATAGTCGGCCGCAGCGACGACATGCTGATCATCCGCGGCGTCAACGTCTTCCCGACCCAGATCGAGGAGATCGTGCTGCAGCACGACAAGCTCTCGGGCCAGTACCAGATCGTCATCACGCGCGAAGGCCCGCTGGACCAGGTGGCCGTGCGCTGCGAGTTGCAGCATGCCCATGCCGGCGCCAGCGAGGCGCTGCGGCGCGAGATCGGCGGCTGGCTGCAGCACCGCATCAAGACCCTGGTGGGCATCTCGACCCGCGTCGACGTGCTGCCGCCCGAATCCATTGAACGCACCCTGACGGGCAAGGCCCGCCGGGTCATCGACCAGCGCTCGCGCTGAACCCAGGAGACTCCATGTACACCCAAGCCATGAGCGTAGGCCCGCAGGAAACGGCCGCCAAGGTCCAGTCGGTCGAGGAGGCGCAGGCGCAGCAGGCCTTCGACGCCCGCATCGATGCCGGCGACTTTATCGAAGCCAAGGACTGGATGCCCGAGCACTACCGCAAGACCCTGGTGCGCCAGATCAGCCAGCACGCGCACTCCGAGATCGTCGGCATGTTGCCCGAGGGCAACTGGATCACGCGCGCGCCCACGCTCAAGCGCAAGGCCATCCTGCTGGCCAAGGTGCAGGACGAGGGCGGCCACGGCCTCTACCTCTACAGCGCCGCCGAGACCCTGGGCACCAGCCGCGACCAGATGCTGGACGCCCTGCACACCGGTCGCGCCAAGTACAGCTCGATCTTCAACTACCCGACGCTGAGCTGGGCCGACATCGGCGTGATCGGCTGGCTGGTCGACGGCGCGGCCATCATGAACCAGGTGCCGCTGTGCCGCTGCTCGTATGCGCCGTATGCGCGCGCGATGATCCGCATCTGCCGCGAGGAGAGCTTCCACCAGCGCCAGGGCTACGAGTCGCTGCTGGTGATGATGCAAAAGGGCACGCCCGAGCAGAAGGCCATGGTGCAGGATTCCGTGAACCGCTGGTGGTGGCCCTCGCTGATGATGTTCGGCCCGCACGACGCCGACTCGCCCAATTCCGAGCAGTCCATGCGCTGGGGCATCAAGCGCATCTCCAACGACGACCTGCGCCAGAAGTTCGTCGACGCCACCGTGCAGCAGGCCGAGGTGCTGGGCGTGACCGTGCCCGACCCTGATCTGAAATGGAACGAGGCGCGCGGCCACCACGACTTCGGCGAGATCGACTGGACCGAGTTCTGGCGCGTGGTCGGCGGCGACGGCCCCTGCAACCGCAACCGCCTGGCCGCTCGCGTCAAGGCCTGGGAAGAGGGCGCCTGGGTGCGCGAGGCCGCGCTGGCCCATTCGCGCAAGCTGGCGACCCGCGCCAAGGCGGCTTGAACTCAACGAATCACAAGGACATCACCATGAGCACCACCACCACCCAAGCCCCCGCCAACGAATGGCCCCTTTGGGAAGTCTTCGTGCGCAGCAAGGCCGGCCTGGACCACAAGCACTGCGGCAGCCTGCACGCCGCCGACGCCAAGATGGCGCTGCAGCTGGCGCGCGACGTCTACACACGCCGCCAGGAAGGCGTGAGCGTCTGGGTCGTGCCGTCCAGCCAGATCGTAGCCAGTGATCCGGTCGAGAAGAGCATGTACTTTGACCCCATGGAAGACAAGGTGTACCGCCACCCGACTTTCTACGTTCTTCCGGAATCTGTGGACCACATGTAAGGCCTGCCATGTCGATTCAATCCATCAAGGTCGGCGAGCGTGCCGACGTCCGCTACCTGCTGCGCCTGGCCGACAGCTGCCTGATCCTGGCCCAGCGCCTGGGCGAGTGGTGCGGCCATGGCCCCATCCTGGAAGAAGACCTGGCGCTGAGCAATATGGCGCTGGACCTGATCGGCCAGGCCCGCGGCGTGCTGACGCGCGCCGGCGAGCTCGACGGCCAGGGCTTCGACGAAGACCAACTGGCCTTCCTGCGCGACGAGCGCCAGTACTTCAACCCGGTGTTGATGGAGCTGCCCAACGGTGCCGGCCAGGGCGGCACCCAGCCGGGCGACTTCGCCTTCACGCAGGCGCGCAACTTCGCCGTCGCGACCTGGCTGCTGCTGCTGTGGCAGCGCCTGCAGGCGTCCAGCGACGCTGAAGTAGCCGCCATCGCCGGCAAGGCCGTCAAGGAGGCGCAATACCACCAGCAGCACGCCGCCGACTGGGTCGTCCGCCTGGGCGACGGCACGGACGAGTCGCAGGCCCGCATGAACGCGGCGCTCACGCGCATCTGGCCCTTCCTGAACGAGCTGTTCCATGACGACGCCATCGACGCCGCCGCCGTGCAAAGCGGCCTGGGTCCGGCCTGGAGCTCGCTCAAGCCCGACTGGCAGGCGGCCATGGACGAGGTGCTGGCCGAAGCCGGCCTGACCCCGCCCAAGGCCAGCAGCTATGTGTCTGCGGGCCGCGTGGGTATCCACAGCGAGCACATGGGCCACATGCTGGCCGAGATGCAGTATTTGCAGCGCGCCTACCCCGGCGGCGTCTGGTGACATCATGAGCACGGCCGTGACCCGCGATCAAGCCAGTACCGACCAAGCCTGCGGCCGCCTGGGCGCCGCTTGGGAGGTGCTGCGCCAGATTCCAGATCCCGAGGTGCCGGTGATCTCGCTGTGTGAGCTGGGCATCGTGCGCGACCTGAAGGAGATCGCTGGCGGCCTGGAAGTGGTGCTCACGCCGACCTACTCCGGCTGCCCCGCCACCGAGCTGATCCAGGATCAGGTGCGCGAGGCGCTGGCGGCCTTCGGAGAGATCGACATCCGGGTGCAGCGCGCGCCGGCCTGGACCACCGACTGGATCAGCGCGTCCGGCCGCGACAAGCTCAAGGCCTACGGCATCGCGCCGCCTGGCCCGGCGCACCCGGACGGGGTGCAGCCGATCCGCCTGGTGCATCGCGCCTCGCTGACGCGCCTGGCCTGCCCGCGCTGCGGCAGTGAGCAGACCGAAAAGCTCTCGGCCTTCGGCTCCACCGCCTGCAAGGCGCTGTACCGCTGCCTGAGCTGCCGCGAACCCTTTGAACATTTCAAACCCATCTGATCATGAGCCTTCATTTCCACCCCTTGCGCGTTCGTGATGTCCGGCCCGAGACCGAGGAGGCCGTGGTCGTCAGCTTCGACGTGCCGGCCGAGCTGCAGGAGGCTTTCCGCTTCCACCAGGGGCAATACCTGACCTTGCGCCAGAGCATCGCCGGCGAGGACCTGCGCCGCTCCTACTCGATCTGCGCCGGCCTCGACGACGGCGAGCTGCGCGTCGGCGTGCGCCGCGTGCAGGGCGGCAAGTTCTCGAACTGGGTCAACACCGAGCTCAAGGCCGGCGACCTGATCGAGGTCTATCCGCCCCAGGGCCGCTTCTTCGTGCCGCTGGATGCGGCCACGCCGCGCCACTACCTCGGCATTGCCGGCGGCTCGGGCATCACGCCCATCCTGTCCATCATGAAGACGGTGCTGACGCGCGAGCCGGGCAGCCGCTTCACGCTGATCTACGGCAACCGCCGCCAGGCCTCGACCATGTTCAAGGAAGAGATCGAGGACCTGAAGAACGAGTTCCTGACCCGCGTCAGCCTGTTCCACGTGTTCAGCGACGAGCACGTGGATTCACCGCTGCTGGCCGGCATCATGAACCGCGAGAAGATCGGCGAGTTCCTCGGCCACCTGGTCGCGCCGCACAGCGTGGACCATGCCTTCATCTGCGGCCCCTACCAGATGAACGACGAGGCCGAGGCCGCCCTGCTCGTCGCCGGCGTGGCACCCGAGAAGATCCACGTCGAGCGCTTCGGCACGCCCGAGATGGCGCAGGGCAAGCCCGCGCCGCACGAGGTGCGCGAGGGCGATGCCGAGGTTGCACGCGTGGTCGTGATCCGCGACGGCCTGTCGCGCGAGATCGAGTTCAGCAAGAACGACCCTAGCATCCTCGACGCCGCCGCGCGCGCTGGCATGGATGTGCCGTTCTCGTGCAAGAGCGGCGTGTGCTCGACCTGCCGCTGCAAGGTGATCGAAGGCCAGGTGCGCATGGACAAGAACTTCGCGCTCGAAAAGCACGAGATCGAAGCAGGCTTTATCCTCAGCTGCCAGGCCCACGCGATCACGCCGCGCGTGGTCATCTCCTACGACGAACGCTGAAGGAATACAGCCAGCATGGCCAGAGGACGCGCCCCCGGATTCGAAGCCAACCGCGAGGAGATCCTCGCGCAGGCGGCCAGGTTGTTTGCGAGCCAGGGCTACCCCGGCACGTCCATGAACCAGGTGGCCGAGGCCTGCCAGCTCTCCAAGGCGGCGCTCTACCACTACGTCAGCGACAAGCATGGCCTGCTGGTGCAGATCTGCGAGAACCATGTGCGGGGCCTCTTGGCGCTGGTGCAGCAGGTGCAGGCGCAGACGCAGGCCTTGCCGCCGCGCGCGCGCCTGCAGGCCTTGATCCAGCGCTTCGTGCAGCGCTACGGCGAGGCGCACAACGAGCACCGCGTGCTGACCGAAGACGTCAAGTTCCTGGCCGAAGCCGACCGCGAGCGCCTGCTGCTGATCGAGCGCGAGGTGGTCGGCGCCTTTGCCGGAGCCGTGGCGGCCGTGCGGCCCGAGTTCAAGGCGGCGCGCCTGGACAAGCCGCTGACCATGCTGCTGTTCGGCATGATCAACTGGACCTTCACCTGGCTCAAGCCCGACGGCGCGCTCACCTACGAAGCCATGGCCCCCATCGTCGTGGACCTGTTCCTCGGCGGCCTGGGCGCCGTGCAGATCCAGACAGACACCCAAGACCGAATTGGAAATTTGACATGAACGCGACCCTGAATTCTTCTCCCGCAGTGCTGCAAAGCCTGATCGCCGACCGCTGGCTGGGTAAGGAGGCCTCGCGCGGCCTGCACAGCGCTGTCAACGGCCGCGTGGTGGCGCGCACGCACTCTGAAGCAATTGACTTTGCCGAGAGCCTGCACTTCGCGCGCCAGACCGCTTTGCCCGCGCTCCTGGCCCTGAACTTCCAGCAGCGCGCGGCGCGTCTGCGCGCACTCGGCGCCTACCTGAACCAGCACAAGGAACAGCTCTACGCGATCTCGGCGCACACCGGCGCCACGCGCGCCGACAGCTGGATCGACATCGAAGGCGGCAGCGGCACGCTCTACGCCTATGCCAGCATGGGCGCGGCGGAATTGCCGTCCAGCAACGTGATGCACGAGGGCCCGGTGCTGCGCCTGGGCAAGCTGGGGCATTTCGCCGGCACGCACATCCTGGTGCCGCGCCGCGGCGTGGCCGTGCACATCAACGCCTTCAACTTCCCGATCTGGGGCATGCTGGAGAAGTTCGCGCCCAGCTTCCTGGCAGGCATGCCCTGCATCGTCAAGCCGGCCACGGCCACGTCCTACCTGACCGAAGCTGCGGTGCGCCTGATCCAGGCGTCGGGCCTGCTGCCCGCGGGGGCCCTGCAGCTGGTGATCGGCGGCACCGGCGACCTGCTGGACCGCCTTGAGGAGACCGACGTCGTCACCTTCACCGGCTCGGCCGACACGGCGGCCAAGCTGAAGGTCACGCCCAACCTGGTGCGCCGCTCGATTCCCTTCACGGCCGAGGCCGACAGCCTGAACTGCGCCATCCTGGGCCCCGACGTCACGCCCGACGACGAGGAGTTCGACCTGTTCGTCAAGGAAGTCGCCAAGGAAATGAGCACCAAGGCCGGCCAGAAATGCACGGCCATCCGCCGCACCATCGTGCCGCGCCAGCACCTCGACGCCGTGGCCACGCGCCTGCGCGAGCGCCTGGCCAAGATCGTCGTCGGCGACCCGGCGTTGGAAGGCGTGCGCATGGGCGCGCTGGCCTCGGCCGAGCAGCAGGCCGACGTGGCCGAACGCGTCGCCTTGCTGAGCCAGGGCAACGAGCTGGTGTTCGGCGCGCGCGACGGCTTTGCGCCGCAGGGCGAGGGCGTGGCCGAGGGCGCCTTCTTCGCGCCGACGCTGCTGCTGTGCCGCGATGCGCTGAACAACGAAACCGTGCACAAGGTCGAAGCCTTCGGCCCGGTCAGCACGCTGATGACTTACGACAGCCTGGACGAGGCCATGGCCCTGGCCGCCAAGGGACGCGGCAGCCTGGTGGGCACGCTGGTGACGCGCACGCCGTCCGTCGCCGCTGAAATCATCCCGGCTGCAGCGTCCTATCACGGCCGCATGCTGGTGCTCGATGCCGAAGCTGCCAAGGAATCGACCGGCCACGGCTCGCCGCTGCCGCAGCTCAAGCACGGCGGCCCGGGTCGCGCCGGCGGCGGCGAGGAGCTCGGCGGCCTGCGCGCCGTTGCCCATTACCTGCAACGCGCCGCCGTGCAGGGCTCGCCCACGATGCTGACGGCCATCACCGGCGAATTCCAACGCGGTGCCGCCGTGCGGGAAGAAAGCGTGCATCCGTTCCGCAAGTACTTCGAGGAGCTGCAGGTCGGCGACTCGCTGCTGACGCACCGCCGCACCGTCAGCGAGGCCGACATCGTCAATTTCGGCGGCATCTCGGGCGACTTCTTCTACATGCACTTCGACGAGATCGCCGCCAAGGACAGCCAGTTCGGCAAGCGCATCGCGCACGGCTATTTCGTCTTGTCCGCAGCCGCCGGCCTGTTCGTCTCTCCAGCCCCCGGCCCGGTGCTGGCCAACTACGGCCTGGACACGCTGCGCTTCGTCAAGCCCGTGGGCATAGGCGACACCATCCGCGCCCGCCTCACCGCCAAGCGCAAGATCGACCGCCCCACCAGGAAAGACCAGGCCCCGCAGGGCGTGGTGGCCTGGGACGTGGAGGTCACGAACCAGGATGGCGAGCTGGTGGCGAGTTATGACATCTTGACGCTGGTGGCGAAGAAGAACGGGTGAGCGGGGGCTCGGGACCGACAGGGAGTTCATCGGTTCCGTGGTGCCGCGAGGCGCTAGAGGGGCGCATTACGCTTGACGTGTGTATCTCATGGGATACACTTTGGACATGCGGGTGCAACAGACCGAGGTCTATCGAGATTGGAGTGCGGCAATTTCACTTGCCAGGAATTTGTAGGAGTACCGACATGCCCAAGTCCTCAGCCAAGGCAAGCGCCAAAACCAAGACTGTTCCATACGATGTCGCGGTGCAACTGCGCACGCCCGAAGAAATGGCGGCCTACCTCGATGCATGGCTGGAAGAGGCGCCCGACGACGCAGCAGGCATTGCCCGGGCACTGGGTGACATCGCCCGTGCCAAGGGAATGTCGCAGGTCGCGCGTGATGCGGGGCTCAGCCGCGAGAGTCTTTACAAGGCGCTCAGCGAAACCGGGAACCCCAGTTTCGCCACGGTGCTCAAGGTGGCGCACGCGCTCGGTCTGCGCTTGCATGCGGAAGCGGTGTGACTGACCAAAGACGCATATTCGACTCAAGGGAGATGCATATGAAATTCGTTGTCCTCGGCGAGCCCTCCGGGGCCACTATGGAGCAGATCATGGCGGTCTATCCAAGGCACAAGGTCTTCGTCGATGAATTTGTGGCGCGCGGGGACGTGATTGGGATCGGCCCCTTCGACAACCTGGGCAATATGGCGATCTTCCGGACGCGCGAAGCAGCCGGGCGCTTCGCGGCCGAGGATCCGTTCTTTCTCGAAGGCATCGTGAAGTCGTACTCCATTCGCGAGTGGAGTGACTCGCTGCTGGACTGAATGCGACGATGACCTCTCCTCCCACCAAACCCCTGCACGACTGGAGCGCCGCCGAACTCGTGAGCGCGTACGCGCAGGCGCAGCTCAGCCCCGTCGAGGCGCTCGAGGCGGTGTTGGCCCATATCCAGCGTTGGGAGCCGCAATTGGCGGCGCTCTACGCATTCGATCCTGACGGTGCGCGTGCGCAGGCCCGGGCGTCCGAGGCGCGCTGGCTGAAAGGCGAGCCCGTGCAGGCGCAGGGTGTTTGCCTGGACGGCGTGCCCTATACCTTGAAGGACAACATCGCGACCCAGGGCACGCCCATGCCGCTGGGCACGGCGGCCAGCCTGCTCACGCCCGCCGCGGAAGACGCACCGCCCGCCGCGCGCATGAAGGAGGCCGGCGCCGTGCTGCTGGGCAAGACCACCATGCCCGACTACGGCATGCTGAGCTCGGGACTGTCCAGTTTTCACCGCCTGACGCGCAATCCCTGGGACTTGAGCAAGAATCCGGGCGGCTCCAGCGCGGGCGCGGCAGCAGCAGCAGCGGCGGGGTACGGGCCCTTGCATGTGGGCACCGACATCGGCGGCTCTTTGCGGCTGCCGGCATCCTGGTGCGGCATCTTTACGCTCAAGCCCAGCCTGGGCCGCATTCCCATCAAGCCGCCCTATGCGGGGCGGGTGGCCGGTCCGATGACGCGCACGGTGCAGGACGCCGCGATGATGATGGCCGTGCTCAGCCAGCCCGACTGGCGCGACGGCACCAGCCTGCCGCCGCAGGCCTTCGTCTGGACCGATCTCACGGCGCGCTTCGACCTGAAGGGCCTGCGCCTGGGCCTGATGATGGACGCGGGCTGGGGCTTGGCCGTAGAGCCCGACGTCGCCGCGGCCGTGCATGCGGCGGCGCGGCGCCTGGAGCTGGCCGGTGCCATGGTCGAGCCCCTGCCGGGCTGCTCGACGCGCGCCATGATCGACGGCCTGGACAAGTTCTGGCGCATGCGCTCCTGGCTCGACATCTCGGCCCTGCCGGCTGAGCGGCGCGAGCGCGTGCTGCCCTACATCCGCGCCTGGGTCGAGACCGGCGCCACGCTCAGTGCCAGCGAGCTGTTCGCGGGCTACAGCCAGATGGCGGTGCTGCGCGACGCGGCCATCGCGGCCTGCCAGCCGTATGACTTCGTGCTGTCGCCGGTCGCGCCGGTGGCGTCGTTTCCGGCCGAATGGGCCAGCCCCATCAACGATCCGCTGCGTCCGTTCGAGCACATTGCCTTCACCTTGCCTTTCAACATGAGCGAGCAGCCGGCGGCGTCCATCCCCTGCGGCGTCAGCCGCGACGGCATGCCGATTGGCCTGCAGATCGTCGGCCACCGCCATGACGACTGGGGCGTGCTCAAACTGGCGCGTGTTTTTGAGCGCTTGCGCGAACCCTTGCCCGGCTGGCCTGACCCGCCGAGTCCGCCCTAGGCCTGAGCGTTTGCTACAGGCTTTTTGAGCGGGCTCATAGAATGGCCCTCCCATTCCAAGCCGCCGTATGCCGATTTCTCTCCTCAGGGCCACCCTGGCCCGCCAGCCGTTCAAGCTCAAGGACCAGTTCAAGCTGGTGCTCGGGTGCCTGCTGTATCCGACCGCAGCGCGGCGCTGGCTGGGTTTCGTGGCGCAGCGCCCGGTGCTGGTGGAGGGGGCCAGGCTGCATGCGCATTTGTTGAACAAGGTGTTCCGGCCCTATCTGTCGACCCGTTTCTCGGTGACGCAGCGGGTCGAGGTGCTGATCAACCACTACGGCACCGTGCAGGCCCTGGGCCTGGAAGCGCTGGCGGGGCGCGCCATGCATGAGCCGCAGCTGCTGTTCGAGGGCAAGACCAAGTCCGACGAGCCTTTCGCCGTGCACCTGGTCGCCGCCTTCGACGGCCACCGCGAGGGGGAGTGGTGCCTGCGCCTGAGCTTCAAGGGCGAGATCCTGTTCGTGCTGAACCTGGTTCTGCAGCAAGGCGATGCCGGCCTGCGGATGGTGGTCGGCCGCCTGCAGGGCAGCGCCAGCGAGCAGGCGCGCGAACTGGTGCGCCTGGCCACGCGCGAGTTTCATGCCTGCCGGCCCGCTACGCTGTTGGTCACGGCGGCCCGGCAACTGGCACAGGTGCTGGGTTGCCGCGAGCTGCTGCTGGTGTCCAACCGCGACCGCATTGCGCTTAACCCCTGGCGGCGCTGGCACATCAGCTCCGATTACGACCAGACCTGGACCGAAATGGGCGCCCGGCCGGGCGAGAACGGCTTTTTTGTGATCGAGCCGCAAGGGCTGCAAGACGTCGACTTCACCGCCATTGCCTCCAAGAAGCGCTCCGAAGCCAAGAAGAAGGCGGCATTGCTCGACGAGATCTACACGACCCTGCAACAGAGGTTCGGGGTCGCGCCAAGAAGCTTTACCTGATCGAAACACATCCGTGGTCGGCGCCGTCGCCTGCGGCTGCGTTGTGGATTTGAAGTCATTCCGTTTCAGGAGCTTTGTCATGAAGAAAACATTTTTGCCCCATCTCCTGGCTGTGGCCGGCGCATTGACCTTGGCGCTGGTGCAGGCCCCGGCAATGGCGTTTGAACACGGCCACGAAGAGCATTTCCGCCTCGATTCGCGCCATCACCTCGACCACTACTATCCGGCGCCTGGCTATTTCGTGCACGGCCTGCCGGCCGGTGCGGTGTCGGTGGGCTTTCGCTCCGACGGCTATTTCTTCCATGGCGGCGTCTGGTACCGGCCCTGGGGCGGCGGTTTCCGCGTCGTGGTGCCGCCTTTCGGCATCATCGTGCCTGTCCTGCCGCCGGCCTATGTCACGCTGATGGTGGGCGGGGCGCCTTATTACTATGCCAACGGGGTCTACTACACCATGGCGCCCGGCGGCCCGGGCTATGCGGTGGTGGATGCGCCTCCGGGCGTGGAGGGTGCGGCCCCTGTACCGATGCCGGCGCAGCCGCCGGCAGTTCCTCCCGTCGCCACCAGGCCGGAGCCGGTGATCTACCCGCGCAACGGCCAGAGCCCGGCGCAATTGGAGGCTGATCGCCAGGACTGCAACCGGTGGGCCACCACGCAGCCGTCGGCGATGGCGGACGCCAGCATCTTCAATCGTGCGGTTGACGCTTGCATGGACGCACGCGGCTACACGATCCGTTGAAATCCGGGGCACTGCGACGGTGCACCACCATGCAAAAAGCCGGGTTGAACCCGTACAATTCGGCCCAATCCATGACTTTGTGCGCCCAGACCTTGATCAGGCTGGGCGCTTTGCTCTTTCATGTCAGCCACTCGTGCCCATACGTCCAATCGTCTGCTGTATATCGACGTCTTGAAGGTCTTTGCCGCCCAGGCCATCGTGCTGCACCATCTTTCGGTGTACGGCCCGATCGCCGACGACATGCATGACTGGCTGCCGGGCGTGATGGACTTTCTCTTCGCCTATGGCCGCATGGCCGTGCAGGTGTTTCTGGTGGTGGGCGGTTATCTGAGCGCACGCGCGCTGTCGGCGCGCGGCGGTTTGCTCAGCGGCCAGCCGGCCGAGTTGCTGTGGCGCCGCTATCTGCGGCTGACCTTGCCCTTCATGGCGGCAGTCATCCTGAGCGTGCTGTGCGCGACCTGGGTGTCGCCCTGGCTGCCGGAGTTCGAACCGGTGTCGGTGTCGCTGGGCTCCCTGATCGCGCACGCGCTGCTGCTGCACGGCGTGCTGGGCCAGGAGTCGCTCACGGCGGGCGCCTGGTACGTGGCGATCGATTTCCAGCTGTTTGCCATGCTGCTCGGCCTGTTGTGGCTGGCCAGGCGCAGCGCCTTGCCGCGCATGTGGCGCATGGTCATCGGGCCCGTGGCAGTGCTGTCTTTGTGCCTGACTTCCTTGTTCCTGTTCAATCTCGATCCCCGTTTCGACGACCTGGGCCTGTACTTTTTCGGCTCTTACGGCCTCGGGGCGATGGTGCATTGGCTGGGCCTGTCGCGCCGGCCGGGCTGGGGGCTGGCGGCCCTGATGGGCCTGGGCCTGCTGGCGCTGGCGCTGGCCTGGCGCGAGCGGATCGCGCTGGCCATGGCGACGGCGCTGGTGCTGGGCCTGTGGCAGCGGAGGGAGGCGAGTTCGCTCCTGGGCCGCGCCTGGCAGGCGCGTGCGGCCGGACTGCTGGCCCAGCTGAGCCAGCAGTCCTATTCGCTGTTCCTGGTCCACTTTCCGATCTGCCTGCTGGTCAATGCCTGGTACGTGCAGCACGACGATTGGCCGCAGGCCTATGCGCCTTGGACCATGCTGCTGGCCTGGCTGCTGAGCAATCTGGCCTCCAGGCCTTTCTACCGCTGGATCGAAGCGCCCAGCACGCGCTTGCGCCTGAACCCCTGGGCCTGGTGGCCCGCGCAGGGACACCTGCCGCGCTGAGGCGAGCGATGTCAGCGCTTTGAGGCGCTGGCATCGTCCTTGGCCAGGGCGGCTGCTTCGCGCAGCTTGTCTTTCTTGCTCTTGCGCTTGCCCTTGACGCCGCCCGCGAGCTGCTCGGCGCGGGCCTGCTCGGTCGGCTCGAAACCCGTCACGACCTCGCGCGGCACGCGCTGCTGCTGGCGCTTCTCGATCAGGCGGAAATGCGCCTCCTGCGCCGCCGTGACGAAACTCAGCGCCAGCCCGGACTCGCCCGCCCGTCCGGTGCGGCCGATGCGGTGCAGGTAGTCCGCCGTGGCGCGCGGCAGGTCGTAGTTGACGACCACTGGCAGCCGCGCGATGTCGATGCCGCGCGCGGCCACGTCGGTGGCAATCAGCACGCGAGCTTCCTTGTCCTTGAAGGCCTGCAGTACGTCCGTGCGCGTACCTTGGGCCAGATCGCCATGCAGCGACGCGGCGTGAATGCCCGCGCGCACCAGCTTGTGGGCCACCAGCTCGGTGGCGTATTTGGTCGCGACGAACACCAGCACCTGCGGCCATTGCTCGGTTTCGACCAGGTGCCGCAGCAGCTGGGTGCGGCGGCTTTCGTCGACGGCGATGGCGCGCTGCACGATGTCGGGCGCTTCGGTCGCTGCAGCATCCATCAGGATGCGCTCGGGTTCGTGCAGCAGGGCGTCGGCGCATTGCTGCACCTCGGGTGTGAAGGTGGCTGAGAACAACAGGGTCTGCTGCCGTCTGGGCAGCAGCGCCAGGATGCGCCCGAGTTCGTCGGCGAAGCCCAGGCCCAGCAGCCGGTCGGCTTCGTCCAGCACCAGACGGTCCAAGGCGTTGATCTGCAGCGCGTTCTGGTCGACCAGGTCGAGCAGGCGGCCCGGGGTGGCCACCACCACCTCGGCGCCGCCGCGCAGGCCCATCATTTGCGGATTGATGGACACGCCGCCGAACACCACGGCGATGCGCGGCGCGCTGTCCAGCACGCGAGCCAGGTTGCGCATGAACTCGCCCACCTGCTGCGCCAGCTCGCGCGTAGGCACCAGCACCAGGATGCGGGTGCGCCTGCGCCCGGATCGCGGCGCCGGTGCCGGGTCAGCCCTCAGCAGTTGCTGCAGCAGCGGCAAGGCATAGGCGGCGGTCTTGCCGGAGCCGGTCTGGGCGCGCACCAGCAGGTCGCCGCCCCGCAGCGCCGCCGGGATGGCGAGGCCCTGGATCGGCGAAGGGCTGTCAAAGCCTTGTTCGGCGGCAGCCCGGCACAGGGCGGGCGCCAGACCCAAGCTTGCAAAGTCGCCGTGCTGCGTGGATGGGTGGGATGGCATTGCGGACAGCTCCGTCATCTCAGAGCTTGGGAATGCGGATGCGGCTCACCATCAGGGAGCCCGACAGCGCAAACAGCAGCACCAGCGGGTGCAGGTTGAAGCCCAGGTATTCGACCACGCCGCCCCACATCTGCTTGCCGATGGCGCCCTGGCCTGCGGCGGCCCAAAGCATCAGCACCAGGACCAGCGAGGTCGGGATGGGCGTGCCTTCGAAGTACTGGACCTTGTCGCTGCCGCCCGACAGGGCTTCGGCGGTGATGTTGAAGCGCGCCAGGCGCGACACCCCGCAGGCGACGAAGAACACCAGCACGATGCGGTCGTACAGGCCGTGCATGCCGCAGCCGTAGGCGATCGCCGCGGGCGCCACGCCGAACGAGATCACGTCGGCCAGCGAATCGAGCTCGCGTCCCATCACCGAGCTTTGCTGGCGCCAGCGCGCGATGCGTCCGTCCAGGATGTCGAAGACCAGCGCCGCCGGGATCAGGGCGCAGGCGTAGTACAGATGCAGGACATCCTGGAGCTGCAAATAGCTCATGATGGCGAAGATCGAGCCCATGCCGCAAAAGGCATTGCCGAGCGTGAACCAGTCGGCGAGATGGAACTCGCGGATCATCGAAAAGGGTTTGGGTCGCGTCATGCCCGAAAGCATAACTGCTGGCCCCAGGCTTCAGCGCGCCGGCATTTTTTGCGCGGTCCGGTCGTCGGCGTCGGGCGCGGGGGGCTTGAACAGGTGCAGCCAGGCCTTGCGGGAGAGATGGCAGGTCAAGGGCCACACCGGCATACGAATCCAATGTGAGCGCAGGTAAAGAAGGGTGCGGGCCAGACCTGCCGTCGCGTTATCACAGCTGCGGTGCTGGGGCAGCAATGCCCGCGCGTAGCAAAAGTCCATGACGTGCAGCACCAGACGCGGTGGCGCGGCGTGCAGCGTCTTCGCCAGAATCTCTTTCGGCACGGGCGTGACTAGAAATTCCGTTGCATAGCGCAGGGCATAGAACAAGGGGCGCTGCAGGCCCAGTATCTCGGCACGCCGCAGCAGATTCAGCCAGAAATCGGGCTTCTGGCTGAAGTCCCGGATCAGGGCATCGAGGTCCAGCAAGTCACGCAGGCCGTTGCCAAAATCGCCCTCGTGAAACAGATGCGTGGCACTGTGCAAGAAGATGTCGGCGTCGTTGAGCGTGGCCAGTCCGTCCATGTCAGGCACCGGCACTACCGCGTCAAACAGCGCCTGAGTATTGACGGTCAAGCGGGCGCTGGATGGGAGTATGGCGTGATGCAGGTCCAGATTGCTGCCCCTGCGCCTGTGCATCATCGGTGGGATCTCGTGCATCCACTTGCGGTAATACTGCTGGTCATATTCACTGGTCTTGGCGTGGAGCCAACCGTGTATCAGCAATTGACTCTCCACCTGCTCCAGCCGATTTCGAGGCAGGAGCACGTCAATGTCCGAATACAGCCGGCCCCGCGCCACGGGCAGTCGTTTCATCGTGTAGGCCGCACCCTTGAGCACAATCAAGGGGCGGTAACAGTCGCCCAGTTCGGCCAGGATGCACTGCAGCTCCCAGTGGGTGGCCAACTGCTGCTGTCTCTGAAGCTGCAGTGCCGCATCAAGGTGCTTGCGGGGCGCGGCGGGCGCATGGTCCAGTAAGCCGGCATCCTCCAGTCGGATGGCCAATTCAGCGGCAAGATTGCTGGCGCGAGCCTGGCGTATCAGCAGGTCCCAATCGAGCGCAGAAAGGTGATCCGCTGTTCGGGGTGCCAGGATGCAGTCGAGCAGCAGGCATTTCCGGCGCAGACTCATGATGCGGCCGCCATCGCGTTGATGGCCTTGACCCCTTCATCCAATTGGCTGTACTCGAATTTGAAGCACTCGCTGATTCGGCACAGATGAACCAGAGCATCAAATCCCTGTTCGCCATGGATGTGATAGTTGAACGATTGCTCGGCCATCACCATGACGGCCTCGGCACGGTCCATGCGAGACAGCCGTGGCGCAGCCTGTGGCTGGTAGCGCGGGAGCACCACCCAACGAACTTGGGCGGGCTGCTGTCGTCGCGCGACGGAATCTGAGCCGGGCTTCAGAAGTGCCACCAGCCCTTTTGTGGTGTCTGGAACGGGATCCGAAAACTCCGCCGAAGGCGCAAATTGACGAATGATGTCGATGGACTGGTTTTTCAGATTGAGGGGTCGCGCCATCCCCCAGATCTGCCGGGTTTTCATGTCGAGCAAACCCAATTCATCCGATAGAAGTCGCCAGCCGCTGAGCATGAGCGCCGCACACAAGGTGCTCTTGCCGGCGCCAGGCGGGGCGGGCATCAGCAGCGCGTGGTCGCCTTGGGCCAGGACGGCTGCATGGACGACCAGGTATTGATGGGCATGCGACGCGACGCACCAATTCAAGCCCCATTCCACCATCGGCAAGGCGTGATGCACAGGGAGTGCCTGGAACGAAGGTTTGTCGTCGTAGAAGAACCGTGCTTGCGGCCGGAACCAACGACGCAAACCGGCTTCACGGCGTACCTCGATATGAAAATCGGCAAACGTGTCAGGCGGGAGGACTTCAAAGTCCTTGTAAAGGCGCGCCAATTCGAAGGCTAGCCGAGGCAGTTCGCTGCGCAAGCGTGCCACAAACGGCGCGAGATCTAGTAGCAGTTCACCGCATCTCAAGCGACAGGCCAGTTCGCCGTCCGGCAACTCTGCGACCTTCTTGACCTTTTCGGGCTGGCTGACGCTATGTGGCGGGTCTTGGGGTGCTTTCAAACCGCTTTCGCCCTGATAAGGCCCAACAATTTCAAGCGCGACAGCTGCTCGTCAAGGGCTCTCGAGAACTCGTCACCCGCGCTCAACTCTGCGCCAGTCTGAGGAGTGTCCGGGTTGTCAAATGCTGCCATCAATTGAGATTTCGTGCCGGGACCCTCTTGCAGCAGCAGCCCGAGTTCAAAACCCAATAAATTCAGCAGATGCGTGTCGCCGCTGAGGGTGTCGAACACCAATCCGGTTTGATCACCTTCGAAGGAGCGAAATCGGAACCGGTCGACTCCTGCGAGTTCGTACTGGACTTCTGCCCCTGATGCCATGGAAGGAGTTGAAGTCTGGACTCAGGACGGTTCGACAATGTAGTTGGCGTTCAGGTACTTTATGATTTCAGTCTCGTCCCAGGTGACGGGTACGTTGGGCACCTTGTAGCTGCCTGAAAACATCGTCGTTACTTCATCAACGCCATTCTTGCCGGAGCCTGAGGTCAAGCAGCTCCGGATGTTGGGGATGAGTTCCTGATTCAGATAAGCCACCAGCATGTATTTCTGAAACGTCGAGCCGCTGTTCAAAGCCGTATACAGGCTGCTTGTACCTGTCAGCCCAACCGGATAGATGCCGCCTGCAATCACATCTTTCAGCTGCAGCTTTTGCGCTTGGGTACTGACCTTGCCCGACGTGGTGCATGACGTTTGCCCCAAAGCCAGCCAAGGTAGCTTCAAACCTGCTCGAGTGGTGTTGCTCGCCCAATTGGCAATGGTCCAAGACTCGTCAGGCAGCAATTCCTCGTTATTGCGCGCTGTGGTGCTGGCGTTGGGGTTGATTTGAGCCGAGCCCCAGGCCGATGTGGAATCACAGTGCCAGGCTCTCACCGGCCGACTGACCAATGTCAAGCCGGCTGGCAGTGTGGATGCACCGATCTTGATGAAGCGCCGTCTTGCCTGACGTGCGTGTTCACTCGCGCCTGACTCTGTCAAAGGGGCGGAATCGATCTGTTCTTGCGTATTGCTTCGATCATTCATTTGGTAGCTCCTCGACCTTCCAGCGCAACGGCGGGTCGCCAGCATGCCTTGTGCGGTCCTAGAAGGCAGTGTTTCACATATCGCCCCTAATGAAAATAAGCAATTGCCCCCCCAACTCGGGGATCAGATTTCGGGTGTCTTATCATCATTCCTAAAAATTGAGGAAATTCATGGAGATCACAGCGAATTTGTTTGCAGGTGTGGCCCGCTTGATGTTTTGCGTCTTGATGGCAACTTCAATCTGCGCCAGGGCGGCCGAACCCGTAACCACCGCCTCGGGCCTCGTCTACGAGGAGTTGCGTGCCGGCGACGGCATCCAGCCCCATTCGAGCGACCGGGTCCGGGTGCATTACGTCGGGCACCTGCTGGACGGCACCGAATTCGACAGTTCGGTCAAGCGCGGCCAGCCGGCCGAATTTCCCCTGGCGGGCGTGATCAGGTGCTGGACCGAAGGCGTGCAGCGCATGCGCGTCGGCGGCAAGGCGCGGCTGACCTGCCCGGCCAAGCTGGCCTACGGCGAGCGCGGCGCAGGCGGCGTCATCCCGCCCAATGCGACCTTGATCTTCGAGATCGAGCTGCTGGGCGTGAACCCCTGAGCTTTCAAAAGGCGTACCAGAGCGCCGCGAAGAAATGGCAGGTGCTGCCGCCCAGCACGAACAGGTGCCAGACGAAGTGAGCGTAGCGGATGCGCCCGTCGAGCAGGAACACGATGGCGCCCACCGTGTAGGACAGGCCGCCCGCGATCAGCAAGGTCAGGCCGGCGGCCGGCATGCGCTCGACCAGCGGTCCCAGGGCGACCAGCACCACCCAGCCCATGGCCACGTACAGTCCGGTCGAGAACAGCGGGTGCTGCAGCCGGTTCAGCAGCTTGGCGGTGACGCCCAGCGTGGCGATGCCCCAGACCACGCCGAACAGGCTCCAGCCCCAGTCGCCGCGCAGCACGCCGCCCAGCGTGTAGGGGGTGTAGCTGCCCGCAATGAACAGGTAGATGGCGGCATGGTCCAGCCGGTTCAGCCAGGCCTTGGCCCGTCCGGCCGGCACCGCGTGGTAGAGCGTCGACACCAGGTACAGCACGATCATGGTCGCCGCGAACACCGCGACCGATACCACGTTGATGGCCGTGCCGCGCTGGGCCGCTCCATAGGTCAGGATGGGCAGCGAGGCCACCGCCAGCGCGAAGCCCAGCCCGTGGCTGATGGCGTTGGCGATTTCCTCGCCAAAGGTCTGGTCGCGGTTTTCGCGACGTGGTAGGGGAGGGGAGGGGACCATGGGGGAATTGTGCCTGTCTGAATGGGCGGGATTTGTGACTGAACCATATCTGCACGCCGTCCCACTTAGTGGGTGTTGACCGCTGGACATCGATCTCACAACATGCAGCGTCAATGGATATGACGTCGGTCTCTTGAGAGTGGTTGACAAATCGACCGTTTAGGAAGGGCAATGCAATTTGAAATTCGAGGATGGACGCCGCGTTTGCTCGTCGTGTGTGTGTGTCTTGGTGCGGGAGCGGCAGGTGCGGCAGAGAGCGATCCTGCGCCGCAGGCACCGCTTCCCGCCGAAGCCTTCTTCCAGCGCCCCGCCATTCGCGACATCAAGCTTTCACCGTCAGGGCGTCAACTGGCATTTACGACGGGCAAGGGCCTGGAGCATGTGGGCCTGACCGTGATGAATCTCGACGGCGAGCCCAAGACCACCCATTGGGTGGCAGCGCTCAGCGATGCAGATGTGCGCGAGTTCCATTGGGTCAACGACGACCGGCTGGTCTATACCGCCATCGAGCTCGACGAGGGCAGTGCGAGCGACCATCACATTGCGCCGGGCCTGTATTCGGCAAAGTCCGACGGCGCGCAGCAGCGCCAGTTGGTGCAGCGCTATCGCTGCGGCGTGGAATGGGTGGGCGTGGCCGACATGGAGCTGCTTCTCAAAGGTTCGTGGTGGGTGTCGGACCACCTCGCCGACACCGGCCGCTGCATCAAGGCTCCGTTGCTGATGGCCTACGGAGACGGCGACAAGCGCGTCCCGATTGCGCACGGCGAACGCATGAAGGACGCATTGACCAAAGCCGGTCATCCACCCGAATGGATCGCTTATGAGGGCGAAGGCCACGGCTGGCGCACGGTCGAGCACCAAGTGGACTTCGCGAAGCGGGTCGAGGCCTTCCTGGCCAAGAATTTGCCGGTCGACCCGCCGGCCGCGCCCTGAAGTGCCTAGGCGGTCCGGAGCGTCAAGCCCCGCGCAATGCGGACGCGCATTCAGCCGTGTAGCGCCTCGTCCAGCACCTCGATCCAATGCCGCACCGGCGTCGCCGTGCCCGATTGCAAATGCTGGATGCAGCCGATGTTCGCCGACACGATGGCCTCGGCAGGCACCGGCGCCAGCGCTTGCAATTTGCGGTCGCGCAGGGCCTTGGAGAGTTCGGGCTGCAGCACCGAGTAGGTGCCGGCCGAGCCGCAGCACAGGTGGCTTTCGCTGGGCGCCAGCGCGATGTCGAAGCCGAGTTCGCGCATGATCTGTTCGACGCCGCCGCGCAGCTGCTGGCCGTGCTGCAGAGTGCAGGGCGGGTGGTAGGCCAGCCGGGGGCGGGACGCCTCCGTGCGTTTCTGCAGGGCTGCATGCAGCAGAGGGAGCACCGACGGCAGGATCTCGCTCAGGTCGCGCGTCAGCGCGCTGATGTGCGCCGCCTTGTCGGCGTAGAGAGGGTCGTGCGCGAGCGCGCGGCCGTAGTCCTTGACCGTGACGCCGCAGCCGGAGGCATTCATCACGATGGCTTCCACGGCGCCGCCCTGCACGTGGGGCCACCAGGCGTCGATGTTGCGGCGCATGTCGGCCAGGCCGCCTGCGTGGTCGTTCAAATGGCTCTTGATGGCGCCGCAGCAGCCGGCGCGGTCCGCCAGCAGGGTCTGGATGCCTGCCGCGTCGAGCACGCGGGCGGTGGCGGCGTTGATATTGGGCATCATGGCAGGCTGCACGCAGCCGGCCAGTATCAGCACCTTGCGCGTGCGCGGGCGGCTCGGCCAATCGCTTGCACGCGGATTCGCTGAAGCAGGCACCTTGTCGCGCAGCGAGGCCGGCACCAGCGGTCGCAGCGCCTGACCCAGCTTCATCGCCGGCGCAAAGGCCGCCGAGGTCAGGCCTTCCTTCAGCAGCCAGCGCGCCGTGCGCTCAGCGGCAGGGCGCGGCACCTTGGCGTCGACCACCTGGCGTCCGATCTCCAGCAACTGGCCGTAGGCGACGCCGGAGGGGCAGGTGCTTTCGCAGTTGCGGCAGGTCAGGCAGCGGTCAAGGTGCAATTGCGTCTTGCGCGTGGGCTCGGCGCCCTCCATCACCTGTTTGATCAGGTAGATGCGGCCGCGCGGGCCGTCGAGCTCGTCGCCGAGCAGCTGGTAGGTCGGGCAGGTCGCGGTGCAGAAACCGCAGTGCACACAGCGGCGCAGGATCTCTTCCGCCTTGGCGCCTTCGGCGGTCCCTTGGAATTCGGGGGCGAGCTGGGTTTGCATAAGGGCTCAGAACTCGGGGTAGAGGCGGCCGGGGTTGAAGATGCCAGCGGGGTCGAAGGCCTGCTTCAGTTGCTGGTGGATGCGCTGCAGCGGCGCGCTCAAGGGGGTAAAGACGGGGCCGCGTTTCTCCTGGGCGCGGAACAGCGTGGCGTGGCCGCCGGCTGCCGATGCGGCCTGGCGGACGGCGTTGGCGTCGGTGGATTGCGAAGTGAGGAGCCAGCGCTGCGCGCCGCCCCATTCGACCAGCTGCTCGCCGGCCAGCTTCAACTCGGGCGCGGTGGAAGGCACAGACAGGCGCCAGAGCGCAGCGCCGTCTTGCATTGGGCTCTTGAAAAATGCGTGATCGTGGTCGCGCAGGCCGGCCCAGAACTGCGAGGCCTCCGATTCGCTCATCGCCTCGCCGCCCAGGAACTGCACGGCGGCGCGCACCGCCGCCTGCGCACCAGCCAGACGCAGGCTCAGGACGCCGGCCGAATGGGCGCTGGCATGCAGCGGCAGGGCCAGGCCGCCCCAGCGGTTGAGGGCCTGCAGCGCTTGCGCCTGCGTCATCTCGAAACGCAGCGTGGCCTGGCAGACCGGCAGCGGCACGACCTTCAGCGAGACCTCCAGGATCAGGCCCAGCACGCCCATGGCGCCGGCCATCAGCCGCGAGACGTCGTAGCCGGCCACGTTTTTCATGACCGTGCCGCCGAAGTTCAGCAGCTCGGCGCGGCCGTTCAAGAGGCTCAGGCCCAGCACATGGTCGCGCACGGCGCCGCAGCTGGCGCGCGACGGGCCCGACAGGCCGCTGGCCACCATGCCGCCCACGGTGCCCTGGCCGCCAAAGCGCGGTGGCTCGAAGGCCAGGCACTGGCCCTGGGCTGCCAGCGCGGCCTCCAGCTCGGCAATGGGCGTGCCTGCCTTGGCCGTGACCACCAGCTCGGTCGGTTCGTAGCTGCTGACGCCGCTGAAGGCGCGCGTGTCCAGCGGCTCGCCGCGCGGCGCTTCGCCATAGAAGCGCTTGCTGCCCTGGCCGACGATGGCTAGCGGCAGGTGCCGCGCGGCGGCGTCGCGGATGCGGTCTTGAAACTCATGCACCATCAACTGCATCATCAAAACCTCGGCAGCTCGGGAAAGGCCAGCATGCCGCGCTTGACGTGCATCTTGCCGTACTCGGCGCAGCGGTGCAGCGTGGGAATCACCTTGCCGGGGTTGAGCAATTCCAGCGGATCGAAGGCGCGCTTGAGTGCTCCCATCTGCGCAAGCTCCTCGGGCGAGAACTGCACGCACATGGAATTGAGCTTCTCGACGCCGACGCCGTGCTCGCCGGTCACGGTGCCGCCCATGGCGACGCTGGTTTCCAGGATGTCGGCGCCGAACAGCTCGGCGCGGTGCAGCTGATCCGGGTCGTTGGCGTCGAACAAGATCAATGGGTGCAGATTGCCGTCGCCGGCGTGGAACACATTGCAGCAGCGCAGCCGGTATGTCTTTTCCATCTCGGCAATGGCCAGCAGGATTTCGGCCAGCTTCTTGCGCGGGATGGTCGAGTCCATGCACATGTAGTCGGGGCTGATGCGGCCCGAGGCCGGGAAAGCGTTCTTGCGCCCGCTCCAGAAGCGCAGGCGCTGCGCCTCGTCGGCGCTCACCGTCAGCTGCGTGGCACCGCTTTCCCGCAGCACGGCCTGCATGCGCTCGATTTCTTCGGCGACCTCCTCGGGCGTGCCGTCGCTTTCGCACAGCAGGATCGCTTCGGCATCGAGGTCGTAGCCGGCGTGGACGAAGTCTTCCACGGCGGCGGTCATGGGCTTGTCCATCATTTCCAGGCCGGCCGGGATGATGCCGGCGGCGATGATGTGGGCCACGGCCGCGCCGGCCTTGCGCACATCGTCGAAGCTGGCCATGATGCAGCGCGCCAGCACCGGCTTGGGCCAGAGCTTGACGGTGACTTCGGTGACCACCGCCAGCATGCCTTCGCTGCCCACCAGCACGCTGAGCAGGTCCAGGCCCGCGGCATCGAGCGCCTCGGAACCGAATTCGACCGCTTCGCCTTTGATGGTGAAGCCGCGCACGCGCATCACGTTGTGCAGGGTCAGCCCATATTTGAGGCAATGCACGCCGCCCGAGTTCTCGGCTACGTTGCCGCCTATGGTGCAGGCGATCTGGCTGCTGGGGTCGGGGGCGTAATAAAGGCCATGAGGCGCGGCCGCCTCCGAGATGGCAAGGTTGCGCACCCCGCATTGCACGCGCGCCGTGCGGGCCAGCGGGTCGAGCTCGAGAATGCGGTTGAACCGCGCCAGCGCCAGCGTCAGGCCTTGCGCATGCGGCAGCGCGCCGCCCGACAGACCCGTGCCCGCGCCGCGCGCCACCACCGGCACCTGCAAGGCATGGCAGCAGCGCAGCACGGCGGCCACCTGGTCCTCGGTCTCGGGCAGCGCCACCGCCAGCGGGCGTTCGCGGTAGGCGCTCAGCCCGTCGCATTCGTAGGGCGTGGTGTCCTCGCCGTGCCACAGCAGCGCATGGGCGGGGAGCACGGCTTGCAGCGCCTGCACGAGCCGGGCCTGGGCCTCCTGGCGGTTCATCTCGCTACCTCACCATCAGCGTGAACGGCGGCACGTAGGCCTGCAGGGTCACGAGCAGGCCCACCAGGCAGGCCAGCGCGATCGAGTGGAAGAACACATAGCGCAGGATGTCGCCTTCATGGTTGTGCCAGCCGGTGGCCGTGGAGGCGACGACGATGGACTGCGCGTCGATCATCTTGCCCATCACGCCGCCCGAGCTGTTGGCCGCGCCCATCAGGTTGACCGACAGGCCCAGCTGGCCGGCCGCGACGCGCTGCATGCCGCCGAACAGCACGTTGGAGGCGGTGTCGGAGCCGGTCAGCGCCACGCCCAGCCAGCCCATCAAGGTGCCGAAGAAGGGGTAGAACACGCCGGTCGACGCGAAGGCCAGGCCCAGCGTGGTGTCCAGGCCCGAGAAGCGCGTCACCGTGCCCAGGCCCAGCATCAGCGCGATCGTCATCAGCGAGTAGCGCACGCGCCAGAGCGTCTGGCCATAGGTCTTGAGCAGGGCCGGCACGCTGTAGCCCATCACCAGGCCGCCGATCAGCGAGGCCACCAGGATGCCGGTGCCCGTCATCGACAGCAGGTTGAAGGTGTAGCTGGCGGCCTCGAAGGTCGGCTTGAGCACGACGGGCGGCATCTTTTGCACCAGGTTGTGCAGGCCCTCGATGGGGACCTTGGGACTGAAGAGGGCGTTGACGGCGTTCTTGAAGGCGGGCATGCCCCAGATGAAGACGAACAGCGTCAGAATGGCCCAGGGCGTCCAGGCCTTGATGACGGTCGCGCGGCTGTGCTGGACGCGCTGGGCCTTGGCCGGCTGGGCCTCGTCGTCCGACCGGCCCTTGAGCGTGACCGAAGTCCAGATGCGCGGCGGCTGCCACACGCGCAGGAACAGCACCAGCGCGGCCATGGAGCAGATGGCGGCGATCACGTCGACCAGCTCCGGCCCCATGTAGTTCGACACCAGGAACTGCGGGATCGCAAAGCTCACGCCGGTGACGAGGATCGCGGGCCAGACCTCCAGCATGCCGCGCCAGCCGGCAAAGGCCCAGATCAGCCAGTAGGGCACCAGCAGGGAGAAGAAGGGCAGCTGGCGGCCAATCATGGCGGTCACCGCCGCCAGGTCGTAGCCGTGCGTGCTGGCCAGCGCGATCACGGGCGTGCCCAGGGCGCCAAAGGCCACCGGCGCGGTGTTGGCGATCAGGCTCAGGCCTGAGGCCGCCAGCGGCGAGAAGCCCAGGCCGATCAGGATCGCGGCGGTCACGGCCACCGGCGTGCCGAAGCCCGAGGCGCCCTCGAAGAAGGCGCCGAAGGAAAAGGCGATCAGCAGCAACTGCAGCCGGCGGTCGGCGGTGATGCCCGCGATCGACTCCTGCAGCACCTGGAAGCTGCCGTTCTTGTCGGTCAGCTGCTGCAAGAAGATGATGTTCAACACGATCCAGCCGATCGGCATCAGGCCGGACATGGCGCCCAGCAGCGCCGCGCGGCCCGCCATGTCGGCCGGCATGCCGAAGGCCAGCACGGCGATCACCAAGGCGCTCAGCAGGCCCGCGCCCGCGGCGACGTGGGCCTTGAGATGGAAAACGCCCAGGCCCAGCAGCATGACCGCGACGGGAACCACCGCGGCCAGGGTGCTCAGGGCGGGGCTGCCCAGGGGGTTGTAAACCTGTTGCCAAACCATTGTTGTCTCCATTCTTCTTTGAAATCATGGACAGCGTCCGCCGTGCATGCAAGGGCGCCATGTTGAGACCCTTCAGGAGTCTTGGTCTGAAACTTTGACGCCCCCTTATTGAGCAATTTTCAAATCGGAAACGGACACAGGGCGAACCCTGACAAGGCGCGTCAATTGAGACGCGTCAAATCAGTCCAGGACCCGCGCCAGCCAGTCGGCAAAGGCTGCGCATTCCCAGCGTTCCATCATGCCGGGCTTCCAGCACAGGAAGTGGTGGTAGGGCGAGGCCACGGTGCGCGGCGACAGGCGCAGCAGGCGTCCGGAGTCCAGCCACATGGTGCCCAGGCGCATGCGCATCAGCGCCACGCCGAAGCCGGCCGCGGCGGCGTCCGCCACCAGGCCGACATCGTTGAACTGCGCGCCTTCGCGCGGCTCGGGCAGCGAAATGCCGTGGGCCTCGAACCAGGTGCTCCAAGGGTCCAGCGGGCTGCGGATCAGGCGCGCGCGCTGGACCGATTCGGCGTCGTCGAACTGTCCGAATGGTCCGAATTCATGCAGGTATTCGGGGCTGCAGACCGGCGTGATCTCGTCGCTGAGAATGCGCCGGTATTCCAGCCCCGGGTAGGGACCCTGGCCGTAGCGGACCTCCAGGTCGGCGTCTTCGGACTTCAGGTCGGCCATCGGGATGGCCACCTGCATCACCAGCTCGATTTCGGGGTAGGCGTGCCGGAACAGGGCCAGCTTGGGCAGCAGGATCTGGCGCGAGAAGGTCGGCGTGACGGCCAGGCGCAGGCGCACGCCGCCGGGCGCGGCCGACGCGTGTCCGGGCACCTGCTGCAAGGCCTTCAGGCCCTGGCGCACCGGCACCAGGTAGGCGCTCCCGTCGGCCGTCAAGGCGAAGTCGCGGGTGAAGAGCTTGAGGCCGAACTGCGATTCGAGCTGGCGGATCCGATGGCTGACCGCGCTGGGCGTGACGGCCAGTTCGTCGGCCACCTGGTTGACGCTGCGCAAGCGGGCCAGCGCTTCAAAGGCCAGCAGACATTGAATGGGCGGAATGCGGGGTGCGCTCATGCAGGGGACAGAAACACGGTCAGCACGCCCGTGTAGCCATAAATGTTTTGATGCGCAATTTCACCACCGGCAAAGAAGCCGGCCAGCGGCATGTCGCCGAGCGCATGCTGTATCCATTGCAGCTCGGCGTGCGGCGCGCCGAAATGGGCCCCGCCGCGGCCCGAGCAACTGATGTAGATCGCGCCGGACATGCGGACCGGGCTGGCGTCGTGGTCTTCCAGCTCCTCGCGGATCTCGGTGCAGATGCGCATCAGGTCGCGCCGGGCCGCCTCGGCATTGCGTTCGCAAAAGCTCAGGGGCTGACCGAGTTCGGGCACATCCGCCACCAGGATGCCACGCCGCGCCGGGTCTATGCCCAGCAGGTGGCGCACCAGCACCTCGTCGCCATAGCTGCCGGCGCGCACCGCGGCCTGGGTGTCCAGGTGCAGCGCGACCAGGGTGTGGCGCAAGCGCGCGATGGTGCCGCGCCAGTCTCCTTGCGCAGGCTGGGCGGGCAGGGTCAGGTCGTGCATCAGGCAGTCCAGCGCCGGCTGGTCGTTCAGCGTCAGCACCAGATTGCGCTCGCACTGCGTGATATGGCGCGTGCGCCCCAGCGAGCGGCAGCCCTGGCTGACGCGCGAGACCAGGCTCACGTCGGGGCCGAAGGCCACGCCGGAAAGCCCGCCCTGCCAGACACCGTTGGCGATCTGCACGCCTTGCATGCGGCCGCTGGTGATGCCGCCAAACAGGTACTGGCTGTGGGTCTGCACGGCCAGCTCATCGAGCAGCGCCGGCAGGTCCGGGTTGCTGCTGTCGCTGTGCACCAGCGCGGTCTCGGCCGGCCAGTGGCGCAAGGGATGGATGCCGGAAAAGATCTGGAACTGCTCTTGGGGCAGATCGCAAAGCATCAGGACCAGCGCCGGCTCGTCGAAATATTCGGTGGCGGTGGCGCAGACGCCGATGGCGCTGCCGCCGACCCAGGCCGTGCCTGGCCAGCGCAGCTGCAGCTCGGACAGCAGGCCGTCGGCATGCGACTGGTAATGCTCGCTGAAATAGATCCAGCCCAGCGTGGGGCTGAAGGCCTTGCCTGCGCCATGCGATCCCATCTGCGCATCCAGCTGTGCCGCCGCCAGCGCCAGCGCCATGTGGGCGTCCGGGTGCGTGGCGTGGCCCTGAATGAAGCGCGGCACGGCGGCTCCGGAGGTGGGTGAGTTGGCGGCGGACTCAGCGTGCGGTCTTGCGCGCAGCGGTGCCGGCCGTGTTTTTGGCTGCGGGCTTGCGCCGCGGCGCGGCCGTCGCGGCGGTGGACCGGGCCGTTTCGGCGGGCTTGGCGCTCACGGTCTTGCCGATCGTCTGGGCCATGCTGCTGGCGACGCTGTTTGCCACGGATCCGGCCACCGCGCCGGGCACGGCGACCGCCTTCTTCAAGGTTTCGCCCGCCGCATCGATGCTTTGCTTGACCAGGCTGCCGGCCAGGCTCTTGGCGGCGTCGGTGGTCGTTTCCTTCAAGGCGTTGGTGGCCAGCTGGGTGAACTGCTGGGTCAGTGCCGACCACCATTGCATGGGATCGACGGCGGGCGGGACGGCCGGCTCTGCGGGTTCCGTCTGGGGTGGCACGCGGCTGGTCTTCTTGGCCGGCGTGGCCTGGGCCTTGGCGGACGGCCCGGGCCAGTTGCTCAGGTCGGGCGTGGGAACCTTGAGCTTGTCCTGCAGCTCGCTCAGGGGCACGTTCATGGTCTGCAGCGTCGACAGCGTCATGCGCTGCACCTCCATGGCCTGGATGGTGGTGGACAGCATCCGGGCGTTCTGCTCCAGCCAGAACTGCACGGTGCGCAGCTCTTCAATGCGCCTGGCCAGCTCCTCGGGATTCAGCGTCGGGGCCACCCATTGGCCGATGCCGGGCAAGGCCGCGCCGGCATTCTTGACCAGCCCCTGCAGGAAATCGAAGCCGGGAACGAATTTGGTGAAGCTGTTGTCCGTCATGCATCCTCCTGAAGTGCCGGTTGTGAGTGGGTCATCGTAAGCGTTTCGCTCAATGCGCAAGAGGAAATACGGGCTCGACTTCGAAGCCCTGGTCCCGCAGCAGCACGGGCAGCGCGTGCGGTCCGGTCATGTGCAGCGCGCCGACCGCCGCCAGCAGATTCTGGCCCCTGGCGTGCAGGGCTGCAATGCGTTCGGCCAGTTTGGGGTTGCGGCCATCGTTGAGGCGGCTCAGGGCCTCGCGGTCGGCGGCGTTGTGGATGCAGTCGCACCACTGTTCGTAGCGGGCCAGCGTGGGCAGGTCGCCGCGTTCCCAGGCGCCTGCCAGCTTGAGCAGCATGGGCCTGACCTGGTGCTTTTCCAGTTGCGTCAAGCCTTCGCGCAGGTCGGTCAGCGCCTGGACCGGATCGTCGGGAATCAGCGCATCGATCTGGTCGGCAACGTCTTCCAGGCCGATCAGCGGTCGTTCGTGGCGTCGGGCCCAGCGCATCAGCATCAGCTCCTGGCCGTAGGCCGGATCCAGGCCGTCCCAGCGGCCGGCCAGCATCTGGTAGGTGCTGAGCTGCATCAGGGGATGGAGTTCGGCCAGCGCGCCCTCGGGCAGGCAGGCGGCGCGCGCCTGGGCGTCCATGCGTTTCTGCAGCGCCTCGCTCAGCTTCAAGGGCGCGGCCGGCGCGGCGCTCAGGGCGCGGTTGACCTCGGGGTCGCTCAGGTCGAGCTCCAGCGCGACGGCGTCGCTGGCGTCCAGGGCCTGACGCAACAGCGGCCCGGGCTGGCTCCAGGCGGCCTTGCCGATGTGCAGGCTGCCGAACAGGTAGGAGCTGTGGCCGTCGCGGCTCAATTTCCAGAGCATGCCGTGGTCATGGGTGGATGTTTCGGCATCCTCGGTCGCCGGCTCCGGCATGGGCGGACAACGGGGCGCTTGCGCAAGGACGAGCGTCGGTGCCATGGCCAGCCAGAGGGCGCTGAGCCCGCGCCAAAACAGACGCCAAAGCAGGTGCAAGAGCGGGTGCAAGAGCGGGTGCAAAAACGGGTGCTGAGCGACGGGAGGCTGGCGGTGCTTGGGGGTCATGGCCTGGGCGCAAGCTGGCAATGCGTTGCGCCGATTATGACCATGCGATTCAGCCGTGCCCGAAGCCTATGCTGCGGCGCTGGCGCACCTCGGGCTTGAGCCGGTGCTCGGTCTCGAGCTGGGCCAGGAATTCATCGGGCGTCAACACTTCGCCCAGGATCTCGCATTGCTGGCGTACCGCGGCAAAGTCGCCGGGCGTGAGTTCGTCCAGGCGGCCCAGGCGCTCGCATTGATCGGCGGACGGCGCGCAGCCGTCCAAGGCCTCGTGCCTGAACATCCGTTCGCGCTGGACCTGCGTCAGCGCCTTGAAGCGGATCTTGAATGCGAAGCGGCGCAGGGCCGCGGCATCCAGGTCCTCGAACAGGTTGGTCGTGCAGATGAAGACGCCGGCAAAGCGCTCCATGCCGGCCAGCATCTCGTTGACCTCGCTGACCTCGTAGTTGCGCTCGGCCATGCGGCGGCTGCGCAGAAAGCTGTCGGCCTCGTCGAGCAGCAGCACCGCGTTTTCCTGGGCGGCGCTGGCGAACATGCGTGCCATGTTGGCCTCGGTCTCGCCCACATACTTGCTGGAGAGATCGCTGGCCAGCTTGACCATCAAGGGGCGTTGCAGCGCATGCGCGATGTGCTCGGCCAGGGCGGTCTTGCCGGTGCCCGGCGGGCCGTAGAAACACAGGTTGCCATGGCCGCGGCGCTTGAGCGCCTCGACGATGCAGGGGATCTCGTAGCGAGTTTCGCAGTTCAACAGATCGAGCTCGTACTGGGTGACGGACGGCCGGGCTTGGCGCTCGCCGCCCTGCTGGCCCAGCGCATGGTCGGCATTGAACAGCTGATGGTCGATCAGGTGCTCCAGCTCGGCATCTTCGCCGACCAGCCGGGCAAAGCGCACGGCGGTGCGGATCTGGGCCGGCGTCAGGCCCTGGCGCGCCGCCAGCCGGTCCTTGAAATCGTCGCTGACCTGGGTGTCGGCCAGGGCCCGCTGCACCATGCCGCGCCGTGCACCGGGCGGCGGCGACTTGAGTTCCAGGTGGTACTGGAAGCGGCGCCTGAAGGCCGGGTCGATCTGCTCGATGCGGTTGGTGATCCAGATCACCGGCACCGGGTTGGACTCCAGGATCTGGTTCACCCAGGCCTTGCCGCTGACCGAATGCGCGCTGCCGCCGTCGCCCGAGGCGTCCAGGCGCGCCAGCAGCTGCGAGGTGTCGCTTGAGAGCGGCGGGAACACGTCCTCCACTTCATCGAACAGCAGCGCCACCTTTTCGCTCGACTTCAGGAACACCTGGCTGATCTGCAGCGAGTGGTAGCGGTCGCGGCCCGACAGCGAATTGCCGTCGCGGTCGGAGTATTCGACTTCGTACAGGTCCAGCCCTGCGGCATGCGCGGCCACCTTGGCCAGCTCGGTCTTGCCGGTGCCGGGCGGGCCGTACAGCAGCACGTTGACGCCGGTCTCGTGCCGGGCCACGGCCTGGCTCAGCAAGCGGCCGAGCAGGCCCAGCTCCTTCTCGACAAACTGGAAGTCGTGCGGTGTGAGCGTGCTGGCCACCGCGGGCCGGGTAAACACCGCCATCAGGTCGTTGGGGTCGCGGTATTCGCGCATCAGCACCGGCGGCAGCTGGTCGCTGACCTTCATCAGGTCGGCCAGGTCGGTGATGTTGTGCTCGGAGATCAGGTTCTCGACCATGCCGATGCGCTCCAGCCGCGAGCCGGCCCGCAAGGCCTCGGCGACCTCCTGCTCATTCACGCCGGCCACGGCAGCGATCGCCGCGAAGGCCTCGCGCGCGGTGTTGACCTTGAATTCCACCAGCGCCCCGCGCAGTTCGCGCTGGTAGCGTGCCAGCGTGCCATAGAGCAGGATGGCGCGCTCGGCCGGATTGAGCTGCAGCAACTGGCCCAGCGAGGCGATGTTCTTCTCGACCAGCGTGGACTCGCGCTTGAGCATGCGGTCCAGGTGCTCGCAGGTGGTGGCGAGCAGGGCCAGGATGTCTTTGGGCGCGTCCTTGATGTATTCGTCCAGGTAGAAGAACAGCGTGGCTTCGGCGAAGGGGCCGTTCCAGACGCCGTGGCGCTGCAGGAACTGCTCGTCGCTGAGATTTTCGTGGCCGCGCCAGAGCTCGTTGCCCTCGCAGCGCTTGAGCAGGAACTCGCGCAGGCGGTTCAGGATGCGCGTGGGCCAGACCAGGTGCCGACCGGTGAACGAGAGCAGGCCGTTGAAATCGCGCCGCAGGTTGAAGCGGCATGCGTGCTTGACCGTGAGCGTCAACACGAAGTGCGAGCACATGCGGTCCAGGACCGGCGCCTCCCTCAAGCCTGGAGAGGCGAGAACTCGTGCTTCGGCCAAACGCTTCACCATGGGACGGCTCCTAGAAGGGCGCTGATGCGCCCGTCACGCTCATCTCGGGCACGGACTGATCTTGGCTCAGCCCAGGCTGAAGAACAAGTGTTCAGTTCGTGCAGTGTTGCGTCTTTTTTCGCGCTTTGTGAGCGCCGTTCCCTTCAATGCATGACGACCGGCTGGTGTCCGAAGTTTGCATATTGCTCGATGAAATCGTCCAGGTCTTCTTCAGACGGATCGTTTTCGATCAGCGCTTCCACGCCTTCCTGGAATTGCTGCGCCAGCGCGCCTTCGATGAAGATTTCCTTGCGGCTGAATTTGTCGACGATTTCAAAGCCGCCGCGGTTCAGGGGCGGATGCTGGCCGCCGTCCACGATCAGGCTTTCGACCGGTACGTCGAATTGAACCACGATGAAACTGGGGGAGTTGTAAAGCATGTGCATGATTGACTCCTATGTCCAGCAACTGAGGTTGACGCAGCAACTTTCAAGATGCCCAACGAATGAACTGATTGTTCAATTGGTAACGTCGTCGGACAAATAGTGGCAGAAAGCATGGCTGTTCGGGGCTTCAAGGGGCATTGGTTTGCGGGGGAAGCGTCAAGAGATCACAGTTTGACCCCGGAATTCAGGGGTCGGATGGGTTGGAGGCCTGTATCGCCTGTATCAATTCCCAATGCGGCGTCCCCTCCAGGCTCTGGCGCATGCGCACGGGCAGGAATTGCTGCCGTGCGTCCAGCCAGACCTCGGTTCGCAGCGGCCGCTCGCCGGGGTCCTGGTGCGCCAGCAGCCAAAGTCCCTCGGCGGAGCGGGCTTCGACGCTGAAAATCCATTCGCGCGGCGCGCCCGTGATCGGCGCCAGCGGCAGGCGCACGGCATCGCCCGGGCGCAGCCGCGCGCTGGAGGCGGCCACCAGCGCCGGCAGCTGCAGCCACCAGGACAGCCGGTCTTGCGCGCCGGGCGGCAGGCTGTATGTCGCGCTGCTTTGCGAATAGCTGAGCAGACCCTGGTCGCGCCGGAAATTGACGGCCTGCCGGTCCCGGCCCTCGCGCTGCACGGTGAAGCGCTCGGGCGCCATGCCCGAGGCCTCGATGTGTCCGAGACTCTGCCAGCCGGGCAGCGCACGGCCCGGCAGCTCGCGCTCCAGCAACAGGCGATAGCGCCCGTCTTCCAGCTCCCAGCTGAACCGGGCCCGGCCGGTCTGCTGATCCTGCACCAGGATGTAGTCCAGGCGGCCGCTGGCGCTGGGCAGGCGCAGCGGCTGGGGCAGCGCGGTGTCGGCGGCGGACGGCGCCGTCGCAGGCTTCGTCGCAGGGGCGGGGCTGGCGGCGGTGCGCACGGGTTTGACGGCGCTTGGCGCTGGGGCGTCGGCCGGCTCGGGTCTTGCAGGCCTTGCTGGAGGCTCGGGCGCCGCTGCAACGGCCGGCGGCGGCAGCACGCGCAGCGCGAGCCGCTGTGTTGCGCGTGGCGCTTCGGGCCAGAGCAGGGTCAGCAAACAGAGATGGCCGGCGAGCGCGAGGACCAGGAAAGGTCCCAGGCGCGGGATCGGCATGATGGCATTGGACAATGCAGCCTCCAGGAGATCGAACTGCAATGAAACTAGCCACCTACCGGGACGGATCGCGCGACGGCCAGCTGATGGTCGTATCGCGCGACCTCAGCCAGGCGCATTTCGTCAACGGCATCGCCTCGCGTCTGCAACAGGTGCTGGACGATTGGAATTTTCTCGCACCGCAGCTGGAGTCCATCTCGCAAAGCCTGAACCAGGGCAAGGCGCGCCATGCCTTTGCCTTCGACCCCGCGCAGTGCATGGCGCCGCTGCCGCGTGCGCACGAGGTCCTGCACCTTGTCGGATCGGCGTTGAACCGCCTGGGCGGCAACGGCCTTTGGGGAGCGCAGCAGGCGGTCCAGATGGGTGCGCGCGTGCTGGACGCCGACGCGCCGGGCCTGGAATTCGAGGCCTGTGTCGCGGTGGTGTGCGGCGACATGGCCGCGCCTTCCAGCGCTGCCAGCGCATTGGAAGGCGTTCGCCTGCTGGGTTTGTGCAGTGTCTGGCAACTGCGCCAGCTGGCCTCGCCGCACAGCCAGCCGGGATGCAGCTTCGCGCCGGTGCTGGCGACGCCCGATGAGCTCGGCGAGGCCTGGCGCGGCGGGCGCCTGCATCTGCCGCTGCAGGCGATGCGCAACGGCCGCAAGCTTGGGAACGGCAAGGCCGCGGCGAGCGCGCCCGCGCATGTCGGCGAAGGGCTGCACGAGGCTGCCCGCCTGCAGCCCTTGAGCGCCGGGACCTTGCTGTTGTCCGGTGTTGCGGATCCGGGCGCAGCGGAGCCGCTGCATCAGGGCGACAGCCTGCGGCTGGACATCAAGGGCCTGGACGGCTTGAGCCTGTTCGGCGCCATCGACCTGGACATCGGCGGGGCCGACGCCAACAAGCCCGCTTCCCCGACCGAGCTGCAGGGCCGGCCGCGCTTTCCTACAATCGAGGCATGAACGCCGCATCTTCACCCCTTGCCCTGCCTGCCCACGCGATCCACTACACGCGGGGCGCCGCATTGCCGCGCATCCTGCAGCAGCGCATCGCGGTGCTGGACGGCGCCATGGGCACGATGATCCAGCGCTACAAGCTGACCGAGGCCGATTTCCGCGGCGAGCGCTTCAAGGACCATCCCAAGGACCTGAAGGGCAACAACGACCTGCTGCCGCTGACCCGGCCCGGGGTCATCGAGGAAATCCACGAGCAATACCTGGCGGCCGGGGCCGACATCATCGAGACCAACACCTTCGGCTCGACCTCGGTGGCTCAGGAAGACTACGGCCTGCAGGACTACGCCTACGAGATGAACCTGGCCGCTGCCCGCCTGGCGCGCCAGGCCTGCGACCAATACAGCACGCCCGACAAGCCGCGCTTCGCCGCCGGCGCCCTGGGCCCGACGCCGCGCACCGCCAGCATCAGTCCCGACGTGCACGACCCCGGCGCCCGCAATGTCGATTTCGACACCTTGCGCGCCGCCTATTACGAGCAGGCCAAGGCCTTGCTGGGAGGCGGCGTGGACCTGTTCCTGGTCGAAACCATCTTCGACACGCTGAACGCCAAGGCGGCGATTTTTGCGCTCGACGAGCTGATGCAAGACACCGGCGAGCGCCTGCCCGTGATCGTGTCAGGCACCGTGACCGACGCCTCGGGCCGCATCCTGTCGGGACAGACCGTGACCGCTTTCTGGCACTCGGTGCGTCATGCCAGGCCCCTGGCCATCGGTCTGAACTGCGCCCTGGGCGCCACCTTGATGCGCCCCTACGTGGAAGAGCTGTCCAAGGCGGCCGGCGCCACTGCCGTGAGCTGCTATCCCAATGCGGGCCTGCCCAATCCCATGAGCGACACGGGATTCGACGAAACGCCCGATGTGACCGCCCGTTTGATCGAGGAGTTCGCCAAGAGCGGCTTCCTGAACATCGCCGGCGGCTGCTGCGGCACCACGCCCGCGCACATCGCCGCCATTGCCAGCAAGGTCAGCGGCTACAAGCCGCGCGCCAGCGGCGAGCAATTCCTGAGCGAACTGCTGGCGAGCTGAGGGCGCCGCGCCGCCGGGCGTCGGCGCTACAGCAGCTTGTCCACGCTGACGTGCATCTTCAGCTCATGCGGCGCCAGGCTGGCCGCGACGGCCTGCGCCTTCAGGCGCGTGTCGCGGGTGACCGGCGAGCTCAGGGGCGTGCCGCTCTTGCCCAGCAGCGACTTGACCAGCGGGTCGGAGGCGGTGTGGCCGCGCTTGACCACGATGCCCACTTCGTCGTTGGCCAGGCGCACGACAGTGCCCGGCGGATACAGGCCGACGGCCTTGATCAGCGCGGCTCCGGCCTCGTCGGGCTGCTGCATTTCGTCGAGGTAGACGCCGCGCGCCGCCGCCGCGCCCGACAACGCCTGACGCGAGCGGCGCGGGCTGAGCCGGGCGCAAAAGATGTCGATGCGGCGCAGCAGGCGCGCCAACTGCTCGGCCGGCGTTTTCGCGGCCAGCGGACCCGGGCCGGCGGCGTGGTGCAGGCGCACAGCATCCAGCCAGAGCGGGTCGCTCACGCCTTGAGCCTGCAGCAGTTCGGCGCTGCGTTCGCCATGCCCCGCGATCCTGGCGCGCTGCACTGGGCTGGGCGCATCGGCCTGTTCGGTCAGGCGGTCCTGTTCGACGCTGTGGGCCAGGTTCATGCTCAGGGCCGCGCGCGTGAGCGCGGCACTCCAGGCGGCGTCCCAGCCCAGCTTGGCGGCGCAAAGAGCGGCCAGCGCCGTGCACAGGAGGGCGTGGCGGCTGCTGTAGGACGGGATGGCGTGGGCGGCGTCGTGAATCAGCACCATGAGGGTGGCGTCGGGCTGGGCGTTCAAGCGCGTCAGCACCTGTTCATGCAGCGCTTCGAAGCGCGCCAGGAAGTCCTCGCGTCCGGCGTTGCGCAAGACGGCATTGGCGTTGAGCTGCAGGTCCGACCAGGCCTCGACCAGACCCACTTCCAGGGCCTTGACCGGTTTGGGCGCGCTGAATTCAGCCTGCACCTTGACGATGTCGCCCAGCACGGCGCCCTGGTGCATCAGGGTATCCATCTTGTGGGCCAGCGCGCGCCGGTATTCCTTGGTTTCGTAAGCGGCCACGTAGGCGCCGCGTTCCAGCAGGGCTTGCAGCAATGGTGTGTTTTCCAGCACCTGCCCTGCGGCGAACATCAGATTGCCTTCGGCATCGCGCAGGGCAAACGGCAGGGCCTGGCCCACGCGAACGAGGTTGGGAGGAAGGGGAATCAATTCCACGGTGAGTAACTGCTTTCAAGCCAAGCGGTACAGATTCACAGGCATTATTTTCCGCCATTGCAACAGAGTGCAAAAGTCTTGCATAAGACTTGCGTCACAAAAATGCAGTCTGCACGTAAAATCGCGGGCGGTCCGAGGAGCGTTGCGACGGTTCAAACCCGCCAGGCTTGGACCCAATTCGAGATTCAACCACGCTCACCGAACCATCTTGCATGGCCGCGGTGAGTTTGCGGCCAGCGCGATCAGCCCGCCATTTCGCCTGATGCTGCCATGACAACAACGCACGCCGCTCCTTCCCTCGAACCCATGAAGCTCTCCGGGCTGGAACCCGTGCTGATCGGCGACGGCAGTTTGTTCGTCAACATCGGCGAGCGGACCAATGTGACCGGTTCCAAGGCCTTCGCGCGCCTGATCCTGAATGGACAATTCGAGGAGGCGCTGGCGGTGGCGCGCCAGCAGGTCGAGAACGGCGCGCAGGTCATTGACGTCAACATGGACGAGGCCATGCTCGACAGCAAGGCCGCGATGGTGCGCTTCCTCAACCTGATTGCCTCCGAACCCGAGATCGCGCGCGTGCCCATCATGATCGACTCCTCCAAGTGGGAGGTGATCGAGGCGGGCCTGAAATGCATCCAGGGCAAGGGCATTGTGAACTCGATCTCGCTGAAGGAGGGGGAGGCCGAGTTCAAGCGCCAGGCCGCGCTGGTGCGCCGCTATGGCGCCGCCGCCGTGGTGATGGCCTTCGACGAGAAGGGCCAGGCCGACACCTTCGAGCGCAAGACCGAGATCTGCGAGCGCGCTTACCAAATCCTGGTCGACGAGGTCGGCTTTCCGGCCGAGGACATCATCTTCGACCCCAACATCTTCGCCATTGCCACCGGCATCGAGGAGCACGACAACTACGCGGTCGACTTCATCAATGCGACGCGCTGGATCAAACAGCACCTGCCCGGCGCCAAGGTCAGCGGCGGGGTCTCGAACGTGAGCTTCAGCTTCCGCGGCAACGACCCGGTGCGCGAGGCCATCCACACGGTGTTCCTGTATCACGCGATCCAGGCGGGCATGGACATGGGCATCGTCAACGCCGGCATGGTGGGCGTCTACGACGACCTGGAGCCGGTGCTGCGCGAACGCGTCGAGGACGTGGTGCTGAACCGCCGCTCCGATGCAGGCGAGCGCCTGATCGAGGTCGCCGAGAGCGCCAAGGGCGCGGCCAAGGACGATTCCGCGCGCCTGGCCTGGCGTGCCGGCACGGTCGAGGAGCGGCTCTCGCATGCGCTGGTGCACGGCATCACCGACTTCATCACGGCCGACACCGAGGAGGCCTGGCAAGCCACGCGCGCCCGCGGCGGTCGTCCGCTGCACGTGATCGAAGGCCCCTTGATGGCGGGTATGAACGTGGTGGGTGACCTGTTCGGCCAGGGCAAGATGTTCCTGCCGCAGGTGGTCAAGTCGGCGCGCGTGATGAAGTCCGCCGTGGCGCATCTGGTGCCCTACATCGAGGAAGAAAAGCGCCAGCTCGCGGCCAGCGGCGGCGACGTCAAGCCCAAGGGCAAGATCATCATGGCGACGGTCAAGGGCGACGTGCACGATATCGGCAAGAACATCGTCACGGTGGTCTTGCAGTGCAACAACTTCGAGGTCGTCAACATGGGCGTGATGGTGCCGGCCCAGGACATCCTGGCGCGCGCCAAGGCCGAAGGCGCCGACATCATCGGCCTCTCCGGCCTGATCACGCCCAGCCTGGAAGAGATGCAGCATGTGGCCGCCGAACTGCAGCGCGACGAGTATTTCCGCGGCCGCATGATGCCGCTCCTGATCGGCGGCGCCACCACCAGCCGGGTGCACACGGCGGTCAAGATCTCGCCGCATTACGAAGGCCCCGTGGTCTACGTGCCGGATGCCTCGCGCGCGGTGGGCGTGTGCTCGGAGCTGCTGTCGGACGAGCGGGCAGCGCGCTACATCGACGAGCTCAAGGCCGACTACGACAAGGTGCGCGCCCTGCATGCCGGCAAGAAGCAGGTGCCGCTGGTGCCGCTTGCGCAGGCGCGCGCCAACAAGGCGCGGCTGGACTGGAGCAGCTACCAGCCGCCGGTGCCGAAATTCCTGGGCCGCCGCGTGTTCCGCAACCAGGATTTGAGCGAGCTGGCCGCCTGCATCGACTGGGCGCCGTTCTTCCAGACCTGGGACCTGGCCGGGCCCTTTCCCGCCATCCTCAAGGACGAGATCGTCGGCGCCGAGGCGCAGCGTGTCTTCAGCGACGGCAAGCGCATGCTGCAGCGCCTGATCGAAGGCCGCTGGCTCAGCGCCCATGGCGTGATGGGCCTGTATCCGGCCGCGCAGGTGAATGACGATGACATCGAGATCTACACCGATGAGTCGCGCAGCGAGATCCTGATGACCTGGCGCGGCTTGCGCATGCAGACCGAGCGGCCGGTGATCGACGGGCAGATGCGGCCCAATCGCTGCCTGGCCGACTTCATTGCTCCAAAGGGGAGCGTGCCGGATTACCTCGGCCTCTTTGCCGTCACTGCCGGCATCAACGTCGAGAAGAAAGAAGTGCAATTCCACGCTGATCACGACGACTATTCCGCCATCATGCTCAAGGCCCTGGCCGATCGCCTGGCCGAAGCCTTTGCCGAACACCTGCACCAGCGCGTGCGCAAGGAATTCTGGGCCTATGCGCCGGGCGAGGCCTTGAACAACGAAGCGCTGATCAAGGAGCAGTACCGCGGCATCCGCCCGGCGCCGGGCTATCCGGCCTGCCCGGACCACCTCGTCAAGCGCGACCTCTTCCGCGTGCTGGCGCCGCAGGACATCGGCATGGGCCTGACCGACAGCATGGCCATGTCGCCAGCGGCCAGCGTGTCGGGCTTCTACTTTGCGCATCCCGAGGCGGCCTACTTCAATGTGGGCCGGATCGGCGCGGACCAGGTGCAGGACTGGGCGCAGCGCTGCGCCCTGGACGAGCAAGCCGCGCGGCGTGCGCTGGCGCCCTTGCTCGATTGATGCGCGTCAGGGCTTGCGCCGCTGTCAGGTCGAGACGGCGGACAGGGCGTCCAAGGCGCGTGCCGAATACACCATGGCCGCACCGGCATTCAGGGCCACGGCCACGCCCAACGCCTCCGCCACTTCTTCGCGGGTGGCGCCTGCCTTGACCGCTTCCGCGGTATGGACGGCGATGCAGCCGTCGCAACGCGTCGTCACGGCCACCGCGATCGCGATCAGTTCCCGTGTCTTGGCGTCCAGATGCCCGGTCTTCTTGCCGGCGCCGGAGAGGGCCTGGTAACCCTGCAGGGTGTCGGGCGACAGCTTGCCGAGTTCGCCGATGCGTGGCACCAGCTCCTTGCGATATTCGTTCCAATTCAACATAGCTTGTCCTCCTATGAAGGCCACCCGTGATTGGGAGCGTTCGGCCCCGATTTTGAGGCGCATGGGCGGTCTGAGCCAACAGGGTCGACTCGCCGGCAGCGCGCTCAAGGCTGGGGCAAGTCCCGGCGCAGCTGGATGGCTTCAGCCATCGCGGCCACGCCGATGTCGGTCTCCTGCGCCAGGTCGGCCACGGTGCGCGCCACGCGCAACACGCGGTGGTAGGCGCGCGCCGACCAGGCCAGCCGGCTGCTGGCCTGGTGCAGCAGCTTGAGGGCCTGGGCCAGCGGGCGGGCATGCTCGTCGAGGAGTGCGGCCTCCAGGTGCGCGTTGAGACAGCCCTGGCGGGCCAGGGCCAGGTCGCGCGCACGGGCCACGCGGACTGCCACGGCGGCGCTGGACTCCCCCGGGCTCAGGGTCGACAGCGTCTGCGGCGCGATCATGGGCACTTCGACCACCAGATCCAGCCGGTCGAGCAGGGGGCCGCTGAGACGGCGTTGGTAGCGGGCAATCTGCTCGACCGTGCAACGGCAGGCTTGAAGGGGGTTGCCCAGGTGTCCGCAAGGGCAGGGATTCATGGCCGCCACCAACTGGAAGCGGGCCGGGAACTCGGCTTGCCGCGCGGCCCGGGAGATCAGGATGCGGCCGGTTTCCATGGGCTCGCGCAGCGCCTCCAGCGCACTGCGCTTGAACTCGGGCAATTCATCGAGGAAAAGCACGCCGTGCTGGGCCAAGGAGATTTCGCCCGGTCGAGGCGGCGAGCCGC
>Ga0213872_10000195_pt1 | contig 53767 bp, 53 predicted proteins | sample VelepicomBERX_R2_FD_160071 | JGI IMG/M metagenome (GOLD analysis project Ga0213872, IMG submission 160071) | Rhizosphere microbial communities from Vellozia epidendroides in rupestrian grasslands, the National Park of Serra do Cipo, Brazil - RX_R2 | ecosystem: Host-associated > Plants > Roots >... | reverse complement strand
ATCGCCCTGGTGGCCTGGGGTGCTTACCAAGATGGCGCCGCCGATATCGGCGGCGCCAATCCGCTTTACGGGCTGGCGGGCCTCGCCTTTCTCATCGGCCTCACCTTGTTCGTCATCGCCCTCATCCGGCGCCGCTCCTCCGAATTCGCCGTGACCGACAAACGCGTGATCATCAAGCTTGGCGTCATCAGCCGCCGATCGCTCGAGATCCTGCTGAGCAAGGTCGAAGCCATCACTGTCGACCAGACTCTGTGGGGGCGGATCTTCGGCTATGGCAGCATCACCATCATCGGCACCGGCGGCACGAAAGAGCCGTTCGATCTGATCTCGGACCCGCTGGAATTCCGGCGGCAGGCGCAGATCGGGGCGACGAGTTAAAGGAGGGCGCCGCGAATCGCTGCGGCCATCAGCCCATACTCCCCTCGGTGAGCAGCCCGCGAGGCCTGATGCCATTGCACCGGGTCAAACGTCACCGCGCTGAAATTATGCCCGCGAAATCGGCGAGCTGGCGCAGATACTCAAGCTGGGTCCGTCCGTTTCCTTCGCGGAAGGGATGCACGTAGTTCACATCACCGATGATTTCGCCTGCTTTCTCGGCGAACTGGTCGCTGCTCAAACCCTTTAGAAATCTGGCGGCGACAAGGCGTTTATGTATATCCGCCACTCCGGTCGAAATGAACTGCCGGAACTGAAACTGGCTGCCACCCTTGGAGATCTCCACTTGGCGAACTTCGCCAGCCCAGTCATAGAGGTCCTGGAACAGGTGTCTGTGAATGGCTTGAAGATGCTTCAAGTCGAACTCACCCAATGGCGTCCCTTCCTCGATGCGCAGTTGGACCAACAGACGCTCGGCGCGATCAAGTTCTGATTGGGTACGAAGGCCCAGCAGGTTCCGAAGAATATTCGTGCCGGGATAGCAATAGGGATCGTCGCTCACTCGGCGGCGGCTGACTTCTTCTTGAGATTGGCGAGCACATGCTCGCGACGCTGTTCGGATGACCAGCTTTCGCGATCGAACTTCTCGAACATGCTCTTTTCGGCGACCGTCAGAGGATTGCCTTCAATGGCCTGCAAAGCGAAGCCATGAAGACGGAGTTCTTCGGGAGTGTGTTTTTTAGCCATGCGCCACCCTATCACAAAGGAGGCAATTTTGCGACCGAGGCAAGATCGCACACCAACCTAATTCTGCACGTCGCTCACACAGCTCCGTATGGCCCATTTCCCAAAGGATTGTTCAGAAGAGCGAACCCTGACTCGGTGCCTTCGATGGGGCCGCCCCCTTCCCTTTCGGCAACTCCTTGTTCATTTCCCATCCCTCGTCATCGACCGTCCGCAACAACGCCTTGATTTCATCCAGGCTCGCATCCGTCTCGCCAAGCCACACGGCCAGATCATGGTGAGCGATGATGGCGGGCATCCGATCGGTCTTGGCCGCGATAAGCTCATTGGGCTCGACGGTGGCCATCACGAAGCAAGGAAGGAGTTCGCCGTCCGGGAATTGCCACTCTTGCCAGATCACGGCGATGTAGAGCGGCACGTCATCCAGGGGCCTGATAGTGTATTGGATGACCTTGCTCGCCACCTCCTCGCCCTCGTTGAAGCTATGGACAGGCACGACGCCGCGCCGTTGCCGGAAAGCTTCCGCAAAGGTCGGCTTGGTGTCGATCGTCTCGGCGCGGGCGTGGATGAACTTCGGAGGCTCTTTGGCGCTTGTCGCGTGCGGCCCTGGGAACCCCCATCTCATCGGCGTGATGGTGCGCCGGCCCATTTCGTCGAGGTGCAGGACAGAGGCGCGGCGCATCGGCGTAATCACCTCAAAGTCGGCCGCATGTTCCGGGCCGGTCAGAACGCGCTCAAGCGGGGTGGAGAAATCGACGATATCCCGCCACTTCCTCATCTGCGTGAATTTGCCGCACATGAACAGTCCCCGCCGAAGTCCAGCATTCGAGTCCCGGCATTCTCGGGCAATGGCTGGGGCGCGTCAAACGTACCCGGTCATTCGAAAGAGGCAGATGAATTTCATTGGTGCCCGCTTTGGCCATTCGAGCGCAGCGAGTAGACGGAATAGCGGACCATCGGGCACGGCGGTCACTACATTCCGATAGGCAGGCCCACCGCTCTGATTTATATTTCAGCGGATCGTCTGATCGGGAGAGGGGAAACCTGCCAGATGATTCCATACGTCAAGTGGGCCGTCGCGGGCGTTGCTGCGGCTGCTGTCGGATGTTCCGGCGCCCAGACCATGACGGCAGCCTTGGCCGAGCTTCCCGTGCTGGCCGAAACTCCCGATCGCGGCGTGTTGGTCGATCTCGTCAAGGCGATTGACAGGATCGAGAATACCCAGACGCGGATCGTTATTCTCCCCTTCCGCCGCGCGCTAAAAAGCGTGGAAAACGGTCAGGCGGACTTCCAGATGCCGTTGGTGCAGCCGCTTGCCGGAGGCCAGGCGCGACGCCTCTATCACGGAATATCCGCGGCGGCCTTCGATGTGCAGTTCTTTCTCTACACGCGGGCCGATGTAACGATCGCTCCAGACGAGTTGAAGCAGCACAGCGTCGCAACACTCCAGGCGCACGCGCCGTTGTTCCCTTTCCCAGTGTCCGAGAATGATTGCCTCGAATGTTCGCTGAGGATGCTTCTTGCCCACCGCGTGGACGCTTTCATTTTCGCGGCGCCGGAGACGAATGATGCGATCGAACGGCTGCAATTAGGCGGCATGTTCCATCGCGAGCTCTATCGCGTCTATCACGCCACCGCGGTAGTGCCAGTGGGGGAAAGAGGCGACGCGACCGAAACGCTGCTGGACGACGCCCTCGCCAAGCTGCACCGCTCCGGTGAGTTGGACCGCATATTGGCGCCGCTGCATGACACCAATATCGACATAAGTATGTTCCTGGATCAGTGAGGGGATCTCGTTATGGGCTTCTTTGGAAATTCGTGGCCCCGTCGCCACGCCGCGGAGGGCGAAAACGGTGCCATCCGCGGCACGCTTTGCACCATCAATCCAGACGCCATGCTCGCGCTGCAGGACGGCCGTTTCATCTTTGCCAACCCGGCAGCGGTCAAGATGCTGGGGGCGCAGTCGGTTGAAGTGGTGCTGGGAATCGACCCCGCCTCACTGGCACCCGAGATCCAGCCCAACGGCCAGCGCTCGGAGGATGTTGTCCGCGAACAGAACGCTCGGGCGGTGCGCGATGGCTATGCGCGCTTCCGATTTCACCACCGCGCCCTCGACGGCGCCTTGTTCCCGGTGCTGGTGACATTGGTTCCCACCGAAATGAACGGCAAATCCACCCTGGCCGTCTACTGGCAGGACATAAGGGAAATACTCAAGATGGAGGAGGAGCACCGCGCCTCCTTCAACCGGGTGGCGGACAAATTCGAGTCGACGGTGATGACGGTAGCCGGTTCCATCGCAGAGTCGGCCGCCTACGTCGAATCCTCGGCGCAGACGATGACCGCGTTGGCCAATGCCACCCAAGACCAAGCGAGCAAGGTTTCGCAATCGACCTCCGAGGCGACCGAAGGAGTGCAAACAGTGGCAGTAGCCGCCGAGGAGCTGGCCTCATCGAGCAAAGAGATAGGGCGCCAGGTCATCCAGTCCAACCAAATCACCCGCCAGGCCTCGGAGGAAGCCAAGGCCGCAAACCGGACGGTTGAGGGACTGGCCCAACAATCCGCGCGCATCGGCGAGGTGGTGCAAATGATCACCGACATCGCGAGCCAGACCAATTTGCTGGCCCTAAACGCCACTATCGAAGCCGCCCGTGCGGGCGAAGCGGGCAAGGGCTTCGCGGTGGTGGCCGGCGAAGTCAAGACTCTGGCCAGCCAGACCGCCCGTGCCACCGACGAGATCAGCCAACAAATCGGCGGCGTTCAGAGTGCCACCCAGGCGGCAGTGACGGCAATCGCTGGCATCGCCGCGCGGATAGAAGAGATCGACCGCATTGCCGGCGCCATTGCCGCCGCGGTCGAGGAACAGTCGGCCGCGACCTCGGAAATCGCCCGCAACGTGCATCAGGCCGCAACGGCCACCAATCATGTCTCGCAGGGGATAACCGGAGTCAGCGGTTCCGCGGAGCGCACACGCGGCGAATCCGCCAATGTCCTCGATTCGTCGCGACAGATGACGAAAGCGGCAGACGAATTGCGGTCGATGGTGATCGGCTTCCTGGAGACAATCCGCGCCGAGTGAACCAGCTGAGACAGGGACCTTTGTGGCAATAGTTCAGGCCAAGGCCCCAGTTTCCTGCGTCAGGTAGAGGGCAGCGCGACGGCGTCAGCGCAAGGTAGCGATAAAGTCCGCCACCGCCTGTTTCTCAGCCGGTTTCATCAAGGGGACGATCAAGCTCATCAATTTTCCCGGTTTGCCGCGCATGGGCATCCAATTGGTGAGCTGCTTCGCGATGTAATCGGCCTTCTGCCCCGCCAAACGCGGAAAGTCGGGCCGAATACCCTCTCCATGCGACCGATGGCAGGTCACGCAGGCCGGCAGGCCCTCTTCCGCATTTCCGTTCAGATAGATTGCGCGTCCGAGCGCAACTTTATTTTCGTCGGAAGCCTCTGCAGAAGCCGGAGGAAGTGAGGACAGATAGAGCGCCAGCCCGGCTATGTCGTCCGCGTTCAATGCCTCGGCGATCGGCGTCATGGTCTCGTTCGGTCGCTTGGGCTTGATGCCTTCGTCGTGACGAAAAGCGTGCAGCTGCTTCGCCAGATATTCGGGGAACTGCCCGGCAAGATTGGGGATGGCGGGGTTGTCATTGACCCCAGCGCTGCCGTGACAGGGGGCGCAGACTTCTGCGACGAGCCGCTTGCCTCGAGCCTCGTCTCCCTGCAATTGGGGTTCCTCCGCGCTGTTCGCCGCCGCCAGCAGCACTAGGACGAGCGCCGGCATCCGATATCCGACCGCCATTCGATACTCCCGCCGAAAGATCTCGACTGTCGAGGCGCGAAGGCCGCCGGACAAGGGCGGAACGTCCGGCCTCTTTGCGGATCGTCCGGTTTTCCTCCAACAATCGGACGAATTGGTAAGCGGACGGACTATCCGATTTGTCCCTGCTTCGCCTCTTTGGCCATAATCGGTGAAAAAGCAGGGAGGTATTCTCGTGGTTGATTACAAACTTTACGGCTCGGGTCCCGTCCGTATTCTGGCGCTGCACGGCTGGTTCGGCGATTCCGGGGATTTCGACCTGCTGCTGCCGGCGCTCGATCCGCGGGTCTACACGCTTGTCGCGCCCGATTATCGCGGCTACGGAAAGTCGGTCGAAATGCCGGGGCCGTTCACGGTCGGACAGATCGCCAAAGACGCCCTGGAATTGGCGGACCGCCTCGGATGGGGCAGCTTCGATGTCATCGGACATTCGATGGGAGGCAAGGCCGCCCTCAAATTGGCTTCTCTGGCCCCCAAGCGCGTGCGCCGCATCATCGGCATCACGCCGGTTTTCGCCGGCCCAGTCCCGTTCGACTGCGAGACGGCCGACAAGTTCGCCAGAGCCGCCCACGAGGTCGGTCTGCGCGCCGCTATCATCTCCAACACCACTGGCAGCCGGCTTTCCTCCTACTGGTCCAATCAGATGGCGCAACGCTCGATGGCCAATAGCCGCCGCGAGGCTTTCGCCGGCTATTTCAATTCGTGGAGCGGCGATAATTTCATCGACGACCTCGCCTCTGTCCACCACCCAATTCTGGTGCTAGGCGGACGCTTCGACGCCAGCCTGACGGAAGAGGTGCTGCAGGCCACATGGATGGCCGGTTTTCCCGGGGCTCAGTTGCAAATAATGCCGGATGCGGGTCACTATCCGATGATGGAAGCGCCCCTGTCACTGGCAAGCCGGATAGAGGCGTTCCTGGCTGACTGAGTACGGGGCCGCTGAATAATAAAGTTGGGAGGCGATGCTATGCCCCACATGAAATCACGCGACCTGGGGTCCCCGATCTGGATTCTGCAAGGCGTGTTTGGGCGCGCCATGCTCAATTTGATGAGCCGTCCGCTCGTCGAGCACGCCCATGCCCAATTCAACCTGTTGTTCAAGATGGGCGGCGCCGACACCGAGTTCACGGTGGACGGCCAGCCTTTTACCCTGAGAGATAATACCGCGCTTATTCTGAACCCTTGGCTACCTCACGCGAAGTCGGCCAATACCCAGGGTCCGTCACTGGTTCTATCCCTTCTTGTCGAACAGCGTTGGCTAGCCGGATTGATGACCGCGTCCCCGCCCAATCTCGACCGTCTGTTCCCCGCCCCTTGCGTGCCAATGGCGCCCGAGGTGGAGCTGCACGCCAAGCGACTGATCGCTGCCGGCAGCCAGAGTGTCACCGCAGCGGACGATATATGCTGCGAAGTGGTGCGCGATCTTGTGCAGGAAGTGATTGCCGCTTATGCGTCGCCGCAATCCACCCGCGAGTTCATTGCCAACGCCCGGCCGATAGATTTCCGCATCCGAAAGGCGCTCAGCTATATCCAGGTGCACGCCCTGGAAAACCCCACCATCGCTGAAATCGCCCGCGAGGTAGGTCTTTCGCGCTCGCGTTTTTTCGAGCAGTTCCGGCGGTGCGTCGGCGCTTCGCCGCACCACTATATCGACTGGGCGCGGATGGCAGTGGCGACACGGGCTCTGAGCACTTCTGAAAAGCCGCTGATAGATGTTTCGGAAGAGCTTGGTTTCAGCTCGCACAGCCATTTCACCCGCTTTTTTGCCCAGCATATCGGGATCTCCCCTAGCGAATTCCGCCGTCAGGCGGTCGTGCTGACCGCTCCCGCGGCATAGTTCTCCTTCTGTTATGGCGGCTTGCTTTGTCCCCCGCCTGCCGAATGGTCCGCCCGCTTGCCGAAAAGTCCGACAAAATCGGACCAATCGGTAAGGACCGGGATGGTTGGGTTACCGGCCCATCTCTGGGCCCGCTAGGATTGGATTACCCGAAAACGAGGAAACGGAACGTCAAAATGCCCGATCAATCCCAGTGGCCGGCTTGCTGCACGGTGGAAAATCCCTGCCCGCACCATGTGGGTCATGACGCCATCGCCGCCACGGTCGATCTCGATCGCACTCTGACCCTTGACGGCGTCAGGCGCGGATCGGCCGAAGCCGAATTGGACCGGCGCGGCCTCGACCGCCGGCTGCTTCTGCGCGGGGCCGCGCTCGGCGGTCTCTTCGTCGCCGGCGCGCCAGGTCTGGCCAAGGCGGCCGCCCCCAAAGGCGGCGCCATCGAACCGGCGCCGCTGGGCCGCGTCCACAAGGTCGAATCTTCCTCAGAAACGGTACGTGTCGGAATAATGGACCCCAAGGCGCCCGCCGCGGCGATGATCGAGTCGGGCGACGTGGTGCATTACCCCAACACCTGGGTCAATTGGGCCGACGAGGCCAAATACGGCATGTCGTTCGAAGAGCGCGAGCCGATCCGCAAGAAATATACCGCCGGCCCCTACTCCCTGGTCGGCCCGATCGAGATTAAGGGCGCCGAACCCGGCGACGTGATCGAGTGCCGCATGCTCCGGCTGCGCCCGATCGATTGGGGATGGAACTCGACCCCCAAAGGCGTTGGCGCCATCCCGGAGGATTTCGATGCGCCTTACCTCCACTATCTGCGCTTCGACGCCGACCGCCGGACCGCCGATTTCGGCAATGGCGTAAAAATCCCGCTGGCCCCGATACAGGGCGTGATGGCCGCTCAGCCCGCCGGCGACGAGCCGGTCAGCGGCATCCTCAGCGGCGTCTATGGCGGCAACCTGGTTCTGCGCGAGCTGGTGGAAGGCACCTCGGTCTTTCTGCCAGTACAAGTCGCCGGAGGACGGATGTGGACGGGCGATTCGCATGCAGCCCAGGGTGACGGCGTCGTCGATCAGACGGGAATCGAGACTGCCATGGAAGACCTTCGCATCCAGTACATCCTGCATAAGAGGATGAAACTTGACGCGCCCTTGGCGGACACGCCGACCCACTGGATCACGCTCGGATTCGGTGATTCGCTGGATGACGCGCTGAAGGCCTCGCTGCGGCAAATGATCGCCTGGCTCAGCCCGACATCGGGATTGTCCCGCAACGACATCTACGCCTTGGCCAGCCTCGCCGGCAGCTTCCGCGTCACTCAGTATTCGCATCAGATCAACACCAATTACCGCAACGTTCCCCCGAAAGCGGTGCATGGAATGTTGGCCAAGGAAATCTTCGATCCTGCCCTGCGCCGCCAAATCGACCAGGCATTGCGGCCCGGCGCCTAAGTTCAACCAGAGGAGTGAACCCCATGAAATTACCCTTCCTGCGGGGAGCGTGGCTGACCGCGCTCGCCCTCACGGCGGCACCTACCCTTGCCGAGCCTTCCTACCATCTGGCCAACACGCTGACTGTCGGCGGTGAAGGAAGCTGGGACTACGCCGCTTTCGATTCAACGAGCGGACGCCTGTTCGTGACCCGTGTCGGCGGCGTCCAGGTCATTGATTCCACCAGCGGCGCCACGCTGGGCAGCGTTCCCGCCACTGCCGGCACGCGCATCCATGGGATTTCCCTTGCCCCCGATCTCGGCCTCGGCCTGACCGGTGAGGGAAATGACGGCACTGTCGCCGTCTTCGACATCAAAAGCCTGGAGGTGAAAAGGCGGCTGATGTTGGGCCATTCCATCGACAGCGTGGCCTATGATCCCGCCTCCCACCGCGCCTTTGCCTTCGCCAGCGACGACGGGCTGGTTTTTGCGATCGACCCCGCCAATGGCATCGTCCTGGGGCAGATCCCCCTCGAGGGAGGAGCGGAAGGAGCGGCCGCGGATGGAACCGGACGGTTGTTCGTCAATCTCTCCGACAAGGCTGAAATTGCCGTCATCGAAACGGCTTCGCTTCGCGTCTCGGCCCGCTGGCCTCTCGGCGAAGGCTGCGAAGATCCGACGCCTCTGACCCTGGATGGCACGCGGACTCATCTCTTTTCCGCCTGCCGGAGCGGTATCGCCGTGATGCTGGATGCCCGCTCCGGCAAACGCCTCGCCTCGGTGCCGATCGGCAAGGGCGCCGACGCAGCCGTGTTTGATGGCGGCGCCGGTCTGGCTTTCGTCGCCTGCTATGACGGCACGCTCACCGCCATCCAGCCCAAGGGCGACAAGGCCGCAGTCATTCAGACCATCAAGACGCAGCCGGGCGCCCGCATCGTCACTCTGGACACCGCAACTCATCGCCTCTTCATACCCGTCGCCGATCTCGGCCCGATGCTTCCGAAGACCCCGTCCGCGCCGGGCCGTCCGGCGATTGTCCCGGACACGTTCCGCATTCTCACGATCGAGCCGTAAGAACCGTCGAAAATAGGACATTTTGCAAAGCCGGCGGACGATGCGGTGCCCGCCGGCAGCGCACCTCGCGCTAAACAGGGAAGGTCAAGAAATAGGCCGGCCAAAAAGAGCCGGCAGCGATGGGAGATTCGGATGAAGGGTCGAAAACTCTCCGGCGGGAGGTCCCTGCTGGTGTTAGCATCTCTGGTGCCACTTGCCGCGATCGCGGCTCCCGGCGACGACGTCTCGGACGAGGTCGTGGTCACGGCGCGCAAACGCGCGGAAGATGTTCAGAAAGTTCCGGAATCAGTCACCGCGCTCGGTTCTCAGGCGCTCGAAGACGCCCATGTCACCCAACTCGATGATCTTGGCGGTTTAGTCTCGAACCTAAATATCGTGCAGCGCAACGACAATACGCCGGATGTCACCTTGCGCGGCATCGGCTCGTTCGGCGTGGTACAGGGCGTCGGCTTCTATTCGAACGATGTGCAGTTGTTCGAAGGCCAGACGATCCGGCCGGAAGATCTCGATCGCATCGAAGTGCTGAAAGGGCCGCAGGGCACCCTCTATGGCGGCGCCAATATCGGCGGCGCGATCAAATATGTCACCAAGCTACCGACCGACAAGGTCGAGGCCGAGGCTTCGGCCGAATATGGCGACTACGGATCACAGAACTATTATGGCGTCCTGTCGGGGCCGATCGTCGGCAACCAGCTCAAGGCCCGCATCAGTGTCCATGCCGACAATAATGACGGCTGGATCTACGACACCACTCACAATGAGACGCTGGGCGCCACACGCGACCGGGGAGGCCGCCTTACCCTGGTCTATTCCTCCGACGAGACCACCGTCGACTTCTTTCTCGACGGCGACGACTTCCACACCGGCGCTCAGAACCTGCTTTATACGCCGCCGGACGACCACACCTATCTCAACAGCGTCAATGACTGGGTTCACCCCGCCTTCGTGCGGCAACTCTTCTCACCGACGCTGAAGATCGAACATGAATTGACCGACGACATCACGGTGACGTCGATCAGTTCCTATTTTCAGTCCTACAACAAGGGCGTGACCGACCTTTGCAAGTGTAATCACCCGTTCGACACGTTGAATCAAAACGCCAAGAACAAGGTCGGTAGCGAAGAATTGCGGATCGGATCGTCCGGCAATGGGCCTTTGACCTGGCTGGTCGGCCTCTATGCGCAAGCGCATCGCATCGACACGCTGCAACGCGATAATTACGCGCCCTATGAAGTCACTTTCAATCCAGCCGATCTCGGCAACCCGACCATCGTCGACCAAGCGCTGGATACGGAAACCAAGTACCAGCACGAATATGCGGTCTTCGCCAACGCGACCTACAAGTGGGGCGACTGGTCGGCCGAGGTCGGCTTGCGCGAAGACCATTTTGACAGCCGGCTCAGCGACGCCAACACCGCGTCCTACCACCCGGCGGCCTTCATTTACGACAGCCAGAAATTGGCCGGCAACAAGGTCCTGCCGAAGTTCTCCCTGTCCTATCAGGTGGACCCGCAGATCCTTGCCTATACAACGATCTCGAAGGGATTCGAGCCGGCCGACGAGATATATGAGGGCTTCGTCCACCGCTATAACGCCGAAGTGGCGACGAGCTACGAACTCGGCATGAAGTCGACGCTGTTGGGTGGACTGCATCTCAACGCGGCGGGCTTCTATATCGATTATGCCAACCGCCTATTCCAGAACATTCAGTTCAACAATCAGGGCATCTTCGAGGTGACTTCGAATATTGGCGACTCGAAGAATTACGGCTTCGAGTTCGACGCCTCCCGCAAGCTGCCTTTCGGCTTCCGCGTCAGCGGCAGCTTCGGCTTGACCGAGGCGAAATGGGGCAACGTGCCGTTTTTCGATCCCGTTACCAGCGCGGAGATCAATCTCAAGGGTCGGACCGCGCCGTTCACGCCGGAATATCAGGGCAATGTCCAGTTGGAATGGGTTTACGGCATCAGCGACGACCTTACCTTCACGGCGCGCGCGGACACCGCCTTCTTCGGCACCTCTTATTGGGATCCGCAGGACGCCGTGAAGCAGCGCCCCTACGATCTTTTCAACGTCGGCGCTCGCATCGAAAGCGAAAAGTGGAGCTTGGCGGCGCGCGTTAAAAATGTGATGAACACCCGCTACAACACGATCTACGACAACATGCTGGATATCGGCGCACCCTTCAACGTGGCCCATCTGGGGCCGCCGCGCTTCTTCACGATTACCGGCACCTACAAATACTGAAAAATTGTCCCTCCGGCCCCAGGCCGGAGGGACATGCTCATTTGAGTGGAATCGCCGCAATTCGCTTGAAGCCGCCTCGCATGGTGACCTCTTCGAACCATTCGTCCAGGGCAGGAAGCTTTTCCCCCTCCGCTTCGGGCAAATGCCGCCAACGGTGAATGCTGATCCCGAGCGGAATGTCGGCGATGCTGAAACGATCCCCGGCGGCGAAGGCGTTTTCCTCCAAATGACGACTTAGCAGTGACAGCGACGATTTGACCTTCGCGATCGCCGCTTCTCTGCCTTCGCCCCGCAGGAACAGAGTGCGCAACTGCCAAGCCAGCGAGATGACCTGCCAATCCATCCATTGGTCGATCGTCGCTGCCTGCCGGATATCGTCCGGATAGAATCGCCGTTCAGCATCATTGGACGCCAGATAGCGGAGAATCGCGTGAGATTCCCACAACACGAATCCATCATGCTCGATGGTCGGCACCAACCCGTTGGGATTCATTTGGCGATAAGCGGCATCGTCCAGGCCTCCGAACGGGCCACCCAAATCGATCCGTTCGAAATCGAGCCCGAGTTCGTCGCACAGCCACAGTACTTTTTGCACATTGGTCGAATTCTCTCGACCCCAGATGGTTAGCATCGGCTCCTCCATGTGAAGAGCTCGATCTTAGGAGGCCATGCCCGAAGGCCTTTGCCGGATCGTCCGAATATTGCCGCGCCGGGAAATCGGACGATTTGGCAAGAGGCGGGATTGCCATGCAATCCTATCGGCGGACAATTGCGTTAGGCTTTCCGTCAAAATCGGGAGAGAACGCATGACAATGGATGGCTCGCCGTCCCTGCCCGTGAATGGCGCAAGCACCGAACAAGAAGGATTCGGACTGACCGGGCTGCAAGGACGAGTTTTCGCCCTGTGCGCTCTGGTGGCGTTCCTCGATGGGTTCGACACCCAATCGATCGGACCGGCCGCACCGGCGATCGTCGCGGCACTCGGTATCAAGCTCTCCGCCTTCGGTTCGGTTTTCAGTATTTCTCAGATCGGCTTCCTGTGCGGCAGCCTGATTTTCAGCACGGCTGGCGATCGCTTTGGCCGCAAGAAGATCCTTGCCTTATCCACCACATTATTCGCGCTGGCCTCTCTCGGCACTGCGTTGGCCGACAGTCTTCCTCTCCTGCTAGCGGCGAGACTGCTCGCCGGTCTTGGGCTGGGCGGCGCAACGCCGAATTTTGTCGGGCTGGTCTCCGAATTCTCTCGTCCCGACCTGCGGACCCGCCGCGTCACCATTTTATGGGCGGCCGTCCCCTTTGGCGGCATGGCGGGCGCTTTCGCCAGCTCGGCGGCGCTGCCCACACTGGGATGGCAAGCCATGTTCTATCTAGGCTGCGCGGCGCCGATGCTGCTCGTCCCTCTGTTGCTCAAGCTTCTGCCGGAATCCACCGAGGCCGCCCACAGGGGCGACGATATTGCGGCAACCCGGCTTTTCGCCGACGGGTACGCGCTCCGCACGAGCTGGCTGTGGCTCGCCTCCTTCATGACCTGGACCATGCTGATCTCGGTCGCTTTCTGGACCCCCGCTTTGTTGAAAAGCGCCGGATTCACGCCTGCGGCGGCCGCTTCCGTGCTGGCTTTCAACAATGCCGGCGGCGTGGTTGGAACGCTCTTCATCGGAGCGGCGATCGGACGGCGCCCTTATACCGCGCTGCTGATCGCCTTTCCCGCCGCGGCAGCCCTCATTGCCGGGATTGGTTTGCTGGCAGGTGGCGGCGCCTTCATTCCCGTCGTGTCGGCCGCCACGCTGGCCGGTTTTTTTTCCTCGGCGGCCGCCGGCGGCATCCTCTCCGTCTCGGCCGGCCTCTATCCCGGCTCCATGCGCGCCACCGGCGTCGGCTGGGCGCTCGGATTCGGCCGCATCGGCTCGATCGTCGGCCCGATGGCTGTCGGCCTGCTTGTGGCGAAAGCATGGCCGGTGTCGGCCATCTATCTCTCCCTCGCCTTTCCGGCGGCCGCCGCGACGCTCTTCGTCGCGCTGCTCGCCCGCCGCCGACCCGTTTTCCAAGGAGGAAGAATTTGACGTTGATCAGCTATTCCGAAGCCATGACGGCGATTTCCGCCGGAGTCGCTTTCGCCACGGAGCGCAATGTGGCGCTCAGCTTCGTCGTGCTCGATCCCGGTGGCCATGTGGTGGCCTCGGCCCGCATGGATGGCGCGCCCTTCATCACCATCGAAGTCGCCCGTGGCAAGGCCTTCGCCTGCGCCGCCACCGGCGGTGTCCCCGGGACGGCGCTGGCGCAGAGATTCCGCGACAATCCCATGGTCTGGGGCAACGCCGGATCCTTGGGTTATGGCGCCCCGATGCTGCCTGCCCAGGGCGCTTTGCCGATCCGAAAACAAGGCGTGCTCATCGGTGCGATGGGCGCCAGCGGCGCGCCCTCCGACATAGACGAGGAGGTTGTGGCGAACGCCATCGCCGCTATCGGGGGAGATGCGCGATGAAAATTGTCGCCTACCAGATCAAGGGGCTGCGCGGTCTGGGTGTGGTGGATGAGGAGAACAACATCATCCCCCTATCGGAAGCCGCGCCCGAGCTACCGACCGATCTTATCCGGATCCTGGAATTGCCGGACGGTCTGGACCGTATCCGCAAAGCGGTCACCGGGCGGAAAGGCACTGTCGCCCTCTCGGAAGTGGAGCTGCGGCCGTTCCTCGGGCGCCCGAACGCCATGTGGGCCTTGGCACTCAACTTCAAAACCCATATTGCCGAGACCGGCCTGACCACCTCGCCCGACTATCCCCACATCTTCCTACGCACCGGCGCCTCTTTCGTCGGCCATGGAGAGGCGCTGCTCTGCCCGCCGCAGAATGTCGCACGCGCCTTCGATTATGAGGGCGAACTAGCGGTGATTATCGGCAAAGGCGGCCGGCATATTCCACCCGAGAAAGCTTTCGATCATATCGCCGGATATACCTGCCTCAACGAAGGTTCGGTGCGGGAATACCAAATCCAGAACCGCCAATTCGGCCTCGGCAAGAATTTCGAAGCCTCGGGAAGCTATGGCCCTTGGCTGATGACGACCGACGAGTTCGGCGACCCCTCCAGGCGCCGCGTCTCGACACGGGTGAATGGCGTCACCCGGCAGGACGCGCCGCTCGACGACATGCTTTTCGATGTTCCTCATGTCGTCAGCTATTTGTCGGAGGGTTACTTGCTGCGTCCCGGCGATCTGATCGCAATGGGCACGCCGGGCGCTCTGAACCCGGCGGCGAACGATGCGGAGGGACAGGATTTCTCAAAGCAATATGGACCGTTCAAGGTTCCCGGACTGGTTCATATGAAACCCGGCGACTTTGTCGAAGTCGCCATCACCGGGCTCGGCACGCTCGCCAACCCCGTGGCGCCGGATCATCCGCGCGAATACAGCATCGGCTAGGGCAAAGAGTAGGCTGCGCGAAGCCTTGGGGGGGGAGGAGCGGCGTCGCGCAGCCTAAATCGGCAAAACTTGGGTGATGGAGAGTCTCGCCGACTTTTTGTGGATCAAGAAAGCGTGCCAATCAGTCTCCTTACCCGTCGTGATGCTCTACAGCATGCGCGAACCCGCCCGTAAACGTATTGGATGGAACGAAGCTTTTTTGCTCAAATTTTCTCTTTCATGGGACTGAAGGCCCTTGGCAAGATGACGCGCCTGGATCGAAAAATCGCCGTCGTGATCGGCGGAAGCAGCGGGATCGGGGCGGCCTCCGCCCGCATGCTCGCCGATGCGGGCGCTGCGGTCGCCATCGGCTACCATCACGGCTTGAGCCGCGCCGCGGCACTGGTCTCCGAATTCGGTTCGGACCGCCACAGTATCTTCCCAATCGATGTCAATGACGAACAATCGGTGAGTCAGGCGGCGGAGACCGTCGAACGGCACCATGGCCGCGTCGATATCCTGGTCAATTCGGCGGGAAAGACTCAGCTCGTTCCCCATGCCGAACTGAACAGACTCGATGACAGGCTGTGGGACGAAATCCTGACCGGCAATCTCCGGGGCCCATTTTCGGCCATCCGCGCCTTCGCTCCGCTGCTGAAGAAAACGGGCGACGGCGTCATCGTTAACATCTCCTCGATCTCGGGTTTCACCGGGTCCGGCAGCAATGTCGCCTATTGCGCCTCAAAGGCGGGACTCGACACGATGACCCTGTCCTTGGCCCGCGCATTGGGGCCGGAAATTCGAGTTCTCTGCGTCTCGCCGGGCGCTGTCGCCACGGACTTCGTCGCCGGACGCGACCGGGCTGCCCTTGAGAAGATCGCCCAGAACACACCACTCAAACGCGTCATCGAGCCTGAAGACGTGGCCCGCGCGGTGATGGCCTGCATTACCCATCTCACCGCCTCGACGGGGGCGAGGATCATTGTCGATGGTGGGCGCTTCCTCATGTGAAGCAGAGATCTCGCCAAACCACCGCCGAGTAAGGCCACCGCAGGCGGCGAAGTGGAAATCATGGACAACAGGTTGATTTCATTGGTGCCCGCTGCCGGACTTGAACCGGCACGCCGCTCACGCAGCTACGGATTTTAAGTCCGTTATGTCTACCATTCCATCAAGCGGGCAGGCTTGGGGGCGACAAGGTACCCAATGTCAGGGTTCCTGCAAACCCTCATCGACGCATTCGGCGCCCATCGCCTTCGCCATCGCCAGCACCTGGGTCGAAACGGACAGGACGCGGTCGCGGTTGGTGCCGCGGGTCACGATCACGGTGCCGAAACGACCATCCCTTGCGAAGGGGTAGCTGCCGATCTCGGTGTCCGGCGCCTCGTCCTGGATCTCGCGCAAGGGGGCAGCGACGGAGCCCTCGGGGGCGTGAATGATTACGGAGGCGGCCAGCACCGGGGCGCCGCCTTTGAGGGTCGGCTTCACCCCGTCGAACATGGCCTGCATGATGCGCGGGACACCCGCCATCACATAAACGTTTCCGATATGAATTCCCGGAGCGTGGCTGACCGGGTTGTCGATCAGATCGGCCCCCTCGGGGATGTTCGCCATCCTAAGACGGGCTTCGTTCAAATTCTCGGGGCGGATTTGTTTCTTCAGTTCCTCGACCGCGCGAGGGTCGCGTAAGAGCGCCACGCCGAAGGCCTTGGCGATGCATTCGGCGGTGATGTCGTCATGGGTGGGGCCGATCCCGCCGGTGGTGAAAACATAAGCGTAGCGCGCCCTCAGGCCGTTCACCGCCTCGATGATGGCGGCCTCGTCGTCGGCCACCACCCGCACCTCTTTCAGGCGCACGCCGACCTGGTTGAGGCCGGTGGCGATATATTGGACATTCACGTCCTGGGTCCGGCCCGAGAGAATTTCGTTACCGATGATCAATATCGCGGCGGTGACTTCCTCGGCCAAATCTCATCTCCTCAAAGCCAGTCGCGCAACTGCGCAACGAGTGGAATGTCGGCCGGCGGCATCGGATAGGAATTCAACTTCTCCTTCGAGGCCCAGACGAGGGTCTGACCCTCTTTTGCTTCCGGCCGGCCCCGCCACTGACGGATGGCATAGAGCGGCATTAACAGATGGAAATGATCATAGTCATGCGAGGCGAAGGCAAGAGGGGCGAGACAGGATTCGGTGACATCGACCCCGAGCTCCTCCTTCAATTCGCGAATCAGGGCCCGCTCGGGGGTCTCGCCCGGGTCGATCTTGCCGCCCGGAAACTCCCATTGCCCTCCCATCGCCTTGCCCTCGGGACGGCGGGCCAGAAGCACCCTTCCGTCGGGGTCGATCAGGGCCGCCGCCACCACCAGCACGGACTTGCGGGAAGCGCGGATTTCCGCCCATTTCGTCCAGTCCAGCGTGTTGTCCGCGGCGAAGCCGAGAGCCGCGAAAACCGGGCTAAAACCCTGCTCCGGCGTGCGATTTTCGGCTTTGACCAATGCAATGCCGAAATTAACAAACAACATTCGTAGGCAACGACGCAGCGATTCCGCCGCGAAGTCGCGCGCCGCGGCGGCGTCAGTGAAAAACGCCTGCAATTCCGCGGTGTGAGCGGGGCGATCGATGGAAATCTGAAAACTAGCCACCTCCTCCCCGGTCAGGCGGTCGGCGGCGCGGAGGGCGAAACCGTCCGGCCGGATCTCGCCGATCGGGGAAAGGCGTAGATGCGCCGTATCCTGGGGTTGGCCCTGCCAGCCGACGCCGGCCGACCAGCAGCCCTCAGGTTCGATAAGAGCCATTGATGTCGATATAGGCGTGGGTCAGGTCGCAGGTCCAGACGGTGGCGCGGCCACGCCCGACCCCGACATCGACCTCGAAGACGATGTCCGTGCCCTTCATATGGGCGGTGACCGGCGCCTCGTCATAGCCGGCCACGACCATGCCGTTCTTGGCCACCTGCACGCCGCCGATGGCGATCGAGAGCTTGTCGCGATCCGCCTTCTCGCCGGCCTTGCCCACCGCCATGACGATGCGGCCCCAATTGGCGTCCTCGCCGGCCACGGCGGTCTTGACCAAGGGCGAGTTGGCGATGGCGAGCGCGATCACCTTGGCGGCGCGCGCGCTGGCGGCGCCGGAGACGCGCACCTCGACGAATTTGGTGGCTCCTTCGCCATCCTTGACCGTCTGGTGCGAAAGATCGAGCAGCAGGCTGTCCAAAGCCTTCTTGAAGGCCCGGAGAGCCGGATCCTTGGCGGAGGTCACTTTCGGATTGCCGGCATGGGCGGTGGCAAACAACATCAGCGTGTCGCTGGTCGAGGTGTCGCTGTCGACCGTGATGGCGTTGAAGCTCTTGGCGGTACCGGCGGCCAGCAGCTCCTGCAGCACGGGTGCCGGGATGGCGGCATCGGTGAAGACATAGGCCAGCATGGTCGCCATATCGGGGGCGATCATGCCCGCCCCCTTGCAGAAACCGTTGATGCGCACCGTGACGTCGCCGATCTTGGCGGTGCGGGTGGCGGTCTTGGGATAGGTGTCGGTGGTCATGATGGCGCGAGCGGCCTGGTTCCACGTATCGGGAGCCAGCTTGGAGGCGCCATCGGCCAGCACGGCAGTGATCTTGGAGTCATCGAGCGGCACGCCGATGGTGCCGGTCGAGGCGACGAACACTTCGGTCGGCTTGCAGCCGATGACGGCGGCGGCCTTGTCGACCGTGCGCTTCACCGAGGCGACGCCGGCGCTGCCGGTGAAGGCGTTGGAATTGCCGGAATTAACCACCAGAAAACGGGCCGATCCGCCCTTCAAGGCTTCACGGCACCAGAGAACCGGCGCCGAGGCGGTCAATGAGCGGGTGAAAACCCCGGCCACTGTCGTTCCCGGCGCCAATTCGGCCAGCATCAGATCGTCCCGCCCCTTATAGCGGAGCCCGCAAGCCAAAGAGACCAGGCGCACGCCTGCAAGCGGCGCCAGATCGACGATGGTTTTGGGCGCCAGAGGCGAGACGGTCGAGGCCATGTTTTACTTCTTCGCCGGAGCGGCGGCGGCGTCGGCCGGAGTACCGTCGATCTTGAAGCGCTTCACCGTCGCGCCCTTCTTCAGGCCGTCGACGACCTTGACGACGTCTTCCTGCTCCATCTGCTGACGGATCTGGTTCTTGGCTTCGTCATAGGTGGGCGGGGGAGCCATGCGGCGGTCTTCGACCTTGATGACGTGCCAGCCGAACTGCGACTTCACCGGCGCGGTGGTGATCTCGCCCGGCTTCAGCTTGAAGGCGGCGTCGGAGAATTCCGGCACGGTCTCGCCCTTGGTGATGTAGCCGAGATCGCCGCCATTGGTCTTGCCCGACGGATCCTTGCTCTTGGCCTTGGCTTCGTCCTCGAAGGAGACGCCCGACTTCAGATCGGCCAGCACCGCCTTGGCGGCATCTTCGCTATCGACCAGGATGTGGCGGGCATGGACCTGCTCTTCCGGCTGGGCGGTCTTCAGGAGCTCGTCATACTTGGCCTTCACCTGCGGCTCGGTGACGTCGGACTCGACCTTCTTGGCGAGGTAAGCGCGGCGCAGGATGCTGTTCTGCGCTTCGGCAAAGGCTTCCTTGACCTTGGGGTCGTTCTCCAGCTTGGCCTTCTTGGCCTCGGACAAAACCAGTTCGCTGGCGATCACTTGCTCGAGCAGCGGATCATAGATCTTGTCGAGCGCCTGGCCGCGGGCCTGCGGGATGGCGGCCTGCGCTTCGAGCAGCGCCGAGCGGTGGATTTCCTTGCCATTAACCACGGCGACGACCGGGTCATCACCGGCGGCCAGCACGGGCAGGGCGAAACTGGAGAGGGCCGCGGCAAGCACGAGGGCGCGCGGGGAACGAAGGTTCATAGCAACAAATCCTTATTCGGAAGCCTCGCCCACGCTGGGCCAGACAAAACTACGACACAGGCATAAAGCACACATGCGCGCGCTACACAAGAGGATGAGGGTGACAGTGCGTGACGCTTCGACGAGCGGCATCTTGTCGGGAAGAGATGCCCTGCAAAGTTGACAGACCTCCGCTCGGGCTCTATCTGTGTCAACGTTCCGCCCGGTGGCCGAATTTTTTTCACGATAACCGAGGTTTCCATCCATGTTCGGCGCCATTGCCCGACGCCTGTTCGGTACAGCCAACGATCGTCTCTTGAAGACGCTCACCCCGCAGCTCGATGCGATCAATGCGCTGGAACCCTCCCTCGCCGCCTTATCCGACGACGAGCTGAAGGCCAGAACTCCTTGGCTCAAGGATCGGCTGGAGAAGGGCGAAACCGTCGACGACATCATGGTGGACGCCTTCGCCACCGTGCGCGAAGCCGCCAAGCGCGTGCTCGGTCAGCGCCATTTCGACGTGCAGCTGCTGGGCGGCATGGTTCTGCATAAGGGGATGATCGCCGAGATGCGGACCGGCGAGGGCAAGACGCTGGTCTCGACCTTGCCGACCTATCTTTCGGCGCTCACCGGGCGCGGCGTGCATGTGGTGACCGTGAACGACTATCTGGCCAAGCGCGACTCGGAGTGGATGGGCCAGGTCCACCGTTTCCTGGGCCTGTCCGTCGGCTGCATCCTGCATGAGCTGACCGACGTCCAGCGCAAGGAAGCCTATAATTCGGACATCACCTACGGCACCAACAACGAATTCGGCTTCGATTACTTACGCGACAATATGAAGTTCCGCCTGGAAGACATGGTCCAGCGGCCCTTCCATCACGCCATCATCGACGAAGTCGACAGCATCCTGATCGACGAAGCCCGCACGCCGCTCATCATCTCGGGCCCAACAGAGGACAATTCCGAACTTTATACTGCCATCGACAAGCTGATTCCCTCCCTCGCCGAGGCGGATTTCGAGAAGGACGAGAAGACCCGCGCGGTGACGTTGACCGAGCAAGGTGTCGAGACCATCGAGCGCCTGCTGACGGAAACCGGGCTTCTGAAGGTCGGCACCCTTTATGACGTGCACAATGTCAATCTGGTGCACCATGTCAATCAGGCGCTCCGCGCCCACAAGCTGTTCACCCGCGACGTCGACTATATCGTCAAGGACGACAAGGTGGTGATCATCGACGAATTCACCGGCCGCATGATGGAAGGCCGGCGCTATTCCGAAGGGCTGCATCAGGCGCTGGAGGCGAAGGAACACGCCACCATCCAGAACGAGAACCAGACCCTGGCCTCGATCACCTTCCAGAATTATTTCCGCCTCTATCCAAAGCTGTCCGGCATGACCGGCACGGCGATGACCGAAGCCTCGGAATTCGGCGAAATCTATGCCCTCGAAGTGGTCGATATCCCGACCAATCTGCCGGTGCAGCGCAAGGACGAGGATGACGAGGTCTATCGTACCGCGGCCGAAAAATATGACGCCATCTGCACCCTGATCGAACAATGCCGCAAGAAGCAGCAGCCGGTCCTGGTCGGCACCGTGTCGATCGAGAAATCCGAGATGATCTCGGCCCTGCTGGCCAAGCGCAAGATCCCGCACGAGGTGCTGAACGCCCGCCATCACGAGCGTGAAGCCGCCATCGTCGCCTTGGGCGGCGTGCCGGGCGCGGTGACCATCGCCACCAACATGGCGGGCCGCGGCACCGACATCCAGCTGGGCGGCAATATCGAGATGCGCCTCAAGGCCGAGCTGGCCGACATCGCCGACGAGGCCGAGCGTTCCCGCCGCGAGGCGGCGATCCGCGCCGATGTGGCCGAGAAGAAGAAGGTGGCCCTCGAAGCCGGCGGCCTTTATGTGATCGGCACCGAGCGCCATGAAAGCCGCCGCATCGACAATCAGCTGCGCGGCCGTTCGGGCCGCCAGGGCGATCCGGGCGCCTCGAAATTCTTCCTGTCGCTGGAAGACGATCTGATGCGCATTTTCGGCTCGCAGCGCATGGACAGCATGCTGCAGCGCCTCGGCCTCAAGGAAGGCGAGGCGATCATCCACCCCTGGATCAACAAGGCGCTGGAGAAGGCGCAGCAGAAGGTCGAAGCGCGCAATTTCGACATCCGCAAGAACCTGCTCAAATATGACGACGTCATGAATGACCAGCGCAAGGTCATCTATGAGCAGCGCAAGGAGCTGATGAGCGCCGTCGATGTGGCCGAAGAGGTCGCCGGCATGCGCCATGAGGTGATCGAGGAGCTGGTCGGACGCTGCGTTCCCGAACGCGCCTATCCCGAACAGTGGAACATCGCCGGGCTGCACGAAGAGTCTTTGCGCATCTTCAATCTCGACGCCCCGGTGGCCGACTGGGCCAAGGAAGAGGGCATCGAATCCCAGGCCATCACCGAGCGCCTGACCGATCTCACCGACCGCAAGGCGGCCGAGAAGGTGGCCAATTACGGCCCCGACATCATCCGCATGGTGGAGAAGAGCCTGCTGCTGCAGATCCTCGACCAGAGCTGGAAGGACCATCTTCTGACGCTCGACCATCTGCGTCAGGGCATCGGCTTGCGCGCCTATGGCCAGCGCGATCCCTTGAACGAATATAAGCGCGAGGCCTTCAACCTGTTCGAGGAGATGCTGGGCCAGCTGCGCGAGAAGGTCACCACCGTGCTGTCCCATCTCGAACTGCGCGTCGAGACCGAGGAACCGCCGGTGCCGCAGCGCGAACTGCCATCCATGGTGGAAAGCCGCCAGGACCCGGCGTTCGCCGGGGCCGGGGCGCCGGCCGCTCTGCCCCCGCTGCCGGCCAATATCACGCCGACGGATCTTGCCAATCTCTCGCGCAACGCCCCCTGCCCCTGCGGCTCGGGCAAGAAGTTCAAGCATTGCCACGGAGCCGTGGCCTGATCCATCGCGCGAATCCGGGGATTCGTCGCAGCGGGGCTGATAAAGCCCGATAGACCGAGGCACTCTCCTGCCGTCATCATGACGGGCAGGAGACCCTCTATGTCGATCAGACCCATCCTTCTTTGCGGCGCGGGACTTGTCGCGCTCCAGCTTCTGGCGGTCCATGCGGCGACCGTCACCCCTGTCGATCCGCCCGCTGGCTGGTCCGTTTCGGACAGCATCGGGAAGCAATATGTCATCGGCTACGACGCCCGAGAAAAAGCCTACTTCATCGAGAACACCGGTCCGATCGGCCCGGCCGGCAAGGCGATCAATGCCGAGACCGTTCCCTATGCCGGTGGCCGGCATGTGCCCTATTCGAGCACAGGTCTGAAAGAATCCGATCCTTGGGCGGCCTCGCTGCTGCAATCGGTGAAGGCCGCACCCTACCGCCATCACAAGCTGCGCCTCGAGGCCGAGGTCAAGACTCCCGCCGGCTTTAAGGGGCAGCTCTCTCTGATGCTGCGGGGGCAGTTCCCCAACAACTCGACCACCACCAACACCACACCCGCTGCCAGCCACGGCTGGCAGACGGTCGCGGTGGAAATCGAGGAGATTCCGGGCTATGAGCCCAAAACGCCGGACGACACCACCATAAGCTTCGGCATCCTGATGCAGGGCGAAGGCCGTGTGCTGGTGCGCGGCATGAAGCTGAGCAGCCTGCCCTATAGTCCAGAAAAACCCGTCAGCACCCATCTGCAGGACGTGTTCAGCGATCCGCCGGCGGGAAGCGAGCCCGTCAATCTGGAGCTGCGGCGATGACTCATCCTCTGGCTTCCTACAGCTGGCGGCATGCCGCCGCTGCTTTGGCCCTCGCCTGCGCCTGCACACTGCTTGGCTTTGCCCGACCCGCACCGCTTACCCACGATCTTAGCGCGCTGGCATGGGGTTATGCCGGGGTGGCGCAGACCTTTTCGCTGGCCCGCTCTTGGCAAAGCCCGCGCCTCGTCGCCCTGTCGTCCTTGCTGGCCTTCCTGGTCGGCGCGGCCTTCGCTCAGATCGCCTGGGACAGTCAAGCCGACGATGCGCTGTTCCTGGTCCCCCATGCCCGCCACGCGGTCATCTGTGTAGTTCTGAGTGGCATCATCTTTCCCGCTTTCGTGCCGCGCTGGCTCGCCTGGCGCGATGAGCGCCTGGCCGAGGCGCATGCCAAGGAGCGCGTCTTGCTGGAAGCCCGTCTCGCCGCGCTGCAAGGGCAGATCGAGCCGCATTTCCTGTTCAACACCTTGGCCAATGTCGCCTATCTGCTTCGCCGCGATTCCGCCGCCGCCGAGAAGATGCTCGACCATCTCTTGACCTATTTCCGCGCCACCTTGAACGAGTTGCGCCAGATCGAAGCCCCGCTCAGTCAGGAATTGGCCAGGGTGCGGGCCTATCTCGACATAATGGGGCTGCGCATGGGAAAAAGGCTCTCCTACCGCATCGATTGTCCCGAAGAACTGGCGACCATGCCCTTCCCGCCTTTGTCCCTCGCCACTTTGGTGGAAAACGCCATCAAGCACGGCATCGAGCCCAAGGTCGGGCCGGGAATGGTCGCGATCAGCGCTGGGCGCCGTGATAGCCGCTTCTGGATCGCGGTCGAGGATGACGGGGTGGGTTTTTCCGAAACCGGCGGCGAAAGCGGCATCGGCCTTAAAAATCTGCGCGAGAGGCTGGCGCTATTCCGCCAAGGAGCAAACCTGACTTTGGAACCCATCGAGACGGGCGGCGTAAGAGCGACCATCGAGATGCCGGCATGAGGGCGAGCGCCATCATCGCCGAGGATGAGCCGATGCTGCGGGCCAGGTTGCGCGAAGCCTTGGCCGCCCAATGGCCTGAGCTCGAAGTGGCGGCTGAAGCAGAGGACGGCGTGCAGGCGCTGGCCGCTTTGGCCAAGCACCGGCCGGATGTGGCCTTTCTCGATATCCGCATGCCGGGGATGAGCGGGCTGGAAGTGGCCGCCGCGGCCTCGAATCGCTGTCATGTGGTGTTCGTCACTGCCTATGACGATCACGCCGTCGCCGCTTTCGAGCAGGGTGCGGTGGATTACCTGCTGAAACCGCTCGATCCCGGCCGGCTGGCGCTGGCGATCGAGCGGGTCCAGGCCAAGCTGCATCAAAGCCCGGCCGATCTCAGCCGTCTCTTGGCGCAGCTTTCGGACAAGGCGCCCGAAAGACTGCGCTGGATCTACGCCTCCTGCGGCCTGCAGACCCGCATCGTCGCCGTCGAACAGGTAGCGGCCTTCGTCGCCGAGGCGAAATATACCCGCCTGCATGGGGTCGGATATGACGCCCATATCCGCAAAAGCATCAAGGAGCTGGCCGGCCAGCTCGATCCCGGCCTGTTCCAGCAGATCAGCCGCGGGGCCCTGGTCAATCTCGGCAAGATCGAGCGGATCGTGAAGGATCCCCTTGGCGGGATGAAAATCCTGATCGACGGGCTGGAACTGACCGTCAGCCAGCCCTTCCAGGCACGACTCAGACAGATGTAGGCAATAAAAAACCCCGCTTCTTTCGAAGCGGGGTTTTTTCTGGATCCCCGCCTGCGCGGGGATGACGGATCAGGCGGCCTTCTTGTCCAGGGCGCGCTGGACGCGGCGCTTCAGGCGAAGGGCTTCTTCCGACAGCTTGCTGTCATTGACCGAGAGCAGGAAGGCGTCGATGCCGCCATTGATCTCGATGGTCTTGAGGCCGCGGGTGGTGACGCGCAGACGAACCATCTGGCCCAGGGCGTCACTCAGCACGCTGGTCTCCTGCAGGTTGGGCAGGAAACGGCGGCGGGTTCTGTTATTGGCATGGCTGACGTTGTTGCCGGTCAGCACACCTTTGCCGGAAATCAAACAACGGCGCGACATGATCAAACCCTCTTCAAATTCTTGTGCCGGCGTCTTACCGGAGAAAGACGGGCTTTTTAGGGGGTGGAGGCCCCGAGGTCAAGCGAAAAATCAGCCGAAAAGCTTATCGATGTCATCCTGGCTGAACAGCTTGTCGACCTCAGACTGATCGATGGCCTTGCTCTCGCTCTGCGGCCCGTGCAGCAACAGCTCATCCGCCGTTTTGGTGGTGACGGACTCCTGCTTGACCTCGTCGATCACTTTCGAGATCTCGTCGCGGCCCCAGACGCGGATCATCGCGTTGACCCGCTCTTCGATGAAGGTCAGGCTCTTGACCAGGCGGGTGATGCGCTGGCCGGTGAGGTCCTGGAACGAGCAGGCTTCGAACACCTGATTGACGCTGTCATTGATCTTGCCGCATGCCTCGATCACCGCGGGATCGGTGTTCGAGCGCAAGGAACCGACCGTCTCGTCGATGGATTCCATGCTTTCAAGAATGGTGTTGCTGGCGCTTTCGGTATTCTTGACGATGTCGTCCAGAGTCTCCGACATGGTGGCGAAATTATGCTCTTCGCCGCCATGCAAAGAGGCCAGTTCCCGGCGGAGCTTGTTGAGGTGGCCAAACAGCCCCACCAATTCTCGCTTAAGCCGATTTTCTTCTGGCGTACCACTCATGCGCTCAACTCACCTTATCTTCTCGCCCGACATTAATGCAATTTTGGCTCGTTCTGTCGAGAAAGCCTTTTAGCAAACTCTCCGCCGCCTTGGCCGGGGTCATCCTGCCCGAGCCCACCGCAGCCTCCAGCGGGCCGCGCTGCTTTGCCACCCAGCCATCGGCATGGAAGCGGGCCAGAAGGTCCTCGGACACCTCCTGCCACAGCCAGCGCAACGCCTGATCGCTGCGGCGCGCCTCGAACGCGCCGTTCCGCTTCATGACGGCGACATATTGGTCGACCGCCTCGCCCACACCCGCGATACCTTCGCCGGTCAAGGCCGAGCAGCTCAGTACCGGCACCGTCCAATCGGGCGAGGCGCCGCGCAACAGATGCAAGGCGCTGCGATAATCGCGCACCGCCCGCTGGGCGGCCTCGGCCAGATCGCCGTCGGCCTTGTTGACGATCACCGCGTCGGCTATTTCCACGATGCCTTTCTTCAATCCCTGCAGTTCGTCGCCTCCGCCCGGCACCAGCAGCAACAGGAACATGTCGACCATCTCGGCCACCGCGAATTCCGACTGGCCGACGCCGACCGTCTCGACCAGGATCGCGTCGAACCCGGCCGCCTCGCAGAGAAGGATCGCATCCCGGGTACGCCGCGCGACTCCGCCAAGACTTCCGCCGGTCGGGGTCGGCCGGATGAAGGCGTTGGGATCGCGCGACAGCTCCTCCATGCGGGTCTTGTCGCCCAGCAGAGAACCGCCCGAACGCGGGCTGGAGGGATCCACCGCCAAGACCGCGACTTTGCGCCCCCGCTCGATCAGATGCCGGCCGAATGCCTCGATGAAGGTGGATTTTCCGGCCCCGGGGATCCCCGAAATGCCGATCCGCACCGATTTCCCGGCCGCCGGCAGCAGTTCGGCCATCAAGGCTTCCGCCTCCCGCCGATGATCGGGCCGCGTCGATTCGGCCAATGTGATGGCGCGCGCCAAGGCGCGGCGCTGGCCCGCGAGAATCTGAGCCGCCAGGGAGGGTTGGGCGCTCACCCCTTGGGTTTGCCTTCGCTGAGGAAGGCGCGCATGGCGGTGGCGGCCAGCTTGGCGCGGTCTTCCTCATTGAGGTCGGCCAGCAGCGTCTGCTTGGCGGCGCGCACCTCCATGGCGCGGCGGATCAGTTCGGCGCGGTCGGGAGCGGCTATAGAGGCGGCCTCGGCCTGAGTCTGGATGACAGTCTGCTGCCTGACGTCAAGCTCGCCGACGGGCGCTCCGCCGATCTTCTGGGTGGCGTTGCGGACGGCGGTCTTGGCCAGACCGCCGGCGGCTTCGCGGGCCTCCTTGGTCAGCACCATGCCGGCCAGCGTCTTACCGATGAATTTCCACATCGAAAAACCGATCCTCCGAGGAGGTCAATGTAACCCCATTTCCTTAACAGGAAAAAAATTATTGGGCTGCCTGGGCCTCTGTCGAGAGATGCGCCAGAAGCCCGTCCCACAGCTGCCCGCGCTGCCGCAGAGCCGCCAATGCGGCGGTCAGCAGAGCCTCCTGGCGGATTGCATCCTCGCCCACCAGCTCGGCGATCAGCGTTTCGGCGGCGGGGCCGTGCTCTGCTCCGTCGAGCGCGATATGGCGCTCGAGATAGAAGACGAACAAGGGCGCCTCTTCTCGGGTCATTCCCCAGCTTTGCAGCAGACCGGAGAACATGGCCGGGATGACCTTCTCGCGGCCGAAGAAGAAGCTGCCCAGCACCTGGTCGAGGCTGCCGGCCTGGGCGGTGCGCAGGGTGGCGCGCATGAAGGCGGCCGCCGGCGCGGGCACCCCGGACCGGGCGATCGCCGCCTCCAAGGCGACGCCTTGGGCCAGACAATCGAGGAAGGCGTCGACGCAGCCGGTATCGGCGCCGATCTCGCGCATCGCCGCCCGGTAAAGCTCGAAATGGCTGAGCGAGCCGCCATCGGGGGTGAGGTCGCTTTCCTCGCTCAGCACGATTTCATTGATCAGGCGCGCCGCGCGCGGATGGGCGGGCGGCGTCCAGGGCAGCGATATGCAGGTCAGATCCCGTTGCAGCCTTTTCAGCAGGCTGAGAAAATCCCACACGGCGAAGACATGCCATTCCATGAAGCGGCGCAGATCGCCGAGGGTGCGCAGTTCGGCGAACAGGGGATGGCGGGCCAGCCGGTTCTGCTCGGCGGCGATCGCCGCGCGCAGACCGTCGAGGTCTTCGGTCAAAACTGTCTCCATTAAACTATCGCCTGAGATTGTCGATTTCGCCGATGTGGCGAACCCGGGCGTCAAGGTCGGTCACCAGCCCGTTTTCGAGGGAATAGCACCAGCCATGCACGGTAAGATCGGCGCCCTTGTCCCAGGCTTCCAGCACGAAGGGGTTGGTGGCGACATTTTCGACCTGGCGCAGCACATTGAGTTCGCACAGACGGTCATGGCGCTGCTTTTCGGTCGGCAGGGCCATGAGTTCGTCGCGATGCTCGCGCACCAGGCTGCGGATCGGCGACAGCCAATGGTCGATCAGGCCGAGCTGCAGATTATTGAGCGCCGCCAGCACGCCGCCGCAGCCATAATGGCCGACCACCAGGATGTGATGGACCTTCAGCACCTGCACGGCATATTGCAGCGTCGAGAGATAATTGGCGTCCTGTTGCGGGGCCAGATTGGCGACATTGCGGTGGACGAACATCTCGCCCGGATCGAGCCCGACGATTTCATTGGCCGGCACGCGGCTGTCCGAGCAGCCGATCCAGAAATAGGCTGGGGTCTGCTGCGCCACCAGGCGCTTGAAGAAGCTGGGATCTTTGCGCGTCAGGCCTTCGGCCCAGGCGCGGTTGTTGGCCAGCAGGTCGGCCACCGAGGGAATGGTCATGCTGTCGGTCCCCTTTTCTCGCGGGAGGGGGAAGATAAGGGGTTGGGGGCGGCGCGTCCAGATTGTTTGAGGCAAGAAAGTGATATATGATGATGATATCATATATCGGAGTTCTTGATGCGCATTCTTACCGATATCAACGACAGTCAATTGCGAGCATTGGACAATCTTGCCAAGCGGGAGAAGGTTTCGCGAGCCGCGCTGATCCGACAGGCGGTCGACGACCTGTTGGCAAGGCACAGGCAGGAGAAGCGAAGCGATGCTTTCGGTCTGTGGGGTGAACGGACGGTCGACGGACTGGCCTATCAAGAAAAGCTGCGCAGCGAATGGTAAAGGCGCTTTTCGACACCAATATTCTGATCGACTTCCTGAACGGCGTCGACGAGGCGCGCATCGAAATGGACCTCTATCAGGACAAGGCAATCAGCATCATCACCTGGATGGAGGTGATGGTCGGTGCAACAGAGCAAGTTCAGTCGGCCACGCGCGCCTTCCTAGACGGGTTCGAGATCGTCGGCCTGGACAGTCCGATCGCGGATCAGGCAGTTACTTTGCGCAGACAACACCGAATCAAGCTGCCGGATGCGATCATCTGGGCGTCGGCGCAAGAAACGGGAAGCCTGCTGGTTACCCGAAATAGTAAAGATTTTCCCGTGGCCGATCCTTCCGTCCGCATACCTTACGATCTCTGACTGGACTATTGTCTTTCGATGCCCATCCGCCTCCTCCCCGCCAATCTCGTCAACCAGATCGCCGCCGGCGAAGTGGTCGAGCGCCCCGCCTCCGCCGTCAAGGAACTGGTCGAGAACGCCATCGATGCCGGATCGACCCGCATCGACGTCACCCTGGCCGAAGGCGGGCAGGCGCTGATCAGCGTGGTCGATGACGGAAGCGGAATGACGCCGGCCGAATTGGAGCTGGCGGTCGAACGGCACGCCACCTCGAAGCTGCCCGACGACGATCTGCTGGCAATCCATCACTTAGGCTTCCGGGGCGAGGCCCTGCCCTCGATCGGCTCGGTGGCGCGGCTGCGCCTGACCAGCCGGCCGAAGGGAACCGACAACGCCTGGACCCTGCTGGTCGAAGGCGGCGCCAAGGGCAGCCCCGAACCGGCAGCGCATCCTTTCGGCAGCCGCATCGAAGTGCGCGACCTGTTCTTCGCCACCCCGGCCCGCCTGAAATTCCTCAAAAGCCCGCGCGCCGAGACCGGACATGTCAAGGACGCGCTGGAGCGTCTGGCCATGGCCCATCCGCGCATCGGCTTCACGCTTTCCGAAAATAACCGCTCGCTGCTGTCGCTGCCGGCCTGCCATGGCGATGACGAGACAGCCCGGTTGGAGCGCCTGTCGGCCATCTTGGGGCGCGATTTCGCCAAGGCCTCGATCGAGGTCGAGGCCGAACGCGAGGGCTTGCGCCTGACCGGCCGCATCGGCCTGCCCACCTTCAACAAGGCAACCTCGGCGCAGCAATATCTGTTCGTCAATGGCCGTCCGGTGCGCGACAAGCTGCTGAATGGCGCGGTGCGCGGCGCTTATGCCGATGTGCTGGCCCATGACCGCCATGCCGTGGTGGCTTTGTTCGTCGAGCTGCCCGTGACCGAGGTCGACGTCAATGTCCATCCCGCCAAGGCCGAGGTGCGGTTCCGCGATCCCGGCCTGATGCGCGGCCTGATCGTCGGCGGCATCAAGCATGCGCTGGCCGCCGCCGGCCATCGCGCCAGCGCTCCCGCCACCGGGCTCGGCCCTCTGGCCTCCTGGCGTCCCGGCAGCGCTTCGCCGCCGGTCTCGGGCTGGTCTTCGGCCCCGCCCCGCGCCTCGGGGCAGACTCTGTGGGCAGCGGCCGCCGCGCAGGCGCCCTTGCAGCTGGCCGAACCTGCCGAGCCCGCGCCTTTCGGCCAGGTGACGGTGCCGGAGGGCGCGCCGGCGGTCGATTATCCGCTGGGGATGGCGCGCGGTCAGGTGCATGACACCTATATCATCGCCCAGACAGCCGACGGGCTGGTCATCGTCGACCAGCACGCCGCCCATGAGCGGCTGGTCTATGAGCGGATGAAGGAGGCTTTGGCCGGCACCGGCATCGCCCGCCAAGGACTTTTGATTCCGGAAGTGGTCGAACTGGACGAGACGGAAGTGCACCGGCTGATGACCCGCCAGGAAGAGTTGAGCCGGCTCGGACTGGTGATCGAGGCCTTCGGTCCCGGGGCGATCATCGTGCGCGAAGTGCCGGCCTTGCTTGGCGACGGCGATGTGAAGGGGCTGATCCGCGATATGGCTGAAGAGCTCGCCGAATGGGGCGAGGCGATGGCGCTGGAGGAGCGGTTGGGCGCCATCTGCGGCACCATGGCCTGTCATGGCAGCGTGCGGGCGGGACGCAAATTGAACGCGCAGGAGATGAATGCGCTCTTGCGCCAGATGGAGGCCACGCCTCATTCCGGCCAGTGCAATCACGGCCGTCCGACCTATGTCGAATTGAAGCTCAACGACATCGAGCGGCTGTTCGGCCGCAAGTGAAATATTGGAACGGCACCGGCATGGTGCTGGCAGCCAAGCGGCTGGAGGACCGCAAGTTCAGCTGACCCGATGTGCGAGACGGGGTGATGCGGATGAGCGCGGATTTCGAAACCAGCGGCGCGTCAGTTGCGTCATGCCGCCCTCACAGTAGCTACTTTGTCGCCGAGACGGCGCGGATGGCCGACGCACAGCAAATGAGTGGCGCGGTCGATGAAGGCAGGGTGCCGGGAATATCTTTCTTCGAGGCACGCCAGTTCGGCGACCAGTCCCGAACTTTGCGGCAGTGTGTCCGGGTTCCAACGCGGGTCGAGGCTGAAGCGGCTGTGGAATAGGTCTAGGCCGCATAGACTGTCGACCACAAAGCTGCGGTCGACCACCGCGCGGAATTCGGCGGCGGCGAACAGGTGGGACGGCATACTCAGCGCCTCGCCGTTCGAGAGTTCGACAAAGAAGCGGTCGCTTTTGTGGTCCTGGAGGAAGGAGCGGGCATTGCCCAGGGAATCAATAAAGGCCGTAGGGGTCGAGCCGATAGCCCGCACCGTGGTGATGAAGCTGCCGCGCGTGACCCGCGCCAATTCGCCGATCACCGGTACAAGCTCCGTTACCGGTAGATGATTGAGCACGCAATAAAGGCACAAGGTCAAATCGGTAGAATGATCGGCCTCCGGAAAGGGCCGCGTAGCGTCGCGGATCTCGAATCCGAGCGAAACGCCGGGGATCGAGGCGATGGCGCGGGTCAATTCGCGCGCCATGGCGATCTGCGCTTCGGCGATATCAAAGCCCAACCCTTCGATATGCTTGAAGCCCAGCCGTCGCGCCTCAATGACGATGCGGCGCAGCCAAGTGCCCGGCCCGCAACCGACATCCAGCACGCGCAGGGTGTCCCTGCCGTCGGCGCGCAGCAGTCGCAGCTTGAAGCTTATCGCCGACCAAAGCTGTGCGTCGGCATAAGCGAACTGGTTGTCGAAGCGGAACAGGCTTTGCGGATCGCCATCGGCATAGGTGAGGTAATTCGTGCCAGAATGGCTATAGGCATCGCCAGCGGAGGAGGTTTTATTCATGCCGCATAGGCTACAAGCGATGCCGATAAATGATCTATGTGGAAGAGCGTGGCGGCGGCTTATGCTTAATTTACGTCGGGATTACGTGAGTCGGCTCATACGGCGGTTGTTTCAGCCGCAAATGCCCACTACTGGCACAATAAAATGCAACTTTAGTACTAGCCGCCGCTCCTGACCCGGTGCAGAAACCGTGCGACTTGGTCGGCCAGGGTATGCGCTTGCAGCGACAATTGTTCCGATGATTGCCGGACATCATCGGCGAGATCTCCGTTCTTCCGAGCCGCCTCCTCGACCCAGACGACCCCGGACGACACCCCCTGCGTTCCGGACGCCGCCTGTTCGACATTTCGCGCCATCTCCCTGGTGGCCTCGGCTTGCTGCGACATGGCGGCCGAAACCGATCTGCTGATCCGGTTCATCTCGAGGACCACCTCCGACACGGTCATGATCGCCGTCTTGGCGTCGGCGGTTTTTTGTTGGATTTCGTAGATCTGCGCTGATATCTCGCCGGTTGCCTTCGCTGTCTGGTTGGCGAGATGCTTGACCTCGTTGGCGACGACGGCGAAGCCCTTGCCGAGAGTACCGGCGCGTGCCGCTTCGATGGTCGCATTGAGTGCGAGCAGGTTGGTCCTACTGGCGATGTCGGAGATCAGATCAACCACGGCGCCGATCGTGGCGACACTGTCATTGAGCGTCTGCACCAGGGCCGTGGTCTGCGTCACTTCCGTACTCGCGCGCTCAGCCACTTCCTGCGAGCGGTCCATCTGCTGCGAGACCCCAGCGATAGAGGCGACAATCGCCTCGGTCGCCGTCGCCACCGAGTGAACATTCGCGGCAGATTGCTGCGAGCAGACCGACACGTTCATCACCTGCCGGCTGGTTTCCGTCGCCGACAACGCCATGAGATCGCCCGCGTCCCGCATGTCGCCGGCCGCCGCCGAAACGGTCCGGACAACCTGGCCGACGCTCTGCTCGAAGTGATCGGCAAGATCGTGCATGGCCCGCTGCCGTTCCGCCTCGGAACGTCTCACCTGCTCTTCCTGGTCGGCGCGCAATCTTTCCATCAACAGCGCATTCTCCTGGAAGACATGCACTGACCGGGCGATATCGCCGATCTCGTCGGCGCGGTCGCGGCCCCGGACGACGATGCTGAGGTCCCCCGCTGCCAACGCCCCCATCGCCGACAGAATTCCGCCCAGCGGCCGTGTGATCGAGCGCACGATGAAGAAGGCGAGAATTCCGCCCAGCAGCAAGGCGAGCGCGACGGCGCCGAATCCCCAGCGCTGCATCGTCGCCGCGACCGCGGTGCCCTTACGATATTCTTCCTGGGCTACGCGATCCTGCAGGCCGATATCTTGCTCTATGCTTCCCAGCAGCGCATCCGACGTGGCGGCGATGGTGGACATCAGCGCCCGCGCTTTGTCGAGATCGCCTGCCAGGATCAACGCGACGACCTGCTTGCGGCCCTGGTCGAACTCGGCGAGCTGCGGGGAAATACGATCCGCGATCTGCTTCTCGTCCGGGGTCAGATAGGTCGAGCTATAGTCTTTCCATTGCCTGCCGATGTCCTGCTCGGCGCTGGCGATGGTAGCCAGGATTTGCGTTTGGTTCGCCCCGGCGCCATCAAGCAGCGTCCGCGACGCCAGCCGGATCCGAAACAGGTCCCTTTCGATGGCGCTGAGCTGAACGAGGCAAACCGTGCGGTCCTCGTAAACGGTTCTCAACCCCGCCAGAATCTGCGACATGCCTTGTTGGCCGACTGCCGCGACGACGACGAGAAATAGGCCCATCGACGCGGTCAGCCCAACCAGCCGACCGGCGAACCTGATTTGCGAAAGCATGATTTCCTTGATGAACTTGACGTGTGAGGGGCGGCGCGGACGATATCGGTAGGCCGCATAAGCAATCCATGCGGCTTTGCGTAAAGCCGTCCTAAGCGTCCTTTGCCTTGGAAGGCTTTGCAGTCAATCACCGAATGGCGTCACCGAAAGCCTCTTCGCCGAGGAGGGCGATGGCTTCACCTGATGTGCACCATTTGAGGGTGCGTTGACCCATTTCCGGCCAGGAGGCGAAGCAACGGGTCACTTTGAGGGGATAGACCCACACCTCGATCGGCATTTTGCGGCGCTGGTTCCGCAGGTCTTCGATTCGCGACCCCGGGTCACTCTTACTGCGAAACGACATAAAAAAGTCCGGGACCTTTCGGCCCCGGACAATTCACTCTTGATATCAGCTTGCGTGGAAGCGGGCCAACTGCTGGGCCGGCAGCGACCAGCCGGGCTGCATGTCGGCAGCGGCCCGGTAATCGATATAGGCCTGTTTCATATCGCCCTGATCTTCATAGGCCAAGGCGCGGTTGAACAACACCTGGGCGGCATTGTCGGCATGCAGCGCCAGAGCCTGGGTGTAGTCGCGCACGGCTTCCGCCGGGAGATGCAGAGCGGAATAGGTGGCGCCGCGGTCGTTATAAGCGGCGGCGAGCGATGGATTGTCCTTTATCGCGCTGGAAAAATCGGCCAAGGCCTGCTGATTTTCGCCGCGCACCCGATAGAGCGTGCCGCGGTCGACATAGGCCAAAGCCTGCTGGCTGTGAGTAGCCCATGCGCGCTCGATGGCGTCGGTGCAAATATCGAGAGCGATGCGGTCGGCATCACCCGACTTCTGCGCCTCGGCGGCGGCATTGGCGCATCGATCGAACGGAGACGGGCCGAGGACCACCTTGGCTTCCTGGGCCGAGGCGGTGTGAGCGGCCAACAGGCCGAAAACGGCAACAGCCGTGAGAGTCCGGATCTTGGACATGATGATTTCCTGAAACGTTTTCATTGAGGACAGGCAGAGTAGCACTTGCCGGTTTAATAGGCAATATTTGCGAATTTCGCCTATTTTTTGATCACTTTTATTTGAATTATGCGGACGGATGAGCCCATCCGGCCCATAAAACTCTCTCTTTAATAGAAGAACTTTATTTTGAATCTACCCAGCACTATAGTGCGTCCCTTCCACGAGTTATTGATTTTCGGGTCACTTACTTAAAGTGGAGGGGCAGATATGTTTCTGAAATTCAGAAAACAACATCTTGCAATCGCGTTCCTGACGATCGCCATTTGCAATGTCGGATCAACACCCGCAAAAGCAGACATGCCGGATGTCAAGGAAAAGCCTAGACTCTATTCCTATGTAGCCGTCTGGACCATTCCCCGCGCGGATTGGCCGGCGATGAGCGAGCCGTCACCTGCCATGAATGACTTGGCCGCCAAGTCGATCGCGAGCGGAAAACTGGTGGCCATCGGCGATGGTGCTTCCCTGATGCATCATCATAACGGACCGACCCACATCAATTGGTGGTCGTCGATGTCCGAGGCGGGCCTGCTATCCTACCTCGACCAGGAAAGCGCATTGCCGGGTAATCCCGTGCTGGCGAAATCGACCAGCCACGCCGATTACATCGTGGTCAGCACCTACTACAATTCGAAAGCCGCGTCGGTCAAATCCGGCTATGAGGGGGTCAGCTATCTGAAACTGAAAGCGGACGCTCCGGAAAAAACCTACTCGCTGGTCGCCAAGAACGTCATGGCGCCCATTTTGGAGAAACTGTTCGCGGATGGCGTACTGGTTCAGTATCAGATCTGCGCAGAAGATTTTCAGTCAGGGCCGGCGCGGGGATTCTGGATCGAGTGGATCGCGACCAGCGCCGACGCCGTCGACAAGGTGGCCGCGGCCTGGCGAGAGGCCATGGACAAGAGCGCGGTGACGGATGCCTCGCTCGGCTATTTCGATTGGGATGACGCGCGCGACTATCTCTACCACGTCAACGCGACTTTGAAATAATCACCCATCCCGTCGGAATCGGACCCGCGGACTAAGCGTCTGCGGGTCCTTTTTCCAGAAACACCAGCCGCGCCGCGCCATATTTGCGTTCGTCGGCGATGGGGAAATCGGGCAAGGGCGAGGCGAAACCCTCGGCCGCCGCAACCTCGACGACGATGCGGGCATCGGCGGCGATCCAGCCTTGCGCGGCAAGCGCAACCAGCGCCGGCACGGCAAGGCCGCTTTTATAGGGTGGATCGAGCAGCAGGAATTGGCAGGGCTGGGACGCTTTGGGCGGACGGACGGCATCCTGGCGGACCAGGCTTGCTTCGGCCTCGCAGCCCAGCTTTTTGATATTGGCGGCGATCACCGCTTGGGCTCCCGGCGCCGTCTCGAAGAAGGTGACATGGGCGGCGCCGCGCGACAGCGCTTCAAGACCCAGCGCGCCGGAGCCGGCGAAGATGTCGGCGACCCGGGCGCCGCGTAAGTCGGGTTCGCCATGGGCCAGGATATTGAACAGGGATTCGCGCACGCGGTCGGCGGTCGGACGGGTCGTCATGCCCTCCGGCGCCGCCAGCACCCGGCCCTTAAACTTTCCGGCGACGAGGCGCATCCGGCTTACCCTGGGTGCCCAGCTGCTCTTTCAGCGCCTTGGTCGGAACCTCCTCGACCTCGGCCGGCGGCAGCAGCCCCAATTGGAACGGACCATAAGCGATGCGGATCAGGCGCGAGACGCTCCAGCCGAGATGCTCCATCACCCGGCGGATTTCCCGGTTCTTGCCTTCCTTGAGCCCGACCGTCAGCCAGGCATTGGCGCCCTGCTGGCGATCCAGCACCGCCTTGATCGAACCATAGGTGACGCCATCTACCGTGATGCCCTTTTCCAGCGCGGCAAGCTGCGCCGGATCGGGCGCGCCGTGGATGCGGACGCGATAGCGGCGCAGCCAGCCGGTCGAAGGCAGTTCGAGCCGGCGGGCCAGCTCGCCGTCATTGGTCAGCAGCAACAGCCCTTCGGAATTGAGATCGAGACGCCCGACCGAAATGACGCGCGGCATGTCGGAGGGCAGACGCTCGAACACGGTGGTGCGGCCTTGCGGATCCTTGTGGCTGGTCACCAATCCGGCCGGCTTGTGATAGCGCCACAAACGGGTGCGGTCGGCCTCGGCCACCGGCTTGCCGTCGACCATGATGACGCTGACCTCTGTGACCAGAGTGGCCGGGGTGGTCAGCACCTTGCCGTCGACCGACACGCGGCCATCGGCGATCCAGCGCTCGGCGTCGCGGCGCGAACAAAGGCCGGCGCGGGCCAGCCGCTTGGCGATACGCTCGCCCTTCTCCGCTTCGCTCATTTCAAATGTCCCTCAAGCGCCGGGCGGACGCTAGGGCGTCGTAGGCCGCGTAGGCGGCCAGCTTCGCTTCGGCTACCGCGCCAAGCTATCCCTGTTCTCTCTCCGCAGCCAGCGGCAGCGCGAGCGTGCAGTCGCACGCCAGCAACGAATTTGGAAAATTCGTTGCTCCTGCTCATTTGCAGGCCTCGATGAAGGCTTTGAATATGGCGGTGTCGGCCGGGCTGATACCATATTCCGGATGCCATTGCACGCCGAGGCAGAAGCGCCGGGACTTATCCTCGATGCCTTCGATCACCCCGTCCGAGCTGCGGCTGTTGATGGTGATGTGAGCCGGCACGTCCCTCACCGACTGGTGATGCGCCGAATTGACCGGGATGCTGTCCTTGCCGGTGATCTCATGCAGCAAGGTGCCGCTTTCGATGCTTACGTCATGGCCGGGTTCGGTGCGCGGATTGGGCTGCTCATGGGCCAGCGGATCCTCGACCTCGTCGGGAATGTGCTGCACCAAAGTGCCGCCCAGCGCGACTGCCAGCAATTGCTCGCCGCCGCAAATGCCGAAGATCGGCAAATCGCGTTCCAGCGCTCCTTTGACGATGGCCAGCTCGAATTCGGTGCGGCGCGCTTTCAGCGTCACCGTCGAGTGCCGGCTGTCGGCGCCGAACAAGGCAGGATCGACGTCAAAGGCGCCGCCGGTGATCAAGAGACCGTCGATGCGATCGAGATAGGCGTTGGCCAGCTCGGGATGGTGCGGCAGCGGCAGCGGCAGGCCACCGGCTTCGGCGACGCAGTCGCAATAATTCTGGCGCAGCGCGTACCAGGGCATTTTTGAGTAGCCGCCTGGCTCTTCGCTGTCCAAAGTGATGCCGATCAGGGGAAGTTTCATGGGCGCACTTTAGCCTGGATTTCCCAATATGACACCCCCAGCACGGAGGAAAAAATGACGACACAGCAGACGACGGGTGAAGCCAAGCCTGGCCGGCTTGGCAAGACCGGCAACGAACTGTGTCGTCATTTTTTCCCCGCCCCTCTGGGGTCGCGTTGCGGCGGACGCCCAACTTCACACGAACAGCGGCAAAGCCACCCAGGCTTTGCCGCTGTTCGTGCTCGCTGGATCGTCACCCCGCAACGCGATGCTGGGGGTGTCATATTGGGAAATCCAGGCTAATCATTATGTCCTTGTTTCTGCAAACCGCATTTGAAGAAGCCGAAGCAGCGGGAAGCCGAGGCGAGGTGCCGGTCGGCGCCGTGGTGGTGAAGGACGGCCAAATCCTCGGCCGTGCCGGTAATCGGGTGGAAGAGCGGCACGACCCTTCAGCCCATGCGGAAATCCTCGCCATACGCGCCGCCGGGGAAATTTTGGGTGAACCGCGGCTGATCGGCTGCGACCTCTATGTCACCTTGGAGCCCTGCGCCATGTGCGCCGCCGCCATCTCCTTCGCCCGGATCCGGAGGCTTTATTTCGGCGCCTATGATCCGAAAGGCGGCGGGGTCGATCACGGGCCGCGCTTTTTCAGCCAGCCGACCTGCCATCACCAGCCGGAAGTGGTGGGCGGGCTGGAGGAGATCAGGGCCGGCGACCTCCTGCGGCGCTTCTTCCGGGACCGCCGGTAAACGCCCCTTCGGCGGAATAGGCGCGCAGAAAGGCGTCGACGGCGCGGTCGACGATCTCGGTGATCTCGGCGCCATCGGCCGGTTGACGGACGCGCAACACGACCGCATCGACGAGTTCTGCCTCCAACAGCGCGAAAAGATGTGCCGCCGCGACTTTCGGCTCGGCGCGCCGCAAGAATCCGGTCTCCATCGAGCCAAAGAGAATCTGCCCGATCTTTTCGATGCCGCGAAGCTTGGCCCCCTTCCATAGCAGGCGGCCTATCTCGGATTGGCCGGATTCGCCGAAGGCCACGCGGATCAGGGTGACGGCCTCGGGCGATTGCCGGAAAAGCAGATAGCGTTCGCCATATTGCCGCAGGCCCCTGGCCAGATCGGGACCGCCCGTCAACGCCGCCTCGGCGCTTTCCATCAGTTCGTCGATCCTGCGGCTCGTGACCGCGGCAAACAGCGCTTCCTTCGAGGGGAAATAGCGATAAAGAGTGGGTTTCGAACTGCCGAGGCGGGCCGCGATCGCGGCGAGCGAAGCCCCCTCATAGCCGCTGCGGCTGAACTCCTCCGCGGCTGCCGCCAGGATGGCTTCCCTACGGGCTTCGGTGATCCTGCGCACCCACTCCTCCTTAAAGAAACTCTCGGGTATCGTTTTTTTGAGTGAGCCCTTGCGGCGACGCTAAAACGATACCACATAGTTTCGGAAAGGACAGCATCCCCCTTTTTTCAGGAAGACCATGATGCCTCTCTCTCTCGCTTTTCATCGCTTGTTCCGCCGCGCAGGAGTGGCGGTCCTCGTCGCGACGCAACTCCTCTCCCCCGTCTCAGCCCATGAGGGCCGAAACGGCGCCTTTGCGATCGGCGCTTTGGCCGGCGCGGCGGTCGGTACCGCCGCGGGGACCTCGATGGCCGAGTCTCGGAAAGAAAAAGAATATGTCTATGAGGCGCCTGTCGTCGCCTACCCTGCCGCGCCGACCGTCGTCTATGCGGCGCCCGCAGCCCCTCCCGCGGCGTACTATTATTATTGCGACAATCCGGCCGGCTATTACCCTTACGTCCCGTCCTGCCTGACGCCCTGGCGCGCCGTTCCCGCCAAACCGGCCGGGGTCCCCTGACCCGGCGGCGATCTCAGCCGAGCGCCCGCCAGCCGATATCCCGGCGACAGAAACCGTCGGGCCAATCGATCAGATCGACCGCGCGATAGGCACGGTCGCGGGCCTCGGCCAAAGTCGAGGCGGCAGCGGTGATCCCCAGTACGCGGCCGCCATTGGCGACGACCCGGCCCTCCTCATCGAATTTGGTGCCGGCATGCAGCACGGCCACGCCGGGGACCTTGGCGGCTTCCGCCAGATTGGAAATCACACCGCCCCTCTTGTAGGAGCCGGGATAGCCGGCGGCGGCCATCACCACCACCATGGCGGGGTCCGGTTTCCATTCGATGCTCTTGCCAGCCAGTTCGCCGTCGCAAGCGGCAAGCAGCAGCGGCACCAGATCGGACTGGAGGCGGGCCATCAGCACCTGGCATTCGGGATCGCCGAAGCGGGCGTTATATTCAATCAGGGTCGGCTCGCCCTTGTCGATCATCAGGCCGGCGAACAACACGCCGCGATAGGGAGAGCCTTCCTTGGCCATTGTCTCGACCAGCGGCGTGATGCAGCGATCCATGATCTTCCGCGCCACCCTGTCGGTGACCACCGGGGCCGGGGAATAGGCACCCATGCCGCCGGTATTGGGACCGGTGTCGCCATCGCCGACGCGCTTATGGTCCTGCGCCGCGATCAGCGGCAGGGCGGTCTTGCCGTCGATGATGGCGAAGAAGCTGGCTTCCTCCCCGCGCAGGAATTGTTCGATCACCAGCTCGTCGCCGGCATCGCCGAACTGCCTGCCCGTCATCATCTGGTCGACCGCGGTCAAGGCTTCCTCTTCCGTCATCGCCACGACGACGCCCTTGCCCGCGGCCAGCCCATCGGTCTTGACCACGATCGGCGCGCCATTCTGGCGGATAAAGGCTTTCGCGCTGTCGGCATCGGTGAAGCGGCCATAGGCGGCGGTCGGGATGCCGGCCTTCCTGGCCATATCCTTCATGAAGCCCTTCGAGCCTTCCAGACGGGCGGCCGCGGCGCTGGGACCGAAGGCCTTGATGCCGATCGCTTCCAGCTTGTCGACCAAACCCAGCACCAGCGGGCCTTCCGGTCCGACCACCACCAGATCGATCGCATTGACCTTGGCGAAATTGATGAGGGCTTCGACATCTTCAGCACCGATCGGCACCAGGACGGCGTCGTCCTTGATACCGGCATTGCCGGGCGCGCAGAACAGCGTGTCGCACAGCGGCGACCGGCGTATAGCCCGGCACAGAGCGTGTTCGCGGCCACCTGAACCGACCACCAAAATCTTCATCGCGACATCCTCACTTCAAAGCGTCCCCTTAGTAGGGCAAAGTGCCCCGATGGATCAAGACGCCCCTCCCCCCGCCCGCAGCAATACGCCCGAATATTCCGTCAGCGAGATTTCCAACGCGCTCAAAGCTACGGTCGAACAGACCTTCGAGCATGTCCGCGTCAAAGGCGAAATCTCGGGCTTCAAGCGCCACAGTTCCGGCCATCTCTATTTCTGCCTGAAAGACGCCGACGCCGTGCTGGACGCGGTGTGCTGGCGCGGCTCGGCCCAGCGGCTCGGCCTCAATCCCGAGGATGGCATGGAGGTGGTGGCCAGCGGGCGCCTCACCACCTATCCCGGCCGCTCGAAATATCAGATGGTGGTCGAGCGCATGGAGCTGGCCGGCCAAGGCGCACTGCTCAAGCTTTTGGAAGACCGCAAGAAGAAGCTGGCCGCCGAGGGGCTGTTCGATCCGTCCCGCAAGCGCAAGCTACCCTTCCTGCCCGAGGTGATCGGTGTCGTCACCTCACCGACCGGCGCCGTGATCCGCGATATTTTGCACCGTCTCGCCGACCGTTTCCCACGCCACGTGCTGCTGTGGCCGGTCGCCGTGCAGGGCGAGGGTGCGGCCCAGCAGGTGGCCGACGCCATCGACGGCTTCAACGCCCTGCCCAAAGGTGGCCGCATCCCCCGCCCCGATCTGCTGATCGTCGCCCGCGGCGGCGGTTCGCTGGAAGATCTCTGGGCCTTCAATGAGGAAGTGGTGGTGCGCGCCGCCGCCGCCTCGGAGATTCCGCTGATCTCGGCGGTCGGCCATGAGACCGACACCACTTTGATCGATTACGCCTCGGACCGCCGCGCGCCGACGCCGACGGGTGCTGCCGAAATGGCGGTGCCGGTGCGGTCCGAGTTGCTGATGAAAATACGCGACCATGAGGCGCGCCTGCTGTCCGGCATGCAGCGCCTGGTCACCGAACGGCGTACCCGCCTCGACGGTTTGGGACGCGGCTTGGGCGATCCGCGCCGCCGCCTGGAAGAACTCGGCCAGCGCCTCGATGATTGGGGCGAACGCCTGCCGCAGGCTCTGGTCAATCTGACCCGGCATCGCGCCTCGGATCTCGCCCGCATCGCCGCGCGGCTGGAACCGGCGCTGAAAAGCCGGATCCATACCGAAACCGCCAAGCTCGAACGCGACAAGCTGCGCCTCGACCAGGCGGTCAACCGCTTGAGCCTGACAATCCCTCGGCTGCTCACCGACCGCCAGAAGCATCTCGATCAGCTCGGCAAGCTGCTGAAAAGCTACTCCTACGAAGATGTGCTGGAACGCGGCTTCGTGGTGGTGAAGGACGAAAAGGGCCATGCCGTGACCAAGGCCGATCAGGCCAAGCCGGGAGCCCATCTCTCGCTTCTGTTCGCCAAGGATCAGGAAGTCGGGGTCACGGTGGATGGCAGTGCGCCGCCCACGAAAGCGCCGACCCCCAAGCCCAAGGACGCACGCCAGGAAAGCCTGTTCTAAGCCACACCTTTGGGCTTCGGCCCGCCGGTGGCCCAATCGAGCAATTGCACCGTATGCACCACCGGCACCTCCAGCCCCTGGGTCAGTTGCAGGATGCAGCCGAGATTGCCCGTCGCCACCCAGTCGGGCTTGGTGGTGCGGATATTGGCCTGTTTGCGGGTCTTGAGCCCTTCGGCCAATTCCGGCTGCAGGATGTTGTAGGTGCCGGCCGAGCCGCAGCAGAAATGGCCGTCGGGCACTTCCAACACCGTAAAACCGACGGCGCGCAAAAGCTTCTGCGGCGCGGTGCGTTGCTTCTGGCCGTGCTGCAAGGAGCATGCGGCGTGATAGGCGATCCGGCCTTCCGTCGGCGTGACCGGCGCCTGCAGCCCGATCTTGTCCATCCATTCGCTGACATCGAGCGCAAGCGCCGCGACCAGCTCGGCCTTCTCGTTGCCGGGGAACAAATGGGCGTAATCCTTGATGCTGGTGCCGCAGCCCGAGGTGGTGATGATGATGGCGTCGAGCCCCGTTCCGCCGCCTTGCGTGGTTTCCTTCCACCAGCCCTCGATCATTGCCGAAGCCAGAGCGCGGGCGCGCTCGGCATCCCCCATATGCTGGGGCAGCGCGCCGCAGCAGGGTGCCTCGGTGACGACCACCTCGGCGCCATGACGGGTCAGAAGACGGACGGCCGAGCGGTTAATCTCATCGCCGGACACCGATTGGGCGCAGCCGGTCAGCAGGGCCACGCGGGCCTTTTTCGCTCCTTGCGCCGGGTAAAGCCCGGGACGGGTTTCGCCCGAGGACAGGCGCGGCGCCTTGGCGACCATTCCCTTGAGACGCTTGGGCAGCAGCGGCGCAATAGGCTTGGCCAGCCCGGCCAGCCGCATCGACCAGCGAAACAAAGGCCGGCTGGTCAGCATCAGGGCGAGGCCGCGGCGCAGCGCCCTTTGCATCGGCGTGCGGGCAGTCGGCGAGGCTTCGATCACCTCGCGCGCCCCTTCCACCAGATGCATGTAATCCACCCCCGACGGGCAGGTGGTCATGCAGGACAGGCAGGTGAGACACCGGTCGAGATGCTTGACCACCGCCGCGCCCGGTTCGCCGCCTTTCTCATGCATCTCCTTGATCAGCATGATGCGGCCGCGCGGGCTGTCGAGCTCGTCGCCCCTGATATGAAAAGTCGGGCAAGTGGCGGTGCAGAAACCGCAATGGACGCAGGACCGCAAGATTTCGTCGGCCTCGGCGATCTTGGGATCCTGCAGCTGCTCGGGCGTGAAGTGAGTGAGCATTCTACACCGCCGGAACCATGCGGCCGGGATTGAGCAGCCGGTCGGGATCGAAGCTTTGCCTCACCTTGTCCTCGATCGCCATTTGCGCCGCGGGGCGCGGCTGGAACACCGGCTGGCGTGCGCGAACCTCCGCCGGCGCCACCATCAGCATGGCGTAGGCGTCCGGCGGCAGAAGAGCGCGCAGGGCACCTGCCCGCGCATCCTCGCCGCAAGGCAGGCTGAGCCAGATCAAAGCTCCGCCCCAATCCAGAACCACCTCATGCTCGCCCAGGCTTTTCAGCTTCTGCAGCAAGGTCGGCGCTTGCGTTGCCGGCAGGGAAATCTTCCACACCGCGCGCCCTTCACGCCCCGCCAGCGGCGAGACGTCGCGCAATTCGCGCCACCACGCCTTGCTGGTATGGGACGGCCACACGCTCATTTCGGCGTGGCCGGACAAAAGAGCGGTCAGGCGCTGGCGGCGCGCCTCGACCGAAGGGCCGAAGCCTTCCAGGCGCAGGCAGGTCAGCGACTGGCCGTCCTTGCCGGGAACATAAGCGGCGCCCGACAAGCCGGCGGAGCTGCCCAGCCCCTGGCACATGACGGTGACCGCCTCCCTTGGGTCGAGATTGGACAAGGCCACCGTCTCTTCGGTCTCGGGCGCCGGCAGCACTTTCAGGGTCAGTTCGGTGAAGACCGCCATGGTGCCGAAAGATCCGGTCAGCAGCTTGCAGAGATCATAGCCGGTGACGTTCTTCACCACCCGCCCGCCGGCGCGGAAGATTTCCCCCCGCCCATTGACCGCGCGCATCCCCAGCACATGGTCGCGCACTGCGCCGGCGGTGACGCGGCGCGGGCCCGCGAGATTGGTCGCCACCACCCCGCCGATGGTCTGACCGGCATGGGCGGATCCGAGGAGGGCGGAAAGATCGGGCGGCTCGAAGGCGAGTTGCTGGCCCTGTTCCGCCAAGGCCGCTTCGACCTGGCCGAGCGGGGTGCCGGCTTTCACCGTCATGATCAGTTCGGCCGGTTCATAAAGCGAGATGCCGCTGATCGCCGAAATGTCGAGCCGGCGCGTCGCTTGCACCGGGCGGCCCAATTGCAGCTTGGTGCCGCCGCCTTTGATCTCGACCGGCTGGCCGGCCTTGATGATGTCGGCCACCGCCTCTTCGCTATCGGCCTGCAGAACGTCCATGTCAGAACCTCGGCAGATCGGCAAAGGCGTAGTTGGCGCCTTGACTCACGATCATCTTGCCGCCCTCGACACAGCGATGCAGCAGCGGGAAGACCTTGCCGGGATTGAACAATCCCACCGGGTCGAACACGTCTTTCAGGCGTCTTTGCTGGGCGAGATCGGTCTCGGTGAATTGCTCGCTCATCAGATCGCGCTTTTCGATGCCCACCCCGTGTTCGCCGGTCAGCACCCCGCCGACATCGACGCATTTTCGCAAAATGTCGGCGCCAAAAGCTTCCGCCGCCTCCAGCTCGCCCTGCTTGCTGGCGTCGAACAGGATCAGGGGATGGAGATTGCCGTCGCCGGCATGGAAGACATTGGCGACGCCGAGCCCGTGTTTCTTCGAGAGCTCGGCGATATGGTCGAGCACATCGGGCAGTTGGCCGCGCGGAATGGTGCCGTCCATCGTCATGTAATCGCGCGCAATACGACCCACGGCCGGGAAGGCCGCCTTGCGGCCGGCCCAGAAGGTCAGGCGCTGCATCTCGGACTCGCTGACCTGGCAGGTCAGCGCTCCGCAGCGATTGGCGATTTCCTGCACCTTGGCCAACAGATAGTCGACCTCGACCGGCGGGCCGTCCAGTTCGACGATCACCAGCGCTTCGACATGCAAAGGATAGCCGGCATGGACGAAATCCTCGGTCACTTTGATAGCGGGCTTATCCATCATCTCCATGCCGGCCGGGATGATGCCGGCGGCGATGATTGCCCCTACAGCGTCGGCCGCCGCGCGGTTCGAGGGGAAACCGATCAAGGCGGCTCGCGCCGTTTCCGGTTTGGGCAGCAGGCGCACGGTCACTTCGGTGATGACGCCCAAAAGCCCTTCCGAGCCGACCAGCAGCCCCATCATATCGAGACCGGGCTGATCATAGCCGCCACCGAAGCGGATCACCTCGCCCTCCAGGGTGACGAATTCGAGCCCCAGCACATTGTTGCTGGTCATGCCATATTTCAGGCAATGCACCCCGCCGGCATTTTCCGAGACATTGCCGCCGATCGAGCAGGCGATCTGGCTGGAGGGGTCGGGCGCGTAATAGAAGCCCTCCGCATCGACCGCCTTCGAGATGGCCAGATTGGTCACGCCAGGCTGAACCCGGGCCTGACGGTTGGCCAGATCGATCTCCAGTATACGATTGAAGCGGCCCATCGCCAGCACGATGCCGTCCGCCACCGGCATCGAACCGCCCGACAAAGACGTGCCGCCGCCCCGCGGCACCACGCGGACGCCCAAACTTCGGCACAGGCGAAGGATCGCCGCGACCTGTTCGACGGTTTCGGGGAGGACGGCGGCAAGCGGCCGCTGGCGGTAGGCGGACAGCGCATCGCAATCATAGGCGGCCAAACTGTCATCATCGACAATCAGGCTTTCGCGGTGCACAATCCGGCGCAAACCGTCCACCAGCTCGGGTTTCCGGCCGATCACAAGCTCGTCCGGATCCGGCATCCGCATCGCGTTCGTCCCTTGTCTGATGGCGCCGCGGCCATATCTTTGAGTTCACTATAGCCAGAAAATCAGAAAGGAAGAAACGGTGACCCAGTCCCTCTCGATCGGCGGCCTCAGGATCGCCAAGACCCTGCATGATTTCATCGTCGAAGAAGCCATTCCGGGCACCGACGTCGCCGTTCCGTCCTTCTGGTCGAAATTCGAAGAGCTGGCCGCCACCCTGGTTCCGGTCAATCGCGCCTTGGTCGCCAAGCGCGACTCCCTGCAGGCCGCGATCGACCGCTGGCATATCGAACGCCGCGGCAAGTCCTTCGATTTCCCCGCCTACAAGGCCTTCCTGGCCGAAATCGGCTATCTGCTGCCGGACGCCGCGCCCTTTTCCATCTCCACCGAGCGGGTCGATGACGAGATCGCCCGCATCGGCGGCCCGCAGCTGGTGGTGCCGATCACCAATGCCCGCTATGCGCTGAACGCCGTCAATGCGCGCTGGGGCAGCCTCTATGACGCGCTCTACGGCACCGACGCCCTGCCGGGCAAGCCGGAGGGGGCCGGCTTCGACGCCAAGCGCGGCGCCCAGGTGATCGCCTATGCCCGCCATCTGCTGGACGAGGTGGCGCCCCTGACTCAAGGCTCCCACGCCGACGCCACGCTCTATGCCGTCGAGGGCAGCCGCCTAGTGGTCCATCTGCCGGGCGGCACCAAAGTCGGGCTGGCCCATCCGCATGCCTTCGCCGGCTATCGCGGCAAGGCCGAAGCGCCCGAAGCCGTGCTACTGACCCATCACGGGCTGCATCTCGAAATCGTCATCAAGCATGATCATCCGGTGGGTTCGACCGACAAGGCCGGGGTGGCCGACCTGCTGCTGGAATCGGCCATCACCACCATCATGGATCTGGAAGATTCGGTGGCCTGCGTCGATGCCGAGGACAAGGTGCAGGCCTACCGCAACTGGCTGGGCCTCAATAAGGGCACGCTGGCTGCCGAACTCGAAAAGAACGGCAAGATGATCACCCGGGCGATGAACCCCGACCGCGTCTATCAGGCGCCGTCCGGCGGCGAGGTCACCTTGCCCGGCCGGAGCCTGATGCTGATCCGCAATGTCGGCCATCTGATGACCACCGACGCGGTCACCTTCGCCGACGGGACGCCGATCTTCGAGACCATCCTCGACGCGGTGGTCACGAGTCTTATCGCCATCCATGATTTGAAGGCGAAAAGGAACAGCCGCGCCGGCTCGGTCTATATCGTGAAACCGAAGATGCATGGCCCCGAGGAAGTCGCCTATGCCGACCGCCTGTTCGGCATGGTGGAGGATATGCTCGGCCTTGAGCGCTTCACCTTGAAGATGGGCATCATGGACGAGGAGCGCCGCACCACGGTCAACCTGCCCCATTGCATCAAGGCGGCGAAGGACCGGGTGGTCTTCATCAATACCGGCTTCCTCGACCGCACCGGCGACGAGATCCACACCTCGATGGAAGCCGGCCCGATGATCCTGAAGGGCGAGATGAAGGGCGCCGCCTGGATCAAGGCCTATGAGGATTGGAACGTCGATATCGGTCTCGCCTCGGGCCTGCGGGGCCGCGCCCAGATCGGCAAGGGCATGTGGGCGATGCCCGACAAGATGGCCGACATGCTGGCCGCCAAGATCTCCCATCCGGAAGCCGGCGCCAACACCGCCTGGGTTCCCTCGCCAACCGCGGCGACGCTCCATGCGCTGCATTACCACAAGGTCGACGTCCCGGCCCGCCAGGCCGAGATCGCCCGCCGTCCGCGCGCCAATATCGACGCCATCCTGACCATCCCGGTAGCCCACGACACCAACTGGCCGCCGGAGGTGATCCAGCGCGAGCTCGACAATAACGCCCAGGGCATCTTGGGCTATGTCGTGCGCTGGATCGATCAGGGCGTCGGCTGCTCCAAGGTGCCGGACATCAATGATGTCGGGCTGATGGAAGACCGCGCCACCTTGCGTATTTCCAGCCAGCACATGGCCAATTGGCTGCATCACGGCATCGTGAGCCGCGACCAGGTGATGGAGACGCTGAAACGGATGGCCGCCGTGGTCGACAAGCAGAATGAGGGCGACCCGCTCTATCGCCCGATGGCGGGTCATTTCGACAGCTCGATCGCCTTCCAGGCGGCCTGCGACCTGGTGTTCGAGGGCCGCGCCCAGCCGAACGGCTATACCGAGCCGGTGCTGCACCGCCGCCGGGCGGAGCTCAAGGCCAGGGGCTGAAAGCTCACAGGCGGTCCCCCGCCAGATGCGCCAATTGCGATCCCGCCCGGTAGAAATGCTCCTTGAGCGCTCTCAGGGCGGGACGGGCGATCGCGGTCGGCGGCAGAGGGAGATCGTCGAGGGTCGTCGCTCCGAGGACGAAATCGGCCAACACCTTGCCGAAGACCGTTCCCGGAGCGATTCCCCGGCCGTTATAGCCGCTGACGGAAACCACCTTGTCGTCGAGCTGGTGGAAACGCGGCAGATTGTCCGAGGTCATGCCGATCATGCCGAACCACGCGGCCTCGAACTCGATCTCGCCGATCTGCGGAAAGATCCGGCGCAAGGCGCGGATCGCCCAGGCGCGGTGAATGGCGGCGCCGGTCCCTTCGAGAGCGCCCACGCTGCCGAACACCAGACGCCCCGCCGCATCCCTCCGAAAGGAGCTGAGAATCTCCCTGGTGTCCCAGGCTCCCTGGCGTTCGGGCAAAATCTCTTCGTGGGCCAGAGGCTTGGTGGCCAGGTTGAAATAGGGAAGATGGACCTGTTCCGCCCTCAACGCCGCCCACGGCCCCGCCGAATAGGCATCGGTGGCGACGATGATCCAATCGGCGGTGACGCTTCCTTCGCCGGTCCGTAAAATCCAGCCGTTCCCGGCACGCTCGGTTCCGGTCACTTTGCTGTCCGTGAACAACCGGGCTTCCGCTCTCATCGCGGCATGGGCCAGTCCTCGCGCATAAGCGAGAGGCTGGACGGTGCCGGCGCGCTTATCGAGCAGAGCGGCGCAATAGGCGCGCGAGCCGATCCTTGACGCAGCGGCGTCGGCGTCGAGAAGCTCCACCGGAGCACCGAGTTTCTGCCACTGGGCCGCGCGCGCTTCCAGTTCACGAAGCCCCTTGGCGCCGACGGCGCAATGGAGCGTGCCGGCCCGTTGCGCCTCGCAAGCGATCCGATGTTTTTCGATCAGGCCGAAAACCCGTTCCGGGGCGCCGCCGAGCAGTTGGATAAGGCGCGAGCCATACTCCTTCCCGAGCCCCTGGACCACCGCGTCAGGCATGACCCACAGGCCGGCATTAACCAGGCCGACATTGCGGCCCGCCCCGCCATAGCCGATCTCCGCCGCTTCCAGAAGGACGACCTTGGCGCCGGCTTCCGCCAGATGGAGCGCGGAAGAAAGACCCGCATAGCCGCCGCCGACGACGGCCATGTCCGCTTTTATATCACCCTGCAGAGGGTGGGTGGCGGGGGCGGACGGCGCCGTCCGCCCCCAAAGTCCATGCGACCGGGCTCCGATCACTCGCCCGCTTCGCGATAGATCTCGGCGCCCTGGGCCAGGAACTCCGCCGATTTCTCGGCCATGCCGCTATTGGCGTAGTCGCGCACTTCCTGCGAGATCTTCATCGAACAGAATTTCGGCCCGCACATGGAGCAGAAATGCGCCAGCTTGGCGCCGTCCGCCGGCAGGGTCTGGTCGTGGAATCGCTCGGCCGTCTCCGGGTCCAGCGACAGATGGAACTGGTCCTTCCAGCGGAACTGGAAACGGGCGCGGGACAAAGCATCGTCGCGCATCTGCGCCATCGGGTGGCCCTTGGCGAGATCGGCGGCATGGGCGGCGATCTTGTAGGTCACCACGCCCACCTTGACGTCGTCGCGGTCGGGCAGGCCCAAATGCTCCTTCGGGGTGACGTAGCACAGCATGGCGGTGCCGAACCAGCCGATCATGGCGGCGCCGATGCCGGAGGTGATGTGATCATAGCCCGGCGCGATGTCGGTGGTGAGCGGCCCCAGCGTATAGAAGGGCGCTTCGCCGCAGACTTCGAGCTGCTTGTCCATATTCTCCTTGATCTTGTGCATCGGCACATGACCGGGGCCTTCGATCATCACCTGCACGTCATGTTTCCAGGCGATCTGGGTCAGCTCGCCCAAAGTCTCGAGTTCGCCGAACTGGGCTTCGTCATTGGCATCGGCGATCGAGCCCGGACGCAGGCCGTCGCCCAAGCTGAAGGCGATGTCGTAAGCCTTCATGATCTCGCAGATTTCCTCGAAATGGGTGTAGAGGAAATTCTCTTTGTGATGGGCCAGACACCATTTGGCCATGATCGAGCCGCCGCGCGAGACGATGCCGGTGACGCGCTTGGCGGTCAGCGGAATATAGGCAAGGCGCACGCCGGCATGGATGGTGAAATAATCCACCCCCTGCTCGGCCTGTTCGATCAGCGTGTCGCGGAAGATTTCCCAGGTCAGATCCTCGGCCTTGCCGTTCACCTTCTCCAGCGCCTGATAGATCGGCACGGTGCCGATCGGAACGGGTGAATTGCGGATGATCCATTCGCGGGTGGTGTGGATGTTCTGCCCGGTCGAAAGATCCATCACCGTGTCGGCGCCCCAGCGGATCGACCAGACCAGCTTGTCGACCTCCTCGGCCACCGAGGAGCTGACGGCGGAATTGCCGATATTGGCGTTGATCTTTACCAGGAAGTTCCGGCCGATGATCATCGGTTCGGATTCCGGATGATTGATGTTGTTCGGGATGATGGCGCGGCCGCGGGCGATCTCGTCGCGGACGAATTCCGGCGTCACGTAAGAGGGAATGGCCGCCCCGTATGAATCGCCGCTGGTCTTGGCTTCCTCAGCCAGCTTGGCGCGGCCGATATTCTCGCGGATGGCGACATATTCCATTTCCGGGGTGACGATGCCCTTCTTGGCATAATGCATCTGCGACACATTGGCACCATTCCGGGCGCGTAACGGTTTGCGCCCGGTGCGGTCGAACTGAGCCACCGCGCTTTCCTGGCCGAGCTTCAGCCCGTTATCCTCGGGACGGATGTCCCGGCCCTGATAGGGTTCGACATCGCCGCGGCCCTCGATCCATTTCTGCCGCAAGGCCGGCAGGCCCTTGCGGATATCGGTGACGATCGAGGGATCGGTATAGGGGCCCGACGTATCATAGACCGGCAGCGCCGCTTCGCCGCAGCCGGCGGTCAGGTCGATCTCGCGCTGGGCCACGCGGATGTCGGGATGCAGCGTCCCTCCGACATAGACCTTGCGCGAAGACGGCAATGGGCCGGTGGTAACCGCGAAACGATCCGCGGAATGGGAATCGGGCATGAGGTATCCTCCAATCGAACTGGCGCGATCCGGACGGGCGACGGGAGGAAGGGCGAGAGGCGATTCCTGTCCCTACGCCGGCATGACCCGGATCAGGTTGTTGAGGGTCACCGGGCCGCACACGCCTACCGGAATCTCAGCCCCTTGCCGGGGCACCCCTTGGAACGATCGACATGCTGGGCCGGCGGCCCCGTTAAGTCAATCTTAGTTTGAGCGCCGGATTGGCCTTGCAGTTCCATTGGATTTTAGCAAAAATTTCGGCCGCATGGGGGATGCCAACGAGACGAAGGGGTTTGTTTCCATGGAACATCCGGCTGGCAAGAGGCTGTTCACTGCCGAAAGGCAGCGGCTGAAGGCCCAGGGAACCGCCCTTCCCGCCGCAGGGCAAAATACCGACGTTCTATTGTCGGCGATCGCCGCCTTGCAGGACGAAGTGCGCAGCTTGGGCGAACAGATGCGCACCCAGAACGCGGCCGCGCCGATCCGGACGGACTCCGAAATCGCCGGGGAGCAGTTGAAGGCCGAGGACGAAGTCAAGCTGCTGCACAACGAGATCCGCGCCATGTCGCTGGCCATCCATCAAACCAAATCGGAAATTGCCGCCCTGCGCCCGCCGAACAGCGCCGACGACCGGCTTTTCGTGGTGACCCAGGAGCTGGATGCCATCGTCACCGCCACCGAAGGGGCGACCAACACCATCCTGGAAGCGGCGGAAAAAATCGACGGGCTGGCCGAGCAGATCGAGAGCACGGGCGCCGAGACCGGCACCAATCAGATCGCCAGCGACATCCGCGACACCATCATCACCATGTTCGAGGCCTGCAATTTCCAGGACATCACCGGCCAGCGCATCAGCAAGGTGGTGAAGACCCTGCAATTCATCGAAGAGCGGGTCAATAAGATGATCGAGATCTGGGGCGCCGAAGGATTCGCGGACATCCAGCACACTCAGGAAGAGGCTGACGAAGAGGCCAAGCTGCTGAACGGTCCGCAGCTGGCCAATCAGGGTGTCAGCCAAGCCGACATCGATAAGCTGTTCGATTAATGAGACGCGTCAGGCGGTAGCCTGACGCTCTTCAACTCCCAGCGCCACCAGCACATTTCCGACGATCTGAGCGGCATTGAGGCCGGCTTCGTCATATTGCTTGGCGGGGTTGTCGTGATCCTGATAGCGGTCGGGCAGCACCATCGGGCGCACCTTCAAGCCAT
>Ga0213872_10000194_pt1 | contig 54029 bp, 51 predicted proteins | sample VelepicomBERX_R2_FD_160071 | JGI IMG/M metagenome (GOLD analysis project Ga0213872, IMG submission 160071) | Rhizosphere microbial communities from Vellozia epidendroides in rupestrian grasslands, the National Park of Serra do Cipo, Brazil - RX_R2 | ecosystem: Host-associated > Plants > Roots >... | reverse complement strand
CTTGAAGCTGGCATCAAATTTCCTGCGCATTCCAGACACGTCATTTTCCTCGGTAGGTGATTATCCCACCTATCGAGGTGTCCGCCATCATTAGACCACTACACTTGATGACCACTAGGGGGTGTCGTTAATAGGGCGGTGCACTGCCTTCGGCGAGTGCACCCTACGCGAAAGGATGCCCCGTTGGGTAGGGCGTAATCGACGCGCGACGCGCGGCATTGCGCCGAACACCTGACGATAGGCCTTAGGAGAACATCATGAGCGGCATGCACAATCCGGCGCACCCTGGTGAGGTGCTGCAAAACTGGCTGGAGGGCGTTAGCGTGACTGAAGCGGCACGCAAATTGGGCATCACCCGCACCGCGCTATCCCGCATTCTGCATGGCCATGCCGGTATCAGCCCTGATATGGCGCTACGGTTGGCCGAGGCGCTCGGGACCAGTGCGGAAAGCTGGTTGCAAATGCAGATGAACTACGACCTTTGGCAGGCCTCCCAGCGTCCGCGCCCTCATGTTGAAAAGCTGTTGCCCGTCGCCTGACGCACCGTTGAAAATGTGCCGGTTCGATGCCGCTTACGCCGTAGACTTAGAATCTCTAACAAAAGTACCGGCAAGGCATCTGCCCAGGTCTTGTAGCGTGCATTCGCCGCAGGCAATGCACGGCTTGCGTGAGCCCTAGGGCCGTGCGTTGCTTCGCGAACGCACGCTACCCAACCGCGAAATATGTTTTGTTAGAGGGGCCTTAGCCTTTTACCCCTTCATTGCCTGACGCCGCGCCGTCCGCCAACGACACCGCCCGGTCGGCCGAGGCGATGGTTTCCGGCCGGTGCGCGACGATGAGCCGCGTCAGTCTCAAGGCCGCCACGGCCTGATTCACCTGTTGTTCCAGCGCGCAGTCCAGACTGCTGGTCGCCTCGTCCAGGAGCAGGATGCGCGGCTGCTTGTACAGCGCGCGCGCCAGCAGCAGCCGCTGCTTTTGCCCGCCGGACAGTACCGAGCCCATGTCGCCGCAGAGCGTGTGGTAGCCCATCGGCATGGCGGCGATGGTGTCGTGCACGGCGGCCAGGCGCGCGCAGCGCTCGGCGCGGGCCGTGTCCGGCGCGGGATCGAAAAAGGTGATGTTGTCCAACAGCGAGCCGGCGAACAGCTGGTCGTCCTGCATGACGGTGGCGCACAGCGTGCGCGCGCCGTCGCTGCCCAGTTGCTTGAGCGGCACGCCGCCGATCAAAATCTCGCCGCGCGTCGGCGTAAGAATCCCGAGCAGCAGTTTGAGCACCGTGCTTTTGCCGCAGCCGCTCGGGCCGGTAAGCGCCACCGATTCGCCGTCGGCCACCTGGAAATGGAGCCCCTGCAACACCCAGGGCGCGTTGTCGTCGTGGCGGAACCAGACGTCGCGTAGCGCGATATCCGCCTGCTGAGGCAAGGCGCAGGCGGCGGCCGCGTACGCTTGCGGCGCGGTCAGGACGATGTCGGCCAGCCGCTCGCCCTGCAGGCGCAGCATCGCCAATGTCGACGCCTTGTCGATCAGCGCCTTGGTGCGCTCCGAGAATTGGCGCGCGTAGGCGGAGAAGGCCATGAACATGCCCACCGAGAAATGTTGCGCCAGTACGAGCTCGGCGCCGAACCACAGCAGCGCCGCGTATTCGAGCCCGGTCAGCAGCCGCTGCAGGCTGTTGTAGAGAATCTCCGCCCGGTCGGCGCGCACCGCGGCATGAATCTGCTCCACCAGCAAGTTGCTCCACACCGCCTGCCGCTCGGCCTGGCGCTGAAACAACTGAATCGCCTGCATGCCGCGCAGGCTTTCCAGGAAGTGTCCTTCCTGTTTGGCCAACTGAATCATTTCGCGCTCCGCGCGCTCGCGCAGCGGCCGCTGGCCCGCCCAGCGCAGCAGCGTGTACAGCGCCAGGCTCGCCAGCGAGATCAACGTCAGCGTTGGGCTGTAGACCAGCATCAAGGCGCAGGTGCCGAGCGCCAGCAAGCCGTCGAGCAACGCCTCGATGCATTGATTGGTCAAGGTTTGCTGAATGGTGCCGACACAGCCGAAACGCGCGCTGATGTCGCCGATGAAACGTTTTTCGAAGAAGGACAACGGCAGGCGCAGCAAATGATGGAACACGCGCAAATACCAGTGCATGCCCACGATATGGCTGATCTGCAAGACGCTCCAGGCACGCACCGCGCCGATGCCGACCTCGCCCAGCAAGACCAGCAGAAAACCGCTGACCAACACCAGCAGCATATCGCGGTCGGCCGCCAGCATGACGCCGTCGACCAGCCATTGCGTGAACAGCGGCGCGCTCAAACCCAATAGCTCCAACGATAGTGCCAGCATGAACACCTGGGCGATGGCGTGGCGCAGCCCTTCGAAGCCGGTGAACCATTGCCGCCAGGGAAAGCGCCGCCGTTGTTCGGTGGGACGGAACGTGTCGGTCGGCGTCAGCGTCAAGGCGATGCCGGTAAAGGCGCGATCGAGCTCCGACCAGCCGACATGGCGCCGGCCTTGCGCCGGGTCGTGAATGCGGATGCCCTGTTTATCGACTGCGGCCAAGACGACGAAGTGGTTCATCTCCCAGTGCAGGATGCAGGGGCAGGGGAGCTGCGCCAACTCCGCCGGTTCCAGCCGCAATGCACGCGCAGCCAGGCCGAGGGTATCGGCCATGCGCACCAGGTCGGCCAGCGTCGCGCCTTTGAGCGACGTGGCGAAACGTTGCCGCAGCAAGGGCAGGTCGACGCGATGGCCGTGAAAGGCCGCGACCATGCCCAGCGACGCCAAGCCGCACTCGGCGGCTTCGCTTTGCAAATAAAGGGGGAGACGATGCCCGCCGCCGAACATGGCGGCCAGATTCACCATTTGCCGCTCACGCTATAGAGCGGTTCCAGCACCCATTCATACAGCCGGCGTCTGTCGAGCAGCAGATCGGCTTCGAGCCGCATGGCCGGCATCAACGGCATGGCGCGGCCATAGGCCTGTATGTCGGCGCGGTCCAGCTGTACGCGGATGCGATAGAGGGATTCGCGCGCGTCGGTCGGCAGATCTATTTCTTGCGGCAACAGCGCGGAGCGGGCGACCGAGACCACGCGGCCGCTGATGTGGCCGAATTTCTGATAGGGAAAGGCATCCAGGCGCAATTTGACCGCCGTGCCGGGGCGGATGAAGCCGACCGCCTTGCTCGGCGCATAGAGATGCGCTTCCAGTCGCGCATCGGCGGGAACCAGCAAGGCGAGCGGCTGTTGCACGGCGGCCGGGGCGCCCGCGCTGGCGGTGACCGCCGCCAGGGTGCCCGCGCGTGGCGCGGTCACTTGCCAACGGTGGCCGGCTTGATGCTGCGCGGTTTCCTGCCGCAGCGCTTCGGTGGTCCGTCGCAGCGTCTCCTGCTGATCTTGCTGCCGCAGCGGCTGCTCGCCGAGCTCGGCGGCGATGCCGGCCTGTTCGCGCCGCAAGCCGTCGAGCGCGCGCGTCTGCGCCAGCCAGGCGCGCTGTGCTTCCAGGCGCTCCTCTTCCTTTTGCTGCAGCTGCGCGGGGGAAATGAAGCCCTCGGCTGCGAGTTGGTTGAAGCGCTGCCAAGCCTGCTGGGCCAAGGCGCGTTTGCGCGCCAACAGATGCGCCTCCTGTTCCGCGCGGGCGATCTCGCCGGTGAGAAGCCGCAGCCGCCGTTGCAGGTCGGCCCGCTGCATGGCGCCGAGCTGTTGCATGGCCGCGATGCTGGCCGCCAGCGATTGCAGCCGGGCGGCCAACGCCTCGGCGATGCGTTGCTGGGTTGGCCCGAGGGCGCTTTGCCGCTCGGCGCTGAGCGTGAACAGCGCCTGCCCGGCGCGCACGGTCTCGCCTTGCTCCACATGCCGCGCCTCGACGATGCCGGCTTGTCCCGGATAGAGCCGCAATACTTGGTCGCCGGGCTGGATCTGCCCAGCGACGGTCACCCGCCGGGTATAACTGCCCCAGTAAAGCCAGGCGATGGCCAGCGCGATCAGTAGGCTAAATAGATAAACCAACAGCGTGGTGCGCAGCGGCAGCGTGCAGTCGGGGCGGCCGAGCCGCTGGTCGGACTGGGCTTCGACCGCCGCTGGACGAAAGAGCGGCGGAAAGGAGGGGTTCGTCATTGCGCGGCGATTCTCCCGTGAAAGGATCGGGGCGGTCCGCGTGGGCGGGCCGCCCCGATGCCTAGGGTCCATTGAGGTCAGAAGACAGGACGATTAGTTCTTCTTGGGCTTGCTACCATCCCCGGGCGGCAGGGTTTGGCGCCCTCCGGAGGCGTTTGGGCGCGCTTGGCGCTCCCGGCTGGCATCCTTTCTGGACTGCCTTTCGCGGTATTCCCGCCCACCGCTGACTTTGTCGAGTTGCTGGATATCGATGATATGCATGATGCGCCTCTCCTTCTGGGTGACGGCCATCCGCGTTGAGGGGTGCGGCATGGGGTGCGAGATGGCTGAGAGGTAGACCGGGGGTTGGCGGGAAAGTTGGTGGCGAGCACGCATTGCGCGCTGTTGCGGGAATTTTAGTTTTTTGAATGGAGGCGGTCGGTATTTTCCTATCGCGATGCCGCGCCAATCCGATTGACCTGGCGCGCCAGGGGTATCGGCAAATGCAAAATATGCATCACAGCAGCATAACGAGCGAGCGCGATCGTGTAGCCATGGTGCTACAATCGATGACTGACCGGCCGCCGGCCAGACGTGTCGCGACCGCCTTCCCGTCCTCAGAAATTGCGAGATTAGCCCCATGACCCTTATCCGCCAGGATGACTTTATCCAAAGCATTGCCGATGCTTTCCAGTACATCAGCTACTACCATCCCGTCGATTACATCAAGGCTTTGACCGACGCCTACCAACGTGAGGAAAGCAGCGCCGCGCGCGACGCCATGGCCCAGATTCTGATCAATAGCCGCATGTGCGCCGAAGGCCACCGCCCGATCTGCCAGGACACCGGTATCGCGCTGGTGTTTCTCAAGGTCGGTATGAACGTGCAATGGGACGCCACGCTGAGCGTGCAGGAGATGGTCAACGAAGGCGTGCGCCGTGCTTACACCGACGCCGACAACAAGCTGCGCGCCTCGGTGCTGACCGACCCGGCCGGCGCGCGCAAGAACACCAAGGACAACACGCCGGCGGTGGTGCATATGGAAGTGGTGCCCGGCAATGGCATCGAAGTCATCTGCGCCGCCAAGGGTGGCGGCTCGGAGAACAAGGCCAAGTTCGTCATGCTCAACCCGTCCGACTCGATCGTCGACTGGATCCTCAAGACCGTGCCGACCATGGGCGCCGGCTGGTGTCCGCCGGGGATTCTCGGCATCGGCATCGGCGGCACGCCGGAAAAGGCCATGCTGATGGCCAAGGAGTCGCTGATGGCGCCGGTGAATATCGCCGAGCTGCGCGACAAGGCGGCGAGCGGCGCTGAACTCACGCGCGTCGAGCAGCTGCGCCTGGAGTTGATGGAGAAGGTCAACGCGCTGGGTATCGGCGCGCAGGGCTTGGGCGGCCTGACCACCGTGCTCGACGTCAAGATCATGGATTATCCGACGCACGCCGCGTCGCTGCCGGTGGCGATGATCCCCAACTGCGCCGCCACCCGCCACGTGCATTTCCATCTCGACGGCAGCGGTCCGGCCCGGCTCGACCCGCCGTCGCTGGAAGACTGGCCGGCGCTGACCTTCGACACCTCGAAGGGGCGTCGCGTCAATTTGGATACCATCACCCGCGAGGAAGTGGCGTCCTGGCAGCCGGGCGAGACGCTGCTGCTCAACGGCAAGTTGCTGACCGGCCGCGATGCCGCGCACAAGCGCATGACCGATATGCTCAACCGTGGCGAGAAACTGCCGGTGGACTTCACCAACCGCTTCATCTATTACGTCGGCCCGGTCGATCCGGTCCGTGACGAAGTCGTCGGCCCGGCCGGCCCGACCACCGCCACGCGCATGGACAAGTTCACGCGCCAGATGCTGGAGGCGACGGGGCTGTTGGGCATGGTGGGCAAGTCCGAGCGCGGTCCGGTGGCGATCGAGGCGATCCGCGATAACAAGGCCGTCTACCTGATGGCCGTCGGCGGCGCCGCCTACCTGGTTTCCAAGGCGATCAAGGCCTCGCGCGTGCTGGCGTTCCCGGAACTGGGCATGGAGGCGGTGTACGAGTTCGAGGTCAAGGACATGCCGGTGACGGTGGCGGTCGATGCCTGTGGCACCTCGGTGCACCAGACCGGCCCGGCCGAATGGCGCGCGCGCATCGGCAAGATTCCCGTCGTGGAAGCCTGATCGCGCCGGATGGCGGACATACGGCCGGGCATTGCCCGGCCGTGTTTTTTGGTGATGCGGCCATGCCAGGCAAATAATGTTTTCTTAAGGCGTTCGGCGTATCCTTGACGCATCTGGTTATGAAGGAATGTTATGGATCGCCGTGATTACCACCCAGTCTCCATCGCGTTGCATTGGTTGATGTTCCTGTTGTTCGCCGCCGCGCTGCTGTTCATCGAACTGCGCGGCAATGTCCCCAAGGGTTCGCCGTTGCGCGATGTGCTGCGTGGCTGGCATGTCGATGCCGGTCTGTTGGTGTTGTTGTTCGCGTTCGTCCGCGTCGGCTCTCGCGTCGGTTTCGGCGGCCCCAAGCCCATCGGTCCGCGCCTGCAGGCCGCGGCTGCCAGCGCGTTGCATGGCGTGCTGTATCTGGTGATGTTCCTGCTGCCGATCACCGGTGTGGTGTTCTCGCAGGCCGGCGGCCACGATGTGGCGCTGTTCGGTTGGACGTTGCCGCATCTGGTCGCGCCGAACCCGGCGCTGCGCACATCGGTGCGGGATGTGCACGAGTTGCTCGGCAACGCGGTGTATTTCCTGGTGGGGATTCATGCATTGGCCGCGTTGTGGCACCACTTTGTGGTGAAGGACGAGACGCTGCGCCGGATGACGTTCAAGCACAAGTAGGGAGTAGGGAGTAGAAGCAAAACCTTAACGGCGGGAGTAAAAGCGCGTCCCCACTCCCGCTTTCAAGGTGTTGCCGTTACTCCCGCAGTAGAGGGGGGCGCAAGCGCAACGGCGGGAGTAAAAGCCCGTCCCACTCCCGCTTTCAAGGTGTTGCTCTTACTCCCGCAGTAGAGGGGCGCGCAAGCGCAACGGCGGGAGTAAACGCCGGCCTCCACTCCCGCTAGTCCGCATCGATCACCACATCCGTGCCGAGCGGCACCTGGTCGTAGAGCTCGATGACGTTGCCCGTGGACATGCGCACGCAGCCGCGCGACGTCGGCGTGCCGAACGCCACGTGCGCGCCGGCGCCGTGGATGTAGATCGCGCGGTCATGGCTGTCCACATCGCCCCCCTGATTCTTGCCGGGCTCCATGCCGCATAGCCAGAGGATGCGCGCCAAGATCCAGTCTTTGTCCGGATATTGCGTGTGCAACGCGGCGGTGTAATGCCAGGGGGTGACTTCGCGATGATAAATGATGCTGTCCGGCGCGGCGCCGTCGCCGATTTTGGCGCAGACCTGGTGCCAGCCCAGCGGCGTCTGAAAACTGCCCACTTTCGCACCCGCGCCGAGCGTGGCGGTCGAGACGTCATAGACGCGCTGCGCGCGGCCCATGCCGTCGAACAGTGTCAGCGTTTGCCGTGCCAGACTGACCCGTAGCCAGGGCTGGCCGTGGGTGTGCGGGTTGGGATGCAGCACCTGGATCGGCGCGCTGCGCTCCTGTTGCAGCACGAAGTCCGCTTCGGGAGGCGGGGCGGCACAGGCCATGGCCGCGAGCCAGCCGATCAGTCCGGCGCACCTGCCGGCTTTCATGTCGGCGCCGACGCGCGCCGGGCGCGAAAGAATTCAGATAGCATGGCGCCGGCCTCCTCCGCCAGTACACCGCCAAAGCAGGCGGTGTGCGCATTCAGACGTCGTTCGGCGAACAGATCGACCACGCTGCCGGCGGCGCCCGTCTTGGCGTCGGCGGCGGCATAGATCACCCGGTCCATGCGGGCGTGCAGTATGGCGCCGCTGCACATCGGACAAGGTTCCAGCGTCACATAAAGATCGCAGCCTGCCAGCCGGTAATTGCCGAGCTTTGCGGCCGCTTGACGTATCGCCTGCAGTTCGGCGTGCGCCGAGGGGTCGGCGCGGCCGATCGGTTGGTTATAGCCCTCGCCGACGATATCTCCCGCACAGACCACCACCGCGCCCACCGGCACCTCGCCTTCGGCGGCGGCTCGCGCCGCCAGTGCCAGGGCATGACGCATGAAGCGTTCGCCGGGCTCGACGCCGGGTGGCATGCGCACCGGTGGGTGAGCCGCCAAAGCGCGCTTGAGCCGCAGGCGGTCTTCATCGCTCAGCTGATTCCAGTGCACGCCCCGCGCGGCTGCCTCCAGGGCAAACAACAGGCGCGCGCTCGCGGGCTGTCCGGCCGCCTTGAACTGTAAGAAAGTCGGGACCACCCCCCGGCGAAGCAGATCCTCGCGGGTGCGAATGCCCTGTTGATGCAACCAGGCAAGCGCTTTGGGCGGGAGAGGCGGGCAGGCGAGCGGCACGGGAAACCTTCGTTAATCGGTCATCTCAGCATTATATAGTGCGAGACTGTACGCTAGCGGTTTGAGTCTCGAAAGGTGTGCGCATATATTGAATGCATATGGCATGAGTGAGAGAGCGTCGTTGTGCGTGTGACATCTTTGCCACGGCGTGGCGGCGGGTGTCAATCATTTTGGAATGACGGCATGGCGGCGTTTAATTGTACGTCATTGATCGTGGTCATAAAGAAAGCACGCTTATTGAAAATGTTTTATTGATCTTTATTCAATAAGTTCTTTAACATATGGTCAATGATAATTTACTTTAAACAAAAAGTATAAAAATAGGTCCTCAAGGATATGGCTGTGTGTGTGAGTAAAACGGGGTGGGTGGGCCGCGTCGCCCGGCCGCTGGCATTGGTCTTGTCTGGTCTGCTGCTGTTGATGCGCCCGGCCAGCGCGCTGCCTGCCGGCGCGAAGACGGCGACTCAGTCTTCTTACGCCTTTTACTATGGCGCGGCACCGATTCCGGTCGCGGCGTTGTCGGCCTTCGACCACGTGGTGGTCGAGCCGGACAGCGGCTTCGATCCGTCGCAAGTCGATACGCCCCATACCGATTGGCTGGCTTATGCCAGCGTCGGCGAAGTCACGCATGCCCGCAGTTATTTCTCCGCCATTCCCAAGGCGTGGCTCAAAGGCGGCAACCAAGCCTGGGGCTCGCAGGTTGTCGATCAGTCGGCGCCCGGCTGGCCGGATTTTTTCGTCGAGCATGTCGTCGCGCCGCTGTGGCAGCGCGGTTTTCGCGGCTTTTTCCTTGATACGCTCGATTCCTTTCAGTTGATCGCCAAGACCGAGAGCGAACGGCAGCAGCAGATTGCCGGTCTCGTTCGGGTCATCCATGCCATCAAGACGCGCTATCCCCAGGCGCGGCTGATATTCAACCGCGGCTTCGAGATTTTGCCGCAAGCGCATCAATGGGTTGATGCCGTGGCGTTCGAGTCGCTCTATAAAGGCTGGGATCAAGGCAAGAAGCGTTTCGTCGACGTGCCGCAAAACGACCGCGATTGGCTGATGGCGCAGCTTAAGCCCGTCATCGACGACTACCGTTTGCCGGTGATTGCCATCGATTACTGTCCCGATGCCGACCGGCAGTGCGCACGGGACACGGCCGCGCGCATCCGCGACAAGGGGCTGATTCCCTACGTGACCGATCCGGGGCTGCAACGCGTCGGCATCGGCGCGCGCGAGCCCATGCCGCGGCGTGTGTTGATACTGCAAGACCCCGCGCCGGAATTGAGCTTGAATGTCTCGGACGGCGTGCGTTTTTTGGCCATGCCGCTCAATTACCTGGGGTACGGCCTCGACTATGTCAACGTCAACCGGGATGCGCTGCCCGAAGGGCCGCTCAGCGACCGCTACGCCGGTGTCGTGTTGTGGCTCAATGACCGTGTCAGCCAGCCGGAGCGGCTGCGTCAATGGGTCGCGCGTCAGATCGCCGACGGTGTGCATGTGGCGTTCTTTGGCTCTTTCGGCATGCCAATGGCTGGCCAGTTTGCCCAGACGCTTGGTCTGGCGGCGGCGAGCGGCGACGCCGATGGCCGATTAAGCGTTGTGCACGCCGATCCGCAATTGATGGGCTTCGAGATGCCGCCGACGCCGGACGCGCACGATTACACGCCGGTGCAGGTTCGCGCGGACAGCGGCGGGCGATCGCTGCTGCAACTGCGCGCCGGCGAGCTGCACATGGACGCGGCGGCGATCATGCCCTGGGGCGGTTACGTCATGCGCCCGTTCGCCGTGTTCTCCCTGGATGACTTGAATCAGGCGCGCTGGGTGGTGCAGCCGTTCGCGTTCCTGCGCGAGGCGCTGCGTTTACCGGACATGCCCGCGCCGGACCCGACCACGGAAAACGGTCTGCGCTTGTTCATGACGCATATCGATGGCGACGGCTTCGCCTCGAAAGTCGAATTTCGCGATGCCGACGGGGATACCTATTCCGGCGAAGCGCTGTACCACGTGCTCAAACAGTACGGTCTACCGGCCACGGTGTCGGTGATCGAGGGTGAAGTCAGCGACGAAGGGCCGAATGCCGCCGAGGCGCCGCGGCTGCGCGCCGTTGCGCGGCGGATTTTTTCCCTGCCCAACGTCGAGATGGCCAGCCACACCTATACCCATCCTTTGCCGTGGATGCAGATCACGGGGCAGGGCACCTCCACCAACGATTACGACCATACCGAGGGCAGCGGCGGTGTGCCGACGGCCAATGGCTTGTCGATCAACGTGCGCGGCTATCATTTCAATCTGGAGCGCGAGATCGGCGGCTCGGTCGCGGGCATCAACCGGCTGATGGCGCCGCCGGGGAAGCGGGTGAAGGTGTTGCTGTGGAGCGGCGATTGCCAAGTGCCGTCGGTGGCGCTCAAAGCCGCGTACGACGCCGGCGTGCTCAACATGAATGGCGGCGACACGCTGATTACCCGCAGTGACCCGAGCTTAACCGAGGTGGCGCCGCAGGGCGTGCAGAAAGACGGTTATTACCAGGTGTTCGCCCCCAATCAAAACGAAGAGGAATACACCGCGTTGTGGCAGGGGCCGTATTACGGTTTCCGCCGCGTGCTGGAAACCTTCGACATGACCGGGCGCCCACGCCGGCTCAAGGCGATGGACGTGTACTACCATATGTTCACCGGCACCAAGCAAGCCTCGCTTTCGGCGCTGCACACGGTGCTCGCCAACGTGGCTGAACAGCCGATCCATCCGGTATTCGTCTCCGATTACGCGCGCAAGGTGTTGGATACGCAAGCGACCAGCGTGGCGCGCGACGGTGCATATTGGGTGGTGCGCACTGCCGGCTGGCTGCGCACCGTGCGCCTTGCGCCCGGGTGGGCGCCGGATCTGGCGGACGCCGTGGGCGTGGCCGGGTTTCTGCCGGGGCCGGACGGCGTGTACGTGCATCTGACGGGGGGGGGCGAGGCGCGCTTTCGCCTGATTCCGCTGGATCGCGCCAATACCTGGACGGAGCCGTGGCTTGCCAGCGCCAATGGCCGCATCGAGGCGTTTACGCGCGAGCCCGGCCGCTTGTCGTTCACGCTCACTTCGTATGTCGCGCCGCGTTTCAGCTTGGCGGGCGCACGGACCTGCCGCGTGCGCATCGATGGCAAGGGGGCGGAGGGCGAGACACGCGAGGACGGGCGTTTCTTTAGTCTGGGTCAGGCCGGCGTGCCGGTGGCCGTCACGGAGCAAAGTGTTCGCATCGATGTCGACTGCCGCGCCTAAACGATTACGGTTGATGCCGCCGTACCAGCTCATTGGGCTCGCGCTCTTGCTGGTGCTGCTGCTGGCGCTGATGTTTCCGCGCCAGTCGCTGCAGACGCGCTTGCTCGGCCCGGCGCAGTCCGACGAGTTGGCGATCGCCTATCTGGAAGCCTGGCAGCGTGTCGAGCCGGACAATCCCGACGTGCTCGCCACGTTGACGCGCGAATACTTGAAAGGCCAGCGCGCCGGCGACGCCGAGCGGCTGATCGCGCGCTTGCGCGCGTCGCGCGACCCGGTGGCCCGGCAGGACGCGCTGTTGATCGAGATCGGTCTTGCCCAGTCCGCCTTGTTCGCCGACCACGAACCGGCGATCAGACAGGCGCGCACGGCGGATCTGGCGCGGCTGCTCACGCAGGCCCTGCCGCTGCCGTGGCGCAACGATCAATTGGAGGCGCTGGCCCGCACCGCCCGTCAAAGCGATTTGGCGGCCATCACCGATGGCTTTTATGTCAAGCTGGCCGGCCGCGAGCCGGCGCGTGCCGCTTACTGGTGGCGCGGCGCCTGTACGCTGCGCCTTGAGCAGCGGCAGTATGCCGGCGCCGCCGACGCCTGTCTGGCCGCCCAGGCCCATGCCGCTACGCCGGCACAGGCCCGCGAGGCGTTCCTCGCCGCGCTGCGCGTGCTGCAAATGGGCAACCTGCTGCCACAGGCGCTTGAGGTGGCCGAGCGGCATGGCGACGGTTTGCTCGGCGACGCGGATACCTTGCGCTTTCTGACCCAGCTCGCGCTGGCCGGTGGCCGTCCCGATCTGGCGCAGACGTATGTGCGCCGCCTTTTGAGCGCCGATCGCGCGGCGCCGGCGAGCGCGCCCGCTGGCGCCGCGCGCGTCATGCCGATGGCCTGGGTACTGCCGGCCTCCACCGCGGTGTGGTCGGATGCGTCGACGCCGCCGGCGCCGGGCCGCAAGGTGATTATCGTCGATCCGGCGCTGTATCTGCCTGCCGCCGCGCCGCAACGGGTGGCGCTGACCCAGGATCTGCCCGCGGGGGGGCAAAACGCGGCCGACCTCGATCTGGCTTATCGCGTCTTCATGGCCAACGGCAATCTGGCCGATGCGGAAAAGATCGCCAGGCAGGCGCTCGACAACCACATGGACCCAACGCGCTGGCGCCCGCGCCTGGCGCAGGCGGCGCTATGGAACAGCGACCCCGCCACGGCGCTGGCGCAGTTCCTGCAGATCGCCGACGGCAGCCATGACGAACGCCTTTGGCGGCAAATCGAAACCCTGGCCCAAGGGTTGAACGATGCCGGCGCGCAGTTGCGGGTCTATCAACACCGGCTGGGTGAGCATCCGGGGGATGTGGCCCTGATCGATAAAATCGTGGCCGCTTATGAATTGTTGGGCCAGCCGGAAACCGCGCTGGATTTTCTGCAAGCGCGAAGCGCTGGGCCCAACCGCGCGGCCGTGTTGTCGCGCCTGGCGAATCTGGCGCTGCGCGCCGGGCACGATCAGCTGGCGATCGACACCTGGCGGACGCTCATGCGCATCGATGGCCCGAAGCCGGCCTATGCGCTGGCGCTGGCGCAACAGGCCACTGCCCGCGCCCAATTCAGCGACGCCATGGCACTGTTGCAGGAGGCGCGGCAGGCCGCCACGCCGGCCGACGCCGACTATTGGCACATGTATGCGTCGTTGGCCGCCATCATGCAGGATCGCGGCGCCCTGGATCTCGCCAGCCGGCAATTGCAGGCCGGCGGCAATCTGGACGACACCGCCACGCAGCGCTGGCTCGATACGCTCGATGATCATCCCGCGGACGAGGCGCAAAGCGCGCTGCAGCAATACCGGAAAAATGGCAATCCGAGTCTGTTGGCGCGCGCGCTGTCGGCTCAGCAGCGCTTGGGAGAACGTGGCCGCGCCCAGGCGCTGCTGGCGGGGTTGAGCGGGGCCGAGCGCGAGCGTGCCGAGAACAATGTCGATTTCCTGTTGGCGCGCGCCGATTACGCGCAATGGACGGGCATGCCGGCGCGCGCGCTGGCCGACTGGGCGCGTGCTGGACGGCTCGCGCCGGAGCGGGCCGACGTCGTGGCGGCATGGGTGAGCGGCTTGACGGTCATGGGGCGGCACAAGGCGCTGTCGGCGTTGCTGCCGCGTTACGCCGGCATGGCGGAAAACGACTCCGTTCTGCTTGACGTGTATGCCCAGGCCTGGATGGCGTTGGGCGCGCCGCGCCGCGCGCTGCATTATTTTGATCTGGCCCGCGCAGGCCATGAGCGCGACCCGCTCTGGCAAATGTCGTACGCCGAGGCGCTGGAGCAGGCGGGGCGCCCCGGCGCCGCATGGCAATTACGCTACCGCGTCTGGCGCGATCAGCTGCCGGATCAACTGGCGCGGGCGGGGCGGCAGGAACGTCGCGATATCCTGTTGGCCAACCTCGTGAGTCTCGACAATACCTTCGCCGGTGGCGACCAAGGTCTGGCGCGCCTGCGCGGCGGGCTTGCCCCGTACGCCAACGCGGCCATGCCGCCGTCGCTGACCGACGCCGCGACCAACTGGGCGCAAGCGCACGATGCCGACGCGTTGGCGCGTGCTTGGCTCGCGCAGCACTATGCCAACTGGCAGGCCCAGCCGGCGCAGACGCAATTCGCCTTGGCGCGCGCCGATGGCGACCGCGCGGGTCTGGAACAACTGCTGGCGGCCAAGCCCGGGCAACTGTCGACGGAAAGCCGCATCGAGGCGTTGTCGCAAACCGGCCGCGCGGATCAGGCGCGCTACGAAGCGTTCGCCGCCGCCGAGCGTCAGCCGGACAGCGACGATGCGCGCGAGGCGCTGCGCGATGCCTGGCTGGACGATAACCAAACCGTGACGTCCAGCTGGCGCGGCGTGCGTCAAAATGGCCTGAAATACGATGAATTCGGTCTGAGCGCCGGGATGCGGCTGGATCAGCGCCAAGCGTTGACGTTGTCGTTCAACCAGCGCATCCAGCGTACCGACCCGACTCAGCTGCCCGGTGCCCCCGGTCTCGACCATACCGCCGCGCTCGGCTATCGCGTGGGCGACCGCGATGCCAACGCGATGGTGACCGTGGCGGCACGCCAGAGCTGGCGCGCCATCACGCCGGTTCGGCTCGACGGCGAGCTCGCGGCGAGCGACGCGTTCAGCTTCAACTATGCGCTGGGCAGCGAACAGCAGGCGGACGAAACCAGCCAGCTGCTGTTGGGCGGGATGAAGAATCTGGCGAGCGTCGGCGTCAACGCGCGGCAGCGGCGCTGGTTCGCCAGCGGACGCGTGGAGGCCGACCGGTTTTATCTGCAGGACCGTTCCTTCCTGGGCGAGGGCGTGCAGGAGAGCATTGATGTCGGTTATAAATTCCGCATCGGCTATCCGGATTACACGCTTCATCTGACCTCGGTGCACGGACAATACAGCGCGTATGGCTCGCCCTCGGCGGACGGGGTGCAGCTGGTGCCGGACGGCACGCCGCTGCCGGCCGCCGCCATCATGCCGCAAACCTTTACCCAGACGGCATTGTTGTTCAGTGTCGGCACCGAGCTGCCCAATGGCTACAGCCATGCGCTGCGTCCTTACCTGGAGGCGGGGCCGGCCTACGACACGCGCGCCCAGTGGGGCGGCATGGTCAATGTCGGCCTGGTGGGCTCGGTATTCGGCCGCGACCGTCTGACGATCTATTACCAGCACTCGGACATGGATGCGCAAGGGGCCGCGCCGGTCACCGAGGTCGGAGTGCGCTATAGCTGGTTTTACTAGGAGTCGATCATGAAAAGCCATGTTGTCAAAACGCTGTCGATCCTCAGCTTGTCGCTGGGGCTCGCGGGCTGCGCGAGTCTTGATGCCTCGCCCACGCCGGTGTTGTTGTCGACACGCGATTGGGCCGTGCTGCCGCTGGAAAACCTGACCGACACGCCGATGGCGGGGCAGCGTGCCGCGGCGTTGGCGGCCTCGGTGCTCGCCGCCGGCGGCGTCGAGAACGTGCAGCGCTATGCCGCCGAGAGCGGCGAGGAGAACCTGTTCGAACCGGCGAGCGCCGATGCGCGCGCCAAGTCGCTGGCCTGGGCCCGCGCGGAACACGCGCCGTACGCGTTGACCGGTTCGGTGGTCGAATGGCGCTACAAGGCGGGGGTGGACGGCGAGCCGGTGGTGGGGCTGACCTTGCAACTGATCGAGGTCGACAGCGGCAAGGTGGTGTGGAGCACCAGCGGCCACCGCGAAGGCTGGGGCAACGATTCGTTGGCCGGCATCGCCACGGCGCTGGAGCGCAAATTGCTCGTGCCGTTGACGGACGCGGCGGCGCATCGCTAAGCCGGGAGATGGGGATTGTCAGCACAAGAACGCAAAGGCAGTCAGCGCGCGAAGGCGTTTAAGCGCCGCCGGAGCGCCATCGGACAAGGTGGTTCGCGCTGGGTCGAGTTGATTGCTTCCGAGCGGCTGCAGAAGCGGCCGGTTCCGCTGATCATGCTGGAAACCGTCTTGGCGACCGCGGTGGTGTTGATCGCGCTCAGGTTTGCCGACCCGGCCGACCCGATGCTGATCGGCGCCGGGTTCGGCTGGGTTTGGCTCGTGCCGCTGGTGTGCGCGTTGCGCTACGGCCTGGTGCAGGGCGTGTTGTCGAGCCTCGTGCTGCTGGGCGGCTATTATCTGCAGGCGCCGGCCGACGCGCGCTTTCCGTTGCCGTTCTTCCTCGGCGGCATGACACTGGTGTTGATCGGCGGGCAGTTCGGCGATACTTGGGGCAACAAGCTGCGCCACATGCGCACGGTGACCGATTATCTGAACGAGCGCCTCGGCGTTTTGACCAAGAGCCATTTCCTGTTGCGGCTGTCGCACGAGCGGCTGGAGCATGACCTGTTGTCGCGTCCGGCATCGTTGCGCGACTCGCTGTCGCAGCTGCGCGCGCTATCGTTCCAAAGCGAGGGGTTAAGCCAAGGCCAGGACGATGCGCCGCTCAAGGCGCACGCCCGTCGCTTTCTAGAAGTCACTGCCCATGCCTGCCAGCTGGAGCGGGCGCAGCTGCACGCCTATCGCCAAGGCCAGCTCGAAACCGAGCCGGTGGCGGCCGCCGGCGCGCCTTTCGCGCTCGACCGCGACGATATCCTGCTGCGCTTCGCGCTGGAGCACGGCACGCTGGCCCATGTGCAGAGTAAGCAGCTCGCGCCCGGCATCCACACCGACTACATCGCGGTCGCGCCGATCTGCGACGCGCAAGGCGAGATGCTGGGCGTGCTGGTGGTGCGGCACATGCCGTTCATGGCGCTGACCGAGGAGAACCTACAGCTGATGCTGGTGTTGTGCGGCTATTATGCCGACGGCGTGCGCCACGGCGCCGTCTCTGGCCTGCTGTTGTCGGTGTACCCGAGCTGCCCGCATGACTTCGCCCTCGACTTCGCGCGGCTGGTGCATTTGTACGGCTCCGCGGGCGTCGCCTCGTCGCTGGTGGCGCTGACTTTCGCCAAGGACGATGCCGGCCGGACGCTGTTTGACCATGTGCAGATGAGCCGGCGCTCGCTGGACGTGCAGTGGGTGATTCCCGGCGCGGATCGCGACGCCATTCTGGTGTTGATGCCCTTGTCGGGCGAGAGCGCGGTCGAAGGGTTCCTGTTGCGCATCGAGGAGAGCATGCGCGCGCAATTCGGCATCGACTTCGAGAGCGGCCACGTGTCGGTCAACACCATGCCGTTGCCGACCGAGTCGCCGGCGCAAGGCCTGGCCGCTTTCTTCCGCCGGTGCCAGATCCATGTCTAACGTGCTGGTCGGCCAACGGGTGCTCAAGGCCTTGCCGCGGCTGTTGCCGAGCGTGCTGCTGCAAGGCTACGTGTTGCTGCGCCTATTGACCGCGCCGCCAGACGCCGCGTCGGCGGGCTGGATGATCCTGATGCTGTGCTTGCAGGCCTTGGCCGCGTTGTTGGCCACGCCGGCGGCGATGACCTTGCTGCCGCGCCGCTTTAAACATCGTCCGCGCCTGACCGCGCTGTTTCTGTGGAGTTATCTGTTCACCGTGCCGATCGGTGGGCTATTGCTGACCTGCGGCGCGTTGGCGCTGGCGGCGATGTTGCCGCAAGAGCCGCCGGATTTGCCGATCAAGCTCACGCAAGTGCCGCAGTTTTTGGCGCAGCAGGCCACGGCGACTTTCGGCCGCGGCGCGCACCTGAAGTCGGTGCTGCAAAGCGGGGTTGCGGCCACGTCGTTTCGCATGAACGCGTTGATGGCCATGCAGGCCATGCCGATGCGCACGGTGTCGCCGCTATTGCGCACCATGCTCGACGACCAATTCGAGGACATCCGCTTGCTGGCCTTCTGGATGCTCGACCGGCAGGAGAAGGGCCTGACGCAGAAAATCCTCGAACAGCTGCCGCGGCTGCAGTTGACGCTGAGCAAGGCGGAGCGCTACCAGGCCAATAAGGCGCTGGCGCTCTTGTATCACGAGTTGGTGTATTCCTATCTGGTACAGGGCGACGTGTACCGGCACGCCGCGCGCGAGGCGGACCGTTACGCCGCCGAGGCGCTCAAGATGATGCCGGGCGATGCCGCGCTGTGGCGGCTGCGCGGGCGCTTGGCGCTCGACCGCGGCGATACCACGCAAGCGGTGGCGATGCTGGATCAGGCGATGCTGCACGGTTTCGACCGCCGGCGTCTGCTGCCCTATCTGGCCGAAGTGGCCTATCTCGACCGCGACTATCAACAAGTCAAAGCGCTTTTGGCCGAACAGTCGGTCGCCGGAGCCGTGCCGATTCTGCAGCCGGTGATCCGCTATTGGAGGGACCCGCGATGAGCGTGGTGGTGCGACAGGCGGAACGCGCCGACGTGGCCCTGTTGTTGGAGGGAACCTTCCCCTACGTGCGCGGCGGGGTTTCCAGTTGGATCAATCAAATGATCCGCGCTTTCCCCGATCTGCGCTTCGCCATCGTGTTCATCGGCAGCTCGCCGGATAGTTACGGCGACATGGCCTACGCTTTGCCGGACAACGTGGTCCATATGGAATGCCACTATCTGTTCGATTTCGGCGCCGACGCGGCCCAGCGCCCGCATAAGCCGAGCGTGCGCGGCGATGCCGCGGCGTTCGAGCTCGTGGCCGAGTTGCACGGCAAGCTGAAGAGCCCGCAAGGCAAGCACCACGCCAGCAGCGTGCTGCGTCAGGTTATGCCGCTCATGCAACCGGGCGGCAAGCTGTCGGCCGATGTGTTCGCCCATTCGGACAAGGCCTGGCAATTTTTGACCGACAATTACCGTACCTTCTGCACCGACCCGTCATTCACCGATTATTTCTGGACCGTGCGCATCATGCACATGTCGATCTGGAAGCTGGCGGCGGTGGCCGAAGGGCTGATTCCGACCAGGATCTACCATACGGTGTCGACCGGTTATGCCGGTCTATTGGGCGCGATGCTGCATGAGCGGCGCGGACAGCCGCTGTTGGTGTCAGAGCACGGCATCTACACCAAGGAGCGCAAGATCGATTTGTTCCAGAGCCAGTGGATTCGCGACAACCGCAGCGTGTTCGAACGCGATGCCGCGCAGATCGGCTATTTCCGCGACCTGTGGATGCGGTTTTTCATGGCGTTGGGACAAATGTGCTATGACGCCGCCGACGATATCGTGGCGTTGTATGAGGGTAATCGTCAGCGTCAGATCGGCGACGGCGCGCCGCAGGCGAAGACCTGCACCATTCCCAACGGCATTCAGCTGGAGCGCTTCGCCCGGCTGCGCGCCGCCCGGCCGGCGGCGGTGCCGCCGGTGTTGTGCCTGATCGGACGCGTGGTGCCGATCAAGGACGTCAAGACCTTCATCCGCGCCATGCTGACGCTGCTCGACGCGATGCCGGAGGCCGAGGCTTGGATCGCCGGCCCCGACGACGAGGATGAGGATTACGCCAACGAATGCCGCCGCTTGGTGGCGAGCCTGGGGCTGTCTGACAAGGTCAAGTTCCTGGGGATGCAAAACGTCGAACATTTGCTGCCGCAAATCGGTCTCGTGGTCTTGAGTTCGATCTCCGAGGCGCTGCCGCTGGTGGTGCTGGAGGGCTTCGCTGCCGGCGTGCCGTCGGTCACCACCGACGTCGGCGCCTGCCGCGAGTTGATCGAAGGGGCCCCGGGCGACGATGCCAAGCTTGGCGCTGCCGGCGAGGTGGTGCCGATCGCCAATCCCGGGGCCCTGGCCCAGGCGGCGCTGTCGCTGTTGCAAAGCCCGGAGCGCTGGCATGCCGCGCAGCGCGCCGGGATTGCCCGGGTCGAGCGCTATTACACCCAAACGATGATGGTCGATGCGTACCGCGGGCTGTACGACAAGCTGCTCGCGCGCGGCGGGGAGGGGGGCTGATGGCCGGTATCGGATTCGAATTGCGGCGGATGTTGCGGCGCAATTCGCTCGCGGGGTTGATGCAGGCTTATGCCTACGCCGGGCTGATCAGTGCCGGACCGTGGATGTTGTCCATCGTGGGCATTCTGCTCATCGGCGTGTTGAGCCTGCCCTTTGTGGTGCCGACGGTTCTGATCGCCCGGTTCCAGGTCTCGGTCACGTACTTGATCGCCGCGAGTTTGATCCTGACCGGCCCGTTTCAACTGGCTTTCACCCGCTTCACCGCCGACAGGTTGTACGAAGAGCGCGAGGATCTGGTGTTGTCCAATTTCCATGGTGTCGTGCTGATCACCAATGGCGTGGCGCTTCTCTTCGGCGTGCCGACCGTGCTGTGGCTGTTCCCGGGGCAGTCCGGCGTTTACCGCTTGTTCATGCTGAGCGGCTTTGTGATTCTGGCCAATATCTGGATCTCGGCGATCTTTCTGTCCGGCCTGAAACGCTATATGCACATCCTGCTGGTGTTCCTGGTGGGCTACGGCACCACGGTGGTGGCGTCGCTGGCGCTCAATACGCATGGGCTTGAGGGGTTGCTGGCCGGATTCGTGCTCGGTCAGGCGGTGCTGCTGTTTGGTTTGGTGCTGCTGATTTACCGCGCCTTTCCCGGCCGCCATTTCATTTCGTTCGAGCTCTTTCAACGCGGCGGCCGTCACCCCGCGCTGATGGGCATCGGCCTGCTCTATAACCTGGGCATCTGGATCGACAAGCTGATGTTCTGGTACGCGCCCGCCACGGGGCAGCAGGTGATCGGTCCGCTGCGCGCCTCGCTGATCTACGACATGCCGGTGTTCCTGGCCTACTTGGCGATCATTCCCGGCATGGCGGTGTTCCTGATGCGCATCGAAACCGATTTCGTCGAGTATTACGACGCCTTTTACAGCGCCGTGCGCGAGGGCGCCTCGCTGCAACACATCGAGAACGTGCGCAACGGCATGGTCGATGCGCTGCGCACCGGCTTGTACGAAATCGCCAAGGTGCAATCGATCGCCGCCATTCTGCTGTTCGCCAGCGGCGCCCAACTGCTGCGCTGGCTCGGCATCTCGGTGCTGTATTTGCCGCTGTTGCAGGTGGACGTGATCGCCGCCAGTCTGCAGGTCGTGTTGCTCGGCGTGATCAACGTCTTTTTCTATCTCGACAAGCGCCGGGTGGTGCTGGCGGCGACCGGCGGCTTTTTGCTGTTGAATGTCGTCTTGACCGCCGTGACCCTGGAGCTGAACCCCGCCTGGTATGGCTATGGCTTCGCCGGCGCCATGCTGATCTCGGTGGTGATCGGGCTCGCCTTGCTGGATTACAAGCTCGACCGGCTGGAATACGAAACCTATATGCTGCAGTAGTGTCTGTTGGCTTTCGTTAAGCGCTTCGTGTGGCTAGCTGTGTGTTTTTTGTATATAGTCGCGCGATGCGCTGAGCCAGAACCACCCTTACGGATAGCCTCCAACGGAAAAAATGCGAAACAGTTTTACCCCGACCTCGTCGTCCAATGATTTCCCCGCCGTGCCTCTGGCGCTGTTCCTGATTCTCTGTCTTGTCTGGCTGTTGCCGGGCCTGATCGGTCATGAGCCGTGGAAGCCGGACGAGGCCTATACCTTCGGCTTGGTGCGCCATATCGCTGCGACCGGCGATTGGGTGGTGCCGACGCTGGCCGGCGAGCCGTTCCTGGAAAAACCGCCGCTGTTCTTCATCAGCGCGAGCCTGCTGATGCAGGCGTTCAGTGCTTGGCTCAACCCGGCCGACGCCGCGCGCCTGGCTGCCGGCCTTTGGATGGCCGTCGCTTTCGGCGGCCTGGCGTTAGCGGCGCGGAGCCTGTTTGGCGCGTTTGCCGGCCGCTGGGCCGTCATTCTGCTGCTGGGGTGTGTGGGCTTGCCGCTGCGCGCCCATCAGATGATTACCGATACCGCGTTGTTCGCCGGTTTCAGCTGGGGGATGGCGGGGCTGTGCATGGCGCGGCAGCGCCCGGGACTCGGCGGGATATTGCTGGGCGCCGGCGGCGCGGTGGCCTTCCTCAGCAAAGGGCTGCTCGGGCCTGGCTGTCTTGGGGTGAGTGCGGTGGGGCTTTTGGCGCTGCGGGATTATCGCAACCGGGCTTATCTCAAAACCTTGTTCTTGGCGCTGATCGTCGGTGTGCCGCTACCGCTCTGGTGGGCGCTGAGCCTGTATCGTCACGACCCGGCGCTGTTTTGGACGTGGCTTAGCGCCAACAACTTCGGCCGCTTCAGCGGCAAGTCGCATCTTGGCCCGCACGCGCAGCGGTTGTTTTATTTCCGCACGCTGCCATGGTATGGCTTCCCGGCCTGGCCGTTGGCGCTGTGGGCAGCTTGGCTCGCCTGGCGCGGCCGCCTGTCCGCCACCGCCGACACGTTGCGCGCGCCGGCGATGTTGTTGCTGGTGACCTTCGCGGTGCTGAGCGCGTCGGCCGACGCGCGCGAGCTGTACACGATGCCGCTGCTGGCGCCGATTGTGTTGCTGGCGGTCGGCGCGCTGCCCGCCGGCAGCGGCGGCGGCTGGCGTTGGGCGTCGGGCTTCGCCACGGGGCTGTGCCTGCTGAAACTGGTGTTGCTGGTCACCGCGGCGGTCGCTTTGTCCAGCGGCCATCCGGCAGGCCTGTTGCACTGGCTGCAGCGGCGCCACCTGGGCGAAGGCCCGCTGGCCTGGCACCCGATCACTTGGTTGGCCTTTGGGGTGATCCTACTGGTGGTTGCCCTGCTATGGCGCCGTATCCCGGCGCCGTCCGCCCAAGGCTTTGTCTGGCGCTGGAGTTTGAGTCTGACGTTGACGTGGGGCGTGTTGGCGACGTTGTGGCTGCCGGCGTTGGATTACACCAAGAGCTATCAAGCGACCTTTAGCCCACTGGCGCCGCGCCTGCAGGTCATTCGCGCCGCGGGCGGCTGCGTGGCGAGCCTGGGCCTGGGCGAGCCGCAGCGCGCGTTGTTGGAGTATTACGCCGATTTCCGCACGCTCAGGCTGGAGACGCAACCCGCGGCGCACCAATGCCGCTGGCTGCTGGTGCAGACCTTGCACGACCAGCTGCCGCCGTTGCCGCCGAGCACGCTGGTGCTGACCACGCAGCGCCCCGGCGACGACGAAGAGCGTTTCTATTTGTACCGGCTGCTGTAGTAGAACCGCTAGCAAGCCACATTTCGCACTTGGGTAGTGTGCGTTCGCAAAGCAACGCACGGCCCCAGAGCCCACACAAGCCGTGCATTGCCTGCGGCGAATGCATGCTACAAGACTTGTGCGCATGTCTTCGGCGGCGTCAGGCCGCCGGCAGCCACGCCACGCGTCCGTCGCTGGCGTGGGCTTGCGCAAACGGCAGTCCGTACAACTTCCGCAGCATCTCCGCTTGTAGCGCCGCGGCCGGCAAATCGCCGGCCAGCCGGCCCTCTTTGAGCAGCAATAACCGATCGAAATAGCGCATCGCGTGGTTGATGTCGTGCAACACGGCCACCACCGCGTGGCCGCGTTCGCGCGCGAAGCCGTCGAGTTGACGCGACAGGCGGTGTTGCAGCCCCGGGTCGAGCGCCGAGAGCGGCTCGTCGACCAGGATCAAGCCGGGGGCCGTATCCCATAGCTGGGCGAATACCCGCGCCAAGTGCACTCGCGCCGCCTCGCCGCCGGATAGCGTGTCGATGCGCCGCGCGAGCAGATGCTCGCAGGCCGCCTGGCGCGCGGCGGCGGTGACGACGGCATCGGCGGATGACGCGTCGTCGCCCAGGCGGCCCAGCGCGATGACCAGATCGGCGCGCAGACCGAACGCCACCTGATGCGACTGCGGCAGCACGCCGCGGCGCCGGCTCAGGGCGGCGGGCGTCCAGCGCGATAGACAGCGGCCGTCCAGACGCACACTGTCTGCCGGCAAGTCGAATTCCCCCGCCATCAGCCGCAGCAGGCTGGATTTGCCGGCGCCGCTGGGGCCGAGGATCGCCACGCGTTCGCCTGGGCCGATCGCCAGGCTGAAGGGGCCGATCTCCTGTCCGGGCCTGGCCAGCCGGCAGTGTTGCAGTTGCAGCAGAATATCCATGGTTCAGTTCCGTTGGGCCGCGTGCGCGTGGAGCAGCGATAGAAAGAACGGCACCCCCAATAACGCGCTGAACAAGCCGACCGGCATGTCCGCGGGAGCCGCCAGCGAGCGTGCCAGCGTGTCGGCCAACAGCAGCAATAGCGCGCCGATCAGCATGGCGAGCCTGGCGCTCTGGCGTTGATCTGCGCCGGCAAGCCGGCGGGCGATGTGCGGCGCGATCAGCCCGATGAAGCCGATCATGCCGCACCAGGCCACGGCGATGCCGGCCAATAGCGCCACGCGCAGCACCACGGCGCCGCGCAGCCGGGCGACCGACACGCCGAGGTGGCCGGCCACCGCCTCGCCCAGCGCCAGCGCATTGAGCTGGCCATTGAGGCGGGTCAGACGCCAGAGGCAGGGGACGATGATCAGCGCCATCAGCCCCGTCAGCGTCCAATTGGCGGCGGCGAGCGAGCCGAGCGTCCAGAACGACAGGCTGCGCAGCTGCTCATCGTCGGCCAGGTAGGTGCATAGCCCGACCACCGCGCCGGCGAGGGCGTTCAGCGCGATGCCGCAGAGCAATAGACCGGCGAGCGAACCCGGCGCCAGCCAGCGCGCTAGCCGCTCAAGCCCCAGGCACACGCCGAGCGCGCCGGCGAACGCCGCCACCGGCAGCAACAACAGGCGCGGGCCGGGCGGCAGCGCGAGCTCCGCCGCGAGTACGATGCACAATGCCGCGGCGCAGGCGGCGCCGCTGGTGACGCCCAAGAGACCGGGGTCCGCCAGCGGGTTGCGGAACAGTCCCTGCGTCAACGAGCCGGCGAGCCCCAGCGCCGCGCCGACCAATAGCGCGAAGGCCAGGCGCGGCAGGCGCAATTGCCACAGCACCCAGCCGCTGCCGGTCAACGGGCCGTTAAACGGCGCGAGCCAGTCGCGCCATCGGATGGCGACGGCGCCATACTGCGCGCACAAGAGCACCAGGATCAGGGTGGTCGCGCCGAGCGCCAGCGCATGGTGGCGCGCGCTCATGCCGGCGGCTCCGCGCGCAGACGTTCGGCCAGTTGCGCCACCGCCTGCGGCAGCCTCGGTCCGAAGCCAAGCAGTTGCAAGGCGTCTTGTGCCAGTACCCGGCGCTTTTTACCCGCGGGTGTCTGCGCTACGCCCGGTAGGTGCAGGATGCCGTCGATGCCGCCGGCTGCGGCGAGCCCCTGATCGGTCAGTAGCAGCGCGTCGGGCCGGGCGGCCACGACGGCTTCGGCCGACAAGGGCTTGTAGCCGTTAAACCCAGAGAGCGCGTTGACCGCGCCGGCATAGCGCAGCATCGCGTCGGCGGCGGTGTCGCCGCCGGCGACCAGCCACTGCCCCGGCGTGGTGGCGAGAATGAACAGGACGCGCGGCGGCGGCGGTGTTTGCGCCAGGCGTGCCTGCAGCGCTTGCCAATCGCGGCTGAGCGTGGCCGCGAGCCGCGCCGCCGGCGCGTCGAGACCGGTCAGCCGCCCGACCTGCGCCACGCGCGAGAGCAGGCCCTCGTAGCGATGATTGGCCGCGAGCACGTGCACCGGCACGCCGGCGGCGGCGACTGTGCGCAGCACGGCCGGCGGCCCGGCGTCCTCGCTCGCCAGCACCGCGGTGGGCGCGAGCGACAACAGGCCTTCGGCCGACAGCGTGCGCGCGTAGCCGACGCTGGGCAGCTTCTGAGCGGCGGCGGGATAGCGCGAGGTGGTGTCGACGCCGACCAATAGGCGTTCACCGCCCAGCGCGTAGACGATCTCGGTGAGCGCGCCGCCGACGCAAATCAGGCGGGGCGCGCCGGCGGCGCCGGCTCGTGGGACGCAGAGCCCCACGCCGAACGCCGCCATGCTCTTGAGCAGCGTGCGCCGCAATGGTGTCAAGCTTGGCATGGTTCGGCCTCTTCCTGCAGCCAGGCAAGCAGCGCGCGCCAATCTTCCCGCTCGCGGACGCCGGGTTTGCGCACGCCGAACAGCATGGCGACGGTCTTGCCCTCGGCGTTGAACAACTCCAGCGACGACACCAGGCCATCGCGGGTGGGTTTGCGCACGAGCCATGCGTCGGTGACGCGGTCCTGGCGCAGATGCAAGTTGAAGCCCTCGTCCATGACGTTGATCCATGCCCCTTGCACGAACACCCGTTTCACCGGGCCGCTGTGAATCTGAATCGTGCCCGGGTTGCCGGTGAATACCATGATCGGTACGCCGCGCCGGGCGGCTTCCGACAACAGCAGCGTGATGGCGTTCGGTGCCAGCGCGCTGGCGAAACGCGGTTCCGCCAGCCGCAGCGCTTGACGGCGCGAGACGCCGAACCGCTTGAGCAGCGCGAAAAAATCGTGCGTGTCGCGCAATGAGGCCCACGCGTGGCAGAGCCCGGCAACGTCGACTTGCGCGTCGGGGCGTTCCGCTTCGGCGAGCGGGCGCCGCTGCGGCGCCAAGCCCGGCGCTTGGCTTGCGTGCGTGAAACGGGCAACCAGATCGTTCCAGCCGGCGGCATCGGTGCTGGTCCGGCGGAAAATCTTGTGCACGGCGTCACCATACCGGTCGTAGAACTGTAGGCTCTGCTGTGGCGCGCCGCAGCCGGTGTCTTCCACGGCATAGCCGTGGGCCCAGGCGGTGAAGAATAGCCGTAGGTCGATGGCCTCGCCCAACACCAGACCGGTGGCGCCGTCATGGCTGAACGGCCGGTAGACGCCGAGTTTTTCGTGCACGCAGTCGTCGTTGCGGGTCAAGGCCAGTACGTTGCCGAGCATGGCGAGTTTGGCGAAGAGCGCCGGCCAATCGGCGTGCAGTACGGTGGCGTGCAGCGCCGCCGGCGCGGCGGCGCCGACGTGCGCGGCGACGAGTTCGCCTTCGCTGAGTCCCAACTCGGTCGCGACGTCGCGTTGCCGGGCGCCGTGTTGCCGGCGCGCCTGGGCAACGTGCTGTCGGAGAATGGCGTAGTCCATGGCGGTTCCTTTAGAAGTGATAGCGGGCGGCGAGGTAGGCGCTGCGCCCCGGAGCGGTCCAGGCGTCGGCATAGAGGCCGTTGCTGGCCAGGCCGCGCACGTCCGACCAGCGCCAGTATTTGCGGTTGAAGACGTTGTTGATGCCGGCGTTGATCGTCAGCGCCTTGACCGGTTTCCAAAACGCGCCCAGATCCATGGTGGTCCAGGCCGGCGGGGCGAACTGGCTGCCATTGGCCGGTGGGGCGATGTCGCTGCTCGACTTGCCGTTGGCGTGCTGCACGGTGGCGTTGCCGCCCCAGCGCTCGGCGTCGTAGGCCAGTGTCAACAGCGCTTTGAGCGGCTCGATGGTATTGAGCGGTTGCGATACGCCATTGGCGTTGCTGTCGCCGCGGGCTGCCGCCACGCCGGCTTTCAGCCGCCAGCGCTCGTCGATGAACCATTCGGCGCGCGCTTCCCAGCCGCGGATGCGGGCATCGTTCAGGTTGACGTACTGGAAGACGGAAGGATTGCTCGGTGTGCCGGCGCCACTGACGATTTGCTGCGAAATCAGGCTGTCGTAGCGGTTGTCGTAGTACGCCAGCGAATAGCGCAGGCGGTCGAGTTTGCCGCGTAGACCGACCTCGACGCTATTGGCGCGCTCGGCCTTGAGATTGGGATTGCCGATGCTGGTATAGCCGAAGACCGGGTTGCTGAAGTTGCTGTTGACCTGATCCGGCGTCGGGGCGCGGAAGCCGCGCGACCATTGCGCGTAAGGCGCCAGTTGCGGCAACAGGCGCCACACTGCGCCGAAGCGGGGCGACCAGGCCTGGTCGGACAGCGTGACGATGCTGCCGCTGTAGCCGGCGGCGGACGGGGCGAGCCGGTATTGGTCAAAACGCAGACCCGGCACCAGGCTTACGGCGCCCAGTTCGATTTCGTCCTGCAAGAAGGCGCCGCCCTGGGTGTAGGCGGTGTCGGGGAAGGCCTTGGACGGATAGGTGGTGCCCATGGGCGGGACGGTGCCGTTGAGCGGGCTTTCCACCTGCGACTGGCTCCAGTCGAGACCGTAGCTCAACCGTTGCTTGGCCGCGCCGGTCAAGGTGCTCTGGCCGATGCTGCTCAGGCCGAACGTGTTGCTGATATAGGCGTTGTCGCGTGTGCGGTCGGCCGCGCTGTAACGGTCTTCCGCGGTGAGCTGCGCCACCTTGGCGCGCTGCCAGTAGATCTGCGTGTCGAGTTGTTGCATCCAGGCGTTGCCCGGGGCGTTGAATTGGTGCTTGAGCGACACGCGATCACGTTCGACGCGGTCGTCTGTCTGCAAATCGACCGTGCTGGTGGCGCTATAGGGCGGCACGGCGCGCGCGGAATAGACTTCGGTCTGTTGCCGGTGGCGGAACGACTCCACCGTCAGACCCAACTGGTTGAACGCGTCCAGTTGGCGCTGCAGTTTGCCCAGTACGTTGCTCATGCCGGTGTCGGCCGGGTTGGGCGCGGTGCGTGTGGCGTCCTGGGCGGTATTGCCGCCTTGGTTGCCGAGTTCGTGGCCGGCGCTATAGCTGACCTGCAGCAGCGAACCCCAGCCGTCGCCTTGCGCCGCCACCCCGGCGGCGTTGGTCCACGAGCGGTCGATGCTGCTGTAGCCGCTGTTGACGAACCCGCCCGCCGTTTGCCCGTCCTGCAGCAAATCCCGCGGTTCGATGGTGTGGAAGAACACCGCGCCGCTTAAGCCATCGCTGCCGTATTGCGTCGAGGCGGGGCCGCGCAGCACCTCGGCTTTCCTGAACCCGCTGATGTCCAGATAATCGCCTCGGCCGGTGGCGAAGGCGCCGAAGGCGAAGCTGGCGGGCACGCGGATGCCGTCGACCATCATCAGCACCTGATTGCCTTCCAGACCGCGGATATTGATGCTTTCGTTGCCCGCGCGGGCGGTGCTGTTGCCGCCGATGCTATAACGGTTCGGCCCGAGCGGCACCGTCACGTCCAGCTCGTCGGCGAAGAGATCCTTGATGTCGCGCGCGCCGCGCGCTTCGGCGTCCTGCTGCGTGATGACGGTGACGGTGGCCGGCACGTTGTCGAGCCGGCGCTCGGTGCGGGTGGCGCTGACGGTGATCTCCTCCAGCATGGCGTGTGTATCCGGCGGCGAACCGTCTTCGGCGAAGGCCGTGGGGGCTAAACCGACGAACAGGCTCATGGCGAACACGGTGCGTCGAGAGCGAGGGTGCGGGAAGGGCATGGTTATCTCTGTTGTCGTGGAACGAGCGACGATTGTAAATGATAATCATTCGCATTTAAAGGCAAAGCAGCAGAGATCGGCGCCGCGCCCACGGCGCGGCCGTTCAGCGGAGTGTCAGAAGTGTTCCCAGCCCTGCAGGTAGCGCCATTGTCCGGCGGGTAGTTGACCCAGGGCGAGACGGCCGATGCGGATGCAACGGACCGCGCGCGCCGGGCAGCCGAGTTCGGCGCACAGCGCGGCAATGCGGCCGGGGGCGGGTTGCGGCATGACCAGCCGCAACTGGCGGTCGCCTTGGCGGCTGAGTTTGCCGTCCTTCAGCGACGGTAAGGCGTCGCGCGGCGGCGCCGCGTCCACGGTGATCAGAAATTCCATTTCGCAGCTGGCGAGTTTTTTCAGCAAACGGCGGTCTTGGGTCAACGCGACCAGGCCGCCGCAGTCGTCGGCGGCGCCGTAAGCGTGCAAGTCGCGCAGATGCCTCGGCAGGAAAACCAGCTCGCTGCGATCGTCCTGCCAGCGGGTGTCGGCATTGATGCGTGTGCGCCAGGCGGCGGCATCGCCCGCGGCGCGGTGATAGAGCAGGGTGACCGGAGCTTCCGACAACGGCGCGGCCGAACGGACGAGCTCGATCTGTTGTTCCGGGCGCACGCGGCTGCCCAGCACGCGCACGATCTCGCCATCGACCTTGACCAGGCCTTGCTCGATATATTCGTCGGCCTCGCGCCGCGAACAAAGTCCGAGTTCGACCATGCGCTTGGCCAAACGCACACTGCCGGGTTGGTCCATGAAGCGATCCTCTCTCTGGGGTGGTGGGCGATTATCCGCCAGCGCCTTGGCCGCCACAATTAAATATTGACAGCTACCTTGTAATGCAAGGTAGTGTGTCATATATTGCAGCTTGACGCGTTCGTCATCCATGGTGAGGAAACATGAAGACTCAGTTGCGCAAGGGCACGTTGGAGATGTGCGTGCTGGCGGTGCTGGCCCATCAAGACAGTTACGTGTACGAGATCGTCGGCCGCTTGGCCGAGCGCATGGAAATCAGCGAAGGCACGATCTATCCGCTGATGCGCCGCCTGCAGGCGGATGAATGGGTGACAACCTATCTGACCGAGTCCAGCAGCGGGCCGGCGCGCAAGTACTACACGCTGACCGCGTCCGGACGGGCTGCGCTCTTGGCCATGCGGGGCGAATGGGACAGTTTTGTCGCGGAAATCAATGCCGTGCTGGGAGAGGGCGGCGCCGACAAGGAGAACACACATGAAGCGTGATGCATTTTTGGAGCGGCTGGCGCGGGCGCTGGCGGCCTTGCCTGCGACGGAGCGGGACGAGATCCTGGCCGATTACCGCGCTTATTTCGATGATGCCGAGGCCGATGGCCGCAGCGAGGCGTCGGTATGCCAGGCGCTGGGCGAGCCGGAGCGGCTGGCGCGCGAACTGACCGCCGAGCGCAAGTTGCGCCAGTGGGAGCGGCATAAGACGCCCGGCAATCTCGGGCAGGTGCTGTCGGCCTTGGCGGGGCTGAGCGTGCTCAATCTGCTGTTGGTGTTTCCGTACCTGATCGTGATGACGGTGTTGTCCTGCCTATGGCTCGGCGCGCTGATGGTGCTGTTGACCGGGGTGCTGTTCACCGGCGGCTGGGTCAGCCACGCGCTGACCGGCTGGCCGGCGCTGCATCGCATGGTGATCAACGACAGCGGTATCGGACCGATGGTGATCGGCGGCAGCACCAACATCACCATCGATGGCAGCCATCATGACCACGTGGTGATCCGCACCGACGCGAGCACCGGCTCGGTGCGCGTCATGGCGCGCGACGACAGCGGCACCTTCTTGCTGCAAAACGCCTCGGACGGCACGGTCGAGCGCATGACGGCCAGCGGTCCGCTCGGTACGGTCATGCTATCCGGCATGCCTCAAGGGACGCCGTTCGGCATCCTGGTGGTCGGTCTGGTGCTGATGCTGATCGGCGGTTTGGGCAGCTTCCTCGGCTGGAAGGTGCTCAGCACGCTGTGGCGCGGGACCGGGCAGTGGCTGCGCTGGCAGGCGAGCTGGTTGCGTTCGGAGGGCCAGGCGCCGCCGGTCTGAGACGGCGTCGCCTTGCGGATACGGTCCGGGTAATATATTTTGATGTAAAGATATTATTCGTTTATGATGCGCTTGCTCCATTGAAAGCCATTTTTCGAATTCGACCGTGTCCGCGCCCCTGCGCGGACCAGCAGGTAAGTTGTCATGACGTCATCCACGCAGCCGGCCACCGTGCCGGGTTTCCGCATCGCGCTGATCATCCTTGGCATCGCCATGTCGCCGGTTCTGTTGGCGGCCTCGACGCTCGGCAGCCGTCTGGTGTTGCACGACGCGCTGTATGCCATCGTCAGCGGGTCGCTGGTGCTGTGCGCGATCGGCTGCATGACCGGCTGGGTCGGCGTCTCGGCGCGCATGAACACCTATCAGATCGTGCGCTTCGCCTTCGGTACCCGCGGCAGCCGCGCCATCAACGCGCTGTTCGCGCTGGCGCTGTTCGGCTGGACCGCGGTGACCGCCAATAGCTTCGGCCATGCGTTGCAGGATCTGCTGGCGTTGGCCGGTTGGCAGGCACCGATGCTGCCGCTGGTGCTTGTGGGCGGCGTGCTGTTCATCGGCGCCACCGCCTTCGGCTTCGAGGTGCTGGACAATATCGCCTTGGTGGCGATTCCGGTGCTGCTGCTGATGCTGGCCTGGAATCTGCAGCGCTTCTTCGCGGCCGCGCCGTTTTCCGGTCACGATCACATCGGCACCATGAGCCTGGGCGTGGCGACCTCCTCGGTGGTCGGCACGTTCATGATCCTGGCGACCACGATGCCCGACTTCGCCTCGCTGGTGCACAACCGCCGCCACGCGCTCATCGGCGCGATCCTGGCGCTGGGCGTCGCCTATCCGGCGTTGTTCATCGCCGGCGCCGTGCCCTGCGCCTTGAGCGGTAAGGTGACTTTGGTGGGCGCCATGGCGCTGGCCGGCATGGCCTTGCCGGCGGTGCTGATGCTGCTCGTGGCCACCATCACCGGCAATGCCGGCAACCTGTTTCAAGCCACGCTGGTCACCGCCACCTTCGTCAAGTGGCTGCCCAAGCCGAAGATCACCTTGTTGTTGGGGGTGTTGGCCTGTCTGCTCGGCAGCTTCGACATCCTGTCCTGGTTCATCCCTTTCCTGCTGTTTCTCGGCATTGCCGTGCCGCCGATCGCGGGCATCTACCTGACCGACTACGTGCTGCACCGCCGCGGCGGGTACGACGAAGCGGCGCTCGCGCGCCAGCCGGCCGTACCGGTCGCCACCTTCGTCATCTGGGGCGTGGCCACGCTCATTGGGCTGATGACCTCGCACGAGCTATTGACGCTGACCGCCATCCCGTCGCTGGATGCGCTGTTGACCGCGGCAGCGCTCTACGCGCTCAAGAGCAAGCTGTTCGAGCGTCCGCACGCGCTGGCGCACTAGCGCGCGCAGTAAATATGCGGGTCGAACGCGCTTTGCGCGGGGTAGGGAATGTCCACGGACAAGCCCGCCTTGCGTAGCCTCAGCCGGCCATCGCTGTCGCGCGCCATCTCCTGCGGGGTGAGCGGGATGGCGAGGAACGTGGTGCCGTCGATCCGGCAATGCTTGGCCGCGTCCACCTCGGCGACGGTGATGCCTGATGCCAGAATGTGGCCATCGCGCGGCGCGAAAGTCGCCGAAAAGCGCAGCTGCAGCCTCTGCGGCGCTTGCCGCAAGCGGAAGAATCCTCCCCCTTCGCTCATCGTGAAACTCCCCTTCATGCTGTTTTCCGGGATCACCAATATGCGTGATGCCTCGTGGCGCCAGCGCGCCAAAAACGGTTCGATCTCGTAGCGGGCGCGTACCGCCCGGTCATCGGCCTCGCGGCCGATACGGTCAAAAAGGGCCGTATCGGCGCGGTCGACGACCGGGGCAACGGTGCCGAGCAAAATATCGACCGGCGTTTCGCCTGTGGCCACGCGCGGCCACCAGGCGACGCCGTGCCGGTCGAGCAGACTGCCGGCCAGTACGCCAAGCGGGTAACTTTCGTCATCGGTGTCGCTGGGGTAATTGTCCGGGTTGCCCTGTTGCAGCAGGCGTTGCCGCCAGGCGGGGGTGTTGCGCGGCACGCCTTCGGCGATCAGGCCCGCCAGTGCGCCGACGTATTCGGCGCTGCCTTCCAGATTGTCGGCGGCGATGCCGTCGCGCGCCTCATCCGGAAACTCGGTTTTCCAGCGTTGCAGCCAATAGCTGGCGTGGCCGAGCGCATTGGGTTGGCCGGCAACGGCCTCATGCAAGCGCCGCAACAGCTGCGCGCGGTATTGCCGTGGTGTCGCCAGGACCGGGTAGGGCGTGCCGCGCGTCACGGTGGACGGCACCTTCCATGCCTTTTGGCCGTAGAAATGAAAGGCCTCGTGCGTGGCCAGGAGGAAATTGTCCGCCACCGGGCATGCCGTGTCGGCGAGGTTGCATTGCCGCGCATGCCAATCCGCCTCGCCCTGGATGCCGAGGTAGATGGTTGGTTTGCCTTCCCACTCGATCGGATTGAACAGGCCGTTGTCGGCGGGGAGGTTGAGCTGCCGAACCGGCTCGAACGGGATGGCGCGGTGGCCCTCGGCATCGATCAGCCAGGCACGCTGACCGTCGCTGGCCAGAATCTGCAGGCGCCGGTAGAACGCCATGTCGGGCGTCTCCCGCGCCAGTACCGGCCAGACGTCGGCGGCCGACTGGGCCAGATGGGCGATATAGCGATCGGCGGTGTCGACGGCGGCGCTGGCGGAGGCCGCCAGCGTGATGCCGGTGGCCAGCAGGCAGGCACGGAGAGGGTGAGGGGGGCGTATCGTACGCATGGGGTGAACCTTCCGTTGGACGTGATGGCGGGCAGTTTTGCAGGCCCTGCGGCTGTCGTCACGGCAGCGCGGTTTGTCGCCCGGGCTTGCAACATGCCACCCTTGCGGCAGAATGGCGGCCTCTTTGTGGTTGGAGCGGGAAATGACGGTCACCATCGATATCGATGATGCGCTGTATCTGCAGGCGCGGCGCATGGCTGATGCAACAATGGATGACGCAATGTTGTTTCGGATGGCGCTGCAAATCTTCATTCAGACCCAGTCCGCCAAGCATGAGCGTGCTTGGGATGCCGAGCCATGAAGAAGCCCTGGCTGGCTCAAGCGCTTGCGTGTCAGGGCCGGCTGTCTGTCATCCGCTCCAGCAGCCAGACGCCGGCCGGTCCGGGTGGACGTCGGCGCGACCACACCACGTCGATCGTCAGCAGCCGCGGCCAGCCCGGCAGCGGCAACATCTGCAGCGTGTTGCCGCCGTAGCGCTCGACGAGCCAACACGGTAATTCTGCCCAGCCGAAGCCGCCTTGCGCCATTTCCATCAGCATCAGGTAACTGGGGGCAGACCAATTGTGCCCGCGCGCGCGGGGCGCCGTACCTGCCTGCACCGTCGTCAGCCGTAGCGCGCGATGCGCATCCAGCTGAGCTGGCTCGATGCGACTGTTCTGCGCGAGCGGGTGGCGCGGCGAGACGTACAGCCCCATCTGGCTTGGTGCGGTGGCCGCATATTCGATGTCCGGAGGGTAATAAGGCTGGCGTTCGACGAACCCGAGCTGTGCCCGCCCGCTGTCAATCAGCGCCAGCAGGTCATCGCTCTCGGCGATCAAACACTCCAGCGCCAACTCCGGATAACGCGCCGCCAGTTCGCTTTGCAGGGCTTCCAGCCGTTCCGGCTGATACGTATCGGACAAAGCGAGGCTCAGCCTTGGCTCGTGGCCGGCTGCGAGCCCTGCCGCTGCGCGCAACAGCCGATCTTGGGCCGCCAGCACCTGTTCGGCGTTGGCCAGTAGATGCCGGCCTGCCGGCGTCAATACCGGCAAACGGGCGCTGCGGTCGAACAGGACGACACCCAGGTCGACCTCCAGATTGGCGATCGCGGCGCTGACGGTGGATTGGCTTTTTCCAAGGCGGCGTGCCGCCTCGGAAAAGGCGCCGTGCGCGGCGGCCTCGACGAATAGGCGCAATGCTTCGATGCTGGGCATGATCTATCGCTTTTATCGATGGTATCCAATTTTGTAAGATCGGCCATGTCGTTGAGAATGTCCATGTGGTTAAGCATGGAGACAAAGACATGGATGCGTCGAAATCGCCGCTGGAGCGCTGGCTGCAGGCCATCGGCTTCGAACTGGGCGGCATCGCGCTGGTGACGCCGCTATTTGCGTGGTGGGTGGGAACCAGCATGGCGGCCATGGGAGGGCTCGCCGTGCTCAACTGCCTAGTGGCGTTGGGGTGGAACGTGTTGTTCAACGCCGCTTACGATCGCGTGCTGCGTGCCTCCGGCTGGGCCAAGACCGCGGCGGTGCGGGCCGGCCACGCGCTGCTGTTCGAGGGGGGCTTGATGCTGGTGTGCCTGCCTTTGGCGATGGCGTGGCTGTCGCTGGACTTCTGGGCGGCGCTGAAGCTGGATATCGGACTTAACCTGGTGTTTCTGCCATACACCTACGTTTATCACTGGGGCTACGACGCCTTCCGGCAGCGGCTGGTCGGGCAGGTTTGACCGCGCGCCAACAAAAAGCCCCGGCAGGCAAGCCGGGGCGAACGCGCTACAAAGGGACGAGGGAATTAGAAGAAGCCGAGTTTGTCTTCCGAGTAGCTGACCAGCAGGTTCTTGGTCTGCTGGTAGTGCTCGAGCATCATCTTGTGGGTTTCGCGGCCGATGCCGGACTGCTTGTAGCCGCCGAAGGCCGCGTGCGCCGGGTAGGCGTGGTAGCAGTTGGTCCATACGCGGCCGGCCTCGATATGGCGGCCCATGTAGAACGCGGTGTTGATGTTGCGCGTCCACACGCCCGAGCCTAGACCGTAGAGGGTGTCATTGGCGATGTGAAGCGCCTCTTCCTGATCCTTGAAGGTGGTCACCGATACCACCGGTCCGAAGATTTCCTCCTGGAAGATACGCATCTTGTTGTTGCCGTGGAACACGGTCGGCTGGATGTAATAGCCTTCCTCCAACCCGCCGCCCAGGTGGGCGCGGTCGCCGCCGGCCAAGAGCGTGGCGCCCTCGTCGCGGCCGATCTGCAGATAGCTTTGGATCTTGTCCATCTGCTCCTGCGATGCTTGGGCGCCAATCATGGTGGCCGGGTCGAGCGGGTTGCCCTGCTTGATCGCGGCCACGCGCTTCAACGCGCGGTCCATGAAGCGGTCGTAGATCGATTCCGCGATCAGCGCGCGGCTCGGGCACGTGCAGACCTCGCCCTGGTTGAGCGCGAACATCACGAAACCCTCGATCGCCTTGTCGAAGAAGGCGTCGTCGCGCTCAGCCACGTCGGCGAAGAAGATGTTGGGCGACTTGCCGCCGAGCTCCAGCGTGACCGGAATCAGGTTTTGGCTGGCGTATTGCATGATCAGGCGGCCGGTGCCGGTTTCGCCGGTGAAGGCGATCTTGGCGATGCGCTTGGAGCTTGCCAACGGTTTGCCGGCTTCCAAACCGAAGCCGTTGACGATGTTGAGCACGCCCGGCGGCAGCAGGTCGCCGACGAGCTCCGCCAGCACCAGGATCGACAGCGGCGTCTGCTCGGCGGGTTTGAGCACCACGCAGTTGCCGGCGGCGAGCGCGGGCGCGACCTTCCACGCCGCCATCAGGATGGGGAAGTTCCACGGAATGATCTGGCCCACCACCCCCAGCGGCTCGTGGAAGTGGTAGGACATGGTGTTCTGGTCGATTTCGCCCAGTGTGCCTTCTTGCGCGCGGATGCAGGCGGCGAAATAGCGGAAGTGGTCGATGGCGAGCGGAATGTCGGCGGCGCGCGTTTCGCGGATCGGCTTGCCGTTGTCCCAGGTTTCCACCTCGGCGAGCAGACTCAGGTTGGCCTCCATGCGGTCGGCGATCTGGTTGAGAATGATCGCGCGCTCGGTCACCGGGGTATGGCCCCACTTGAAGCGCGCCGCGTGCGCGGCATCCAGCGCCATTTCGACGTCTTGCTCGTCCGAGCGGGCCACTTGGCACAGCACCTTGCCGGTTACCGGCGTCAGGTTTTCAAAGTAGCGGCCATGAACCGGCGGCACCCATTTGCCGCCGATGAAATTGTCGTAACGCGCTTTGAGTTCGATGCCGGGCTTCAGTTGTGTCATGTCTTTCTCCTTGTGTCGCTGTGGTCGTGATCCTCGGCGGGACCTGAGCATGCCTCTGCACAAGGCGTGCCAGGAATTTTCGTTCGTGCGCCGCAGCATGCGGCAAGGGGCGAAATTTAAGCATTTACTCTAATAATTTTTGCGAAGCAGCACACCTGCCAAGCCAGACAGGGCTTGCGGCCACGACAGCAGCATGCATACTCAAGCAAACAAACGGCCGATGACTGTGCCGGCGTGCGACAGCTGTCGCGCGACAATGACACATGGGAGAGAACATGAGCCTGACCCCGTCTTTGCCGTTGGCCGAGGCGCGCAAGCGCTTCTTCGATGGTGGCGCGTTGCCCGAGGGCAGCGTGCCGGCGTCGATTTTGCTTTCGTGGCGCCGCTGCCAGGGGCTTGGTCTGCCGCTCATCGGCCGCGGCGGCGAGCGACTGACGGCCGAGGCGCTGGCCGAGCGGCGCGAAGCGAACGCCGATTGGCTCGGCGTGGCGCGACCGCAGATCGATGCCTTGTTTGAAAGCGTGGTGGATGAAGGGCTGGTGGTGATTGTGGCCGACCGCCATGGCGTGATTCTGGACGAGATGGGGCACCCGGCGTTTCTCGATAAGGCCGAGCGTGTGGCGTTGACGCCGGGCATGGATTGGAGCGAGACGCAGCGCGGCACCAATGCCATCGGCACCGCGCTGTTGGCGGACCTGCCGACCCGGGTGCGCGGCGGCGAGCATTATCTGGAACGTAACCGGCTGTTGTCCTGTCACGCGAGTCCGATACGCGATCCGTTCGGCCAGGTGATCGGCGCTTTGGACGTGTCCGGCCCGCCGCGCAAGCTCGGCGCGCCGCAAGCGGCCGGGGTGGAGGCGGCGGCGCGGCTGATTGAACAGCGCCTGTTCGCGCAGGCGGCCGGCCACGCGCGCACGCTGCTGTTTCATAGCGATCCGGCGCAATTGGCCACGCCGCGCGCCGCGCGGCTGGCATTCGATGACGAGGAGCGGCTCTTGGCCGCCGACCGGCTGGCGCTGGCGGCTTTGCGGCTGGGCTGGGATGCGTTGGGCCGGGCGACCTTCGGCGAGTTGTTCGGCGAAACGCTGGCGCATTGGCATGCCCGCGCCGATGCGCACCGCGCGCTGCTGGCGTACGGCGATCGATTGTTTTCCGCCCGCCTGCTGCCGCCCAGGCCGACGGCGCCGGCGGTACCGGTGACGGCAAGACCCGCCGCGCGGCCGGCGGCGCCGGCGCGCGCCGCGACGACGGATGCTGCGTCCCATGATGCCGGCGGGCTGCCGCCCGAACTGTTGGTGACCGCCGGCAAGCTGCTGCGGGCCGACATTCCAGTGCTGATTCTGGGTGAAACCGGGACCGGCAAGGATCAATTTGCGCGCGCGTTGCATGCGCAGAGCACGCGCCACGGCGCGCCCTTCGTGGCGGTCAATTGCGCGGCGATTCCCGAAGGATTGATCGAGGCCGAATTGTTCGGCTACGAGGAAGGCGCCTTTACCGGTGCGCGTCGGCAGGGCAGTCGCGGGCGTCTGCGCGAGGCCAATGGCGGTGTGTTGTTTCTGGATGAAATCGGCGACATGCCGCTGTCGATGCAGGCGCGTCTGTTGCGCGTGCTGCAAGACCGCATGGTGACGCCGTTGGGGGGTGGCAACGCGCATGCGGTCGACATCCGTTTGGTGTGCGCCACGCACCGCGATTTGCGCGCCATGGTGCAAGCGGGCACGTTTCGCGCCGATCTGTATTACCGCCTGTGCCACTTCCCGCTGTGCCTGCCGCCACTGTGCGAGCGCGGCGATGTGGCGCGGGTGGCGCAGCGACTGTTGGACGACGCCGGCGCGGCGCGGCGCGGCATCTCGCTGTCGCCCGAACTCGCGGCGGCGATCCGCCGCTACCGTTGGCCGGGCAATCTGCGCGAATTGGCCAATTTATTGCAGACCCTGCTGGCTTTGGTGGACGATGGCACTGTGCTGACATTGGCGCATCTGCCGTCGATCCTGCGTGAGGAAATGGCGCTGGATCATGCCGCCACGCCGCCGGCCGGCACGGTGGCGGCCCTGCTGGCGCAATGCGGCGGCAACGCCAGCGCGGCGGCGCGCGCGCTCGGCATCAGCCGCAGCACCTTATATCGCCGCATGCGCCAGGGGAGGGGAGCGTGATGAGACGTTGCTGGTTAATGCTTTTACTGGCGTTGAGCGCCGCGGCCTGGGGCGCGGATACCCAGGTTGAAACCGTGAGCGCGCGGCCAGGCGTGACGATGCGTTTCCTGTTTTTGCCGCAGGCGCATCCGCTCGCCAGCGTGATCCTGCTGGCGGGCGGCAGTGGTAACGTCGGCATTGGCGATGACGGCAGCCTGGCGCATGACGGCAATTTCCTGGTGCGCACACGTGAAGCCTGGCGTGCGGAGGGGTTTCAGGTGGCGGTGGTGGACGTGCCGTCCGATCAGCCCGCCGGCATGAGCGACAGCTTCCGCCAGAGCGCCGAGCACGCGGCCGATCTGGCGGCGGTGGCCGCTTTTCTACGGCAGCAGGCGCCGGCGCCGGTATGGCTCGTCGGCACCAGTCGCGGCACCATTTCGGCGGCGGCGGCCGGCATTCGTCTGGGGGATGGCGTCGATGGCGTGGTGCTGACTTCCAGCATCGTGCGCGGCGCCGGCGCGCTGTCGGCGCTGCCGCTGGACCGGCTGGCCAAACCGGTGCTGCTGGTGCATCACCGCCAGGACGAATGCAAAGTGACGCCGTTTGGCGGTGTGCGGGGCTTGCTGGACGGGCTGAGCCACTCGCCGGTCAAAGCGCTGATCGCCGAAGAGGGCGGTCAGGCCGAGGGGGATCCCTGCCAGCCCTGGGGGCACCACGGCTATAACGGCATCGAGGATCGGGTGGTGAGCGATGTTGCCGCTTGGATCAAGGCACCCAAGCCGGACTAAGACCCTCTAACAGAACACATTTCGCGGTTGGGTAGCGTGCTTTCGCGAAGCAACGCACGGCCCTAGGGCTCGCTCTAGACGTGCATTGCCTGCGGCGAATGCACGCTACAAAACTTGAGCGGATGCCTTTCGCAGTTGGGTAGCGTGTGTTCGCGAAGCAACGCACGGCCCTAGGGCTCGCACAAGACCGTGCATTGCCTGCGGCGAATGCACGCTACAAAACTTGTGCGGATGCCTTTCGCGGTTGGGTAGCGCGCGTTCGCGAAGCAACGCACGGCCCTAGGGCTCGCGCAAGCCGTGCATTGCCTGCGGCGAATGCACGCTACAAAACCTGGGCGGATGCCTTTCGCGATTGGGTAGCGTGCGTTCGCGAAGCAACGCACGGCCCTAGGGCTCACGCAAGCCGTGCATTGCCTGCGGCGAATGCACGCTACAAAACCTGGCCGGTGCTTTTGTTAGAGATTCTAAGTAAAGTGGTTTCCGTTGTTTGTATTATGATGTGCAGTAATATTTGCCGTTTTTAAAATGACATTTATATATTGAATCTCCTCAATCCAACAGGAAGGAATCAATATGTCGATGTCTATGCGCAAACCATGGCTGCTGGCGGCAGCTCTTTGGCTGCCTTTAGCCTCCGCGCATGCCGAGGTGCGCCAAAGCACGGTGGTGGAGCGCTTGATGACCATCCATGCCGTGAATCAGGCCGGCGGCGCCGAGCCCGGCAAGGATGCCGCCTGCCACATGACTTTCCCGCAGTTCATCGGTTTGCCGGTTCGCACCGACTATGCGATCGACCCGCAGACGCTGGTCATGCGCGCCGAGTCGTATTTCGAGGCGCACCGCTATCCGCTATCGGCGTTGGGCCTGGCGAACGTCTATGCTTTCGCCGCCTACTTCAAGCCGTCGCCGGCCTATCTGCCGATGCTCCTGAGCGTGCAATTCCGCATCTCGACCCAATTCGACCACGCCGCCAGCCGTCTGCTGTTGAATCTCGATCCGCAGACCAATTGCGTGCTGAGCAGCGCGCCGTTTGAGCCGCTGGACGCGGCGCCTGCCTTGCCTGCGCCGGAGAAACCGTAGCGAGAAACGGCACCAATTGAGTGCATTTGCACCAAAATGGTGTGAAATAGCGGAGAATCATTGCGGCATTCATTGCTGTTCGCGCAATAAACTGGCGATGGCCGTGCTACGGTCATCGCTGGATAGTTGTTTATTTCATATTTTCAAAAAATATCTGGCGTGATCGGTCCGGGCATGTCCCTTGCGTAACAACAGCGGGCAACTTGGACTATTGCATCATGCACGCACAACCCCTTCCGATCCCGCAGCACAGTCTGTTGGAAGATATGCTGGCCATCCTGATTGGCGCGCTGCTGGTATCGTTCGGCATGGCTATGTTCAAGCAGGTCGGTCTGTTGACCGGCAGCACCGCCGGGCTCGCCTATCTCTGGCATTACGTCACCGGTCAATCGTTTGGCGGGGCGTTCTTCGTCATCAATTTGCCGTTCTATTACCTGGCCGTGCAGCGCAAGGGCTGGGCATTTACCGTGAAAACCTTCTGTGCCGTCGGCTTGGTGGCGCTGTTCTCCGATCTGCATGGCCATCTGGCCCATTTCGGCGCGCTCAACGCGCTGTACACCGGACTGATCGGCGGCCTGTTGATGGGGGTGGGCTTGATCGTGCTGTTTCGCCATCAGGCGAGCTTGGGCGGGGTCAACATCCTGGCGCTGTGGCTGCAGGATACGCGCGGCATCCGCGCCGGCAAGCTGCAGATGGCGATTGACCTGACCATTTTGTCGGCGTCGGTGCTGGTGGTCAGCCCGTGGGCGCTGGCTTGCTCGGTGCTCGGCGCGGTGTTGATGAACCTAGTCATCGCCATGAACCACCGGCCGGGGCGTTACCTGGCGGTCTGAGGCTAGCGCGCCTCGGGCGGAATGGCGCTGAGGACCGAGGCGAATTGCCGATGGCTGTCCGGATCGACCGGCTTGTAGACCACGCGCTCGCCGGCGGGGTCGTTGCCGAGGAAATTGCCGTCTTTCCAATTGCGCGCCGGCCGAATCGGCCGAGGCATGAAACCGCCGCCGCAGTTGGGGCAGACGTTGGCGAGCACGTTGTCGACGCAGTCGGCGCAGAAGGTGCATTCGTAAGAACAGATGCGTGCGTCGAGCGAGGCGGGCGGCAGCGGCTTGTTGCACTGTTCGCATGTCGGTCTCAATTCCAGCATGGCGCGGCGTCTCCGGCGGCAAAGATGTTGGTTATTTGTATGGCATAAAACGGGGCGTAGTCAACAGGGGAGTGTGTAGCGAGGAAGAAGCGTTCACGCTTGATAGGGCGACGTGCTGAGGGTTAGGCGGCTCTTTGCCGTGGACGTACTTCTTCGGCAATCCTCTCTCCAGCCTCTCTTTCCGCCTGTTTCAGGTCGAAGGCCGTCTGTAGGTTGAGCCAGAACTCTGCGGTGGTGTCAAAGTAGCGGGCCAGCCGCAGGGCGGTATCCGGCGTCACGCCACGGCGCTCGCGTACGATGTCGTAGATTCTCGGGGCCGGGACATGCAGAGCGAGCGCCAAAGCATTGGCGCTCATTGCTAAAGGGGAAAGAAATTCTTCTCGAAGAATTTCACCAGGGTGAATCGGTCGCATATTGTTAGTCGCCACGTTGTCGCTCGCTTTTAATGGTAATCGACGATTTCGACGCATTCGGGGCCTGTGGCCGTCCAGACGAAGCACACGCGCCATTGGTCGTTGATGCGAATGCTGTATTGGTCGGCGCGATTCCCGCGTAGTGCTTCTAGACGATTGCCTGGCGGCGCACGCAAATCCTTCAGCTCTACCGCATCGTCAAGCATTTGCAATTTGCGGTGCGCAACGTTTTCGATGTTACGAAACCGTTTGGGGCTAGCCCCTTCGTAAAGTGCTAAGGTGTCGGCACACCGGAATGAGCGAATCGTCATGGTTACAATAATATAACGGATACCGTTAAATGCAAGCCGTTATGGCTGTCAGTGACGAGGTTATGCTGCGATCAGGCGAAACGATCCGCTTCCCGCTCGAAGCGCGCAGCCAGGAAGGCGCACACGGTTTGTACCGCCGGATCGTTGCGTTCTGTGCCGCGGGTGACCAGCCATAATGGGCGCGACGGCGGCCGGGGCGGCAAGGCACAGGGCTTGAGCCGTGGATAGTGGCGGGCGACGAAGTGCGGCAGCAAGGCAATACCCACGCCGGTTTCGGCGGCCGCGGCTTGCGCGAGCTGGGTATCGGCGCGCACGGCTAGCCGGGTCAACGGGTAGTGTTGTTGCAGCCACTGCGCTTCCGGCAGGTGGGCGTGGCTCTCGCTGAAACCGACGAACACCGGCGCTTGCCCCGTGCCGAGCCGCTCCGGCCAAGCGGGCAGCGCATAGAATCCAAAGCCGATCTCCGCCAGCGGGCGGGCGATCACCATGCCATCCTGTGGGCGGTCCAGACGTAGCGCAATGTCCGTCTCGCGGCGCTCCAAGCTGACTTGGCGCACATCCGACGCCAATTCCAAATCCAGTCGCGGCTGTTCTTGCGCCAATTCGGCCAGCCAGGCCACCAATACCAGTTGGGCAAGACTGGGCGTGGCGTTGATGCGCACGAGGCCGGTGACGGCCGTCTGCGCGCCGCCACGGCTCAGGGCTCCCGCGGCGGCCTCCATCCGGCTCGCGTGCGCCAGAATCTGCCATCCCTGTGCCGTCAGCACGTAGCCGTCGGGGCGCCGCTCGACCAGCTTGCAGCCGAGCGTCGTCTCCAATGCCTCGACGCGCCGCGCCACGGTGGCATGGTTGACCGATAAGGCACGGGCGGCGGCCGATAGGCTGCCGTGGCGCGCCAGCGCCACGAAATGGCGGATGTCTTCCCAATCGGGCTGTGTGCGAAATTTAACAGTCATGGTGGAAATTTAGTGAATATTCGAGCATCGCGCAAAGCTTTACGCTGTGTTGCCTACCCCTGAAGGAGACACAGCATGACGACCCCTCTGACCTTGACGCTGATCGGCGGCCCGACCGCCTTGATTGAAATCGGCGGCTTGCGCCTGTTGACCGACCCGACGTTCGATCCGCCTGGTGCGTATCGCGATACGCCGATTCCGTTCGACAAGCTGACCGGCCCGGCGCTGTCGCGCGCGGCGCTCGGCCGCCTCGATGCGGTTTTGCTGACGCACGACCAACATATCGACAATCTGGATCATGCCGGGCGGGCAATGCTGCCGAGTGTACCGGTTACCTACACCACCCCCGCCGGCGCGGCCCGGCTGGGCGACTTGGCCCGCGGCCTGGCGCCGTTCGAGACGGTGGCGCTCGATGCCGGCGGCACGCGGCTGTGGCTGACCGCCACGCCGGCGCGGCATGGCCCGGAGGGGATCGAGCCGATCTCCGGCGACGTCACGGGGTTCTTGCTGGGTGTCGACGCCCCGGGCGATACGCTATACGTCAGTGGCGACACGGTGTGGTACGACGGTATTGCCGAGATTGCGCGGCGGTTTTCGCCGCGGGTGATCATGTTGTTCACCGGCGCCGCGCAGCCGAGAGGGCGGTTCCACATGACCATGAACAGCAACGATGCCATCGCCGCCGCCCATGCGTTTGCCGGCGCGCAAGTGGTAACGGTGCATAACGAGGGTTGGGGGCATTTCAAGGAAAGCGCGGCCGAACTGGCGGCGTCGTTCGCCACGCTCGGCATCGCCGAGCGGTTGCGGCCGCTTGAGCGTGGCGCGCCGCTGCGTCTTTAGCCCGGCAGCATGCCTTGGGCGCGCGCCAAGGCGAAGGCGGCGATGGTGCTGCTGTCCATGATCTCGCCGGCGATGATCATGCGCTCCATCTCCGCCAGCGTGAACCAGCGTGATTCCAGCCCTTCTTCTTCCGGGTCGAGATCGCGCTCGCCGGCGGTGAGTTCGGTGGCGACGAAAACGTGGCACACCTGGGCGCAGAAGCCGTAGGCCGGAAACAGCTTGCCGATCGGCTGCATGCGACCGGCGCTGTAGCCGGTTTCTTCACGCAGCTCCGCCGCCGCCAGCACACAGGGATCGACGTCGGGGAGATCTTCCCACATGCCCTGCGGCAGTTCCCAATAGCGTTGCCCGACCGGGTAGCGGTATTGGCTGACCAGATGAATGCGGTCGCCGTCGAGCGCCAGGATGGCGGCGTAGTCGTTTTTCTCGACGATGCCGAACAAGCCCTCGGCGCCGCTGGCGCGGCGGACGCGATCTTCGCGCACGCGCATCCAGCGGTTGCGGTAGACCTCTTTGCTGTCCAGACAGACGATTTCTTGCGTCATGGTGATTCCGTTTAGTGGTGGATGGTGCGTTCAGTAGGGCGCGTTCGCGCAGCAACGCGCCATTCCCGCGCGCGCCGTCAGCCGCGCTCTCTTGTCATCCCGAATTCTGCTCAAGTAGGCTTGGGTTTGCGGCGCGACAGCGTCGCAGAGGCGCGGGCCCGAGGGTGGCAGCCCCCGGACCCGCTAACCAAACCAACTCCTTAATCCTCTTAACCGAAGGAGAAGTTGATATGGCTGTGTTCCATCGTACTGCAACCCACCCCGCCGCTTCAAACCGCGACCTCCAGCAACTGCCGCTGTTCTCCCTGATCGCCGAGCTATGCGCGCCGCGCAAGGGCCACGCCGACCCGGACGTTTGCCGTCTGATCGTCGATAGCCGTTTGCCGTGGTCGGCGCTACGCGTCGATTCGGAGCGTTCGTGGTTGTATTTGCCGGAGGGTATTCGCACCCGGCGGGTGGCGGGATGCGTGATCTTAACCGCCGAGTAAGGCGCTAACCGGAGGCGGGGAGCGTCGGCTCCCCGAACCTGGGGCGTCGCATAGAAACACTTGGCGTTGTAGCTTGGTGCTTTCCTTCTGCCCCTTGGTTGCCGTCATGGTCACCCCAAGGGCAGATACAAGGTTAACGCCGCACTGACCGATCGATGGAATCCAAATCCTTCGTAGTATGCAGCCACCTGTGCATCTTTGGCATCCACGACCAATACGCGCACCCCCATCGTTTGCCGCACGGACAAGGCTAGATTGACTGCATGACCCAGTAATAATTGGCCATAGCCTTTGCTCTTCTCCGACTGCGATACGGCCAATCGTCCTACCCTTATGGCCGGCACGGGATACGCCGGCAGACGTTTGCGGTCTTCCTCCCGTAGTTCTTGCAGGTAGAGCTGGGCCGCGGATAGTGTGCAGTAACCCAGGATGCGATTTAGCTGTGCGTCGTCGATCAGAACATGGGTGGTGGCAATACCGTCGCGATGATGCTGCCCGGCCCGTTGGCGCAAGTAGTTGTCCAATGCAGCGACACCACATGTGAAGCTATCTCGGTCGTGTAGGGCGCCGTCCAGGACGGAGAAAGTCAGTGCCATACTTCAGCGCTGCGTCAGTTTTGCGGCGGCATCCATCGCCTTCTGCAGGCGATCATTGGGGCTGAATGGCGCGTCTAGCGCGGCGAGGAAGCGGCGTGACTCTTGTTCGGACAGTGTAACAACGGTATCGGCTGCAATGGTGGTATCTGCTTCGCGCAGTACGGCATCGCGCACGAAGGCCGATACCGCCATGCCGCGCAGAGCCGCAGCTTTAGCGATGCGATCCTTGTCGCGAGAATCAAGTCGAAGATCCAGGCGGGCGGTAGTCGTCGTCATCATATACTCCTTTGTACGGAAATATACCGTACATGTTCATGGACAACAAGCGCCTCTTTATTGGGGGCAGCTCACGCCGCGCTGGCGTCAGCGAGCGGATGCTGCGCTACGACGAACAGGAGGGCCTGCTGCGTCCGGCACGCACGGCATCGGGCTACCGCCTCTATGGTGACATGGACGTTCAGACTGCCCAGCGTATCCGGATGCTGAGCATGGCCGGCTTGAATATCGACATCGTTCGCCGAAGGCGTCGCGTTAGCCGCGTGGCACGCGCTGGCCTTCCTTCGTCATGTTGACCCGCCAAGCCGCCCGTGCCACGTCCAATACGTCCTGAGTTAGCGCATAGCCGCCCTTGGCCTGTAACCAGGCCAACACGTCAGCCAGGTGCCAGATCGATGCGCTGCCTTCATGTACCGGCGCTGGGAAACTTTCCGGGTGGGCGAGCATCAGCTTGCGCATGTTTTGCCGTGATACGTCGATGATGTCGGCCACGTCGGTCAGCCCGACCCAGTCCGGTGCGACCTCGATCAGCCGGGCCAACGGCATGGCGCGTTGCACGTCGGCCAATGCACTGCTTACCGCAACGCCGGCATCGGTTGCGTCGCGGGTAAATTCAAGCGCCAACCGCCCCGGCAGTCCAATGCCGACCAGGGCATCGTCGCAGCCGACCTCGCCCAAGCGTTCGACCAACGCATCCGGGTCTCGGTCGTTGTCGATAAGCTGATATTTCAGGGTGAAGGTGTATTCCATACAGGAGTGATGAGTCGTGGTTGTCAAATGACAGCGATTGCCCGCTGAAGTTTCACCACACGCAAGTGCCAACTTGGCTGGGACGGACCGTCGGCATATCTGGGAGAGCATGGCAGAGGAAAAATTTGGGCCGTTATTGGCCATTCTGCAAATCTCCAGACAACGTCTGGAGATTTGCAGATAAGGTCAATTTGATAGATATCGTCCCAATACGCTTTGGGCAAGAGTAGCGTGCGCTCGTGCAGCAGCGCACGGGGAATCGTGGCGTTGTTTCCGGGTTTTGCCAAGTGATCGTGTGCTACATACCCTCAGCTGCAGATCTGTTCTAACGTGTCTTTGTGAGGGGGATCGTACGCCGTGCGCGCCAGTGGTTTGCCATCCAGTAAAATGGCGGTACACTTAACACATGTACGATTTATTGTACATGTCTTGCCATTCATGGGGTGGCTAGTAGGCAAATTGTATTGACGGAGTAGTACATGAGAATCATCAACTTTTCTGATGCCCGCAACAGCCTGCGTACGGTTATCGATCAAGTGGTCGAGGATGCCGACGTTACCGTCATCTCGCGTCGGGACGCGCCGGATGCCGTGGTCATGTCCCTCGATCATTACAACAGTCTCATGGAAACAGTGCACTTGTTGAGTTCTCCGGCCAACGCCGCTCACCTCGCCAAGTCCATCAATCAGGCGCGTTCGGGCCAGGCGAAGCCTCGGGAATTAATCAACAGCTCCGACGCCGAGGCACAACAGCATGCGCAACTTGAAGTTCACGGATGAGGCTTGGGAAAGCAACCTGTACTGGCAAACGCAAGATAAGAAAACGCTCAGACGTATCAACGATCTGATCCAGGCCGCTCAAAGAGAGCCATTTGCGGGCATTGGAAAGCCCGAAGCACTCAAACACAGCCTCAGCGGTTGCTGGTCGCGGCGGATTGATGAGACCAATCGGTTAGTCTATGAGGTGCTTGATGACGAGCTGGTCATCATTTCTTGCCGATATCACTATTGAAATACAAAAGGGGAGTTTGATCCCCCCTTTGCTTATTCATATCCGATGCAAGCCATTACCTTGCTTGATCCGACTCACTCCCACTCAATCGTCGCCGGCGGCATGCTATATCAACCGCTCAGTTTTGCAGCAAATTCCTGTCCCACGGCGCCGCATCGCCGCCGAAACGCTGCGCAAGGAAGTCCAGCAACAGTTGCAAGGCAAGCGGCCGGTGCCGGCGCGACAGGTACACGGCGTGTATGCCCAGAGGCTCCGGTTCATAGTCGGGCAATACGCGCACCAGCCTTCCGCTGCGAAGATCGTCGCCGACATAGTAAGTGGGCAGCATGCCCAGCCCGGCGCCGGTTAAAACCGCGCGGCGCAGGATCGCGGTTTCATTGGTGAACAGCATGCCGTTTGCCGGCACGTCCACGATCTGCTCGCCGTAGCGGAAGCGGTAATGCGCCCCGGCGCCAAAAGAGTTGGTCACGAAGCGATGCGCCTTCAATGCCTCGATCCCGGCCGGCTGGCCATGTTGCGCGAGGTATTCGGGCGATGCGCACAGCACCGAACGGCATTGCGCCAATGGCCGCGCAACGACAGCCGGATCCAGCGAGTTCGTGATCCGTACCGCCAGATCGATGCGATCCTCTACCAGATCCACCGGCCGGTCCGCGACCAGCAACTCGACCTGCACACGAGCATGCAGACGCTGGAAGTCCACCACGGCCGCGGTCAGCTGCGCTTCGGCGAAGGAGCTGGATGTGGCGAGGCGCAGCTTGCCCTCCGGCTCCCGGTTGCGGTTGCCGGCAAGGTGTTCCACGTCTTCCGCCAGTTCCAGCAGTTGCCGACAAGACGACAGTGCCGCCTGCCCGGCATCGGTCAGGGTGATGCGCCTGGTGGTCCGGTGCAGCAGGCGTGCACCCACCCAGCCTTCCATCGACGCCAAGTAGCGGCTGACCATGGCCTGCGACATTTCCAGCCGCTCGGCCGTCTGGGTGAGGCTGCCGCGCTCGGCGACCTCGACGAATACGCGGGCGGCGGTCAAGCGATCCATTCAGGGCTCCATTTCATCGATTACTGCAATAATAAATTTCAACAATGGCAGTTTATCTACTTAATTGGTGGGAATAAAGTACGCCTAGCTCTGCACCCATTTCAACTCAGGAGATCGCCGTGTTTTCACCCAAGAGAATTGCTCGTATTGTCATTCCCGCCCTGACGCTCGGCGTCGTCGCCGCCAATGGCGCCGCGGCACAGGCCGCTGCACCGCTGACCCTGAAGGTCTACAACGCCGACGGCTCCAGCTTCCACGTCAATTCCGTCGTCGTCAGCGGCAAGACCGAGGCGCTGGTGATCGACAGTGGCTTCACCCGCGCCGATGCCCTGCGCATCGCCGCCAACGTGCTCGATTCGGGCAAGACGCTCAAGACCATCTTCATCAGCAACGCCGATCCGGATTTCTACTTCGGCGCCGAAACGCTGAAGAGTCTGTTCCCGCAGGCCCAGGTGCTGACCACGCCGGCCGTGCGCGGAAAAATCCAGGCCAAGAAGGCCGGCAAGATGGCTTTCTGGGGCCCGAAGCTGGGCGTCAATGCGCCGAAGCAGCCCATCGTGCCGGACGAACTCAAGGGCACGACGCTGACGGTGGATGGCGAAACCGTTGAAGTGCGCGGCACCACCGGAGAACTGGCGCACCGTCCCTACCTGTGGATTCCTTCGCTCAAGGCCATCGTCGGCAATATCGCCGTGTTCGGCAACCTGCACGTCTGGACGGCGGATACGCAAAAGCCCAGCGAGCGCCAGGCGTGGTTCGCGCAGCTCGACGAGATGCTGGCGCTGAAGCCGACGATCGTCGTGCCGGGGCACATGGCCGCCGGCAGCGCGCTTGATGCGAGCAGCATCACCTACACGCGCGACTACCTGCGGCGTTTCGATGCCGAAGCCGCTAAGGCGAAGGATGCCGCCGAACTCATCGAGGCGATGAAGAAGGCTTATCCGCAGGCAGGGCTGGGCATGGCGCTCGATATCGGCGCCAAGGTCAACAAGGGCGAGATGAAGTGGTAATCGGGGCGCTGCCCGCCGCCCAGGCCGCCGAGGCGCAGCCGATCGCGCCCGCCGACGCCGTGAACAAGTGCCCGATATACCAAGGAGAAGCGCCATGAGCACCACGACGCTGCACTATCTCTACGATCCGCTTTGCGGCTGGTGCTACGGCGCCGCGCCGCTCGTGGCGGCTGCCCGCGAGGTCTTGCCAGTGCGGGCTCACGGTGGCGGCATGATGGCGGGCGACAGCCGCCAGCCGGTCACGCCGCAACTGCGTGACTACGTGATGCCGCACGACCGCCGTATCGCGGTTCTCACCGGCCAGCCTTTCGGTGAAGCCTACTTCGAGGGTCTGCTGCGCGACGCGTCGGCAGTGTTCGATTCCGCGCCGCCGACCGCCGCAATGCTGGCGGCCGACAAGCTTGCCGGCCGCGGCCTGGACCTGATTTCGCGCCTGCAGATTGCGCACTATGTCGAAGGCCGGCGCATTGCCGACCGCGATGTACTCATCGAGATGGCCGGTGTCATCGGGCTGGACCCAACGGCCTTCGCGCTGGCTATGGATGAAGCGCAAGGCGAGGCGCTTCATTCGCACATCGCCGAGACGCGTCGGCTGATGGAACGTGTTGGCGCACGGGGCTTCCCCAGCTTTGCGCTCGAATGCGATGGCCAGTTCAGCTTGCTCGACGCTGGCGCTTTCCTCGGCCGTCCCCCGGCGCTGCGGGATTGGCTGAGGGCTCAACTGCCCGATGATGTGGCATCTGCTGGCAGCATGACGACAGACTTCGCTTGCGGGCCGGATGGCTGTTCGATTTGAAGCGGGGAAGAATGCCATGCAAGCGCGTGTGACCCCTGTGGGGCGGTTGGTTGGCGGCAAGATCGTCGGCTTCGAGCCGTTCACTGATACTTGGCTAGGGCAATGGAGATGTAACGCTATGAAACAAACAAATTCGCTACAAGGCTGGTCCCGATGGCTGCGCAGGATGGCTGCCGTCGTTGCGCTGGCAGCGGTCGTCGTTCCGCAACGCTCGCACGCTGAACCGGTCGCGCCCGGGCTTCGCAATATCGTGCTCGTGCACGGCGCGTTTGCCGACGGCTCCAGCTGGTCCGAGGTGATCGCCATCCTGCAGCGCAAGGGCTACCACGTGACCACCGTGCAGAATCCCTTGACTTCGCTGGCCGACGACGTCGCCGCGACGCGCCGCGTGTTGGAACGGCAGAAAGGCGGCGTGCTGCTCGTTGGCCACTCCTGGGCCGGCGTCGTGGTGACGGAAGCGGGCAATGCGCCGAATGTGAAGGGGCTCGTCTACCTGTCGGCATTAGTTCCCGACAGCAATGAATCGGTCGGCGATCTGCTTACGAGGCTGCACGCGCCGATGGCGGGCTTGAAGCCCGACGAGCATGGACTGATCTGGCTGGACGATCCTGAGGCGTACCGCCAGGTCATGGCCGGGGATGTGCCTGCGGCCAAGGCACGTCTGCTGGCGGCCGTACAACAGCCGATCGCCGCCGGTGCGTTCGGAGAGAAGGTCTCCCATGCGGCCTGGCGCGACAAGCCCAGTTGGTATCTCATCACCGAGAACGATCATGCGCTGCTGCCTGCCGTGCAATGGGAGCTCGCCCAGGAAACGGGAGCGCATCGCGTTACGCTGAAATCCAGTCACATGTCGATGGTGTCGCATCCGGCGGACATCGCCAGGCTGATCGATCGCGCGGCGCGCGAGTTAAGCCGCTGACGGCAGGGCCGATGGGGATGCCGAGTGGTGGGTCCTACGCATGGTATCGACCCCGATCATGGCATTGCGGCGAGGCCATACCATTAAGGACCCTCTGAACAAGTTATTTGCCACTGTGTTCGGGCCGGCGTCTGCCGGCGCATCGCGTTGTCGTTTGCCCCTGGCAGTGAATGACACTGCGGCGGGGCGCTCTCCTCGCGTTGCATCCGGCGGACACCGGCCGCAGCCGCAAAAGGTTTGCAGGCAGACCCTACCTCCACTGCGCCCCGCGCCGCGCATCCCATCCCGCCAGGGGCCGCCGCAGCGGTAAATAACTTGTTCAGAGGGTCCTTAAGAATGCCATGAAAAAAGCATTGCTTGGCCGTGCTATTCCTTGCCGGGCGGCGCCAGACGAAATAACAAAAAAGCCCGCGATGACGCGGGCTTGGATCTGTCCGGGGCCACGAGGTGCCGGCCAGCGCAGGCGCTAAATCACTCCCATTCGATCGTCGCCGGCGGCTTGCCGCTGACGTCGTACACCACGCGGTTGATGCCGCGCACCTCGTTGATGATGCGGTTCGACACCTTGCCCAGCAGCGCGTAGGGCAGTTCGGCCCAATGCGCGGTCATGAAGTCGCTGGTGACCACCGCGCGCAGCGCGACGACGTAGTCGTAGGTGCGGCCGTCGCCCATCACGCCGACCGATTTCACCGGCAGGAACACGGCGAAGGCTTGGCTGGTTTTGTCGTACCACGACAGGCCGTCGTCGGCCACGGTGTGGCGCAGCTCCTCGATGAAGATGGCGTCGGCGCGACGCAGCAGATCGGCGTACTCGGCCTTGACCGCGCCGAGGATGCGCACGCCCAGGCCCGGGCCGGGGAACGGGTGGCGGTAGACCATGTCGTGCGGCAGGCCCAGCGCCACGCCCAGTTCGCGCACTTCATCCTTGAACAGTTCGCGCAGCGGTTCGAGCAGCTTGAGGTTCAGCGTTTCCGGCAGGCCGCCGACGTTGTGGTGGCTCTTGATCGTGTGCGCCTTCTTGGTCTTGGCGCCGGCCGATTCGATCACGTCCGGATAGATGGTGCCTTGGGCGAGCCAGCGGGCGTTGCTGAGCTTTTTGGCTTCGCGCTGGAACACCTCGACGAACTCGGCGCCGATGATCTTGCGCTTCTTCTCCGGGTCGGCTTCGCCTTCGAGCTTGCCCATGAAGTCGGCGGCGGCATCGACGTGCACCACCTTGACGCCCAGGTTCTTGGCGAACATGTCCATCACCATCTGGCCTTCGTTCAGGCGCAACAGGCCGTGGTCGACGAAGACACAGGTCAGCTGGTCGCCGATGGCGCGGTGGATCAGCGCGGCGGCCACCGACGAGTCGACGCCGCCGGACAGGCCGAGGATGACTTCTTCGTTGCCGACTTGGGCGCGGATCTTGGCCACGGCCTCGTCGATGTAGTTGGGCATGGTCCACGACGGGTTGGCGGCGCAGATGTCGAGCACGAAGCGGTGCAGCATCGCCTTGCCGTTCTTGGTGTGGGTCACCTCGGGGTGGAACTGCACGGCGTAGAAGCCACGGCGCTCG
>Ga0213872_10000193_pt1 | contig 54205 bp, 90 predicted proteins | sample VelepicomBERX_R2_FD_160071 | JGI IMG/M metagenome (GOLD analysis project Ga0213872, IMG submission 160071) | Rhizosphere microbial communities from Vellozia epidendroides in rupestrian grasslands, the National Park of Serra do Cipo, Brazil - RX_R2 | ecosystem: Host-associated > Plants > Roots >... | reverse complement strand
GATATACCGGAGATAAAATTGAAATTGAAGTTGAATTAAAGGAAGTTTTACAAATTAATAATATGATTAGTGAGAAAAATTATAATTTGAATAATGCAAAACAAGAATATCAGATTACCTAAAGCCAAGTAAACTTTAATCTTTCTCCGACGAAATTCCTTAACTCTTCTAATCAATAAAAGGAGTGGCGGCGAAAGTCGCCATTTTCAAAAATGAAATACTCAAAAGAAAATCTTCAATCCATTCTCCAAGACGGCACCGCATCTCAAAAAATCCTAACCGGACCTCTTCCCGCAATGCGCGCACTTTCCTTTGCCCTTCGCCGCGAACGCAAAAAGCGAAGTTATTCTTGTACAATTTCCTTTAAAGAAGACGGCGCGTTAGGCCATATTATTCTTTCACCGAGAGTTGAGGTCATATAAAATGATACATTGGACTTATCTATTCTTTCCCATTGGAATATGTTTTTGTCTAGGTATGTGGTACGCTGAATATATGTTATATAAATACCTAATACTAAAATCCAACGACACTTTCGGGCGTACGGGCGTTAAAATTTTTGATAAATTTTATATGATCGTTCCCGAAGATGAATATGTTTTGATGAAAAATACGTATATTGATTACAATATGAAAAATGAGGACAAAGAATGATCGATTTTGATGTACTTAATCGTCCTAAAGAATATTGGGAAGGATGGCAAGCGCATAAAAATGGAAAATCTCGCAACGATAATCCATATCTTCCTCAGGAAATTTTTAAATATGCTCAATGGGAATTTGGGCGATGGGATTGCTATTTTAATTCTTTTACGGATTAAATATCATGAAAAATTCTGAAAAATTCCAATACAAAAATCCCGGCGATTTTAACATGTACGGCTTTTTATCTCACTTAGAAAAGTATCGTTATCTAGTAAAAGAACCTGATATTTATCCTCACGAAATGCAGCGGCGCAAACTTGTACTTGAAGTTCTTGAAGAACGTAATAAATCTAAGTCAAAATAATGCTTTGTGGATAAGTCGATGCGGGGTGTGGCATTTTTGCACTAGGTGGTATAATGGGCGCTGATGGGTGTTTACCCCTTGACGGCCCCTCCGCAAATGCCTCATAATGATCACAACTTAAGGAAGAACCAAATCAATGCTCGATGATCACAAAGACTGTCCATGCAGCGCTGATCACGGTCTTAGTATCTTTTTCTTCTGTGTCTCCCTCGCCCTTCTCTTCTACGTAGTATTTTAGTGAAAATCAGGATGTAGCTCAGTCTGGTTAGAGTATCGCACTTGGAATGCGAGGGCCGTTGGTTCAAATCCAATCATCCTGACCAAATATAAAGGAAATAAAATGGCATTTAAATTTATTCAAGGAGAAAATGGCGGCGCAATTAAAGCCTGGATTAAAGGCGCCCCTCTTGAAGATGCGGCGCGCGTTCAACTTAATAATATTGCTTCAATGCCTTTTATTTATAAACACATTGCAATTATGCCGGATGTTCATTGGGGAATGGGCGCAACTGTTGGTAGTGTCATTGCCACGAAAGGTGCAATTATCCCCATTGAAATCGTTCACACATTAAAACAAGTCGTTTGTGTGAAAGGTTAACTTCCTTGGACCTATCTGAATATATCCAAATACTTCTCCAGGCGCTCCAAGAAGACTTTGGGGTGCGCGTAAAATCTACAGATCTTCTTCGCCTTAAGGCGCGTTTTTACGCCGCAATTCAAACAGACAAAGAAACCTTCGGATGCCTCTCAATTCGTACATCCCAAACAGACCCGCAAAGTGAAATTTGGATTGTAAAACAAAAGGAGCCGACCGGCCCTAAATTGCCAGTTGAGGAGTTTGAGCCATGAGAGCAACTGAGCTTAACGAAGCAAAAAAAATTATATTGATAGATATAAAAATATTAAAGAGTTTTTAAAATATTTTAATACATTTTCTTCCTATATCCAAGAATGGAAGAATAAAGAATATATCGGAATACAAATTATTGTAGGGAATAAAAATCTACAATTAGGTAATAATTCAAGGGAACTTTTAGAAAATCTAATTAAAATTGAATTAGATTTTATAGAGAAAAAACTTTTAGAATTAAAAATTGAAATAGACATTTAAAGGACTTCCCTATATGCCCCGCCAAGAAGATGAAGACCTTACACGCATTCACGTACAACTCTTTACAGAAGATAAGGCCATTTTAGACAATCTATACGGCGATAATATTGGAACTTCCCGCGCCGTTCGTCGTATTGTAAGGGCATTTATTGAAGAAAATAAAGTTGAAATTCAAAGGGGAATGATACCATGATTAGTCTTATTCTTGAAATAATTTCAATTTTTATTACTCTTATTATTTGTTTTGGGGCCGGATATTTTCACGGGCGCCGCATCGAATTTGAATTGTGGGATCGCGCTGAAATCGATAAGAAAATTACCATACATTCTACAAATTTTCTCAAATAATGAGATATCATCATGCTTCAATTTTGGGTCGCGGTAGTCATTTTATTTAGTCCACATTCCCACAATAAAGTGGAAACTATAGTAATTCCAGCGCCGTTCGTATCCAAAGAAACATGTATTAGTTTTACTAAGAATTTACTTTCTAAAAGAAATAATAAAAATTTCCAATTTTCTTGTCATACCGTATTTATGGAAGTCGACAAAGAAAGTGAAAACCAATGAATGAAGAATTTGCATTTCCAAATGGACACGCGGCGGGAATGTCACTTAGAGATTATTTTGCAGGGCAGGCATTGGTAGGTATTTGTGCTCATAGAGATACCTGGGGATTAAGTGAATCTGAAATTACAGTTGCTGCATATAATATAGCAGATTTAATGATGCAAGAAAGAAACGCCAATGCCAAATGATGAAGCTTCTCCCCAAATTGATCCTGTCGAAGGCTTGCGCGCGCTTTCCGAAGCTTCAGTATCTTCCTTAGACGAATACTTCTCTAAAGACCCCCTAGAACTTCAAAAGCGTGATATCGAAATAATCGTCGAGGAATATCGTAAAATGCGCCAAAGATGGCAGGTCGCCGAAGCCGCAGGAAAGAAAAGCCTTCCTAAAAAAGAAATTCCAAAAGCATTGCAAAATCCTAAAGTTAAAGCCGCAGATGTGGAGTTTTAATTATGGAAGATGATTTTGACACAGATGAAGGTGAAGTTTATTCTATTAAAAACCATATTGGCCTTACTCGTTATGACATATACAAAGATGATTATGTTCCAGTTACCCAACAATGGGTAACTGAAATCCAAAACAAAGTATTACAATTAGTAATTGAAAATAAGAAACTCAAAGATACCAACGCAATGTTAGAAGAAATGCTAAAGGCTAAATAAATTGGAATTCCCATATAACCCTTCATTTTCTTCTAACTTGCCCGGTCTTCAACTTGCCATTGATTCCACATCTCTTGGCGCGTTTAAGACTTGCCCAAAATACTATTACTATACTATTATTCTCGGCTATGTCTCCCGTTCCACCAAAATCGATCTCATTTTCGGTCTCCTTTACCATGCCTCTCTTGAATGGTTTGATCATAAGATTTCAGAAGGAATGGATTACGAAGACGCGGTTAATTCAACGGTTCAGCGCGTCTTAGAACTTACATGGGATAAGAAACTTGGCAAGCCTATTACAATGGAAGACGCGAATAAAAATCGCGCAAATTTGCTCCGTACTGTGCTTTGGTATCTTGATCGTTTTCGCGAAGATCAACTTCAAACTGTAATCTTATCTACCGGCAAACCTGCCGTAGAACTTTCTTTTCGCTTTGAACTTGATATCAAGTCTTCAACCAATGAACCATATTTAATTTGCGGTCATCTCGACCGTCTTGTACAACAAGGTAATTCTAAGTATATCTTCGACCGCAAAACTACAAGGCATACGCTCGATGAAAAATACTTTTCCCAGTATTCCCCTCACAATCAGTTTTCCCTTTATGATTTTACCGGGCCTGTGGTGCTTGGCGTGCCTACGTCTGGAATTATTGTGGACGCTGCCCAAGTCGCCGTCACCTTCTCCCGGTTTGAACGTCGTGAAATTCCCCGTGTCCCGGCAATAAGAGAAGAGTGGTATAAAGGACTTAAATGGTGGCTGAGGCTTATGGATCAATGCGCACAAGAGCAACATTGGCCGATGAATGACAAGGCGTGCTTCATGTGCGAATTTAAAGGTGTCTGTTCTAAACCTGAAAGTTTGAGAGAATCTTTTTTGAAAGGCACCTTTGATCGAAGGATTTGGAATCCACTTGAAGTTCGAGGGGATATTTAATATGGAACACCACTCTCTTTCCCTTCTTCGCGACCGCCGCGCCGTCGTCGAAACTGAAATTATGGAACTTCTTAAACAAATTACCCTCGACGAAGATTTGCTTAAAAAGTCCCATACAGAACGGGACAATTATATAAGCGAATTATCGGCGCTAGATAATGCAATTGCAATTTTAGAAAGGGAATTTGAAAATGTACATAAAACGTAATATTTGTCCTACACATCCAGGAATTATTTTAAATGATCATTATTTAATTGAACAAAAAATTTCCAATGGAGATTTTGCGCGCAAAATTGGAATTAAATTAAATCGTCTTGAAAATATTCTTTCAGCTAAAGAAAGGATAACTAAGCAATTAGCTAAAAATATTGCTAGAGAACTAAATACTTCAAAAGAAATGTGGATTACCGGACAAAATAATTATGACAATTGGGGAAACACAAAATGACTCTAAATGAGCGTCAAGAAGCAATTATGGTCGCATTGATATTTTTTGCCGCGTTGGTTCTTATTTCTTATTTCTCTGCTTAAGGTTTTATTATGCCTCCTTTGTCCGCCCATCATTCGTCGCAAAGCACAAAACTTCTCCTTGTAGGAAATTCCGGTTGTCTAGCTGGCGATACAATTGTTTCTGCTAAACGTGGCCAACTTCCTAAAAAACTTACATTAGAAGTCCTATATAACCGTGTCCATGGAAGTCATTTTAACCGAAAGGAAGTTGACACGGAAGTCCTATGTGATTTTGACGGCTACGTCGGATTGCATAAAATGCATGACATTGTAAAGTCCGGTATAAAGGATGTATATCTAGTTCGCACAAAAGATCGAGAAATCAAAGCTACTCTTGATCACAAATTTAAGACTGACAATGGATGGCAGCCTTTATCTAATTTATCAGTAGGTGATGCTGTTTATTGTTGGAGATTTACTAGGACTAAAGAAAATAAACGGCGTGATACTCAAGAAAGAAAGGATGAATTGCATTCGCGCGTTTATATTTATAGCATTCCTTATCATCCATTCGGACAAAGACATTTTATTGCCGGTAAAAATTATAAACGACTTCCCAAAGCTCGCATTGTAATTGAAGCTGCAATCAATGGATTGACCATTGACGAATTTATAACAATTCTCCGTGAAGAACCTCTTGAGGCAGCAGAGCTTCAATATCTTCCAGAAGAAAGTACAATTCATCATAAAAATGAAGATTTTACAGATGATCGAATTGAGAATTTAGAGGTAATTTCAACTAAAGAACATAATGGCCTTCACCACGAAGATTTGGTAAGAGCTTCAAAGGGCACAGAGCTTGAAATTATTGAAGAGATTACACATTGTGGTAAGACAATGACTTATGATATCATGATGGAAGGAGACCCGCATAATTTCATTGCTAATGGATTTGTGGTACATAATTCCGGTAAAACCGGCTCACTTGCTTCTCTTGCCGCCGCCGGCTATCGCCTTCGTATCATTGACCTTGACAATAAGCTTGACGTACTAAAAAACTATCTAACAGACCCTACCTCAATGTACTATAAGCAAAATCCCAAGTGCGCCGATAACGTCCAATACGTTACTCTTACTGAAACTAAAAAGTCTGTGGCGGGTCGTATCGTATCGGCAAAATCCACCGTTTGGGAAAATATGATGAATTTGCTGAATAATTGGCAAGAAAAAGACGAAGATGGAAAGATTATAACGGACCTTGGCGGCATACTTACTTGGAGTGACAGGGATGTATTGGTAATTGACAGCTTAAGCCGCGCCAGCCTTGCTGCGCATGATCATCACTTAAAACTCAACGGCGCGTTGATGACAGAGCGCACCCAAAATGAAGGACGCCGCGATATCGGCGCCGCCCAAGATAAAATCAAAAACTTCCTTATGTATCTTTCTGACGAATCGATTAAATGTAATGTCATCATCATTTGCCACATCACCCAAGTCTCTGAATCTGGGTACGGCCCTCAAAATCCCGCAATCCAAGAAAAAGATGGAAAAGGAAATCCCACCGGCTCCTACACTGAGTCAATTCTTGGCTTCCCTGCAACCATTGGCCGAGCCCTTAGCCCGCACGTACCTGAATACTTTCCTAATGTCTTACACGCCAAGACAACGGGAGTAAGGAACTTTATTCATACTAAATCTACCGGTGAAGTAGCAACTATTTGTACGGCGCCGCTTAAGGTAGCAAATCAATACCCAATCGAGACAGGTCTTGCGGACTACTTCAAAGCAGTGCGTGGAGAAAATAAATGAATATTGAAGTTATAGGTGATACTGTAATTAAAATGTATCAAATGAAGCCAGGTGAAATTGGGCGTATTATAAGTTCAGCTTATTTTAATGAAATTGTAATTGCAGGATATGAAACTATAATTAGTTTAACAAAACCTGAACATTCTTGGAATGTAAATAAGAATAATCAGCCAACTCAAGATGTATCTTTATTTCCTCAAGGAACTAAAATTAACATTACAATTTAACGGAGAAAAATTTTACATGACTTAATAAAACTAAGCTAAGAAAAGCGAAAGTATCAGTATCAGTATCAAATATCATCCTCTTAATAACTAAGGAAAACCTAAACCATGGCTAAAGTTACTTCTAACGGCCCCGATTTTACCAATCTTCTCAAGCAGGCTCCTAGTACGGCGCCGCGCCCCGTTTCTTGTCCTGGCGGCGTCTATCATGCTGTTCTTGGCAAGCAAACCTACGGAAAGAACCGTTTCGATGCCAATGTCAGTACGGTTGTTTATGAAGTTAAGCTAACCGCCGCAACCGAGGCTGTTCCCGCCGAAGAACTTATCGGCGCTGACGGTCAACCTATCGATCTTTCTAAGGTTCGCCTTCGCAAGGAATTCGATATTACCGCCGATCGTCTTTACATTCTCAACGACTTTTTTGAGAGTATTGGTCTCGATCCAACTAAGCCGCTTGAGGAACTTATCCCAGAAGCTGTCGGCGCAACTGTTTTGGCCGAAGTTACTGCCAAGGCCTCTGAAGACGGCAAGGATATCTATAATAATCTGAAAAAGGTGGTCGGCGCGTAATCCGGAAAAGCAAGCCTTACGCACGACTATCTTGACGGCGCGGAAAACTTAACGCCTCACTAGCACTTTCCGCGCCGTCATTATTTCGGAGAAATAATCATGTACGATGAAGAAAATCCAACTGGACTTTCCAATGAAGAAATTTGGAAAATTAATGTCCGTAATCTCGCTAAGCTAATTCATCAAGTAATTCCTGATTGTGTCTTTATGCTTGCAGTTGTTCCTGATCGAAACGGAAAAGGAATGCTTGTTTCACACAACGTTCATTTAGATAATTTTGAAGATTTTATTACTGCGGCAAATAATCTCGCTAAAAGTATGTGCGTAGCGCAATTTGATGAAAGTAATCCCAATCGGACTTTGAATTAAAATATGCACACTGCCGCGCCGCCTTTTGCCCATTCATCCGGTCCTGTACCTTGTCGCGTCGCTTTCGTGGGCGAAGCTTGGGGAAAATCTGAAGACCTTTTCAAAAAACCTCTTATCGGTGGAACGGGCCGTGAATTCCTGCAAATGCTTCGTGACGTTGACTGGCCGAATTTGACTGAGCCCCGCCATCAAAACACTTCCCATATGTCTGAACTTGACATGATGCATTATTGGACGGCGCAAAATATCTTCATCACAAACGTCTTTGCATTTCGCCCCGAACAAAATAAAATTATTACACTTTGCGGAAGTAAAAAAGATGTCGGCGGAAAAAACTATACTTATTCCGCAATCCAATTTGGAAAATATCTTCGGCCTGAATACTTACCAGAAGTTGCCAGGCTTAAAGAAGAATTACTTCAAGTTAAGCCTAATTTAGTGATCGCTCTCGGAGCGGTTGCCTCTTGGGCCTTATGCGGTGTTAACACAATTTCGACTATTCGTGGTGCAATTGCGGAAAGCACACTAATTCCTGGCCTTAAAGTTCTTCCTACATTTCATCCCGCGAACATTTTCCGTCAATGGGCTAATCGGCCAATTCTTCTTGCGGATTTAATAAAAGCCAAAGGTGAAATTTCCTTTCCAGAAATTCGGCGCCCACAACGCAATATTTTAGTAAATCCAACTATACAGGACCTTTGGGATTTTTATAACTTTGTTTTACAAAACCCCGATGCAATTCTTTCCATAGATATTGAAACTTCATGTAAAACTATCACTTGTATCTCCTTTTCTTTTTCTCCAGATTTCGCGATTGTCATCCCCTTTCATGAACCGCTGAAACCTAGTGGTAACTACTGGAGCAGTTTGGAAGAGGAACTAGAGGCGTGGAAAATCGTTAAGCTACTGCTTCTTACACCCAATCCTAAACTTGGACAGAATTTCCTTTACGATATGCAATATCTCGCGCGCATGGGTTTTAAGATTAACAATGTCCTCCACGATACCATGCTTCTACACCACGCGCTTTATCCTGAAATGGAAAAAGGGCTTGGATTTCTTGGCAGTTTGTATTCAAATGAAAGCGCGTGGAAACTTATGAGGAAACGGCGCGGCGATGCAGTTGTGAAAGCGGAGGAATAAATGACATATAAAGAAATTATCGAAAGTTCTTTAAAAGATTTTGCGACACATTTAAATGAGCTAGATTTAGAATTTGACGTCCTTAAAAATTCCGATGATTTAGAAAAATATAGAATTAAATTTAAAGATCTAGTAGAAATTTTTACTAATAGTATTCTTGATTGTCTAGAACTAAATTAGGTTATCAAAATGACTAAATATAAAGCAAGAACCGGCGCGGCATGAATATTTCACAAATAAGGTCCGCGACGATAAGTTTCAAGCTTCTCCAAGACAAAAAGTTCACGCGCAAATCATAAGTTTGGTGGCGTAAAATGTTTGAAAAAGACAACTGTAAAATTTCATTTCAATATGATATTGTTGATGCTAAATTTAAATTTAGAGTTAAAACATTAAATAACAAAGCAGATAAATTATGTGTGTTATCTATTGATACACAAGAAAATGTCGAATTAGTCACAGCTATTCATAAATTTATTGAATTAGTTAATGAGAAATAAAATGAAACCTCTCCCTTGTCGCTACCCCTCAACAAACCACACAATAACCCTAACCCAAAATGACAACTTCCACACTTTTGACATTACAATTTCATATAAACTTATAAACGGCGCAATGGTTCCATTTAACATTATCTTCAATAATACCGGCGCCGACCGCTCAGGACTTCCAATTCTCATGGATCAACTTGGCACTAAACTAAGCCAAATTTTGGAAGAAATGTATAAATAAGAAATGGCAGTGTGGTGAAATTGGAAAACGCAGCGGACTTAAAATTCGCCGACGAAAGTCTTACGGGTTCGAGGCCCGTCACTGCCACCATATACTAGGGTAGCTTAAAGGTAAAGCCGGCCGCTCATAACGGTCTTTATGCCAGTTCAAATCTGGCCCCTAGTACCAATTGGAAAGATCTAATAAAATGAAAACAGAGCAAGATTATGTAAATGAAATTCTAGATTTAATTCTTCAACTTAAAAATAAAATTAAAGAAGCCAGGAAAAATTATATTAAAGTAAGTTTTACATTTAATAATGATTATTATGTTTCACATAAACTAATTAATTTTTTAATTTTTGACGATATATTAAATATTAATCAGGTAATTAAAATTGATAAAAATTTATTTCCAGAGGACAATAAATAATGGTATCCAAAACAACCTTTAACGCTGTTGGCCCTATTATGAAAATGGCGCCGGATTTCCAGCCTGATACGTGTCGATGGATTGAAGGGCACGGCGCTAATAAGCATTTTCCTTGCGCGGAACCCGCAATACGTGGCGGTTCATATTGCCCCGAACATCATAAGCGTTGTTACGTCAAACCGCCGGAGCCTAAAAATGAACTTACTGAGCCCCGAACGTCCGTTAGATTTCCTTGGTAATCCATGCTATGTTGGCACAAATATCCCTCTTTGCAGTATCGGCGTTTATACTGATCACGGCGGCGGCGTTAAACTTGGGGTAAAAATTCCTATTGCAAAAGGTTGGTTTGATTATAAATATAAAGTAGTAAACGAACAAGTCGGCGCGTTTTTTCAACAATATCTTGAAGATCCAGAGGCGGCGTTAATTTCTTGGTTTAATATGAATCCTAATTGGCATGACATTGAAAAGAAATTAGAGGTAACAAAATATCCAACTCATCCAATTAAATACTCATCGATAATTCCTAAGATTTCTGCTAATGAGATTGAATTTTAAATATGCCCCAAATAATTCAAACAGCAAATTTAAATCAAATTAATGATAGTAGCATTTATGATCAAGTCTATAACGGCCTTGATTCGTGTCTTACTTTGGAAATTTTTAATACCTTACAAGACAAGGCCGATAACCCTATCTACGCTTTTGAGCGCGCGTTACAGGCGCCAATTCTTGAAATAATGCTACGTGGCGTCCGTGTTGATCGGCGTGAAGCTCTCAAAGGTGTTATCGAATTATCATCCAAAATCAACCGTATCGATTCCATTCTTCAACAATACGTCGCCGCCATTTGGGATAAGATCGACCCCAAAACTAAGCAACCAATTAACGCCAACTCGCCGGAACAAATTAAAAATCTTCTTTACAACCATATGCATTTTCCAGAGCAATATAAAAATGACAAAGGCGTTCGTAAACTTTCTGTAGACCGCGATGCTCTTGAAAAACTTCAAGACTTTTTATACGCACGCCCTATTGTCAATTGTCTTCTTGCTATTCGCGATCTTAAAAAGCAAAAGCAAATTTTTGAGACTGAAATTGATAATGATGATCGTTGGAGAACTTCCTATAACATCGCAGGCACGGAAACAGGGCGTCTTTCTTCTTCTGCGTCGAGTGAAAATACAGGGTCAAATTTTCAAAATATCGACGCCAATCTTCGTCATATTTTTCTGGCCGATCCGGGATATTATCTAATTGGTATTGATCTTGAACAAGCTGAAAGTCGAGAAGTTGGCTGGCTTCAAGGTATTTTATTTGATCGTTGGGAGTATCTTGATGCATGTTATTGTTTAACAGAAGATCATGAAGTTTTAACTCCTAATGGCTGGATTAAAATTTCAGAGAAGCCTGAAGTCATTATGACAGTCAACGGAAACACTACACATTCGCGTCAAGTACCCAATTTTAATCCTACAGAAGCTAAATTTACAAAGGTTATGCATTGGAATGAATTTGAAACTAAAAGTATCATAAATTTCAATGGCCGCAATTTTAGTCATGCATGTACCATTAATCATAAAATGGGTAATGGACGTGAAGCTGCGATAGTTATGAACTTGGCTGATTGTTCTATCCCAATTTCAACTGAATTTAATGGTGAAAATAATATTTCGATAGATGAAGCTCGATTTCTTGCGGCTTATCAGGCAGATGGACATACAGATGAGACAGGCAAAACACATTTTTCCTTCACTAAAGAAAGAAAAATTAAACGCATGACTCAATTGCTTGATCGGCTAAAATATAAATATTCAATTTATAATCTGGGATCAGGTGCTACTAGATTTTATTTGAGTATGATCAATGGGCTAAATTTACAAAAATTTCCTGGCGCTTATATGCTTAATTGGAACCAAAGAGCTATTAGTGCCTTCATAGAAGAACTAGAATTTTGGGATGGGCATAAACAATCCGGTGATGATTTTTTTAGGGTTACGTCTAAACATAAATCAACTTGTGAATGGTATGCAACTCTTGCACATTTATGCGGATACTCAGCAACAATAAATCCTCATAAAGATAATTATTGGTCTTTATCGATTATTCCGAGAGCCCATACTAAAACACGATATGTTGAAAAATATCAAAGGTTTGGTAAATATAAAGTATATTGCCCAACTACAATTAGCGGATATTTCTTTACACGTCATAACGGGCTAATTTCGATTACTGGAAACAGCGGTGATCTTCACACACTTGTTTGTAAGCTAACCTGGAAAAATCTACCTTGGACGGGCGACCCGAAAAAAGACCGCGAAATTGCGGAACAGCCCTTTTATCGTGATTTCGAGTATCGTTTTATGGCAAAGAAACTCGGACATGGGAGTAATTACTATGGAAAACCGCCAACTCTTGCTAAACACGCAAAAATTCCAATAGAATTAGCAGAACAATTTCAGCATAATTACTTTTCAGCTTTTCCTGGTTTTCCATTGTGGCACAATTGGGTCGCGGAGCAACTTAAAACCTCAGCCACTCTTACTACACCGTGGGGTCGTACGCGTCAATTTTTCGACCGCTCGCATGAAGATTCAACGCTCCGTAAAGCTATTGCATTTTCTCCTCAATCTTCAACCGCCGATCGTACAAACTTAGCTCTCTGGCGAATATGGCACCACGTTCCGCAAGTACAACTTCTCGCACAAATACATGACGCTATCTACGCACAATGTCCCGTAACAATCCATCCAAATGACATCATTCCAATCCTCTTGAAACAAATTGACATCCGTTTACATTACAAAGACCGCGAGCTAATTGTTCCCGGTGAAGCCAAAATAGGTTATAACCTAGGCTCATATACCGACGAGAATGATATAGCTAGATGGCAGAAGAACGGCGCCAAAGGAAATCCACCGCGCCTTAATCTTCTTGGCCTCAAAAAATTTAAGGAGAATGCTCCCGACGAGAGGATTATACAACATGTCTCAAAGAGACTTAATTGACAATTTTGTAAGGTATACTGCAAATGAACAATCACCTGAAATCTATAGAAAGTGGGCGGCGGCGTCACTTATTGGTGCGGCGGCGGAGCGGCGATTGTTTTCGTGCGCACTTGAAGATAAACCCGTTTATCCTAATCTTTTCATCATGCTTGTTGGGCGCCCAGGACGAGGTAAAGGTATCATTAATACTGCCCGTGCGTTATCTCGTTACATCAAGCGGAAAAACTGCTCTGCGGATAATGGGCGTAAGCCGTTATACATTTGTCCCGACGATGTCACGGGACCGGCAGTTGTAGATAAATTAGCTGAAAGTGTGTGGCTGGAAAATCTTGGTGAAGGGCGCCTTGAAGAATATTCTTTTATGTCCGTTTTTGCCGAAGAAATGAATGTTTTTATCAAAGCGTATGAAACCACGTTCATTTCTTCTCTTGCTTTCTTTTGGAATTGCTTTGAAAGTTTCCAGCAAAATCGCCGTACAGGTAATGTTCAGATTGTTATTAAAAATCCGGGATTAAATCTTCTTATCGGCGCACAACCCGCCATGATGGCGCAATTGCTTCCAGAAGTGGCATGGGGACAAGGTTTTATGGGCCGTACTATCATGGTTTATTCTGAACAGGAAATAAAGCCAAAGCTTTTTACCAAAACGGCACAAGAAGAAAAAGACAAAAGGGTTGCATTGAGAAAAGACGTTTTAGATGATCTTTCTCAGATTACCGGACTTCGTGGGGAAATTTTCTGGACACCAGAAGCGGCATATGAATTGGTAACTTGGATTGAAGATAAGAACTACGCGCCAGTGCCAAGGCATCCAAAGTTAGAAGACTATCTGCCGCGCCGCGTCCAAAACATTACTAAGCTTTCCATTGTTATGGCACTATCGCGTTGCCCAAATGAGGTCCCAGAAATTGCCAAAGAAGATGTAATCCGCGCTATGGATTGGCTTTTTGAGGCCGAAGAACTTATGCCAGATGTATTTCGAGCAATGGTTGGCCGCAGTGATAAGGATATCATTGAAGAAGCATATCTCTTTGCGATGAAGATATATGTTAGTCAAAAACGCGACGTGCCTAAGGCGCTCATGCTCAGTTTCCTCAAGGATCGTTGCCCCCACGATAAAATTAATTCTATTTTATCTCTTCTTGTGGAAATGGATTATCTAGATGAAATTACCGATACGGGAATGTACCGGCCAAGGGCAAGAAGTTTTGCAGATATGGAAGGAATGTAAAAGATGAAAACATATATAATTTCATCAATCCTAATCGAAGCCGGATTACTATTAATGTTAATCCTGGCTCAACACAAAATTGAAGTATTAAAAATTGAAATACATGGAAAAGACATAATCCTTTCAAACTTAAATGTAAAAATGTCTAATCTTATTAGTGAAAATAATAAACTTCAAAAGAACATTCAAGAAATTTTACAACGGCAGGAAATTTACGATCGCAAGGTTAATCATTAAGAGATAAAAAAAAAAGAAAATAAAGTAAATATGCTTAATTATCATTATTTAGTTATTAGGTGATAATACTGTTTATTTTAACTTTAAGGTAAAAGAAAATGACAATGCGTGATCCAAAAACTGGAAGGTTTGTTAAAGGAGAAGATTATGAGGATGATTATCAAAAATATTGGGATGAGGCTAAAAAACTTATCCTAACAGAACCTCCAACAAAAACCCCAACTAATTATTGGAATTACATTCTCTTGGGAATTTTTGGGATTATTAGTGGTATTATTGGTTATGGTTTAGCGCAGTTTTAGTCAATAAAATTTTCCCTAAACATTCCAAAATTGTCCTCTAAATTCTACAACTCCACCTTCAACTACATGAACAATTTCCGGCCATGCAAGCCGTCCTTTGTTAAAAGTAAGTACCACAAAACCTGATCTATGATTAAGCGGATTATCCTCTGAATATCTAAATTGTTTCCCAAATGGATCAGCCAAAGTTCCGGTATCAACACCAAATTTAGTTATCGGCCAGCTATCATGGAATTCACTGTACGTTGTAAATGGCATTACCTTAAGGCTATGTAAATGTCCCGTTATAATAGTTTTCCCCGCATTAACAACATTATTATGGGTTGCGTGAATTCCACCTTTATATCTATGCTTGACAACTATATCATCATTAATCCAACATGACATGGCATTTTCCCAAAGTGGAAAATGATCTTTAAGGTGCATTCCATGTATATTAGCATATTCCGGCGCTTGTAATGCTAATCTTGCCTCAAATCTTGCATCATGATTTCCTATCGGCCAAATTCTTAAAGCTTTTGGGCATGCCTCAATAATTTCATGTAAACGATCCGTACAAGTTTCTATTTCTTGAATGAGTGTCGGACGCTCTTCCCAAGCTAGCGGCGAATGTCTTGAGATACTTGCCCCATCCAAAGCATCGCCGTTACATATAATAGCTTTAATGTCCTTTGAAAATTCTTTAAGAAACTTTATAAGAGCTAAATTTGCCGTAGAAATAATCCCTGGCCAAAAATGTGCATCTGAAAATATAACTACCATTCCATTTTCAATATCAATAGGAAATCTTGTAGCATAACTTGGCTGTTCATATCCTAAAATTTTTAACTGAGAGCTTTCACCAATAATTTTATTCTTCCGTGCTTCATTAATCCAATGTTGAAATGTAGTCCTGCTAATTCCCAGACGGCGCGCCGCCTCTGATATATTTCCATTTGCATTTTTAAATTCTGTTAAAGCATTAAGTAATATATCTTGAGATAATTTAGCTGACACAATAAAATCTCCATTAAAGACAAAGTTTAAGCCAATCTGCAAGATATTTCCCCGGCTTATGATCCTCGATACTTTCATCCCACCACGGCCATTTTTCAACCCAAGACGGCGTCGCGTTCTCTATATGCAAAACCGGATACTGTTGAATAAAGCACGGCGCTAAAATAGGATGATTGAGTGCAAAATCCTTTTCGCGGCCAATGACCATAGGAGAACCATACTTAGCATCCATGAACTCGGCAAACCGTTTATCGGCCCCACAAGGTGGCGCAAGGGCTACGCGAACCACTTTTACGTTTTCTGGAACTTTTACTGGCGTTAGCAGCGTGCGAATACCGCCCATTGAATGACCGACGATATAAGTGCGCGGTGTCCATGGAATAACATTAGCATCTAACAAACTCCAAAGCGGTGTCGCGTAACCATCCATAGCAAAACCGGGTATTTCCGACGCTGTAACTTTATCAAATCTCTCATTATCTAAAAGTTGTTTGAGTGAAAATCCATCAGTAAATTGCGTGCCGCGAATTCCAAGGACTAAGTCGCCGTTCCATTTACAAATTGTAATAAAACATTGCCCATTACCGATTTCTTTAATAAATTCCATCCCATACGAAGTTACTAAATCATAGCATTTTTTATCATCTAACTCATACGCAGCTTCACAGGCAAGTTGTACTAATGGTAAAAGTTCTTTAAAGTTTGGCATCGCGGCAATAAGAGTCATAACAGTATCCTTTAAAGAAAAGGGAGGGTTTTATGACCCTCCCTTATTTTATTTAATTGGTTTTGCCAAGCGGCGCTGGAGTAACCGGAATTAATCCGGTGCCCGAGGCATTAGGTAGCGTACCAGTTGACTGAGTAATGCCCGCACAAGTTGGACTGGCATTCATCGCCGCCGAATTATCACCAAGGTGAATATAAGTCACATTCTCAGTAAAGCCCATGTAATTAGTAGATGCACTAAAACACCCCGAATGGGTATCCTTAGTAACATCTGCCAAATAATCCGTACCAGAACATGCAGAAAGAGTTAAAGCCATTCCAATAATAATAAATTTAAACATTTACATTCTCCTTACCAGAAATTAAAATATCTAACGCGGCACGCTGTTCATCCGCCATGGAAAGTAAAGAAGTGGCGGCCGCATTATGTAAATCTCTTTGCGCCGTAAACATGGTAATTTGCTGATTAAGTTGGTCAATTTGGGTTTGCAACTCAGCCGCTTTAGTTTGGGCCGCAGTAATTAAATCTTGAGTAAGCATAATTAATTGCCTTCCTTCGTAGGGTTTTGCGATGCAGCTGCCACCTTCTTGGTTTGAAGATAGTGAATAAGTAAACCAGCACCGCCAAGGATAATTCCGCTAAGTGCTGCCGCTTCTTCTTGATTAAGTGGCTGTAATGGCCAATGTGTTAACCACATCAATACTACCGCTAACATTCCACTAGCGGCACCGCCACCTGCAATTGTAAGACCAGTTGAATTCATTTTATCACTCCACTGCTGTATTAAACAAAGTTTGTTCTACCTTACGTCGCGCTAAAAGCCCTGCATTTTTTTCGCCGTTTACAATATCCCAAACAAGAAATTGACTTGAAGCATCGGTAAAATCTCCATTATTTAAATCTTTTAAAAGCGTACTACGGGAAAAATTTCCGGCACCTATGTTATAAACTAAACTTGTCAACGCTGCGAATTGATTATCATTTAAAGGAACTTTAACATAATACTGAACATAACCTTCAACATCATGTAAATCCTCTTGAAAAAGTAGGTCTGCCTGTTGTTGATTGATTACCATACCTTCAGTAACACCTTGTGTATGACCCCATCCAATTGTCCAAACGCCGCCCTGATCTTGGTAAGCAGTAAGTTTACATCCTTCTTCACCATGAATAAGTTTAGCTAAAGTTTGAACCAACTCTGGACTAACCTGCCTTAACATTTAATCCTCCTCATCTTCTTTTTCAAAATCAGTTATACGTGATTTTTTCTTTCTTCGCAATCCTATAAATTCTATAAAATGTAAAAACATTTTCCAAACTCGATATCCAACTATAAATGCTGTACATATTAAAACAAACGCGCGTAATCCCGGCTCTAAAATTCCAGCCCACCATGGGCTAAGTGCCCCTATAGACACTATAATACCATCGTATATATAATGTGAAGTAGAGTCAATTTGTTTTGTCATTTATTATTTCCTTGTTTTAAAGTTTCTACTTCAATAGAAAGTTCTTGAACTGCCTTCCAAAGAATAGGAATAAGCTGATCCATGCGAAGACCGCAAAGACCACTTTCAGGGTCTTGGGTAAATCCGGCAAAATCTAATTTATTTCCTTGAAAGTCTTGAAGTTTATTTGTAGCTTCTTTGATTTTTTGCGCCGAAAAACCAAAATGCGTACGGCGCCCAATCCGAGGCTGTACCACAGTTTTTGAAACTATTTTACGTTCTGTCCGAACTTGTCTGTGAACTCTTTGAACTTTAATTTCAGGAGATGCAGGAACGATCACATTACCTTCTTTATCCTTGACTTCATTTTTGGCGGGAATTATATCAAAAACTAAATTCCCGGCCACATCATAAACAGGAAATTCATCATAGATTTTTTCTTTAATTGTTTTAGAAATTTCTGTTTGAACGGCGCGTCCATTTATAAATTCAATATGTTTTTCAACACTTGTAACTTCCTGAAACACTGGAACATCTTGTTCTTCGTTTATTTGAATTTCATCCGCGCCGCCTTGTTTATGTTTATACGCAATAGGATCAGTAGATTTAACCAATTCAAGCATATTAGAGGGAAGTGGCGCGATATCAAATTTTTGATTTTCGTCTGAAGTATTGATAGTTCCGGTTGCCGCATACACAACACTCCACCGCGCTAATGAAGTACCTAATGTAACCGCATTATCTACGCCCGAATAAACTGCCGTAGTGGCATTAAGTAAAACATTAGTCCAATGAGAACTGTCACCGATAATGACACTAGAACCTGAGCCGACAATAAGATTATATTGCGCCGTACCTCCTAAATTTTCGGAATAAAGGCCATCGCCTTGAGGCATAAGAATAGATTGTTCCACAGAAGATGATCCCTGTGAAAGATCAATTAACGCGCCGGATTTAATACCATAAACTTTTAGCCCGTTAATTGTGCCTGATGAAGTGTCAAGAAACGCAGAATTTAAAAAGTTAGTACCTGAAACAGCATAGCCATACCAACAACCGCCCGAAAAACAGGTTGAATTAAATCCGGCAGTTGTTTTATTCGTCCCACCCATTGCGGCCGCAACACCATAACAACTAACTGTCGGCCCGGAAATTAAATCTGCATAATCTGAGCCTGACATATTATTAACATCACACTCATATCCATCCGCATTATATAAACCTGAACCAGCGGTAGCCACCTCAGTAACCGTATTAATAGCCCAAATATTAGAAGTACCAGTATTGCCTACCATGCCTGCGTAGAGTGCTACTTTATCAGCGTAATTTGGCGGCCCTGCATGCGCACTTCCAGTTGCGGAGGTAAAACCGAGGCAAACCATAAATTCACGGGTAGTTGCAGACGCTGCATTAGTTTGAACATTAAATGATGTTAGTGTAGTAATTGCCGCGTTCCCTGTCGGCGCCACAGTAATACTCGGACTATTCGTAATATTATCATTAAAAATAGCAGGAGCCGGCGCTAAAATATCAAAAGCGGAGCCATTCCATACAATTTGCGTAGAAACTCCTGAAGAAAGTAAACCCGCAGGAGGCTGAACACCCCGAAATAATGCAGTCTGAGCCCCAACACCACTTATATTAATAGCAACTGAAACGTCAATATTACTTGCAGAGGCAATAAATTCAAAATTTTGTCCGGGAATTAATGCAGTTATAGCTGGATTTGGTAAAAGAGAAATATTATTTCCAGTGCCGCCCGCTAAACCACACCATAAAATAGTTTGACCCTGCAATACTGAAGTTAAATCCTGTGTTGATGCATCCCATTGAAGATTTCCAAGATTATCATAAACTACTTGTCTATAGGCTCCCGCGCCGTAAATAAGTGCTTCACCGTTTGCGTCCAATACAATCGGATTGGTATTAAGAATAGTTTGCGCCGCATCTTGCCAAGTATTTTTAAGTGTAGTAGTATTTGGAATATACATATACACTTTGCCACCTGCAAGTGGCTGCCCATTGCCGTTAAAAAACTGTTGCTTTGCATTAGGAAGTAGGGTAGCCATTGTAAAATTCCTTATTTATTGACTTTGAAATCCGGAAATAAAAGCATTAAGGGCGGATGCAACAGACGTAAAAGCTCGTATGGCTTCTCCAGATTGAACGACTAAATTAGCTAAAGCAGGAGAAACATAAGCTTCACCAATACTAACCGGCTGTTGATTAACTAATATAATAATACTACCATTTGATAAAACTTTTTGCACAGTTAATAATACTGGAATTGTTGCTATATTAGTAAAAAGGGCGCGTCTAATGGTTACAAGGGCCGCCGCCGGCGCCAAATAAAGACTAATTGGCACGGTGCTTAAAAGTTGGCCCGAGCAAAGCTCAATTGGAAGTGTCTGTGCCATTTTTTTCCTCTAATTTAATTTTTTCCGCTTTCAAAGTTTTATTTTCCTCTAGCGCCGCTTCTAATTGCGCCGCAAGATTAATTTGAGAAAGTAAAAGTTCTCCGAGCATAATTTTAAGTTTATTTTGGGCATCCATTTTATTTTCCTTTATGGAGAAGTTGAAACTCTCATATAATAAACAGTACCACTAGAATCTTTGATAGGAATCGCGCCGGTCGCTGCCGTGCCACTTGCGGCATATGTACTTGAAAGTAATCTGACATATCCACTTGAAGGATCGAGATTTAAATCGCCAGCGCTAGTTTGAATAATGCCATTAGAAGACAATTTAATATTTACACCAGGAAATGTTCCACCAGAAAGATCAATTCCGGCGCCAGAAAAACTTCCATTTAATATAATACCGGAGGCAGAATAACTTCCACCGAACACAAATCCAGCAGAATGCGATCCGCCATCATAATACGAATAAATAGAATTACTTTGATCAAATATAGTATATGTATATGCAGCAGATAGACTACTTCCAGGAAACCAAATTCCTTTATCAAAATTTGGGCCGCCCCCAGCTAATGCTCCCACAATTTGGATAGCCGCAGTGCTCCGATTTGTGCCCGCACCAGTAATACTTAAACCAAATGCTGCTGCAATATGACCATTAATAGAAGTTACATTAGATAGATCAACGCCGGTATTATTATTTATATCAATTTCGGCGCCTTGAGCCACATATCCATTAGTTCCCATAGAGCCGTTATCTAAAACTACTACTGGATAAATTCCCCAAATATCACCAGAACCATTTTGCGCTTCTACCATGGAAGAAAAAGCAACTTTATCTCTTTGAGGACTGCCACTTTGATTTCCCCCTAGAGTGGAAATCATAAATACGCCAGAAATAATTTCTCGAAGTGACGCCTGTTGCGTTGTTGCGGAGATATATAAAGAACAATCTGTTGAAAAATTAGTGCCCGGCGCCCATGATGAAGTATTATATAAATTGGTACTGTGAATATTATAACTGGCATTACTTGTAAAACCATATGTAGCTGTATTAAGGCTAAGATTGTTAGGAGAACCGGCGCCGTTGGTTCCTGAAATTCCATAAACGGCGCTTTCGGGGATACGAATTCCATAATCTAAAGTGCCAACATGACCCAATGCAGCATTAACAATATCAATACCTACTGCTGTTCCTGTTCCAGTGCGAGTACAGTCTACTTCAATGCCCACAGCAACGGCGCCATTCGTGCCCGCTAATGCTTCAGTCACCATTCCCCAACCCGGCGCCGTTCCAGTAGAGTCAATTTGACCATAAACTGCCACATTTGCGCCGGTACTATTACTTGCTACAACTTGACTTAAAATGCCCCATTCTTGCCCTGTAACAGTAGAAGAAACATTATCAACTACATAAAGTCCAAAAGAAGTTTGATTAAGATTGCCTGTATAAGTAGCATTTTTTACTAATTCCCAGGCGAAGCTATTTCCCCCGGGTGGCGCCGCTATAGTTTGACTAAAAGCATTATAATAACCAATATCAGTACCATTACTGCCAAGTATATATCCATTTGTCCCAAGTGCTAACGCCGCCCAATTAGATGCGCCTCGATAAATAATATCTCCTCTAACATTTCCAATTGCGCTATCCAAAAATGCAGTTTCAGTGGTAGCAATGGGAATTGCTGGTGCCCCTGAAATATTTGCTAGAAAAGTATTATTTGGTATTACAGGTAAATTAGAGGAAGAGGAATTACCATTTGCTATAGCACTAAAGGCCATACCCCAAATGTCACCCCAAGGATTGGGCTCTTTCACATCTCCAATTTCACCTTGAGTTGCAAGGCCATATAAATTTTCTATCGGATTTTTCCATTCATCTTGTTCTCCCATAGCTTCTTGAATTTGGGCTGCCGGCCCTGAATTAGAAGAAGTCCCAGCAGTGGCACCAGTACGGGAATAAAGGGAAATAAGAAGTTGCATCCAGGGTTGCTGTATCAACCCCGTTTCAGGATTTACAAATGGAAGGGCCGTATTTGGAAAGCCTTGAAGAGTGTTAGAAGAAGAAATAGTTGTCATTGCGTATTTGCAGTATTAGAAAGAAGGGAAGAAACAAGCGGATTATAATTTGGTGTTTGACCTAATGCTTGTTTGAGAAGTTGATTTTTATACCAGTCAGAGTTTAAAACGGCGCGGGAAAGTGCAGGCGCGGCCAAAGCGGCGCCCCCAACACCAAGACCAATTCCAAGGGAAGCTGGTTGTGACATCATAAGTTCCGGCGCAAAATGTTCTGCTGCTGCTCCAGCGCCGCCCGCAACACCATATTTAATTAAATTAGCCAAAGCATTAGAAGAACTTGGCGCTTCGGGAGTTTTAAGTAAAGTGGCGCCGTTAAGAAGATTTTGTAAATCATCTTGAGACGTCATTCCACCTTTATAAAAATTTGGATAATAGTTAGAAATTCTATTTGTAGTTATATTTCCAGGTTCAATATTACCAAGACTATCAGGCTTAAAATCTTTAACCATAAGCATATTTTTATATTGAAGGCGCGCATTTTGTAATTTATCTATAACATCTTGCGGCGCCGCCCTTTGCATGGCATCATCTAAAGCACCCCGAATACTTTGAGCTAATTCTTTTACTGTTGAATTATCATTACCCAAAAGATCAGAAAGCTGACCGCCAGATTGAGTATATTGTTGATACTGTTTACCGTCAATTCCAGGAAGAATTTGGCCCTGCTGGACATTATTTGATGGTGATACATTATCAATCATCCTTTGCAGTGAACTTTTTTCAGCATCGGAAAGTGCGGAATTATCAAGACGTGTTTTAATATTAGCTAAATTTGCTGAATATTGAGCATCTAATGGAATAAAAGAAGTACGCACCGCAACGTCATCGAAATCGGCGCCGATACGTTTTGAAGCGTTAGCGAAAGTATCAGGTTTAAGATCTGTAGCATCCTCACCAAATGACCCGGCAAGAATTTTATTAATGCGTTCCTGCTGTGTAATGCCGCGTTTTGCGCCGGGAAAAAGTTGATTAATACTAGGTTGAACGCCACTTTCTTGTAACGCCTGTAACGGACCTGCCGCTTGAGGATTAACTTTAGGCGGTGTCATTGTTGTAAAACTTGCGGGAATTCCTGCCATTTTCGCAGCGCTAATTTCAGCCGCAGTAGGCACTAAACCACCCGCCATAGAACCAAGGAGGCCCCCCAAAAGGGGATGATTTGGTGTAAGTTCGTTCCCAATTTCACCGCCAGCGCCCGCCGTAGCCCCCTGTACACCAAGTTTTAATAGCCCAGGCAATGTAGCGGCGCCGCCCGTAGCCAAAGCAACAGGTAGTTGTCCTAATGCCCCACGTTCCGCCGCCGCTACAATTTTTGGCGCCGTTCCAGTAGGATTAGCAGATTCGGGTGAAACTATACCATATTTCACCAAAAGATTATTAATACTTTCTAATGGACTTTTAACTGGAACTCGTGAATTTGGTGCGTTGATTAAATCAGCAATATCACCTAATGCTAATAAAGCATTTTGACCTAAAAATCGTGCAGAAATTGGGGTATTAGTTGGTGGCGCTGCGGGGGCTGTAGAAGATATGTTTTCCTCATTCTCTTCTTTAGGTAGCGCCGCCCCTAATTTAGCATCAAGCGCCGCCCATGGATCATTTTTCTTTTGATCCTGAAGTTTTTGATCGAGTTGTGACCAATCAGTCATTATTGATTTCCTTCAACAACGCCATATTGCTGTAAACGGGCACGGCCGGCTTGTGAATGAAGATAATCGGAAAATCCATTAATAAAGTCATTCTGGGAAAGATACTTATTCCCATGAATAGCGGCGCGTTGTACGGGATCTTGCGCTGCATCTAAATATGTTCCAAGCATTTTACTCTGAAGCTGTGTCAATCCGCCAATTTTTCCATAATAATTTAAAAGATTTCCAATAGCTTCTTTTGGCATCGAAGGATCAAGATGAACACTTGCAAAAGGTGTGTATTCACCAACTGGAATTCCATGTCCACCCGCATTACCGAACATTAAGCGCGCTTGCGGAATAACCACATCCATCATTTTAGAACGAAGTGTAGCATAGTCGCTAATATTCTGCCAATTATTGACAGTCTCAGGAGAAGCGCCTGCGGCGGCTAAGAAATTACCTACAAGATTTTTTACTTTAGCTCCTGGCCCAGTAACTTTATCAATTTGACCTTCCTTGGGTAAATCATCCATTTGGTTTTTGATTTCGCTTAGGATAAGTTTTTGTTGATTAACATTTGCGGCAAGATTAGAAAGTTGAGGCGCGTATTCAGATTTAAGAAGTTCCTCAGCCTTAGCAGAACCGGGCGGCGCGGCAGTGACAGCACCAGAAGGTGCGGAAACGGGTAATGGGTTAGGCGCGGCACTTCCTTGAGAAGTTTGGGGCGTCTGAGGAGTGCTTGTTTGTATTAAAGGATTATTAGAGGAACTAACAGAAGCGCCACCTTGTAAAGGTGGAATAGCTCCCTGGCTACCCCCAAAAAGCCGCCCGACAGGTACAACTTGAGTTTCCTTAGTAAGTGGATTAATAACTTGTTCAGTGCGTAAAAGTTCCCCGGGAGTTGCCGTACTAGGTTGTGCTGCAAGCCGCGTAACTTGATTTTGCGCGCCGGGAGCCATAAGATTATAAACAGTACCGCCCCCAACATTTGTTGACTCAATTTTACCTAAAATACTGTCAAGTTGCTTACTATGTGCATCTGAAGTTAACGCAAACTGTTTTATAGATTGATACAACGCTGTCGGATCATCTGAAAGTTGTCCTGCAATTCTTTGCATCATTTCAGAAGGGACACGCCCATCTTTAACAGCTTGATTTAATGCCATACCAACTTTATTTGGGTCAAGTGAATACGTAGGATTGCCATCAGCACCATTAGTTTGAGTTGCTTGTGAAAGTAATCCCGTTGCAACGCCCGCAACATTATCAAGTTGAGTTTTGGCATTTTCAAGATTAGTTTTAGTAATATTTGCTTGAGTCTGCTGTCGTTGAATTCCTTGATTAAGCAAATCTCCTGCAAGGAACGCCGTTTGAGGATTACCAGCCGCAAGTTGAAAAGCTTTATTATAGTCCACTTCACCACTTTTAGGATCAATACTTTGTTGTAAAATCGGGCCGATAGCTTGCCGTGCCTCAAACTGCTGTTGAAAAAGCGCTTGTTGATTTTGTAAATTCCTTGCTTGCAAAAGTTGCATGTAAATACCTAAAGCGTTGCCGAAGCCGCCATTTTGCGAAACTTGGCCTTGCAAGGGAATTGAAGAATCTTGCGCCATTTATTTAATCCTTAAAATCCAATCTGACTTTCGGAAGGAATATTACTAGTTGGTTTTAAATACTTTAACAATCCATAAGTTGAACCAATATTCCCTAAGCCACTAATACCACCTGAAATAGCATTCGCAGTTCCAATAGTGCCCGCCGCCTGTGCATTACCAAGATTGCCCAAAAGATTATTAACCTGCTGTGCACTACCAAGACCAGCACTGGAAAGACTCGAAACAGCATTTTGCCCGAGGCCAGCAGCATTAAATAAAAGATTATTAAGTAATTGTTGTTGGCCAAGACCGAATTGTGAACTTTGCAATCCCTGCCCATATGCCTGCGCCTGTTGCCCAAGGCCAAACACAGCGCCTTGCAGTCCTTGTCCAAATTGTTGCTGTTGTGTTGCAAGCCCCGTATTATATTGAGTTAAATAATTTTTTAATTGTTCATTATAAGTTTGATCTGCAAGTCCAGTTGCATAATTTGCCGCGCCTTTGGTTGCCGCGCCTGAATTATTTAACCCCTGTGCGCTAAATCCACTTTGAACGCCTTGTTGACCTTGATTAAGTGTAAATTGATAACCAGGAGTTTGCGTAAGGTCGCTTGGATTGAATGGCTTAAAATTCTGAGTTAATGCTGATGGTGCCGAATATGTACCACTTTGTAGTGCAGTTGGCGCCGATATATTTCTAATAGCACTTAATTGATTAGGCAATGAACTTGTATAATTTTCAATTGCAGTATTACCGGATGTAACATACGGCGCAAAATAATTTTGGACTTGGCCCCAAATAGCTTGTTGATTAGCTAAAGCTTGTTGTGCCGTAGCCTGCTGTTGTGCCGAAGCAGTAGAAGCAGCATTAGCGCCGATAGCACTTCCCGCCAAACCTGTAACACCTGCAACACCTAATCCAATACTTAATGGATCAAATAAAATTGCATCATAAAAATTAAATGAAATTTGGCCGTTAGATTTAAACATTATTTAATTCCATCCAAATTGCATTACGACCATACATACTTAAATTATTTATCTCTTTAAAACCTAAAAAATGCATAAGTTTTAAAGTTTTAGGGTATGAAATATCAATACTTGTGGTAATTTTATTAAATTTAGATTTTAGATAATATATGACTTCAATACAATTACGCACAAAAGATAAAGAATTTTGAGGTGCCATCTGAGAAAATAATGACCAAATATAACATTCATTAGAATTATTTTTAATAATACCTACAATTCCTACAGGATTATTATTATTTTCTAAAAAAGTAAAGATTAAATTGGCTTTGTTAATTGCCTCATGAACAAAAAATGCGGCATTACCATCAGAAATTAAACTTAAATCTTTAAAAGTTTTTTCATCTACCTGCATAAGAATTTGGGCGGCGTCCCCAATTTTATATTTACGTATACTAATCATCAAACGCCCCAACCTGACCCAATAGAATTAATGGTGCTTGCTACGCTAGCATTTGCCCAAATAGTGTCACCCGGATTTAAAGTAGTACCATTAAGTTCTGATGAAGTATAACTTCCCGTGGCAGCAATGCTTCGTGAAAGTATAACTGCATCCGCATTTGATAAACTACCTCCATTACGAACTATATATACAGAAAAAGTATGAGAGGATGAATCAGTATTACAGAATGTAACATTACTTATAAGAATTGGAGAATTTAAACTTGGTACAGTATAAATAAGAGCACTTGGGCCGCCGCCGGCAAGGACAAGTTGAAGTGGACCCCATAAAATTTTAGGTTGAATAATCACGTTTGGGCACTCCGAACTTGTACATATGCACCACTAAGTGCAGTCTTTACAGAAGCAGACCATGAAAGCTCAAATACCCTGTCGCGTGCGCGCCCGAGTTTATTAAATTTGATACTGGTAATATATGAACCGCCCTGACCCATACTTTGCATTAAGGGTGTTTTAAAACTTTCACCGCGATCATCCGACCAACGAAGTGTAAGTATCGGAATACTTCCATCTTGGCTCTGCCCAACTTCCATGTCGGCATAAAAATTATCATAAAAATTCATGGCGCCAGAATTTACTAAATGCGGGAATGCGCGCCGATACACAATAGGGTTGCCCGCATCGGTATAAGTATTCCCATCGAAGGCATAAAGGGTTCCATTTTGCCAATCAAGACAAACTACTTTGCCATATGCGTAAGTTGCACAAATAGCGCGATGTCTATGCTCATTTCCATCATTATCAATCCAAGTTCTTTCATGCCATTGCGCTGTGGTAATGTCATACACCCAAGTTTTATCGGCAGAAATAAAAGTAGTTTGATAAAAAACATGGCCGCCAAATTGATAAATGAAGGAAGTTGCATCATCTACCGTGGAATATGTATTCCATTCTTGTTCTTGTGCAGGACTAGAAACTTTAGTCGCTTTATATCCTTCAATAATCCAGCATTCAGCATGACCATCTTTATCCTGAGAAATAAAAATAATAAATAAATCATGACGACAAATTGAATATTTAGCGCCGCACCCTTTTTGAATAAAAACGCCAGGAATGATAGCAAAAGGAAATAAAGGATTGCCAGCATTATACCATACTTCAGAAGTTAACGCGCCGATAAGATAGATTTCCCTATGATTACATATTAAACCTACAATTTCATCTTGAAAACCTGATTTTTGCGCAAAATAAAGTGCATCAAACGGTACAATTTGATTAGCTAAGGTTGAATAGAAAAAATTAGTCCCGGGATTATTGAAAAGAGTAAAACCATCTAAATATCCTACATAATCGGCGCCAGAAAATGCAGGATCAGTTATTTGATCAAATTCGCCCGTTTGAAAAGTATATGTCCAACCGAGATTTTTACCGGCAACGATAACTAATTGAGTACCATTATCAGTCATACTAACTGGAGTTGTGCCAGGAGTAATTTTACCTACAATATTTAATGTATTAAATAATTGATCAGTTATATATACTGTATCATCTACTACAATAAATAATTGATTATTGGTAGATAAATATAATCCTCTTCCCGACGCATTTGAAGGAGAAGGTAAAATGGAAATTAAACCCGGCGCTGGATAATGTGTAACGGGAACTTCTTCATCTTGAGGTGGCGGCATAATTTCAGGATAAAGATTAACACAGCGTTGTGCCGAAGCGATAACACTTTTAGCCTGATATGAGCCACGAAGAAGAGGTATAGTTTTAGGCATTGAAGTATTATTTCTCTATCATTGAATTTGGTCTGAATATGGATTATACACACCAGGGCGAACTAAGTTTGGCGGCATTGTTAATCTTGCAATTTGAGTATTAGCCTTACGAATAGTATTTAAACTGCTTTTTGCCATTCGTTCAATTTTATTAACTTGATCGGGACTTAGCGGCGCTTGATATGCGGTAACTAACCTATCCGTTAAATTCCAATGAACTGCATTTTCATATTCAAGTGGTAGATTAAAAGATTGATTAAGCGCTGTAAATTGACTAAGTTGTTCTTTTATTAAGATGTGAAGTTCATAAATGGTGGCATTTGGCAGCGGCCAAGGATATATTGCACCCGTAGGATACGCCGCGTCATACCACATATATCTAGTAAAAGAAGTTAATTCTTTAAGACTAATTCTCGCAAAATCTTCACGCGCCTCTAAAATTTGAATTGGAAAGTCTACTTGAAAAGGCGGGGCGGCGACAAGTTGCCGAAGATATGCAGCCTCAAGCCGGTCGGGCCGTTGAGCAACATTAATATTACCCCCCGGCCCAACTGTATAAGATGTAGAACCATTACTGACAACAGCCAAATCAACTAAATGCCACACAATCCAACGTTTCCGTTGCCATTCTGAAAGCATATAATTTAATAAGGCAAAGGAATTATTAACATCTTGTGCCGACGCCGTTTGTCCAGTGCCAACTATACCAGCGCTGAATAATGATAAATTAATTAAGTCTAATGGCGTTGGCATTTAAAAATTCCTTACTTCTTATCCTCAGACGGCGCAGTCTTTACAGTATTTCCACCCTGAAGTTTTTTAATTTTAGCAACAATCATTGCTTCTTCTTCTTCAGAATTTACTTGAACTTGGTAAATAATTGGCCGCGATGGTTTACAAACTTCATTTCCATCACGGTCATGGCAAAAAACCATATTAGAAGTATTACTCTGTATCACTTCAAAACTATTTTCAAGTCCTTCGGGAATATTAATCGCCTTTGGATATTCCTGATATTCATACGGCGCAAATTTCATATTTTCATATACGGGGGCGCGGGCAACCATATTATTTACCTTTCTTTTTAGACGAGGCGCGGAAGGGTTTTTTACCTGCCGCTTTGCGTTGAACTGAAAGAGCAATCGCTAGAGCTTGTTTTTGGGGCTTTCCCGCTGCTTTTTCAATTAAGATATTTTTACCAACAGCTTTAGAAGAAGGACTTTTAATAAGCGGCATGGTAAAATTTCCATTCTCCAAGAAAATCCGGCGTGGGGCGGAGAATATAACCCCACGCCGTAATTTGGCCCACCTGAATTAGATTACATCAGGAACAATACAAATCCATTCGGGACGGATATATAAGTAGCCATATAGAATGTCTAAGCGTGTGATAAGCTGGTCAGATTTAACATCGTAAGCAGTCACCATGCGCATAGATACGCCGTCGTAAACTTCTCGCGCAGCTTCATGAACACCTTTAGGAAGTTCAAGATCGGCAGTAGCAAGGGTAACGGCCTCAGGAACGAAAGCAAAGTTTTTGCGGAAAGTAACGCTAGCGTTAAGAACCGGATTAACAAAGCCGCCATTGGTAGGAGAATTAACAACGGTTTGATACTGAGTCTGAGACCCACCAGGACCTGCCGGAACAATAGCCGGATAGATAGGAATCTGAGTAGCATTAGCAGGCACGTTAGCAGTAACGACAAACTGGCGAAGTGCGCCCGTATCTTGTTTAGTAATACGGTTAACGCCATTAGAACCGCCAAATGTAATAATATCACCGACATTTAAAGTGCCAGTAAGATTAGAAACAATGACAGTAAGACCAGTTTGATTAGCACCGTTAATAGTAGCAGTGTTGATTGCTAAACTTCCAGTGGTATGCTTAAGAACAGTCTGATCCTTCATCCAAATGTAACCAAGAGCATCGTACATACGGCCCGAAGTATATTGTTTGGCGATAGTAGACTGAGGATTAAACAGTCCAGACAACGTAGCAACCATGCGGGCTTCCGTAAAGGGATCATTGACCACCTTACGCATCCCGGTCGGCGCTGAGTTAGTATCAAGAAGGGCGCCCGCCTGAAGATAAGTAGAGGCAACGGGCGAAAGAAGATTATTAGCGCCATCAACATTGGCAACAAGATCAGACGCGCCCGGATCGATACCGGACATGATATCGGCGGCGACGGCGCCGGCAAGGTTATTAATCGAAGGCATAAGAATACGCTTAGAGTAATCATCCAAGCTAAGAGCACGGTCAGCAGACGAGAACGAAACGTCCACGCCTTTTTGAGTAGCCAAAGTTAAGGTAGTGCTTTGTTCGGCAGTATCCTGAATTTGTGCCGCAGGACCGGTACGAACAGTAAAATCATTTGGCAGACGAATACGCAGTGCATTACCAATTTTCGCGCCAATTTCGCCAAACGAATCATCATACTGGGTATCAATATTCTGAAGGAAAGCATTGGTGTTCTTCCACAGACGCACCGCTTCCCGCGTAATCATATTAATCGTGAGAAGTGAATTAGCCATTTTGCTTGCTCCAAGGGCAAAAATTAAGTTAAATTAAGTCCGCAGAAAGAACTGAAACAGTCTGTGGAGTTGAAAGATTGCCGAAGTCTTTCTGAGAGTTGCCTCTCTTCTTGGAACAGGCACACATGGGAAAGTAAAGGAAATTGGGGCGGCAAATTCCCAAGTAAAAAGCCGCCCCGGAGAGTCAACCAGTTTGCTTTTCTCTCCAAGCAACAAATTCTTCCATTGACATATTATCTGGATCTTTTTCCGTAAAGGAACGGGTACCACCAACAATAGGTTTAAGGGGCGGATTGTTATTATTCTTTTTATCTTCTTTACTTTGCTTCTCGATATCACGAGCAAAGCGCTCAAGTGCAAGAGCCTGTTTAGCGGGCGAAAGTTTAAAAATTTCTGCCGCACGATCAAGATTTTTGGAAAGATTATAAATTAATTCTTCGGGCCGTTCAAACTCTAAGGCAATTTCAACCACTGGAATGGGAATACCGCCAAGTTTTTGAAAGGACTTAAGATTATCTTCAAAATCAGTAAAGGCCGTTTTGCCAGCTTCAAAGACTTTATTACAAGAATCATTAAAGGATTTTAGCGCCGCTTCATTTGCAGCTTTATCGGAAACAGCTTTATCAAACTCTTCTTGAGTCATATTGATAGGCTTTTTTGGCACTTCAGTTGGCGTAGGAGTAGCGACGGGCGGCGGCGTAGTGATTTTAACCTTTAAATCTTCAATATCCTTTTTCAAACGGGAAATTTCATCCGCCTGTTCATATTTTTCCTTAGTAAGGCCATCAATACGAGTTTCATACCAAGGCTTAGTAGATGCTACCGGAGCTTCAGTTGGGGTTGGCGCTGCAGCGGGGGTAGGAGGAGTATTTTCAGTGGTCATTATATTTTCCTTTGTGGGCTAGATTATAATTAATTAATTTCTAAGACTTTTTGACGACATTCTTTATGAAGTTCTATTTGCTATTTCTACACAATTTACAATTTTGCCTTTCATTCTATTCTCCTACATAAACTGGCCATTAACTACTTTACTTGCCCGCATATTAGCCCGTGCAGCGCGCCGTTCATGACGGTTTATAGTATTCTGTGTAAGATTATCTTCAAGTAACGCTTCATAAATTTGTTCCTTCATCCATTCAGGAGTAGAAGGAAGAGAAAGCATTGAGGTTAAAGTTTTCTTTGCCTCAGGAATAAAATTGGCATAAACCTTTTCAATAAAAACATCTTGAGATAAATCACCAGTTTTACATGCGGCATAAAATTCATTATTCTGCGCCATTGATTCATAAACTGCGGCAGCCATTTCGCATGCTGTTTCAACAAAAAGTTTATGGGCAACTTTAATCATTTTTTATTTACCTTTCACTTTTCGCAATGCTCGCCTCGATACGGGTTCTTTCCAAGATTGTCCTGAGTTTGGTTCCCTGCTTTTGGGCTACTCCGGGCCTTGCCGGCCCTCCGTTTAACGCCCATCGCAGACCAAACTAACGGCCAACTTGGAGCCTTGAACCCTTGACTTTTCTTATCCTGCTTCCGGCCTTTGGCCTACGCGCCGCCTACCTACGGTCGGCGCTCGCTCCGGCAAAGTCTCGGGCAGGAACAAAAAGTAAATCTGCGGCTCCGCTTGCTCCTTATTGATTAAGTTGAGGGTGTATTGAAGCTAAAGGCAAACTACCTTGCGGAAACTGCGGCGCCTGTTGATTATTTTGAGCTTCAATTGGCGCAAGTGAAGTTTGCAAACTATCCATAATTAACTGCGCCGCAAGTTTAGCTACATCATTTACATCAAATCCGGGCGCAAGAACTTTCATACGATCCGTTTCCGCCTTATAAGCTTCAATATCCCGTAATTGATCTTTGCCTTTAAGTTCAAGTTTATGTTTTTGATCGTCAAAAGTAAGTTTACCAAGAGCTTGTTGCAGTTGTTGAAGCTGTTGTTGAAGTTGTTGTTCGGACATAGACGGACCTTGGCCAAGAGCTTGGGGCGGCGTCATTCTCTTCAATCTTTGCGCCGCTTCATCTGCCATTGGGAAATCTGCCGCCTTAAGCAATAAATCACCGATAATATTCATGAGGCCCGGCGCCTGCGAAATAATTGTGGTAAGCGCGTCAAAAGTTTGTTGGCGGCCCGTTCCATAATCGGGTCCAATATCCGCCTGAACTTCGTATCTACCTACATTCGGATTAAAAATCCGTTTGATTACCTTGCCCTCTTCATTAACATGTTGAATAAGACTTTGCTGCGCTTTTGGGTCAATCTCAATCTCAATATCTTCACCATCCTCGGCCATAATTTGCATTATGCGCTTTTCAGTGTAGATTTTGGGGATAAGATCTATAAGCATTTTACCAGTAATACGAATAGCATTACCAAGATTGTCAATGAAATGATAAGTCGCGTTGTCGCCTTGTCGTTGGCGCTCAGTAATTGCTTTACCAGATCTTTCATTACTTGGCGCCCCCATCATAGATTGGTACTGTCCTGACACCATCATCATTTCATTTGAGGCGATTTGAAGGCCGTCAAGATATGCGCGCGCCATTTCAGGAGGCATTTGACGCTGGGGCGGCGCAATCTGATTACCTTCATCATCTAAACCATTATAAGGAAGTACCGAATGATTAACTACATTGGCGCTTTCCCAATAAGTTTCATAACCTTCAATAGCTTCAGCAGGCGCCACATAAGGAGTTTTACTCTGTAAAGCTACTTGTTCAGTTGCGGAAGAAGACCAATAATTGTACATTCTTTGTGGGTCGATTAAAGCCCTTGTATGACCTTTACGATCCATTTCGCCGTCAATTTGCGTTTCACGGCCAAAAAGCGGCACAATAGGAATATACTTTCCAGGCCAAATCTTCTTTTCAACTGCCTCTTCACCGATAATAAGATACCACTCAATTTGGTCTAATTCAACTTCACGCCAAATGGTATCTGGATCGGCCAAAATTCCTTCATGATGTTCTTTATCTATTTTAGAAAGATAACCTTGAAACATTTGTCCTGATAAAGGATGTCTAACACGGACAAATTTTTCCTTTTTCTTTACTTTTCTAAAATATTCCGCAATACGCACGTGATCGCGCGTAATCCATTCATCCTCAGCACCGAGCGCTGGATTTAAATCCATATTCTTATATTCAGGATACATAGCAAGAAATTCGTGCTTTTCAATATCTTCAAAAATAAGCGCGAACATCATATCGGATTTATCGACCTCTTTTGCGTCCGGATCAATAAGAACTGCTAAAGGATTGGGGATAATATTAATAAAAATTTCTTGATCAAAACTTTCCGGCCCAGCATAGTCTGTACTAAGACGCCAAAATCCCCAACCAGTTTCAACTTGAAATTGAACAGCATTCATATATGCGGTTTGGGCATTAGAAATGTATTCGATATGGTGAATAATGCCATTATAAATTTGCGCCGCTTCATAAGTCGCGCCGTTACCAGTAGGACGAATACGAATACCCGGTTTATTTTGCTTAGCGTCATTAATGATTTGAAGATTATGTTGCTGAGTTTTATTAATCGTTAATGTAGGCTTATCATCAAGGTCGCGCGTACGTCGCAAATCATTTGGCCATTGCCATCCATTATATGCATCGGCATTAGCAAATTTAATATCATTAAGGTAGTTTGCACGGGCGCGCGCCTCATAACTTTGCGTCCGATTAAAACGCTCCTTGGCCTCTTTAACAATAGGTGGCAAATCACCATACTGTGGGTCAGAATCTAAATAAAGTTCAGTCAATTATTTCATCCAACCTAAACCAGAAGTACCGGGTTCTCTATTATAGTTTTTACCGCGAAGCCCGAAGAAACTTTTAGCACTTTCGGGCGGCGCAACCTGCACTTGCCCTTTGGGGCGATATCCACTTCTACCTATGCTAAGTGACAAATATCTAAAACTATCGGCGCCGTGCGAGGACCAGTCATGAACAGGAATTTTACTAAATTGTTTATGCTCTTTATCCGCCGTTTCATCTATCTCATATCGATAATGCTTTAAAGCCTTTAATCCCTCGGCGCATTTTTCTTCATCGAAGAAGCAATTTGGGAAAATAGTACGTACAGCGTTAATACCGTCATTAAGAGAAAGTTTAGGCACAATTCGCACAGTACGGCCCGACTTTTTGCAAATTTCTTCAATGGTCATTCCAGTCCGAAGGTCTTTTGCTTTAGCATCATGTGGAAGCCAATCAGTGCCATATATATATTGTTTCTTTTGTAGTTGTTCTAAATACCAATGGATTGGTTTTTGAGAATTAGTAAGATAGTCAATAATACGAATATCAAAACCAACTTGTTGTGCAAACCAAATTGAGGTACTATCGGCCCAGCCTAAATCCCAAAAAGTGTGAACGGCGGTAGAACGATCCCAAGGAACAACACGAATTCGTTTATCCATAATTGCAGCGCGCATTTCTTCTGCATAAACAGCGCCATCAAGAATAACTTTGCAATGTCCTTCCCACACATTCATATATGCATCATAATCCTTTGCCATAAGTTCATCTTTTTCCTTGCGGAGAACTTCAGGAAACCAAGGATTATCACGCCAAGAGACCATTTTAATAATGGCATCGCTCGGCGGCCGTTTCACATATCGCAGATAGGTATCATCTTCTTCTAAGTCTGGATTAAAACTTACCCAAATTTCAGATTGAGAAATGATATTACCTTGTGCGTCTTTAACTTCCTTTCGGATAGTAGGAATAAGAATATCCCAGGATTTTTTTGAAACGGCCTGTGCTTCTTCTACCCAACAGTAGTCAACACCTTCAAAGGATTTAATCTTAGTTACAGTTGATGTACGCAGTCCGGCAAAAGCAAATTCGGAGCCGGTAAGAATACAACGGATCGAACTTTGTAATACTTCAAAAAACTGTCCAAATCCCATTTCATGAATTTGATCGGAAAGGAGTTTATAGACAGAATCATTGATAGAAGTTTGTAATTCGCGCGCACAAAGAATACGAACTTTACGTTGCAAAGCAATACAAATTAGCGCGCGCGCCATACTCCAAGATTTCGCGCTACCGCGACCGCCATAATAGACTTTATATCGGCAAGGACGAAATAAATCTTCATAGGCCGGCGCAAAAGTAACATTACTTTCTTGAAAATCTTCCATAATTATTTCTTATAAGCTTTCTTAGCTTTAGCGGCGCGCTCTTTATTAATTTTCAATACGGCTTTTTTATCTGCTTTCATATCCATTTTGGAATGCTCATATTCCTTCAGGGTTTCTTTCTTATAGCATGGCTTTTTCATTTTTAATTCCTTGGCCAATTAGGAATCCAATTTTGACTGCGATTCATCTGAGAAAATTCATCAAATGTGGTAAGCGGGCTTCCATAACTGATATACCTAATTCCGCCTTTATCTCCCAGTGCTACCACTCTATCTTCTTCCCAATCTCCATATTTATATTCAAGTTCTTCTTCAGTGTCAATCCGATAAGTCATCTTGAATATCCTTTGCTAAAAGTAAAGATAAAATTACTCTTAGAAAAGGAGAGGGGAGGATTTAACTCCCCTACTCGCAATTTTAGTATTCGGCAGATGCAGTAATTTTTCCGCCGCCAGTAGAATTACCGGAAAGAAGTGTACCAGCAAAACCAGCGGTATCGCCAGCAGCAACCGTGGCAGTAATGGTAACTTCATTAGTATCCGACACGCCATTGGTAGTCGCGGCAGCGGCACAGGCAGTTAAGGCAGTATCAACGCCAGCCACCATGCGTTTAATAGTGCCAAAAGTGCAAGTAATGGTCGGCGCAACACGAAAATTTACCGCCGCGCGAGCTTTACAAACGGCCACGGTAGTAGACTGTGCAACACACAAGAATGGACTATCAGTAGTGGCCGAAACTGTTTCAGTCCACTGCCAATAATACTGTTGCTGAAGCACCTGTTCAGTTCCTGCCGGACGAAATTCAAAGCCACTTGGAACAACAGGAACGGCATAAGTAGAAACATAAGTCCAAGTGCAAGTTCCATCAACAAAACTGGAAGTGCCAGATGGAGCAGTAGAGGCGGCAGTACAAGAAGTGGCCGTTTCTTTATAAAGATTACCATTAGAAACTACAGTTTCATTGGCGAGATAATTACCTAACGCCGCCCATGAAGCAGAAACGGTATTGGCTTCAAGCTGAATACCAGCAAACTCGAACCACTGATTAGTAGAGGAGACACCCGTAGGGGTAAAGGAAAATGACACACCAACTTGTTTCATGGTAGACGCGATCGGAAAAGAACAGGAATAACGCGCCCAAGAAGTAGTAGGAGTAATGGTGCAAGAATTGGAAACTTCGCCCGTCCAACCGGCACTGACCATATTAGCGGCAGTGCCATCAGCGGCAGTGCCAGAATTAATAGTGGCAGTAAAAGTAGTCGGAGCTGCGCTACCAGCTTTAACAAAGAAAGAAAGAACGGCAGTGTTGCCGGCAAACTTCCAAGAATTCTGGGTGGAAACTACCTGCCCAAAATTAATAACGGCAGTGTCCGTGGTAGAAACCTGAGAAACACGTACAGAAGCGCCGAAATTAGCCGTTTGATTAGTAGTTTGTTGGAGAAGAGAAATAGCAGAGGAAGCGCCGCCAATAGCGAACCAACGATCAGGACCATAGGTCACACTATTGGTAATACCCGTAGTAGACGTACCGCGCTGGAAAAGATTAGTAGTGAAATCACCACCAATAAGAACATTTCGCGCGCCACCGGGACCGGCACCGAGATAATTACCTAAAGTAGCAACAGAAAGATATTCACTAGCGGGATTACGGCCGCCAGTAAAAGTAGTATCGACAACCCAACTTTCATTTCCGGAAAGAGGAAGAGTGCCAGTAAGCGTGTTAGGAGAAGGCCAAGTAGCGTTACCAAGACTACCATTCTGGCCGTAATAGCCAGCGGCTAACGCTACTGAGGCAAAACCCGCCACCCCAAGCGCCGCCCCAACGAGAAGAGATTTAATTTTCATTTTACTATCCTTTTCTTCCCGCCGGTTAATCTAGCCTGTGGTTAAGGGACGGGACTTAACACGCCAAGCTGGAAATGAATTAATCTTTAGAGTGATCTTTGCGATATTTTTCCGCGTCAGACTTAAGATCTAAGGCTTCTTTTTCAATTTTAGCGTCTTGAGAAGAAAGTTGGCTTTGAAGTTTTGAAATTAACTGAGCAACTTCGCTATAGGGTCGCATAGAAAGAACGTTACCAATATAAGCAATTTCTTGCCCAGAAAGGCTAAGAGCATAATTCTTAGTTTCTTCGGCAAAAGAAGCTGTCGAAAGAATAAAGAAAAATAGGGCCGTATATTTCATTTTTAGACCTTTTATTTAGCAGCCAGCGCCGACATTATCAATAATTGTAGTTGCGGTCGAACTGGTCCCTGCATAAGCAATAAGTTTGCAAGTTCCGGCGTTTGTTCCAGTAACAACCTCAAGCTTTAGAGTCCCAGCACCAGGGGCATTTGCAGATGCTGTTACCTTGGTTAGTCCAACATCTCCGTTAACACCGGTAATAGAACCAGTACCAAAAGTTGTTCCATTGCTATTGAATATTTCTCCTTGAATAGGAGATCCAGCAGAAGTTGAAAAATAACGGGAGTGAGATGAAATGTTATATGTGGTTCCGCGAGATATTTGATAGGCAAGAGTGCTTCCGGATAAATCAGTTTTCCACGCCGAAAGATTTAAATTACCTCCTATATTTTGCCACGCAAAAAGCTGAAGGTTAGTTCCGGCAGAAGTATCAGAAATTCCAAAAGCTGCAGTTGTCTGTGAAAATTCAGTCATGCCGCTTTGTGATGAAATATTTAAACTTCCGTTTGATGATGTGAGATTTGGATTTGCTCCGAGAGTTAAATTTCCACCATTTATTTGATTACCACTAAATCCTCCAGTGGTGAAATTACCAGCCGCTGCAGCGGTGCCGCCAATAGCCGGAGGAGAAGCTAAATAATTACTAAATCCAGACCCACTTACGGTGCTAGACGCCGAAAGTGTAGTAAATGCCCCGGTGGAAGCTATTGTCGCTCCAATTGGAATGCTATTTAAACTGCCCGTAGCATTAGTCAAATTAATAGCAGATGGTGTACCAAGATTTGCGGAGCATACGCCCCCTATGCAATTTACATTATTATTACCATCACTTCGTAAGACAGCAAAAGAACTACTTTCCGGTACAATAACTGTATTTCCACCCGAACAAGAATTAGTAGAGGAATTTGGCGCTACGCAGTACGTACTGGTAAATGCCCCACTTACATTATTTTCAACAAGAATTGTAGTTGAGGCAAAAAGTGGAGTACCACCAGTTAGAATAACAGTGGCGTTAGATGTTAAAGTTCCAGTAATAATTGCGGCGCCGGGAATGGCAGTAATAGCGGCGACGGCGGGTGCACTAAAGCCATTTGAGTTTCCCGTACCGCCAGCAAGAATTAATAAACCAGATAAAGAACCGCCGCCCCCAACAGAAGTTACACGAATATAGTTATCATAGTTACCAGACTGTAATGTAATAATATCGCCAACGGCATATCCAGAACCAGCAACTACAACACTAGAAATACTTGTAATAACACCGCCAGAGGTAGAAATTAAAAGGCGCCCGCCACTGCCTTGCGAATTAAAACTATAAGTTCCGCCGCCGGTAGCGCCGATATTTAAACTTACAGTTTGTAAAGCACCATGCAATGCAGATTGAACTTGTGCCGTAGTGGCAATATTTGTGGAATTATCATAATATCCAAAAGTAACCGAAGTAGGTTGGCCGGCCAAAATTGGACTAGTTAAAGTACAACCGGAACAAATAAGTCCAGACGAACTATTTAATCCTTGAAGTTGCTGCGCACTTCCAGGTTGAGCTAAGACTGCAAAACCTAAAAGCGCAATACTTGCGAGAAGTTTATTCATAATCGACATAGAGTGTGTCCGCCGAATTAGAGCAAGTAACTTGAATTACATCTTGTGGAATGTAACCCGAATTTCGGAAGTATTGAGCATTAGGTGGAAGTACAATTGAATTAGCAGTAGAGGCAATGCCGGCGCCACCAATAAAAAGATAACAAGTGTGGTTATTAGTGTTGTTATTAATTACCGTAAGAGATTTTCTAAGTGGATTAATCGGCAATGCTACTTGAAAAGTTCCACCGACGGCAATAACTTGAGAAGCATTTATTGTTGGAACAGCGGCAGGAACATTAGTTGAAATTGGAAATGGGGTGTTATTATTTACAGGAACACATCCTGTTGAAGAAGGAAGACAAATTTCGGTAATTTGAATTCCCTGGGCCGAGGCGCCGAGACTAATTAAAAATAAAAACAATAAGAAGATAAAGTTTTTCATTTTATTTCCTTATTGCTGATTTGCCACAAATGCGTCGCCAGAAGTTCCAGTAATTGAAACTTGATCCTGTAGAGTAGCGCCGTTAAGTTGACAAAGAACTGCAACTCCGGCAGCAAGTTGAATAGAATTAGTTAAAGTAGCATTTGCTATCGGCCCAAAAAATACATACATGGTATGCGTGCCATTATTTTGAACCGTGCAAGAAGTTCTACCGCGCGCACCGGGATTGGTAGTTTGAGAATTATTAAAAATACTTTGAAAAGTATTTGTAGACGTGATAGTTCCACTAACTACAGTAGTTGTTACTTGTAAAGGAATAATCTGCACAGCTTGTTGAGCTAATGCAGGAATTCCTAAAAATAGCGCCGTAAGAATAAGAAGTTTTTTCATTTTTTTTTATTCTTTATGCATCTTACGAAGCATTTCGGTAGCGTGGCCCATATGGGTTTTGGAATGAGCATAAGATTTAATATGTTGATCATGTACGCGATCGCCAGACATAGCGTGTTCATGGGAACGGCGCCCACCTTCAATGGCGCGTTTACCAATATCCATCGGACCTTTATTAGTACCCACTTCAACATCTTTCTGTCGGACACTCATACTACCACCTTCACCGCCACGATAGTTTGTGCCAACTCCTGCAACACCTTTAACAGGGCTTAAAGGGCCAGTTGCGCCGGAAGTGGTCGCCATTTTCATCTTAGCCATAATTACTTTCCTTTCTTACCTAAGACACGATCAGCTTTGGCGTTAATCTTTGCCTTGGCCGAAGAGGAGAGTTTACCTTTATTAAATTGCTGAGAAGCACGCGCCTTTGCATTACGAGCATGTGCTTTATCTTCTATGGGATACTTACGTTCTCTGGGAAGAGCAAATTCACTTTTAGGAATTTTCTTCCTCATAGAAGTAGTGAGTTTGGTCATTATTTCAATTCCTTTACGGCACGCATAAGACTGTTAGATTTTACGGCGCGGGTAGGAGTTGAATTAGACTTAGCAGAAATCACAGGCTTTTGTGGCGAAAAGCATTCTTTGGAGGTATAGCCATTTTTCTTAGAATAGCATTCATGGGTAATAACATATCCATTTTCAATCTTACGAATGCGCACAGTTTCATTTTCATTGGACGGCACAATTGAATTTGAATAAGTTTTAGCCATTTATGATTTTTCCCTCAATTGTAGTTGGGGAAGTTGGATTGGCAAAGTTAATGTTAACTTTTACGCCACCATTTCCGCCATTTCCACCGCCACCAAACTTAGCACCCTTACTCGGTGCTACACTACGATCATAAGTCTGGCCAACAATTTCAAGAAGTTCGCGCGTTTTAAATTTTTCCGGCTCAGTTTCTAACCGATCACGAAGTTCTTCTAATGCAGTAGTGCCAAGATCAGCGAGGCGTTCCTGATGATTTACAAAGGCTTTCTTTTGTTCTTCAACATAAAAAGCCATAAGTTCTTGAAAAGCCGGATCGACAGTAAGTTGTGAAATTCGCGCCGGAGAAATGCCACAAATAAGTGCAATTTCAGTATGGCGCCGCCCTTCTGCAATAAGTTGGGCAATGCGATGATGTGACGCACGAATTTTAACTAAACTTGGAGAAATATTTAAACCCTTTATTGGATTTTGAAGGGCAATCATATCTACTTCAGTTAGTGGCTCAACAGAAATGATTTCAACCGCCGCCGCCTGTTTATAAGAGCCGCGCGCAGATGAAAGCTTGGAGCGCAAAAGGGTTTGGGTTTCTACATCTATAATCATGAGTAGATGATAACACAGGTTTTTGCTTGACACAAGGGAATGTGGAGTACGGCGCTATTTTGCTGCTATATGTAGTGGGTAAACATGGGCTTTAGTGGGCGTCACCGGGCGGGCCGACCCTGGGGGTAATGGCGGAAGAAGTATCAACGACGTGAAAGTAAAAGGAAAAGCGCCGCTCGGTAAAAAAAAAAATTGGCGCCGCAAAGTTTTTATAATTTTAAAAAGGTATTAGTAATTTTATAATGGGTTAGTAAGTATTTTTATCCTAAGTGAATATAGTTATACAGCATAGCACTAGTGGGTCCCCTTTTGAAAATGCCCATACCGGGGAGGGTTGCCGAAGGCGCTTGCTTTTGTTTTTGTTAGCCTTCGGCAGAAGAGGAAGTTAAAGCGAGAGGCGGAATTCATGTCCTTCCATGTCATCGACATCGTATGTAAGTCCGCGATTGATGCACTTCTTTGCATCTTCATAAAAGGACATGGCGTTGCAGTTCTTCATGAAGAGATAGAAATCAGGTTCGTCCATATTGCGTATCCATTTCCATTCCCAGCGGTCGAAGTCTTCGTTGAAGACGAATTGAGAAAGCTTGACGATCATTTTCTTTCTCCTAGTTGGCCAATGCTTGGTGAGAAGGGCGAAGGGAGGGTTAGTAGAAGTCACCAAAGATTTGAAAGCCCATTTCCCGAAACGTGTGCTCCGGGAACTCATCTAACCCTTCCAGGCTAGAGATGATGTTTTGTTCGGTCCATTCGTAATGACGATCATGCTCGATAACCCAAGCAATTCCGTGTTCGTTGTTTTTGATTTTGAATCCATTTTCGCGTTTGTAAACGAGCCAAACGGAACGAGTGAAAGATTGCTTTGATGCGGCCATGATTTTAATCCTTTCCAGGCAAGTTCCGCCCTTCTGACTAAGCATTGGCTTGGTTCACTTTTCAAACAGCAAGAGGGGAAATTTCTCCTCCGCCCGTAGGCAGTACCTAAGAGCGCCTTTTCTTGGATCTTGTCAACAGGAAATTTTATGCGGAGCAAAGATTAGAGGGGTTCTAAGAATGAAAAGTGAACAAATCGTGGAACGAAGGGCTAAGGTACTGACTGACCTGCTGAAGGCTTTCGCGCATCCAAGGCCCCTTTCCGCCCGTTTTAGAGGATATTGAGGTACAGCAGGTATTTCCTAGCGCCGCTTTGCTTTCTTGTTAGTGGGCGTGCGAGGCGATAGGAGGGCTGAGAGTGAGAGTTGGGGCGGTAGATAGCCTCCGCAACCGGGTAAGCCCTAAACTCTTACCAGCGGGCGCCCCAGCCCGGCCCAGCCATGCCTCCGCCCTGTGGCCATTCCGTGTTCAGGGAACCTTTTGCCCTTCACGTACTCATGCCCCGCCCCGTAACCATACGCATTAGGAGAGGAACCCCCCGTACTTTACTAGTCTACTATATATATATATTAGAGAGATTTCTCAGAGAGGGAGGGCGCCCGGGCACCCCCGTAAAAACCGGGTCACCTCTCCCCATGCGTATGGTTGCAACCCGCCCCAAGGGCACGCTATAATGGCGGCGCAACAACGGCCCGCATTGGAGTAATACTAATGGCCATCACCAAAGAAGAAATGTTCGCGCTTTGCGAAGAAAGTATAATGCTTAGGGAGGTTTTGAGTAAACTTAGGGGACAATTGAAAGTATTGAGAGTTGGCGTTGGCGAGGCAAAGCCGGAAGAGTTAGTTATTTTGATTGATAGTTGCATTGTGGATACATTTGTTGAAGACGGCCCCGCGAAAGAGACTAGGGCTTTATTGCTAGCCAAATGGAAGGAATTGGCGCGAAAGAAGAGGTACAGGTATAACCGAGCGGCCAGGGAAGGAAAGCAAATCGTACCGAGAAATAATATTGACGTTTCCGTAAAAGGGAAACGTCTTCCCACAGTTGATGATTTTTATCAACAAAAGCAGGAAAACAGGAAGATTATTCAAGAATATGTTGAAGGAAAGGATTTTCTGTGATGGAACAGATTATCACGCAATTTTGTGAAGTATTTATTTCGGTATTGAGGTATTACCTATTGGAACTTGCCAACGAGCATAAGAGAGGATGTGGCGACACAGAAGCCAGAAAAAAGGCGGCTAGGCTTATACAAGCCGCTGAAAATTTGGTGAAAGAAATCAACACTTAAATAAGAAAGGGCGGGTTAGGCTTTTACACCTTCCCGCCCGTTTTTGTTGGATTTTGTGAGGGTTCTTTTTTACAACAACTGAATCAAAAAAGAGGCCCTTGTGGGAAACTGTTTAGAAATCCATTGCCGTAACTTTCTTTCTAAGTTCCTCCCAAGTATCAATCAAAACCCTTGCAGCGTCACACACGCCGCGTCGATATTCTGTACTAGGATTTCCTCCCAAAAGTTCAAGCATAAGTTTTTGCATAATTTCGATTTCAAAATGTCTCATAGCAGTTCTTATATCATTCATATTATAATTCCTTTTTAAATAAATTTTCTTAATCGCGCATAGCGTGTCTTTCTCGACACTGACAGGCTTCTTCAAAAGTCCTATACGCACCAATCCACTCCCCGCAGAACCTAACAACCCATTGAATTGTCGGATGCCCGGTAAATTCCCGATTGATTTCATATCGAGAATCTTGACGAATTATTTTTAAAGAAGAGTTTGACATTTTTATATTTCTCCTTATCCCAAATGAAATTCCATTTTCATTGTCACCGTTTCTTGCGCTGCGCCGATAATTGGAAAACCATAGCTATCATGCGCCAAATCCTCAGTATAAGTTAAAGTGAAATTTCCTTTTCCTTCCGAAATAATCTCTGGCGTTAAATTCATATATTTTCCATGCGCAATAATATCACCAGATGCCAATAACGGTATCCAATGAGTAGGATTAAAAACAGAGGCAGTATACGCAACAATATTTCCAAAACCTTCGCCAAAATTTCCATCATTGCCGACAAGAATCAATTCCTTTCCAACTTGAATAACACTAACATTTATCGCATTGATATTTGTCAGTTGCGGCGCCGAAAGGGTTGTGGTGCCATTATTAGCTAAGATTTCAAATTCAGTTTGGCTTTGAGCATTATGGAAGAAGATATAAATATCATTGTGTAATTGAATGGCACTTGGCGACCAGCCAGAAAATTGTGGACCCAGATAATCCCAAGTTTTTCCGCCGTCAAAACTTTTTGCAAGTGCCACGGTATTGTTATTAGTAATGTCATTCAACGAAGTATATTGATTGCTTAATGATGTCATATACATGTACATGACATTTCCAATTTCAATAACACTTGGATCATTATTATGATACTGCGCAGCAGTTTCGGGATTAGTCCAAGTGATCGGCGCAGCTAAGTTAAGATTATCCTTTGGACTAACCCAAATGACATCCGGGCCAATATCCGCCGCACTCAACCAACCACCGCTAAAAGCTTCGCCCGAAAGAACGCTAGGCGCAGTATAAGAATAAAGATCATAAGAAGTTCCAAGGATTTGTGTCGTATAAGCAACAGTAAACTTCTCATACTGTTCCAGTTTCGGCATAAGAAAAATATTAGAAAACATTGGATTTCTCCAAATGAAAGCGGCCAGAAAGCATTTTACCTCTTTCCGGCCGCAAATCAAGAATTATTTTATTAGCTTACTATAAGGTGCTTTTAAAAATTATTAGTCAAATTTGAAAATCATCCTGTTGTTCCTGGTCCCCCTCTTCAAAGTCATTACCAAACGGCACAACCTTAAAACCAAGGGTCTTTAAAAAGTCTTTCTGCGCTTGCGTGGCGCTGACACTGGGAACAAAACCAACACGCCGATTATCTTTATAAACTTCATAGATCATTTTGTCAACTCCTATTTTCGGCGCGAAGGTAAAAGCTTTTTTAAGCCTCCCTTAATCCTTCATCACGCCATTCTGAAATGAAATCCGCGACATCCATATCCAATTCTCCCCAAATTGTAATAATTCTCTTTTCAATGCCATAAAGCCACGGGAAAAAGGCTCTATCATTTCCGTGAAATGCGGCCGCAACGCGAAAACACTTCCTAGCATATGCAATCTGTTCCGCATACATTATTTTAACGCCTTTCCCAAAAGTAAGACAAAGAAAAAGCCAAAAAGAAAAGCAAACATTTTATTACCTTTCATTTCCTTAGAAAAGAGGAAGAAATTTCTCCCTTCCTCTTCACAAAGGAAACGTATGCGCTAGCGTGTTAACGCGGTAGCAAGGAAAGGGAAAATGTTAAGTTGTTTTTATTTTCCCTTTCCTCTTTTTCCTTTTTAAAAGTCCACGCTATCGACTTTCGGCGCTTCGAGAGTGGTAGCGGTATGGCCATTAGCGATACGGTCCTGCGCTTCGGCCTGGATTTCATCGCCGTACTTCGCCAGCCACTTGACTACCATAGCCGACAGTTCCTTGCCTTCGGGGAAGGCGAAAATTCCCTTCGGCTTGCTTTCGCGGACCTGATGCCCATTGAAATACTTGCGAAGGTCTTCGGTAGCAATCTCGTTCATGACACTGCGAACGGGACTGATACGAGACCAAACGCTCGTGCTTGGAAAGTCGGCGCCAGCTTCGCCGAAAGCCTTGACGAAAGTTTCCTTGCGCGACAGCTTTTCGGCCTTCCACTCTTCCAGCGCCGTCTTGTGCTCTTCCTCGTTAAGGAAGTCTTCGCGCTGAGGCTTGAGAATGCCGACCTGCGACAGCGACGTGATCACATCCGAAACCGAACGCGTGAACAGCGTCACGAACTTGTCCGGATGCACATCAGCGGCGGCGACATTGTATTCCGGGCCATCACCACGGCTAACCACCTTGGCGACCACGCCAGTATAATCCACGACAACCGCCGCGCTATCTTCCTTATGGGCCACATTGGACTTAGACATTATATGAACCTTTCGATTTGTTTGACGGCAACAGCGCCGTCTGTTTGAATGAAAATAAGGTATCAAACTTATAAATTTAAATCAACTAAAATTTGACATCGTCAGCAGAAATTTTTTGAAGGTTTTTGACCGATGATCTAAGAGGCATTAAATAAGAAAAATCTTATTAAATTTCTTTTATGATTTCAAGAAAAAAAAAATAAAAAAAAAAAGTCCTTGGAACTTTTACATCCCAAAGACTTTAAAACAATTTAAAAATGAATTGGTGAAAGAGTCTGGCCAGTAATTGATGCTAGACAGTTGCATCAACACTCTTTCACCTCTTGGGCTGCCCTCCCAAGTTAAATTAACAAAGCGCGGAAATGTGTAAGGATAGAATTCAGCCGCTTACACATTTCTATTGAAGGGCAGGGACGGACCCTTATTTAAAACGCGCCAAACTTAAAAACCAAGAAAAAACGCCACACTTTCTTAGAATATTTTTGAAGCATCTTTCTGTTAAAAGTATCCTACAAGGCAATTTAAAAGAAAATTAGAAAGACAAGTCCAGCGCGTAAGTTCTTAAACTATTACAGCAGTTATAGAACCGTTGCCTGTAATCATCGCCTGTAGCAAAGCGACTAGCCAAACTTGCCTTTCTAATTTCCCTTTTTCTAAATCGAATTTCCGCCGGTTGTATCTTAAAAGGGGATCAAACCTTTCTGGTTAATTCCTACAACTAGACCGAAGGCTAATGCACGACAGCTTGCCAGCGGCGGAAGTGTCGGCGTCCCGACAAAGAGAAGCATCTCATATTGAGGAGGTAGATGCAAGGGCCTTTTTGCACATTTTGCAATTTTTGCTAATAACCTTCGTGGTGTCCCATATTTAAAGGCACGGACGCGCGTAACACAAATTCACTATTCTTGTCAACAAAATTTCGCGCCGCATTCCCCTCTTGCATTTAAGAGCAAAATGAGCGAAAATAGCATACCTAGCAATTCAAAAAGGGAACTTTCAAAATGGAAAATCAAAATCGCGTTATCACTCGCGAAGACGCTGTGCGCGTTCTTGAAATTGTTGATCAGGGTCTTTCTTTTGGCCTAGGAAATCCAGTTCCTGGTCAAATGTGCGTAGAAGCGGCGGTATGTTACGCTCTCAGTCTTCCCCATAATGATGATGATCCTTTTTGTGTGTCACCTGCCCTCCGCGCACTTAAAATTCGCCTAAACGATGCAAATTGGCCTGACAATAAATCTCGTGCTAAAGGGATGCGTAAACTTACAATTCTTCAACTTGGCACGAAAGATATTTTAAATGAAAAAGAATTTATAAATAAGGTAACAATTTCAACAGTGAAAAAACTTTTACCTGAAATGTTTAAACAATTTAAGAAAAATGGAATCGACATTTCAGAATTTGAAATTGAAATTAATGCATGTAAAAAAGTTAAAACTAGAAAAGACGCAAGAGAAGTTGCGTTAGCTATTAAATATAAAACTAACAAAATTAAATTTGTTTCTTATACTGCTTATGCTGCTGCTTATGCTGATGCTGCTACTGCTAAATCTTCCCATTTCCATATCCTCACTTTCTTTGCCGAAATGGTTTCTGAAATTCTCATTGAAATGAATGTTCCTGCTATTCAATGGCTTGATCTTCTTAAAAAGTGAGAAACCAAAATGAATAAAAAGAAAGAAAATCCCATTTTAAAACTTCAAGAAAAAATAGAAGAACTTCAAAAACAATTGGAAGTTTCAGAAAAAACCATATCAAGCTTACGGCGCGAAAATTATCGTCTTCAAGACGCGCTTCCACCGCCAACTCAAGGTATTTATCTTTTTCTTGAAGTAGATGGCACTCTTGCCGCGTCCCTTCAAACTGAAACATCAACGCGTTATTCCATTAAAATTTCCGAAGATGAAAAGGGTATCGCTGCGTTGGTAAAAATTCTTCACTCTCGCCAAGGAAAACTTACAAAAGCCTTTGCGTCAGATGCATGCCCAAGTCAAAGTCGCGTTGACGAAATGATGAAAGAATGGAAAGTAAAACATACCATTACCGCCGGAAATATCTTAAAAGCAAAGGATTTTGAGCCATGAAAGTATTTATCACTTCAAGTATTTTATTACTCTTATTTTTTATTTTAATGCATATTTTTGATATTGAAAAAATTAAAAAAGAAAGCTATAAAGGCGATATCTGCGTGTTTGTATTTTTCTTGACATTAATTTCAACGTCGATTTCCGCAATTCTTTGGCTTTGGGGGATCACACCATGAACCAACGCGCTCAAATTCTTCTGAATATTTCTCGCCGTATTGGCGCTAATATTTCTGACGATCCTAGATCTCTTGCAAAATTTGCATATCTTGAAATGGAAGGCTTTAAGTCTGAGTTTATAGGACAGAATATTGTGGATTTTGGTAATGAAGAATTATGCAGACAAATTAATAATCAACTTAAACAAATGGCAAGTGAGCATTCTTTTGGGGCTTAATAATTATGCATAATCTTACTTTTCATAATATTAAAGAAATAACTATACGGAAAATACAAATAACAAACACTGCAATTCAAAGTATCAATATAAAAATCATTTCCAAAGACGGAGATATCGAATTTGATTTCTTCGGGGATTTACCTTATCCGATAATCTCCGCTGAGGAAGATATTCCTATTGTGCCAATTAAAAATGAAGAGGAATAAAATCATATACGCGACAATCCACTTTGAGATAAATACCTCTCATAACTATCATGAATTCAAAATCCAACTGAAAAGCAAAAACTTCATTTCTGCCGTTGACGAAGCGAACGCGCTTATTTATGGATATAAAATGGGCAGCGGACTTGCCGCGTCAATTCAAACCATTACATCAAACCATCCCAAAGGTGAAGTTTGCAGTATTGAGAATTTGAAGCCTAAGGGGGAATTTTAAATGAAAAATCAGCTAACTTTGAAATCCCTCATTTATTTGCTGCGCCACAAGGAAGAATGGCCCGAAGGATTTGAATGGGATTTTTATAATAACAGTCTTTCTTATTACAAACCTAATTGCGGTTGCGCTATGTTTTTGGCGTCAAAGAAATTTATTACAAAGCATATGCACTCAAGTGATATTTGCAAGCAATTAGGCATTGAAGATATCCCAGAAAATCACAGGATCTTTTTAAATCCTGAAATATACGGCTTTGAAGAGGACGACTATAACAAAGTTACTCCTGAAATGGTCGCCGATAAGCTTGAGGAGCTTTTATAATGGACGAAGAAACCCTTGAAGCTCTTAAAGCCTCAATCAAACATTGGTCGGCACATATGACATTTTTCGCCGTGCTGTTTTTGTAGATGAAGATTTAGAGGACGAAGATTAAATGCTAACCCGATTTTCTCGTGAGAAAATCTATAAAGCCCAAAAGGGTCGATGTTTCTTATGTAATAAGCTCCTGCCCCCTATAAAATCCATTTGCGAGCCGCAAGATTTTCCTACCTTAGAGCATGTATGGCCAAAGTCTAAAACTGGCCTACATAGTTGGGAAAATATTGTCTTATCACATCGAAAATGTAATGCACAAAAAGCGAACTTATTTCCGTCAGAAGAGGAATTGATTAAACTTTCAATTCTTAAAAATATTCCGCTAAATACTCTTCTACCTTTGATTAGAGTTAGAAAAGATTTTAGCGGAGCTGCCTCATATGCAATTTTACTTGAAAGAATAAATAAATGACAACCCTAACCCCCTCTCCTGAGCAATCTGCAATCCTAGAAGGCGGGCGTAACTCCAAAACATCCATCTTTATTCATGCCGGTGCGGGATGCGCTAAAACAACCTCGCTGGTAATGCTTAGTAAAGTTCTACCTCGTCAACCCGCGTGCGTCCTCGTTTTCAACAAGCCAACGCAACTTGAATTAAAAGAAAAATTCCCCTCTCATTATGAGGTCATGACATTCAATTCTCTCGGACACAAAGCCGTTGCACGTATGCTTGGCGCCGTTCGCCCAGAACTAAAGCCTAATAAACTTTCCGAGCTCCTCCGCGCAATTCTTCAAGACGAAGGCGGCTTTGTACTTCCCGGCGATAAATTCCAACAAGTAATTCGCCTTTGTACTTTTGCCATGCAAGAGGGCCTTGTTCCAGAAGAATTCCAAAAGATCGGTTTCATTACCGACACGCCCGAGGCCTGGGAAGAACTTGCGCACGCCTGCGAACTTGACATTACTGACGAAGAAATTTCCTTTGCACACACCCTCTTAATTTGGTCTATTCGCGAAGCCTTTAAAGGTCGCATCACTTTTGACGATCAAATCTATATCTCTGTATTCTTTGCCAAGAATTTCTTTCCACGTTTTGGTCTTTGTATGGTAGACGAGGCACAGGACCTCTCCCCCCTCAACGCCGAAATGATCAAATACACGTGCCCAACGGGAAGACTTATTATCGTTGGCGACGATAAGCAAAGTATTTATGGATTTCGCGGCGCTGATACTAATTCTCTGCAAAACCTTCACGCGCTACGCCCGGAATGGCTGGATTTTCCGCTTCAAACCACGTTTCGTTGTCCTAAGAGTGTCGTCGCCCTGGCGGCGCGCTACGCTACGGGGTACAAAGCCAATTCTTCCAACGCCGAAGGTCGCATTATCGACCACACGAAAGACACTTCTTGGTGCATAGGAGATTACGTAAATGCCGCGCCTTCTATCGCTGTGCTTTGTCGTAATAACGCTCCCCTACTCACAATGGCTTTCAGTTGCCTTTCTCATGGCATACCCTGCGAGTACCTTGGACGCGATATCGGCAAAAGTCTTGAAAGGTTAGTAAAAAGCATTGCGGGGAGTAATCTTTCTCAAAGCCGGGAGGATTTTCTTGCGCGTTTGCAAAATTGGGAAGTAAGAGAAACGGCGAAATATGTAAATAATACAGATAGTATCCAAGACAGATGTGATAGCATTCGGGCACTTTTCAGCGAAAATTATAAGGACGTGTATTCTGTTCTTTCGTCAATTGACGCCCTTTCAAAAATGGATCATGGAAAGCTAATTCTCGCAACTGGCCATAAAGCAAAAGGTCTCGAATGGCATACAGTTATCCACCTAGACCCGTGGCGTGTCCCCAGTAAATTCGCACAAACAAAAGGTGGAAGTATTTACATTCAAGATTTGAACGTACGTCATGTCATAACTACCCGCACTCAAAACACTCTAATTCTTGCAAATCTAAAAGAACATTACTTTTCTGAGGAGCTCCCAGAAGAGGAAGAAATTTGCGAAGACTGCGGAGAAAATTTTGATAATTGTGAATGTGGAGCAAACTAAATGAAATTCGTCCGGCTTACTAATTTTGACGGCTCCCAAGTTTATATAAATTTTGGCTACATAACGTGTTTTTATCCTTCGGAAGGAAAAGAAAACTTAACTTGTATTGAAATTCAAAATTCTGATTTTATATTTGAAGTAAAAGAAACAATGTTTAAAATTTTCGGACTTTTGCAAGGAAAATAAAATGGATGAAGAAACTAATCGTCTTGTAGTTAAATGGATTTTTATCCTTTGTGTAATCGTAACTCTTTCATGCACTACATGCAAAATGCTAAATGATCAACTAATTGCAAACGCAATTAAAGAAGGCGTTTTGCCTATGCAAGCTCACTGTGTCATAGGTGGAATTCCTGATAGCACTAGAGCGCTTTTCTATGAAAAGGAAAGATAAAATGGACCTACTCTACCTTTACTCTTCCAAAGACGGAAATCTTCCTGACATTGAAGTTCTAGTAGACTTCAGTTGCACTTGGGGTGGCTATATCGGCGATCGGGTTGATCCTCCCGAAGGTCCGGAATTTGAAATTGACAACATCTTCTATCAAAAAGACAGCGACAAACTTTCTTTAGAAGAAGAAAAGTCCCTCATTCAATTTCTCTCAGAAGATCAAAGCTTTTACGAAAGAATGTGCGAAAGGTATTGGGACACTAGTTTTGACTATTCGGAGTATGAGTAATGGAAATTAAAGAAATTAAAAATCAAATTCGCAATGATTTCACTTGGATTGGTGAATGTGAGCATTGTGGGCATACCCATAAATATACTTCGGGATACGATGATAATAATTATCATGATAACGTAATTCCAAATATGAAATGTAAAGTATGTCACAAATCCTCTAATGATAAATAAAGGAACCCTCTTTATGCAAACTTTCACCGCCCCAGTAGTAGGAATGCATTTCCGCCCTCCCGCTAAGGCAATTCTAAAATTTCTTCAAAGCGGCGCCGCGCTCACTCTCCACCGTGAGCCGGAAAATCCCTATGACGCCAACGCAGTCATGGTCTTTGTGAATATCGACGAAATTCCCGAGGAACTTCACCAAGACCTCAATGATACCGCAGAACCATACGGATTTTCTTTAGCTGAACTTCTCGGCCAAGGCGACTGGCATCTCGGCTACATCGCTAAAGAATTTGCTATTCACCTTGCACCGATCCTCGATCAAACGGCGCCGGAAAGCGTTACCCTTAAATTCAACATGGAAAACAAACCCATGGCTGAAATTGCCATTGAAATTTGAAAAGAAAATAAAATGAAATTTTTAATGACTACCGATGAATTTATTAAGTTTGCCAAGGAAAGTTTTAAAACTCATGCAGCGTTCAAACAATTTAACATTAAAGAAATTAAACTACCAGGATATACCGGAGATAAAATTGAAATTGAAGTTGAATTAAAGGAAGTTTTACAAATTAATAATATGATTAGTGAGAAAAATTATAATTTGAATAATGCAAAACAAGAATATCAGATTACCTAAAGCCA